>Ga0164290_1000108_pt1 | contig 309457 bp, 233 predicted proteins | sample Micstemetagenome_FD_108782 | JGI IMG/M metagenome (GOLD analysis project Ga0164290, IMG submission 108782) | Contaminated culture microbial community from soil near Moab, Utah, USA - Microcoleus steenstrupii SON62 (Illumina Assembly) | ecosystem: Environmental > Terrestrial > Soil > Soil crust... | reverse complement strand
GGGAGCGATCGAACAAGACGCGGACGTGGTGATGTTCGTGCATCGGCCTGGCAAGGATGACCCTCAAGCCCAAGACGATCACGCTGAGATCATCATCGCGAAGAACCGCAACGGTCCCACGGGGACCGTGCGACTCGATTGGAAGTCGGAGTACGCCAAGTACGTTGACACGATGGGAGTGACACTGTGAGCCTGAATGGTAGAATTGAGCGACCTATGCTAGCGCCGCACCGAGCGGCAACGGCAGATTGCGCGAGGGTGAGCGGGGCACGGCGGCGACGATTGAAACGCCGTGCTAACGCTCTCCGGGGCAATCAAGCCGGGGGCCACATGGGGGGCATTGCGTCAGACGCTCTCAGTGACGTCTGGGACGACGTATTCAGTCGGCAAGACCTAGTCGACGTCCAACGGGCTGTTCGCGGTTCCTGGAGTCTCTCAGAAGCCAAGCGGCTGGCCATCGTCGAAAGACTGCTCGCCACATTCGATGCGGCTGAAAACTGGCCACGACTTTCCATCGCCGCGGCACGGGCAGCGATCGAAATGAGTGCGGCCAACATGCGGGCCGATCATCGGCTGTTGGAAAGTCTGCTCAACGGAAAGGGCCATTCATGAGTTCATTCAGCGGCGAACCCAAGCGGAGCGATCTGCGGTTGATTCTCCAAGCCCTGCGGAATGGCTGGCCGGTCGAATCAAACAAGCTCACCGAGGTGGAAGGATTCGTGATCCAAGCCCGTCTGACCGGCCGCACCGATCGACTGACCAGTCTGGCAGCGGAAGTGTTGCAGGAGATTCACGACCATCGTGCCAAGCTGGCGTTGAGTGCTGATCAACCACAGTTGGAATCGATGCTGCAAACCGAGCGTCAACGCGATGAAAACCTAGTGAACAGCGGCGACTACCCACGCTTTCTACCCACAAACGATGCCGGGCCAGTCACGGAATCGCAGTGAATTCAGGCGAATATGCAACACCCCGCACTAGGTGATTGAGCCAGTGTGGGGAACTGAAAACGCTCGCGGTCGCATGGTGCGGCCGGAGACAGACCCAAGGAAATGGAGTGGCAACAATGACCGTCATTGGAAAAGTTCGTGAGATGTTCGCGGGCCGTAAGGCAGCAGCGGCGGCAAGCTATGCCGGGTTGGTTAAGGCCATCGCGGGGGGCAAGCCTTTGCCTGATAACGCGGTCGATCTGTGCATCGGCTTCGGCCGATCGGTCAGCGACCTGGAACGGGATGCGGACACGCTGGCAAGTCGCATCGAAGCCGACCAGCAGTTGCAACAGGCGGAGAATCTGGTCAAGAAAGAGGCAGCGGCAGCGGCCGAAGCCACGGCACGTTATCGCGAGTTGCAAGAACTGGAAGCCCGTCACAAACTCGAACTGGACGCGGCACGGCAGGCATACCGGGCGGCTGATGAGACATCGCGGTCACTGGATCGTCAGCGAAGTATGTTGGTCGAAAGGGCCACAAGAACGCTGGTCACCACAAGCGACCCTGCCATCGATGCCAAGATTCAGCAACTCGACTACGAACGTGGTCGGTTGCTGGCGGCCAATAACGACAGCCCTCGCATGGTCGCCCAATGTCACCAGATGCCCGAACCCCAGAAGTCGACGCGGCAACAGGAGATCGCTGACATGCTGCGGAACAACAGTGAGCACATGAACGCCATCGCTGAAGAGATTCGGCAACTGGAATCCGCACGGCTCAAACCGGAATCAATCTGTCTCGACTAATCCATTCCATGAAAGGAACTCGCATCATGAATCGACGATACACCCCCGGTCGCTGGAAAACTCTGGACGACCCGTTGCTCACGGTCGCATCGGCCGCACCATCGATTGATGAGGTGATTCAACTCCTTCAACGCTGGCTGGTCACCAATAACCCTGAAGGTGTTCCAGCGGGGTTGATGGAACTGAGTCCGACCAGTCTCGTGGGCTGGCTGAAACAGCAAATTGAGACAGCACGGTCGGAGAACGGCGACCTGGGAGAACGAAATCTGAATAGTGTCGGTATCACCCCGGTCAAGAACGTGACCGATGCCGAAGTCGAACTGATGCACTCCAGCACGTTGGCCGATCGGCGACGGCTGGACGTCGCCAAGAGCGTTGCAAAACGTCGCGGCGTTTCGCTGGCCGATGCCCTCATCGCGGTTCCGAAATAGGCCACCATGATGCCGGACATCACTCGACAACTGGAATCGACGTTGCAGGAACAACGTGACACCCTGCGGTTATCTCCCGAGCAACTGCAACGGAAATACGCTCAACGGGACATGGCTCACGGGTTGCAACGGATGGCACGTCAGTGGCGTAGTCAACCTGCAACCGTGGGCCGGGTTTCGCCTGCGGAACAAACGACCTCGCAAAATCAATCAGGGTGAACGATCGATGCCGAGTTCGACACGATCATCGTCCGAACACAATCGCACGGCAGGCAGCGTTGCAGTGCGTTGTACCACGGGTGAGTTGTTCTTGCCGACCCCCGAGCAAATCGCGGAAGCCTGTCGGCAGATTCAAAGCGAATGGTCGCCAGAGACAGAACGTCAACGGCGAGCGATCCCAAACCGCGAACCAATGCCCCCGATGGTTGCCGTCGGTCACTGACGATCGACCAAGTCGCCGATGCCGTTGGCATGTTCTTGATGACGCCATCAAGCGACGGACTGCCAGTCCGATGCAGGGAAAACGGAAACGCCAAAGGCTCCACGGCTTCCGAGATAACAAAATCGAGAGTCACGCAAGAGTCACGTTGCCTTCCGTTTCCTCGCGGGCTTCGGGGCAGCAGCCGACTCTGTCGCGATGACCTCGCGGGCCAATGTCAACAGGCTGTCCCTTGCCCATGTCGCTGTCGCCTTTCCGAGAATGGCCACGGCAGCGTCGATCGTTGCCTTCTCGTCTTCTGTGAGTCGAATCATCAGCCGTTCTTGCTTTCGCTCCCCAGCGAGCGGCGGGCGTCCTGCGGGTGACATGGTGAATTCCTTGGATTATGAGCGGTCACAATTGACAGTCGCATTATGAGCGGTCATTATTCCGGTGTTGTCCAACTATCGCAACCCTATCTTTGGAAACCAAAATGGCCGACACCAAGAAACGATCGGGCCGTAGGGCATGGATTCACCAACTGAAGAAACACGTTGACGAAGTGGGGCCGGACAAGGCTGCGTGGTTCGTCGATTGGGTCGATCCCGAGGGCAAGCGGCATCGCAAGTCATGCGGGGCCGGGAAAGTCGGCAAGGCGACCGCGAAGGCCCTGGCGGACAAGACGCATTCCCAATTGGTCACGGGAACCTATAACGACCAAACCCGGAAAACTTGGGACGACTTCCGGGCGCGGTTTGAAAAGTTGGTCACCGACAGCATGGAGAGCGGAACCCGAGCGGCAACGCTGGGAGCGCTGACGCATTTCGCCCGAGTCATGAAACCGAAGGCGATGGCCGCAATCACATCCGAACGCTTGGACGAGTATGTATCCAAGCGGCGGCAGGAGAAGACCAGCAAACGAACGGGAACGTTGGTCAGTGTGGCCACCGTCAACAAGGAGTTGCGTCACTTGCGGGCGGCATTCCGCAAAGCCCACAAGTGGGGATTCCTCGCGAAGCTGCCGGAGTTTCCATTCCTGAAGCAAACAAAGCGGCTGCCGACGTTTGTTTCCCCGGAGCACTTCTCCGCAATCTATGTTGCCTGCGAGCACGCTAGCGACCCGATCGGCATTCCCAACGTCTCGGCAGCCGACTGGTGGCGTGGGCTGCTGGTGACGGCATTCATGAGCGGCTGGCGTGTCGGGCAGATTCTCTCACTGCGATGGGAGCACGTCGACTTGGAAGCCGGGACAGCATTTGTCAGCGGGGAAGACACTAAGGGACGCCGGGACGAACGTCTTCCGCTTCACCCGCTGATCGTCGAACACCTCGCCAAGCTGCAAGGAAGTTTCGACTCCCACGTCTTTCCCTGGAACTTACATCGCCGAAGGCTCTGGCCAGCATTCAAGGCCATTCAGGCGGCTGCCAAGCTGGCGGATGGTTCACCGTTGCCGAAGGCGGGGAAGCCAAACCGCGACGGCTCGCCCGACTTTTATGAGTTCCACGATCTTCGACGGGGCTTCGCCGCGCTCAATGCGGCCGGGATGGACCTGTTCCAGTTGCAATCGCTGATGCAACACAAGTCCCTGGAAACGACCCGTGGCTACGTGAACATGGCCAACCAGTTGAATACCGTCGTTGGGAACCTGTTTGTCCCGACTCTGCCAGAACGGGCGTCTGTTGTCGGCTAACGTGACTCCCACGTGACTCGACGGTTTCCCGAGGCTCATGGAATCGACGTAACTCATTGGCCGAGGCGGGATTTGAACCCGCACGCCCCTTGCGGGACTTCGGATTTTAAGTCCGATGCGTCTGCCTGTTCCGCCACTCGGCCGAGTGGTTCTTGCCGCGATCATTCTCTCGATCTGGCGCGACAGAGGGGCAGAATAACATACCGGTTCGCGCGGGTCGAGCAGGTGAGTCCGCGTTCCACCCACAGGAAACTCTACGCGGCCTGGCGTTCGTGGTGCGCTGGTCGCTCGAACGTCGGGGTTTCGCCTCGCAGCACGCGTTCCGCCTGCTCGTTCAAATGATCCAGTTCCGCCTGCACCTCGCCGACGTAGTGGTGCAGTTGTTCGCGCGAGAGATCGGGCGGAATGGCAATGGGTTCGCTCGTCAGCAGGTAGATCGTTGTCAGCGGCTTGGGGATCAGCATGTCGGTCCAGCTTCCGCGAATCCGCCAGCCCCGCCGACAAACGTAGGCTCCGACACAGATCTTCCGGCCGGTTTGCGACGCGAGAAACACGGCTCCGGGCTTCAGTTCACGACGCGGTCCCCGAGGTCCATCCGGCGTGATGACAATATGCTTCCCGGCGGTATCATCCATTAGTTGCTTGAGTGCCTGGGCTCCACCCTTGCTGGTCGAACCCCGCACCGTGCTGTAACCCAGGATCGCCATCGCATCGGCCAGATATCCACCATCCTGATGCCGGCTGACCAGGCAGCAGGTTCGCTGACGGACTTGTTTCACCGAGCAGAACGTCGGAATCACCAGTGCATCATGCCAGGCACACAGAATAAAACGGTCCGGATCGTCCGGCCCGGCAACATACTTCAGCGTCAGCCGATCCGACGTCGAGAGATGGACCTGTCGGCAGGTCGCAAACAGCGCCCGAAGGCCAGCCATGCCCAGCCAGACAGCAAACTTGTTCAACCAGCGGCTACGAATTTTCATGGCAATATCCCCAGAAATGACGGGGAAGTTTAGGCCAACTCGCCATTTGCCGGAACAGCAATTCGGCTCGGGATCGGGTTTCGTCTTAGTCCCCGGCGAGTCGCCGGGGGCCGAGTGCCACGTTGGACGTCGATCATAAATCGGCCCCCCCGTCATTGACGGGGGGCTAAGACGCGGACAAATCAACACCAAATGTCGCTTTCAGTTCGGTGAACGACCACAGCTCCTCGGCGAGGCCATCGACCCGTCCCTCGTGCAGCATGGCGAGCGCCAATCGGTGTACGATGCGACCCGTCGCGGCCAGGGTTTCCACGGGCGAAACGCAGATTTTGTAGCCCATTCCTTCCAACTCCGCCGCAGAAAGAATCGGTGTGCGACCACCCAGAAGCATGTTCGCCAATTGCGGCTTCGGTATCTCGGCGGCGATGCGGCGCAGTTCTTCGACCGATTCCGGCGCTTCGACAAAAATCAGATCGGCACCCGTTTCGGCATAGCGCTGGGCGCGTGCAATGGCCGCGTCCAGCCCTTCCACGGAACGGGCATCGGTGCGGGCGATGATGACGAATTCCGGATCGCGGCGAGCTTCCAGCACGCCGTGCAAGCGGTCGAGCATCTCCGAGGTCGATACGACGGCTTTCCCGGCAAAATGGCCGCAACGCTTGGGGAAAACCTGGTCTTCGATCAGCATGCCGGCGGCACCCGCGGCTTCAAATTCCTGCACGGTTCGCGTGATATTCGCCGGTCCACCAAACCCGGTATCCCCATCCACAATGACGGGAATGGAGACCGCCGCGGTGGTCCGCCGCACCTGGTCGGCCATTTCGGTCATGGTCAACAGGCTGAGATCAGGGAGTCCGAGTTGGCTCGCGGTGACACCAAATCCGCCGAGAAACAGCAGTTCCATGCCGGCCTGTTCACACACCTTCGCGGTGAAGACATCGTGCGGGGCGAGTGTGCGGATGATGCCGGGTCGGGCGAGTAATTGACGCAGTGATTGTTTTGCGGAATGAGACATGGAGCGTTCGTTTCTGGCGGAGTGCCTGGGGCCCCGAGGCGTGGATGGAAAATTCACCGTCTTAGCCCCCGGCGAGTCGCCGGGGGCCGAGTGCTCCGTTGGTCGTCGATCATGAATCGGCCCCCCCGTCAATGACGGGGGGCTCAGACTTTGGCACTCAGCCCTCCCCCCGATGGTACGGGAAAATCCTCGAATTGCTCTAGGAGCGATCGGCAGATTTTGCTAGTTTCCGCGCGATCTCGGTGCCGCGTGATCGGAGCGGACCAAGGATGGAATCTGGCAAATCCAGGAAAGGATGCTGCACCATGCGTCGCGAAGACAAGTGCCGGGGTGTCTCCCCGGCGAAAGCTAAGTGGGGGAGCGTGGCGTTGTGTGCCACATTGTGCTGGGGTGCCTTGGGTTCGGTAGGCTGGTCGCAGGGGTCGCGACCTTCGCTGACACCGACTCGTCCGGCGACCCGAGTCTCTTACACTCCCGACCAGACCAAAGACATTATTGACACGCTCAGTAATGACTTTATGAACGACTTTTCCCGGCGACGTTTTCCGGGAGACGACAACTTCGGTGGGACCACGCCGCGTGCTCCCACGGGAACTGTCACGCAGCAGATGCGGGCGCTCCGTCCGCTGGTACAAGAGTTTTCCGACGACGTTTCGCAGCTCACCTATGAACTCAACGACGAAGTCCGTCGCCTGCCGACGATTCGTCCCATGCTCACCGATGCCCTGAAAGTGGCGTCACTCGCCGTGGGGCTCAACACCGCCCTGGCACGAGTGAATGATCATCAACTGGTGCTGGTCGAAATCCAGAACCTCGATGCCACATGGCGGGAATTGGCTTACCGGCTCGGCAACGTCCGTGGTCTCAGCCGTCCGACGCTTGACCGCATCGGCTCGCTGAACCAGATCAACAACGATATCGATACCGCCATCGGTATCGACCCGCAGCTCAACAGTCGCGATCTGTGGGCCAAGACGAATGACCTCGCGCTCGATCTGCGGAACCTGATCGAAGACGTGCAGGCCGAACTGGGTGCCCGGGAAGCCCAAGCCTTCCTGCTCAGCCTCAGCCGGGCTCGTCAGCAGGTGCTGAACATTGCGTCGATGCTGGAACAGTCGAACGTCGATACCGAAATGGTCCGCAACGAGTACAAGCGCTTCCAGACCATCTGGTACCCGGAACGCGTGAAACTGCAAGAGTACGACAGCCGCTACTTCGAGCGCAGCCTCCGCCGCATCACGCAGACCGATGGCGAAATCCATCAGTTGCTGCTGCTGCCGACCAAGGTCGATAACCAGCAGTTGCTGTACTTGACCTCGGCGTTGAAGAAGGACATTGATGAGTTCTTCGATCGCACGTCGCTGAAGCTGTTGATGCACATGCCCCGTGCCGAACGCGTGGCGGTCGTGGCGAGTGAATTTTATGGTGTGTGTGAACACTTCTTCGACGAAGTGAACACCAACACCAACTACGACCAACTTGTCGACTCGTTCCGGTACATCGAAGATGCCCAGCGGGATTTCTCCGATGTGTTCTACGACATGGAAAGCGATGATGCCCTCGCCGCACTGCATCAGATCGAAATGACGATTCAGGCCTTGAGTGCCGCGCTGCAGGTGGAACGCGATGACTTTGATCGTCAGGCAGCGCTGGACCTGGCATCCAATGTTGAAACGATGACCGATCAGTTGGAGTGGGTCACGAAGCGCTGGTTCTCGCAAGATCGGCAATCGTTCGCGAATGCCTGTCTGCAAGAGATCGCCAAGATGCGTCAACAGACCACCAAGTTGAATCAGGATCTGGTGCGTGGTGCCCCGCTGTCTCAACTGCGCACGCAGTCAGAACAGCTCTACGACACCTGGCGGACGGTGTACAACTACCTGGTGAAGTGCCAGACCAGCGACCGCACCAACCTGGGCCGCTTGTCGTCACGCATCACCCCGGCGTTGGTGGAACTGCGCACGCTGCTCAACCACTAATTCCGACAAGATTGTTGAAACATAGGAAGCCCAGGGATCGCCATCCCTGGGCTTCTGCGTTTGATGCTGATCACTACTGATAATCATCAAGTGGCAATGATCAAGTGGCACAGACATTCCTGTCTGTGCATGAAAGCTTACGTCAACCCGGCGATCGGTTCCGCATGATAGACCTGATGCGGTCGCGACAGATCATCGTGCCAAGCGATGGTCTCCGGGAGTCCCAGTGACGAATAAATCGTTGCCCCCAGATTCTCAGGGGTTTGCGGATTCTCAGCGGGATAACCGCCAATCTTGTCCGACGCACCAATGACCCGCCCACCTTGAATTCCGCCCCCCGCAAGAAACACGCTTTGCACCGCTCCCCAGTGGTCGCGGCCCGGTTGTTTGTAATGCTGCGGCAGACCGAAAATCTTCGGTGTCCGTCCAAATTCTCCCGCCATCACGATGAGTGTGGAATCAAGTTGCCCCGTCGCCTGCAAATCATCCAGTAACGCCGAGAGCGCCCGATCGGTCGGCGGGAACAGGTAGTCTTTCAAGTGAGGAAACGCATTGCCATGCGTATCCCATGTTTCGTTGTTCCCCAAGTTCACTTGCACCAGACTCACACCGGCGGTGACCAGGCGCTTCGCCATCAGCAGTGACCAGCCGAACGAATTGCGGCCGTAGCGTTCCTGCTCGGCTTCCGGAGCCGCCGTGACATCGAACGCCGATCGGACGCGCGGATCGGTCAGCAAGGAAACCGCGTTCTCGCGATGGCGGTCAAACTGCTGCGTCGCGGCGGCAGTGTCCCATTGCCGCCGCTGTTCATCGATCGATCCCAACAACGACAATCGTGAGAGGACGCGCTGTTGCGAGAGTGCATCGGGCAGCGACAAACTCGGGGCCTGGAACGTCAGCCCCTTGAAGTTCTCTTTGCCGCGGGCGTGATGGAATTCGTATTCCGGATAGGCTCCATAGGTCGTGGAGTTGAAGGGTGCCGCCTCGATGAACCACGGATCGCGACGGTTGCCCATGACACCGGCAAACTGACCCGGCAAGACGCGGCCCGTGCGATGGATCAAGCGTTCGGGCAAAACGACGGCCGGCGGGAGGTTGTTCCGGGCAGGAACCACGTCGCCCACCACCGACGCGATACACGGCCAATCCTGCGGCATCGGTTTGCTGGCGTTGAACGTTGGCGGCAACGTGTTCCGCCCGGTCAGCATCAACACATGACCCTCAGAGTGCTCATTCCGTGGATGCGTCAACGACCGGACCACCGACCACATCTGGCTCCGCTCGGCCAGTTTGGGCAGATGCTCACAGATCTGCAAACCCGGCGTGCGAGTGGCGATCGGCGCGAATTCGCCACGGATGTTGTCGGGAGCCAGGGGTTTCGGATCGAAGCTGTCGTGCTGACCCAGCCCCCCCGAAAGAAAGATGTAAATCACGCTGCGGTGAGGAGTTACAGCGGCCGCCTCAGACCGCAGCGCGGTGAGATGGTTGGTTCCCAGACCGAGCAGACCGACCGCGCCCGCTTGCAACAGGGTCCGCCGGTTCGTCGTGGGATGTTGCCAGCCCGCTGTCATGTTCCACCCTCAGCCCGAACCCATCAACTGGCGCTTGTGCATTGACTCTATCGACGCCGCAGCGTTCTCACAAGATGGGAGAGGGCCTTTCCCACGAAAAATCATTCGACAGATCGCACCATTGCCGATAACATATGCATTCGCGCTGATTCGTCGCCCGCTGATCGCGGAGTTTGCCCATGTTATCGATCTGGAATCATGGCTCCGACCACCTGCCCCGACGTCGGGTGCTTCAAGCCGGTGGTGCGGGTCTGCTCGGACTTTCACTGCCCAAAGTGCTCGCTGCGGAAGAGGTCACCAGCGAAGCCATCGCCCGCGCGAAATCGGTCATCTTCCTGTTTCTGTTCGGCGGCCCCAGTCAGCATGAAACCTTCGACCTGAAGCCCGACGCCCCGGACAAAATCCGTGGCCAGTTCCGCCCGGTCGCTTCTCGCACGCCGGGACTGCACATCTGCGAAAAGCTGCATCGGCTCGCCAGCATCTCCGATAAGTTCGCCGTCTTGCGGACTTTGTCGCACAGTTACAACGACCACAGTGGCGGTGGTCATTACGTGCAAACCGGTCAACGCTGGCAAATCCCCATCGGTGGCGGGTTCAACGCGACTCCCAAAGACTGGCCGTCGATGGGCTCGGTCGTGGACTACATTCAACAGCAAAAATACGGTGCCCCCACCGAGCTACCCAACTATGCGGTGGTTCCCAATTCGCTCGGCCGCATTCAAACCTATTCGGTACAACTCGTGCGGCCCGGTGAGTACGCCGGTTGGCTCGGCCGAGGTTATGACCCGGTCACCACCCGCATCGAAAAACGCGACAAAAAAGACAACCCGTACTTCCGCACCTGCACCGATGCGGAACTCACCTTCCAGCTCGACGGGCTACTCTCGCCACAAGAGATCACGCTCGACCGCATGCATCAGCGACAGTCGCTGTTATCGCAGTTTGATGCGGAACGCAGCCGGATCGATTCCGCCCGCTCGCTCACCGAATACGATCGCTTCCAGCAACGGGCGCTCAACTTGGTGACCTCGCAGAAAACCCGCGAAGCCTTCGATATCACCCGCGAACCCGCGGCGCTGCGCGAACGATATGGGCGGCATCTCTTCGGGCAATCATCGTTATTGGCCCGGCGACTGGTCGAAGCTGGCGTGCGGTTCGTGACCGTCCATTGGGATTGCCCCGATGGTTACAGTTGGGACTCGCACAGCCACGCGAACGATGTCGCGAACAACCTGCTGCCTGGGTTTGACCAGGGAGCGTCTGCCTTGCTGGAAGATCTCGACCAGCGCGGACTGCTCGATGAAACCCTCGTCGTGGCGTGCGGTGAGATGGGACGCACCCCCAACGTGAACCGTACCGGCGGTCGCGATCACTGGTCGACGCTTTTCCCGGTCCTCATCGCGGGGGCCGGTGTCCGCGGCGGCATTGTGTATGGTGAGTCCGACAAGGACGGTGCCTACCCCGCAACCACGCCCATCCGTCCGGAAGATCTCGCGGGAACCATCTACCAGGCGATGGGCATCGACCCGCATGTGCGTCTCCCCGACATCCAGGGCCGCCCAGTTCCGATCCTCGAAGATGCCAACCCGGTGATGGACATCTTCGGCTAGCCGCGCCCTCCGTTGAGAGGGAATTCTCCGCGTGCCGGGTCAAGCTCAACTCTACAACAGCCACCGGTTGTTCTGGTATGCTGCCACACGTACCCATCACGATGAACATCCCGGGAGAAATCCATGTCTCTGCGCCTGTCTTGCATCACGTTATTGAGTTTGTCGGTGTGCAGTCTCGCCATCAGTAAAGAATGGGTCAGCGGCATCGTCTGGCCGGAACCGAAACGGGTGGAACCGGGAACACTTGGCAACCCGCCGGCTGATGCGGTCGTGCTGTTCGATGGCCAGAACCTGGCGCTCTGGAATGGCGGCGACAAATGGAAGATCGAAAATGGTTATGCCATCTCGCAAGGTGGTGGCATCTCGACCAAAGAGGTCTTCGGCGATTGCCAGTTGCATGTCGAATGGGCCACGCCCGATGTCGTTAGCGGGTCGGGTCAGGGACGTGGCAACAGCGGCGTCTATCTGATGGGCAAATATGAAGTGCAGGTGCTGGACTCGTTCGATAACCCCACCTATTTCGATGGCCAGGCGGGTTCACTTTACAAGACAAAACCGCCACTGGTGAACGCCAGTCGCAAGCCCGGTGAATGGCAAAGTTACGATATCATTTTTCATGCCCCACGGTTTGATGAGCAGGGAACACTGCTGAAGCCGGGAACGTTGACCGTACTGCACAATGGCGTACTGGTTCAGGATCACACCGAACTGCTGGGCACCACCGCGTGGGATAGCCCGCCGGTCTATCAGCCGCATGCCGAACGCTTGCCGATTAGCCTGCAATTCCACGGCAATCCCGTGCGATTTCGAAACATCTGGCTGCGGGAGATTCCCGACATGGTGGCGCAACGGCCAGAGTAAATGACAGGCACAATTCCCCGCATCCCCCCGCATGTCTTAGCCCCCGGTGAGTCACCGGGGGCTGTGCGCTCCGTTGGGCGTCGATGATCAATCGGCCCCCGGTCATTGACCGGGGGCAAAGACACGCTGCGTCATTCGGCCATCGCGGCGGCGGTTTCCAGTTCGGCACGCAGTTCGTCCATCAGCGGCCACAGCACATCAACATCGTCCTTGAAGATATCGCCGATCAGCACGTCGGTCACATAGCCCTTCAAATGGGGATGCTTGCGGATAAAGCGGCCGAAGCTGAAGCCGTTGTAGAACTCCAGGACCAGCCGCCGCATACGGTCCATCCCCGCGACATAACCCGGTTCCCAGCGGCCGAGTTGTGCCGCCGAGGTGTCACCCACCGCGAGGCCATCGGCGATGGCATCGGCGGCCATCTGACCCGAGGTCAGCGCCAGCAACACACCTGAGGAATAAAGCGGATCAAGAAAGCCATAGGCGTCGCCGATCATCACCCAGCCATCACCGGCGACTTTCTTTCCGCGATACGAATACTCCTTCTGGGCGCGGAAGACGTCACATCGCTCAGCGTTGGCAATGCGGGGTTGCAGGCCGGGGCACTTCGCGACTTCCTCAAAATAGATCTTCTCAAAGTCAGTCGTGCCGCGGTTCTTGAAGAGATAGTCATGAGCGCCGACGACGCCGACAGAGATGATGTCGTCGTGCAGCGGGATGTACCAGAACCAGCCCTGCTTGCCCTGAATCTGCATGACGATGGTGGCCCCTTCATCGCGGGCGGTATCGCGGTAGGCCCCTTTCCAGTAGGTCCACAGCGCGGCCTTCTTCAGTTCCGGATCCCACTCCCGCAGGCCGAGTTTGCCGAGCAGCAGCGACTGTTGCCCGCTGGCATCGACGACGACCTGGGCCCGGATCTCGACCGGTTCGCTGTCTCCTTCGCGCTGCACGATCACGCCGACGGCCCGATCGCCTTCAAAGAGGATATCGAGGACGCGGGCCCCTTCATGCACCTGCACGCCGTGTTCGCGGGCGTTCTCGAGCATCAGATGATCGAACTCGCTGCGACGCACCTGCCAGGTTTGCGACGATTCGTGCGGCTTGTGATCGCAGAAGTAGAACGGCTCCGAGAGGCGGCCTTTATCGGTGACGAACTGCACACTGTACTTCTTGATGAAGTGGCTGGGCTTCATCTTTTCGAGCATGTTCAGCCGCTTGAGCACCCAGTACGTTTGCGGGATAAGCGACTCACCAATGTGGAACCGGGGGAAGTGATCGCGCTCGAACAGCGTGACATGCTGGCCGCGCTGAGCGATGAGAGTTGCCGCCGTGGTCCCGGCGGGTCCGCCACCAATCACAATGACATCGGTTTCAAAGGTTTTCGCCATGTGTCCGCTCCGAGGAAAAGAATGCCCGAACCCATATCGACCAAATGATTGTATCAACAACAGTTGTTAAAACAATAGTTTTCATAGAATTGACGCAATATGTTTATTTTCAATGCCTTACGGATATCAGACAAGGTGACTGCTGGACGGGTCGATTCACTCGACTGCCCGATGTTAGACCTCGCTGCGAACCCTGAGGGGTCTTGCCTATGAACCATCCCAGGCCCTCTGTCTGCGCCCTCGAAACCACTTGTTGGATTGTGACTTTCTGGCTCTGGACTCTGGACTCTCGTCTCTCAACGGACCAAGGCCACTCCGCTACTTATACAAGATGATGGCCCTGGTCTCACGACTGACGGACTTGCGAAGACCCTTCCAACCTGACAGCCTATCGGCAGGCACTGTCTTCCGTCTGTGATTTACGACTGCTGTCATGCCGCACACGTTTACCACACTCTTTGACAATGCGGCCCTTTCGCGCATCGAGCGGATGCGGTTGTTGCCCAACCGTCGGTTGACCAACCGCAGCCGGGGCGAGCATCTGGCGGGCAAAGGGGGCACCAGCACCGAGTTCCATGACTACCGCGATTACGCCGCGGGAGATGATGTCCGGTACGTCGACTGGAACATCTTTGCCCGGATTCAGCGGCCGTACTTGAAGCTGTACCGTCATGAAGAGGAACTGCATGTCGTCATCCTCCTCGACAGTTCGGCATCGATGCAGTTCGGCGACAAGTTCACGCGGGCCCGGCAACTGGCCGCGGCGTTCGGCATCATGGGGTTAATGAACCTCGAAAAGGTAAGCGTGTATGCCTGCCAGCAGGCGGGAGCGCGGCCTTTGTGCTGGCCCTCTGGCACGGGCCGGGCGAAGCTGCGGGCCCTGCTGGATTTTCTGGAACAGATCCCACTGGGAGGTGATGCGCCGATTGAACAGAGTATCGACGATGTGCTTAAGGAACATCGCGGCCGGGGCGTGGCGGTGGTGCTCTCCGACTTTCTGACATTTGGTGATCTCGATCGCGGGTTCAATCGGCTATTCAGCGCGGGGCTGGAAGTTTTCGCAGTGCAACTGTTGTCTCCCGAAGAACTCCGACCCGAGTTGACGGGGGATCTGCGGTTCGTCGATTGCGAAACGCAGCAGACCCTCGATATTTCCTCGGCGGGTGCTCTGCTGGGCATCTACCACGAGCATCTTCAGGGATTGCAGGACCAGCTTTCCGCGGCTTGCCGCCAGCGCAGTGGCCGTTTTTTGTGCGTCGATGCGAGTTCGCCTCTGGAAACGCTGCTGTTCGACACCCTGCGTCGGAAAGGGTGGGTGAGATGAAACGCGGAAATTGGGAAGGCGGAATACGTGCAGACGCCCGCTGTCCGTTCTCTGCTGATCGCCGCTCCCCCTTGGGAGCCCTGGCATGAACTGGCCCGGCTTCAGTGCGCTCACCTCGGCGTGGCTTTTTCTACTGTTGGGGCCACTCATTCTCTTCTATTTCTTGAAGCTGCGGCGACCGCGGCTAGAAGTCCCCTCGCTGGCGTTATGGCAACAGGTCATTAACGATCAACGAGTGAATTCCCCGTTCCAGAAGTTCAAGCGGAACCTGCTGCTGCTGTTGCAGATTCTGCTGTTGTGCGCGCTCATCCTCGCCGCGATGCAACCCTTCTGGCCGACGGGCAATGCATCGGCTCAGGCGATCCCCGTGCTGATTGATGTCTCGGCCAGCATGGCGGCGAAGGATGCCGCCAACGGCACCACACGGCTTGATGCCGCCAAGACGCAGATCCGCAAGTTGATTGACAATTTGCTGCCCGATCAGCGGCTGAGCCTGATTGCGGTCGATTCCACGGCTCGCCGGTTAACCGACTTCACCAACAATCAGCGCGTGCTGCACGAGGCACTCAACGCGCTCGAAGTCCGACCGGTCACCAGTCGTCTTGAAGATGGCCTGCGGATGGCGGAAGCCCTCACGCGGACGGCACGGGTCGAGAGCGTGCTGTTGTATTCTGACGGCAATGTCCCAGGCATCATCGACTTTGAATTGCCCTACCGGCTGAACTATCAGCAGTTGCCCGACGGCGGGCCAAATATCGGCATCACCGAATTCAATGCCCGTCGGACAACTCAAGGCTGGGACGTCTTCACGCGGCTGGAAGCCTCAGGCCAGTCTGCCGACAAGACTGTGAACACTGACGATTCTGCCGCGACGGCCATGCGTCAACTGGTGGAGGTCGAACTATATCAGAATGGTGAACTGTTGCAGCGGGAAGCGGTGGGGGTCTCGGCCGGGGAGAGTTCCCGCGTGGCCTTCTCGCTGGAAACCACCGCGGCGGCTTCTCTGGAGGTCCGACTTCGCCCCGATGGTTTCGATGCACTGGAGCTGGATAACCTCGCGTTCCTCGAACTCCCCCAGCCCCGCAATGTGCGGGTCTATTGCCCGGAGACGTTATCGAGCTATCGCCATGCGCTTCTGGCCATGGAGCAGCTGGAACTCTTCCCTCGGGAAGGCGTCAAGTCGCCGGAAGTGGTCGATCTGAAATTCTCGGGCGATGCCAGCGAGGTCGGACCCACGGCACGCGTCACGGTCTACACCGGCGAGGTCCCAACCGCGTTACAACCACTGGTGCAGATCGAAACGGAACTGGTCGATGTCGTCGACTGGAACCGCACGGCCCCGTTGTTGCGGCATGTGCAGTTGCTGGATGTACAGATCGCAGACAACCCGGTGTCGCAACCGGGTATCGGTGAGCGCGATTACGAACTGGCTGGCTTTCAGGTTCTCGCGCAGGGCGCGCGGGGACCGTTAATTTTGGAGCAGAACACGGTGGGCGGGGTCGAATACTATCTGCTGTTTCATACCGATCGCTCGTCGCTGCCTTACCGTGTCGGCTTTCCGATTCTGATCGCCAATGCGTTGCAGATTGCGCTCGAACGATCTGAACTTGCCGAGGCACGGTCGTGGCCCACGGGGACATTGCCGCCACGCTCTGTGACCCCGGATACAGACTTTGTCGTGGAGACCCCGGCTGGTGATACGGAACGGGGTCGCAGTTCACCGCAGGGATTGCTGACGGGCATCACCGCGAAAGACCCGGGCAAGTATGTAGTGAAGCAGGGAAGCACCGAAGTCGCGCGGTTGGGAACGGGGCTGTTGTCCGCGAGCGAGTCGCAGTTGTCGACCGTTGACAAGCTGCAGTTTCCCGAGACCTCTGTCAGCACGGCGGCGACAACCATTCAGACCGATCAGCCGATCTGGGGTTGGTTCGCGCTGGCTGGCATGGCCTTATTGCTCGGGGAATGGTGGTACTTTCAGCGCCGCCCGGGTGGCGTGCCCGCTTGAGGCGAGAGCCTTGGCAGACTTTTCCGCCTGCGCAGTTCGGGGTGTTCCGCTAGTCTTTCCGCAGTGCGCAAACCTTTCTCGCAAATACAGTTGTGCCTGCGAGTCATCTTCCTCAACTCCGGATTTTTCGGCAGGGAAGGCTGAACTCGCAAGTTCGGCATAACCGATAGCACAGGCAGAGACCAGCGACGTGCCTGCAGAGCGCACACTTGCACGACCTGTCTCCTGGATCTGTTGAACTGCTGACCTTCACTCTGGCAGTTCCTTGTGCCTGATCGCTGAAGTCAAGGCTGGTGAGAACATGAAGAAGTGGTATGGTCCTTGCCAATTTCTGCTCGTAGCGGCCCTGGCTGTCCAACTCACGGGGTGTGCCAGCACATCCAGAACCGTGGGCCGCTGGATGGGTCGAGACAAAGCCGACGAGCAACTGGCCGAAGTCGATGGCCGAGTCAAATCGGCCGACAAAAAATCGACGGATAAAAAGTCGATCGAAAAGAAAGACGTCAAGTCGGCGAAGTCCGACACGCAACTCGCCGAGAGTGCGACCAAGCCCAAATCTACTCCTGGCAAGACGGCGGCTTTGCCCAAAGACGACAAAGCCGTGGCCGATAAGTCGACGACACGCCCCAAGGCGGAAGTCGCGGGCAAGTCCGACAGTCTTGCCAAAACCACCAAGCCCGCGCCCAAAGTTGAAGCCAAACTGGCTTCGGCCACAGACGATTGGCCGGCTCAGGCGAAACCCAAAACCGAACTGGGATCGGAATGGGAAGACCTCCCGATCGCCAAGGCGGATGCCGGAAAGCCAGACCCGTTTGATGATTTCCCCGCTGCCGATTTAACACAAGAGACGCCGGAGTTTGAACCGGAATACGGCCCCATCGGCACGGCCAAGCTTTCCAAGGGAGTCCTTAAGCCACCGTCGGCCAATAGCTCGGTGGCCCAGGGAACACAGGTCCGAACGCCGACCATCGAAACCACGGTGGCCGAATTTGAAACCGAGGCCGCGGAGAGCGGTCTGCCCGACTGGGCCATGGATGAACCTGTGGCGAAAGCCCCGGTGAAGCCCGTGATCAGCCAGGTCAAGGCGACGAAGTTTCAACCGGGACAGCCCGCGCCAGCCGAACAGCGCATGTCCCTCGCACCGAAAAAACCCGTTGAAGAGCTCGCTGCACCCAGTGCCTCATTGCTGGAACAGTGCCCTGATGCTCAGGGCGAAGTGCGCGAACTGGTTAAGGCTTTGGATGCGAAAGATCCCGAGTCGCTGAAACGCACGATTCATCGCCTGGGACGGATGCAGACACATGCCGATTCCGCGGCACCTGCCTTGCGGGCCCTGCAACAACATCCCGACGGTTTTGTGCGTGTGCATGCGGCGCTGGCCCTGGTGCGCATGGGGCACGTCAGCAGCGATGTGACACAGACTTTGATTACCGGCTTGCGTTCGCCCGATCCAGGTGTGCGGTCGTTCTCGGCGGCTGTGCTGGCAGAGATGGGCCCCGATTCCGCGGATGCCCTGCCGGCCCTCAGTTCGGCGTTGAATGATTCTGATGGTTATGTGCGATTGCACGTGGCGGAAGTGCTGATTCGTCATGCCGACTGGTCGCAGGCCGCGTTGCGAGCGCTGGATGACAGCCTGGCGCACAGTGATGAGAACGTCCGCTGGCTAGCGACGTATTCACTCGCCGAATTGGCACCTCAGTCAGAGGAAGCCGTGACCGCGTTGCAGCGATCGCTGCGAGACCCTGTCACCAAAGTGCAGACAGGAGCGGCCTACGCGTTAGGGGAAATTGGTCCGATCGCAGCGTCCGCCTTGCCCGACCTGGAACGCTGCGCGGCCTCGCCCAATGCCGACTTGCGTGCGGCTGCCGAATATGCCATCTCGCAGATTCGGCAATAAACACCGCGTAGTCACCGCTCAGCCCGGCAGTGATACTGCCGGGCTTTTTCATTGGCTGGACGATGGCAGCGTCCGCGCATAAACCTTCTCATCAACCACCACGGGCATGTTATGCGTCAGGTGTCGTCAGTGCCGACTGCTGGGCGTGGGTAGCTAACTGGATCAGCAACGGTCGAATCGTTTCGGACGATTCGTACAGCGACCAGCGATCGGGGGGCAGGTCGCCGAAGGTTCGGGCGAGTCGCGGTTGATCGATCTCGATCCCCCGCACCGCGCGAATGAACACATGCGCCACTTGGTCTGGGCAGGACCGCAGAAAATGCGCATAGATTTCCGGGTCTTGCTCGCCCGAATCGCCAATCAGCACAAAACGCCGTTGCGGAAACGCGGTCACAATCGGTTCGATGGCGGCCTGTTTATGCGCCTGCTGGGGCGACATTGTGCGCAACTTCCGAGCCGATTCCCGCAACCGGAAGCGTTTGAGATGAAACGATCCCGCGGGGTAACCCTGGCTCTGCCAGAATTCCGACAGCGGTTCGTACAGTTGCCAGGGACTGCCCGACACATAGTGGAACGCGGCACCCAACGCTGCGCAATCGCGGTAGAGTTGTGGCATGCCATCGATCGGCACGAAATCGCGCACGAACGTATTGTGAAACAGATCGCGTCGATTGGGCACGTTGCTATGCTTCAAGGTGTCATCGACATCCGAGATGATCGACAACCCGTGCGGTTCCAGCAACTGCGCCCGCCCGGCAAATTCGCGCTCATCCCCTTCCGGTAGCAGGCAGCGATAGTCGACCCAGGTATGACCCAGCGCTGGCGCATCGGCAGCCAGAGCCTTGATCGTTACCTCGGGAATCTGCCACTCGCCGCGAAACAGCCCGGCCAGTTCGGTAGGTCCGAAGACCGACTGCTGATCTCCCAGTTTCAAAGAGACCTGCCGACCCGCCGCGACATGCGCCAGAAACTGCCGCATGCGTTGCTTGAAGTAAGCGTCCCCTTCCACCCCCACGCGCATATACCGGCGAATCATCGCCAGCACCGGCTTCCGTCTCAGCCAGGTAATCCGGGAATGATAGACGCACCCCTGCACCACCACGGTCCAGGCAGATTCCGGACTCCGGTAGGCAAATGAGGGATAAAGGACCACGACCTCATGGGGAGAAATCGTCGACCGCGGACTGCGAAACAACGGCAACGGTCCAAACTCCTGGTGAGCAAGCTGTCATGCAAAAAGGTTGGGACAACCCGCCACGGGCCGTCCACTATCAGCCACTAGTGTAATCGAACTGCTCGGTACGGGTCAGTGACGAATCGCTTCAATTTCCGACAGCCGGGCTTGGGGAGAATTTGCGGTAACGCAGTGGACAACGCCGGAAGATTTGCGGAGGATGAGGAGATTCCGGTGATTTTTCTCGCCGCCCGTTCGTCCGCGCCTGCAATCCGGAGTCGCGATGTCTGCCGCCGTTGATCCCGCCGTTCCGGAACAAGCCGCCGTCGATCGGGAAATTCAGGCTCTCAAGGGGCTCTCCACCGCCTATACCCGGCTGCGCTCGGAAATCGGCAAGGCGGTCATCGGCCAGAACGAGGTGGTCGAGCAGTTGCTGATCGCGCTCTTCTGTCGCGGACATTGTCTGCTGGTGGGTGTTCCCGGACTGGCCAAGACCCTGCTCGTCAGCACGGTCGGCAAAATTCTGCAACTGGCTTACCGCCGCATTCAGTTTACCCCCGACCTGATGCCCGCTGACATCACCGGTACCGATGTCTTGCAGGATGACCCGGAAACAGGGCGCCGGTTGTTCCAATTCTTGCCGGGCCCGATTTTTACCAACCTGCTGCTGGCCGATGAGATTAACCGGACCCCGCCGAAAACGCAGGCGGCATTGCTGGAAGCGATGCAGGAACGGCATGTGACGGTCGGTTCCAATACGTATCGGTTACCCACGCCGTTTTTCGTGCTGGCCACGCAGAACCCGATCGAGCAGGAAGGGACTTATCCGCTCCCCGAGGCGCAACTCGACCGGTTCATGTTTCAGGTGGTCGTGGAATATCCCAATGCGGCAGAAGAGTTACGCATTTTGAAGCAGACCACGGGGGGAGAGCAGCCCGACCTGCATGTGGTGCTGAATGGTCGGCAGATTCTGGCGTTACAGGAAGTCGTTCGCAAAGTTCCCGTGGCGGAACATGTGTTTGTCTATGCTCGCGATCTGGTCCGCTGGACCCGACCGAAAGAACCCGATGCCCCCGACTTTGTGAAAGAGTGGGTGGCGTGGGGTGCCGGTCCACGGGCCGGGCAGTTTCTGATCTTGGGAGCCAAGGCCCGGGCTCTGCTCGAAGGCCGGTTCCATGTGACCACGGCAGATGTGCAGGCCGTGGCAATCCCCGTATTAAGGCACCGCATCGTCACCAATTTCGCCGCGACCGGACAGGGCCTGCGCTCGTCCGACATCATTGCGAAACTGCTGGCACACGCCGATCTGGTGCATCATCGTGCGGCGGCAGCGCGGCCGTGAATGAAATCAGGTATTCTGTCTCGCGTGTCGTGTAACGCACGATGTGGGATTGGCTAAGGGCTGAGTGCTGAGTGCCAAGCAGAAATCATCAGGAAACCTTCGTGAGCAACACTTAGCACTTAGCACTTGACCCAGCGACTTACCGACGATTTTTGATTCACTGCCCGTAAACTTTCTGTTCCCACCCGCTGTGATCACCATGTCTCAACCCGTACTGCTGCAATCGGAACTTCCCGGCATTCCCGTTCGTCGGGGCAAGGTTCGCGATGTCTACGATTTTGGTGACCGCCTGCTGTTCGTGGCGACCGACCGTATCAGTGCGTTTGATTGGGTGCTGCCGACCGGTATCCCCGACAAGGGTCGCATTCTGACGCAGATCAGCCGCTTCTGGTTTGCCCGGCTGGGTGTGCCACACCATTTGCTGGACGACGACCTGACGAGTTTACCACTCCCTGCGGGAACACCACTCGACCTGTTGCGAGACCGCAGCCTGGTGGTCCGCAAGACGCAGGTGGTGCCCATCGAATGTGTCGCGCGGGGCTACCTCGTTGGTTCCGGGTGGAAAGAATACCGTCAGACGCACACGGTCTGCGGGTTGCCTCTGCCGGCGGGACTGGAAGAGGCTGCCCGGTTACCTGACCCGATTTTCACCCCCGCGACCAAGGCGGAAACCGGACACGATGAGAATATTTCGCTCGACGTGGCGGGTGACCTCGTGGGTCAGGATTTGATGTCTCAACTGCGGGAACTCACACTTTCGATTTATCGTCAGGCGGCGGAATACGCACTGACGCGGGGCATCATTATCGCTGATACCAAGTTTGAATTCGGCCAGCTCGACGGGCAGATTTATCTCATCGATGAGGTGCTCACTCCCGATAGTTCGCGGTTCTGGCCAGCGGATACCTATGCGCCGGGCCGCAATCCCCCGTCGTTTGATAAGCAGTTTGTGCGCGACTGGCTGGAATCGACAGGGTGGGACAAAAACAGTCCGCCACCCGAGTTGCCCGCGGTCATTGCCGAGCGAACGCGCGAAAAGTATCTGGAAGCCTATGAACGTTTGACCGGTGTGCCATTGAAGTAGCCCTCGACATCTCAAGCCTAATCGCTACGACCCGCTGTCTGGTTTTGGCAACACGCGAACATTTGCCTCCCGACGTCTCCTTCTCCCGGCATCAGCACCGGCATGACCTTGATTAGCGTGTGGAAAGTCCACATGGGGTTCTGTTGCCGGGGTGATGCGAACAATGTCGGTGCATGTGAAGCCGTGGCTGGGGTTGGGATTGTGGCTGGTTACGGTCTGCCTGGGTTACGCGTATCTGGTGCTGGATTCCCTGCGGACCAGCGAACTGGTGAACGAACAATTCACCTGGCCCGCCGCCTCGGCCTTACCCCGTGGCGAGGAGTTTACGCTGGTAGCATTTCTGCATCCACAATGTGGATGCAGTCGTGCCTCTCTGGCCGAAATCGCACGCCTGATGGCCGACCTCGATGCCCGGACGAGTTGTCACCTGATCTTTCAACAGCCCGTGAGCCAGCCTGACGACTGGCATGAAACCCGACTGTGGCACACCGCGCGGCAAATCCCGGGGCTGGAAATTCACGTGGATACCGATTGTCGCGAATCGGTGCTGTTCCGTGCCTCGGTCTCTGGCGAAATTCATGTGTACGATGCCCAGGGGCAACTCCGTTTCCGTGGAGGGGTCACCCCATCGCGTGGTCATGAAGGACCAAACCCGGGGCAACTGGCGATTCGAGATGTGATTCTGCATGGACGAAGCTCCCTCATGACCTGTCATGCCTATGGGTGCCTGCTCATACAGAAAGCGGGTTAACACGGTGAATCGCGCTGCCTACTTTCGTCTGGAAATCCCCGCTGACCATCCCGTCAACGAGACCACCCTGGCTCGCGCGCGGCACTGGTACAACGCACAACTGCATCAGCAAAGCGTGCGGGTCGATCGGTACTTCGTCTGCCTGATGGCCTTGCAATGGGCCTTCGCGATTCTGTTGGCGGTCACATTGGCTCCGCGACGGTGGGAGGGCCTGGAATCGGCCGTCCATCCCCACGTGTGGAGCGCCCTATTCCTCGGCGGCTGGCTGTCTCTGCCCCCAATTCTGCTCGCCTGGACTTCACCGGGAACCGTGGTGACGCGGCAGGCTATGGCCACGGCACAAGTGCTTTGGTCGGCCTTGTTGATTCACCTGACGGAAGGCCGCATTGAAACCCACTTTCATATTTTTGGATCGCTCGCGTTTCTCGCGATGTATCGCGATGTGCGCGTGCTGGCCACCGCGACGGCGGTCGTGCTGATCGATCATGCTCTGCGAGGTTGGCTCGCGCCGCAATCGGTCTACGGAGATTATGCCTTCGCCTTCTGGCGGACCCTGGAACATGGCGGCTGGGTGCTGTTTGAAGACGTGGTCTTGCTGTATGCCTGCCGCGATGCCTGCCGCGATTTGTGGCAACGGGCGCTGCAGCATGCCCGGTTGGAATCGAATCGCGATGTGATTGCCCTGGAAGTGTCACGTCAAACCGAGGAGATCCGGCTCAGGGAAGCCGAGGCGCACAGGTTGCTGGAGGCCGCCGAATCTGCGAATCGCACCAAAAGTCAGTTTCTGGCCAACATGAGCCATGAAATCCGCACGCCGATGACCTCCATTCTGGGCTACACGGAACTGCTGATGGAGGAAGATTTGAAGTCTCTCGACCACGAGATGTGGACCGACGCGCTGGCAACCATTCAACGGAATGGGAACCATCTGCTGGGCCTGATCAACGACATTCTCGACATCTCGAAGATCGAAGCGGGACAGATGACCTTTGAACATCGCGCTTGCTGTCTGACAGATGTCCTGGCCGACGTGGCCAAACTTTTGCAGGTTCGGCTGACCGAAAAGTCGATGCAGCTCAGCCTGCATTTTCAGCCCGATGTACCGGTCCAGGTGCTGGCAGACCCCACGCGGTTGCGTCAGATTCTGATCAACATTGTGGGCAATGCCGTGAAATTCAGCGAACAAGGCCCGATCGAGATCGATATCCAGCGGTCCACATCCGCGACAAACCTGCTCTGGATCGATATCACCGATCTTGGAATCGGAATGACGAACGAACAGCAGGCCGGATTGTTCCGCCCTTTCTGCCAGGGTGATGACTCGATGACACGCCGCTTCGGGGGCACCGGCCTGGGCCTTGTGATCAGCCAACGATTGGCACAGATGCTCGGCGGTGATCTGCAAGTCTTGCGCACCAGTCCTGGCGCGGGGACCACCATGCGGCTGACACTGGAAGTTGACGCGATCGACACCCAGAACCAACCGGCCCAGTCCGATGATCTGCCGTCTCTGGCGTCGTTGGAGTTCAGCGAGGCATATGATGAATTGGCTCATCTGGTGGCATAAGGGGTGCCCCGCTTCAGAGCGCGGGGGGAGTTGTCACCCGTTGGTGATTCCCTCGACGCCAGGCGCTCCGGCCGGCATGTGTGGGCTGCCGCGGGTGTGCGGTGAATCGTCCCCGCCTGTGTACGTTTGTGGGGAATCGGTCTCGACCAGGGGCGGTGGTCGGCAGTTCGGTGGCTTTTTTTGCCGCTGACCGCGGCGGATCGGCGGAATTTGCCGAAGCGCTCTGGACAGCCTGCGGGCGATCATTAACATCCGCGCTGCGAACCACGTGGAGTCGTCGCGCCCGGAGTCTCGGGGGTCACAGACGACATCACGACTCGGGGCCGTCCCCGACGAAGGATGCTGGATATGTCGCAGCGACAACTGTCGATTTTCGTGCCGATGCTGTTCGTGGCAGGCGGTCTGACGGGCTGCCATCACGCACCGTATGGGCCGGGTTACTACAACAACTACAATTCCTACCCCGCGGGGCCGACGATGGTGCCGCAAGGGGGATACATCAATCCCGGGCCGACCTACGTCCCGCAGAATTTTGGTCCCAGCCCCACCCCGATTCCCAGCAATGGCCTGGGCTCGCCCACGCCCATCAATCCTTCGCAGCCCACACCCACCTGGCGGCCCGATGGCAACAACGGCCTCGATGATGCTCCGCCGTACAAACCCAATCCCGGTGCCACCAACCCTGTTCCTCAGCCTTTTGAACTGGAACCCGATTTCGGCTCACCCCCTCCGGCCGCATCATTACCCCGCGCCATGCCGCTCGCACAGAATCCACCGTTCCCGGCGACAGGGGTCTCGACAGCCACCGCGGTGCAACCGGCCCGGCTGGAGGTCGATCCGTTTGAAGTCCCGAAAACTGTGACCAAGCTGCCCACCGATGTCGACCCGTTCGCCTCGTCACCGGCCGCCGCGACTCCCGTAGAACGCCAAAGCACCTACGGATTTGACAGCAAGGGTTATAGCTGGCTGCGCGGCATCATCGATTACGATGTCGACACGCAAACCTGGGGCATCATTTATAACGTCGCGCCCGAGGTGAATGACAAATTTGGTGGCAGCTTTGTCTTTGCGCCGCACACTCAATTGAAGGATCTGCGTCCAGGCACGATGGTGCTGGCGAAGGGCCGCATCGATCCCGGTCGCAAAGACCGCACGGGCAAAGCCCTGTACGAAGCCTCGCAGTTCGTGGTTCTCCAGCCTCCCGCAGGCATTCAGTAACCATCGCGCGATCCATGTGATTGCTGGCCGCTGCCTCTCCGTCTGATTACGATAACCGGTGAGCACTTCTCTCACGGGATCGAGACGACGGATATGACGACGCAGCGACTCTTACTTCTGGCGGGCGACTTCGTGGAAGATTACGAAGTCATGGTCCCCTTCCAATGCCTCCAGATGCTGGGCTACACCGTCGATGCGGTCTGCCCTGGCAAAGCCGCTGGCGATCGGATACGAACCGCCATTCATGACTTCGAAGGCGACCAGACCTACTCCGAAAAGCCAGGGCATGGCTTCACGTTGACGGCCAACTTCGCCGACGTCGTTGTCGAGCACTATGCCGGGCTGGTGATCCCTGGTGGACGAGCCCCCGAATATCTGCGGCTCAATCCGCAGGTGATCCAGATCGTCCAAGACTTCGCGGCGACGGGTCGTCCGCTCGCCGCCATCTGTCATGGACTGCAAATTCTGACCGCCGCCGGCATCGTGAAGGATCGACGCTGTACGGCTTACCCCGCCTGTGGACCGGAGGTGACGCTGGCGGGCGGACAATATGTATCGGTGCCCGTCGATCAGGCCTATGTCGATGACAACCTGATAACCGCTCCCGCATGGCCCGCACATCCCGCATGGATCAGGGCGTTTGTAGAACGCCTGGGAGCGAAGATTGAATTGTCATTGCCACAGGGGTCGTGACGGGTCAAGTGTCAAGTGCTGAGTGCCAAGTGAGAATCCGCAGACATCCAGACCACTCTGTCACTCTGTCACTCTGCCACCCTGTCACTCTGGCACTTGCCACTTGACCCTCAGCACTTGGCTCAACAAACGATCCACTTTTGAAACCCGCCCAATAGACAGAGACCATCATGCATCGAGGTTGGACAATGCTCGCCGCGCTCCTCGCGGGACTGGCTGTGGGCACGGGGGCCTTTGCGGCTCATGGACTCGACAAGGTGTTCACCGAAAAATATGCCGGGCAAACCCGAACCGTGGCGGGTGAGACGATCCCGCTGTCGCGCAAGTTTCTGGCCGACTTCAAGACCGGGGCCGAGTATCAGATGTACCATGCCCTGGGGTTATTTGCGGTGGCAGCGCTGGCGGCACAGCGACCATCGCGACGCGCCCACATCGCGGGCTGGTGTCTGTTGCTGGGCTGCGTGTTGTTCTCGGGCAGCTTGTATGTGCTCACGCTGACCGGCGTCACGAAGTGGGGTGCTGTCACGCCGATGGGCGGGCTCTTCTTTTTAATCGGCTGGTTGATGCTCCTCTTAGCCGCCGGGGCTGCACCCCGTGCGACGAGTGTGATGTCTGAGAATCGCTGACCTCGTTGGACGTTGGCAAATGGCAGGCGGTAATCATCGCGCGAACCCGACGCAAGTCTGTCGCGAAAAATGTGACTCGGAATCGTCTCTCGGAATTCGTCTGCTCAGTTGTGCGCGCTTCCGCCCGCGCTATAATCACGATGGAAGCAACTGACTCGCATTCCCCGCGAGATCGATGATGACCGTTCAATTTGCTCGTCCTGATGTCGCCAACCTGATGCTGCGTGTTTACCCTCGCGCGCTGCACCCGGAGTTCTTCGACTGCCATGCCCTGGCCGTGGCTCAGACCGGACCCGTCTCGATCTATCTGCGGCTCTGTTCCGCCGGTCATGCGTTGTGCCTGCGGCATGGCCCTTCGGTCGTGACGGAAGCCATCACCGAACGCAATCAACCGCTCCCGAAGCAGCACTGTGTGCTCGAACAGAAACTGCGTGGTTGCCGGACGCGTTCGATCACGCTGGCTCACGGTTTCCGGTACGACGTCAGTTGCCAACTCGAAACGCTGGAGCCAGATCTTTATCTTCATCTACATGATGAATTGCTCGGTGACCTGACGCGGGCTGACTTATCGCTGGAGTTCCCCAGCCCCAACCGCTTCAGCCCGGCGGCGCTCAGCATGGTGAAGCTCGAACAGACGGGCAATTCCGTGGTGGTTCACGCCTTCCACACGTTTCCCGATCACTGTGCCGTGGTGAAAACGCAGTCGCTGTTTGAGTGGCAGGTCGGCTGATTCCGGCGTATTGTCAGCATTTCGCACCGGCAGGTTCTCTGTCGATGGTTGACCCGCTCGTCATCATTTCTGGTTTAAGGGTTCGCGCGATGGGCTTGCGTGTGGGCGATGAAAATGATGCACAAAGAGCACTCGGGAAACTGGTATTCATCTTATGTGTGATCTTTGTCGGCGGACCTGTCACCTTCATTTTAAGTCGTTATCTGGGTCTGGGAGGATTGATTGGCGCTGTCCTCGGGGGAGCCACGGGTGGTCTCGTGGGTTACGGCCTGAACCGCCTGCTCGCCATGCTGTTTGGCAAGACGCATCTGGGCGAGGAAACCAAAACCGTCCAACGAACTTCCAAAGCGACTGCGACCAGGAAGCGCAAGGTGAAGCCGCTACGTCAAATCGAAGAGTAGCGGACCAGGCTGCGTAAACGCCCACGGCCTCTCGACAATCCGCAGATCATCGAGAGGCCGGAATGCAGTCGCTGTCAGATCCCGTTGCCCATTACGGAATCAGGAAGAACAACCCGGTGACGGTCGCGGCTTCCACCGCAGCAGCCTGGGCGTTCCAGGGAATCTGGTACTTCAGCTTTGGTGCCACTTCACCCGGGCGGTACCAACCCAGTGCGTACATCTCTTTATTGATAGGGTCGAGCGTCATTTGATAGGGCAAGGCGAGCAACTGGCCGGTGAACTTGGCCCCGGACACAAACGGCTGAATCACAAACGGATAGGTGTGCCCGTAGCGTTCCAGCGTCGCGTCTTCAAAATAGAGCGGGTAGTGGTAGTAGTTCGTGGCTTCCCAGGTCACGGCGGTATCGGCGAAGACGCGCGGCTCATAAACTTCCGAGCCGAACTTCACGTCGTACTCGGCCGCCTTTTCATTGGCGTATAACCGAATGTCTTCATCGACCATTGTGTCGTAAAACGGGTTGATATCGTGCATCTGACGCACAGCCCGCTGCACCACCGCCCCCATCGGGTTGTCGTCGGTGCTGGGCATGGGGGGGAGGGCCGAATCGGTTTGTGCGGCCACTGTCGACACCACGTCAGACGAAGAGAGTTCCACAGGGTCCACGATCTCTGCGGCCGGAGCGGGCACAGGTTCAGCCGTCCGCTGGACACGCACTTCCACCGGACGTGCCGCCACGGCTTCCACGGGGGCCGCCGTCTTGATCCAGGCAGGTTCTTCGGTGCCATCGGGTAGCGGGGGGGCGGTTACGGGCCGCGTCGGTCCCCAGCCGTAAGCATCGGCCGATTCGGGAATCGGTTGCGTGCTGCCGGGGACGTTCGCTGCCTTGGTGGTTGACGGTACGGCATCGACCGCCATCGGCTGATACTTGGCCTTCAGCCGATCCCAGCGCTGCTGCGCGGTTTCCTGCTTGAGTTGTTCCAGAGGCGTGACCGTGGCCCGACCGACATCGTCGGCAAAGGTACCGGTGGCGCAGGTCATCAGGACCAGCGACGCCGCTGCCAGTTCACGCGGTTTCCGCAGGAGCATGCTCCACGGAGTAATTCGGGGACTCTTCAACGATCGTGATGTCATGGGGATGACTCTCCCTCACCGTGGCCGGTGAGACCTGAATGAACTTGGCTTCCGTGCGCAGTTCGGCGATCGTACGAACGCCACAATACCCCATTCCGGCTCGCAACCCGCCGATCAGTTGATACAACAGGCTATGCAACGAACCTCGATAGGGAACCCGGCCTTCAACCCCTTCAGGTACCAGTTTCGACGTGGAGTGCCTGCCATCTTCAATTCTTCCTTGACGGTAGCGCTCACTACTCCCTTTGACCATCGCGCCCAAAGACCCCATTCCCCGATATCGCTTATAGCTTCGACCCTGATAGAGGATCGTTTCCCCCGGACTTTCATCCAACCCGGCGAGCAACCCGCCCAGCATCACCGAAAATGCCCCCGCGGCGATCGCTTTTGTAATATCCCCGCTATACCGAATACCACCATCGGCAATAATCGGCACATCGGTCCCCGCGGCGGCTTTCACGGCATTCGCGATCGCCGATAGCTGGGGAACACCTACACCGGCGATGATCCGCGTCGTGCAGATCGACCCCGGCCCGATGCCGACTTTCACCGCGTCGGCTCCGGCCTTGATCAGATCGCGCGCACCCTCGGTTGTCGCGACATTCCCCGCGATCACGTCAATGGTCCACCGCTGTTTCAACTCGGCGACGGTCTCCATCACGTTCTTGGAGTGCCCGTGAGCGCTGTCGACACACAGCACGTCGACACCCATTTCGATCAGTTTGGCGGCCCGCTCAAAGTCGTACACGCCAATCGCCGCCCCCACCCGTAACCGCCCGCGCTGATCTTTCGACGCCTTGGGATACCGCAGATTTTTGTCGATATCTTTAATGGTGATGAGGCCTTTCAACTGGTAGTCGTCATCGACGAGCAACAGCTTTTCGACCTTGTTTTCCAGGAGAATCCGTTCGGCGGCTTCCAGGGTCGTGGTTTCCGGTGCCGTGACCAGCTTGTCTTTGGTCATCACGTCGGCAATCAGCACATCGCGCGAGGGCAGAAACCGCAAATCGCGCCGCGTGAGGATGCCCATCAACCGACCATTCTGCGTCACCGGCACACCACCGATGTTGCGCTGTTCCATGATCTCCCAGGCCGATCCCGCAGTCGCATCGGGGGGCAGGGTCACCGGGTCCACAATCACGCCGTGCTCGGCCCGCTTCACACGCTCGACCTGCAAGGCCTGCTGATCGATCGGCATGTTCTTGTGAATGATCCCCATGCCCCCTTCCTGGGCCATCGCGACAGCCATGTCACTTTCGCTGACGGTATCCATCGGGCTGGAGAGAATGGGCACATTCAGCCGAATATGCCGCGTGAGTTGCGTCGCCGTATCGACTTCATTCGGCATGATCTCGCTGTAGCCTGGTTCCAGCAGCACGTCGTCGAAGGTGATGCCGCGGTAGGCGATGCGATCTTCCATGGCAGGGGATCCTATTTCGTCAAAGGCTTCAGAAAATCAGGCGTCTGTATTCAAGGCTGTGGCTGTAGACTGCGGTGCCAGCCGGTTACTGAGTGCTACGAATTGGGCGACGGTCATCTGTTCGGGTCGAAACGTCGGCTCAATTTTCAGGGATGACAAGATCTCGGCCAGCTCTTCCCGCGTGAAAACTGGTGACGGAACCGGCTGGCTGTGGGTTCGGTCCCCGGCGGTTTTTCCATTGAACATCTGCGTAAGGACGCCGAGAATTTGCTTGCGACGCAGCGTGAACACATCGCGGATGAATTCATGAAACCAGTCGCGCTGCTCGATCTGCTGCTGCAACTGAGGCGAACGGTCGACCCGCAACACGCCGGAATCGACTTTGGGCGGTGGCCAGAACACGCTGGGTGGTAACTTGCGGATCAGCTTCAATTCCGCCTGGCTTTGCATCCACACCGTGAGCGCGCTGTACTCGCCGTTGCCGGGTTTGGCCAGCATCCGTTCGGCGAGTTCATATTGAATGGTGACCACCATTTTCGACCACGGCCAATCGCCCGCCATCAGGTTCGACATCACCGGCGTGGCGATGTTGTAGGGCAGGTTGGCCACCAGCTTCAAAGTGGTCACCGCAGGTTGAATGACCCAGGGATTGTCAGCGTCAGCAACGGCATCACCCAATCCACCATAGTTGCGTTGCTCTGCGGCCCGGACTTTGACCAGCCCCGATTCCATCGCCGCGATCACTTCAGGAGCCAGCGTGCTTTTGTTGGCGAGAGCATCACCGTGAATTAATGTGACGTTGTTGCGGCCAGCGAGAAAATGTTTCGCGTGACTGAAAACGTGCTCATCGAACTCGACCGAGATGACATGCCCGGCATGATCGGCCAGACGCGACGTGAGACCACCCGTGCCCGTACCCACTTCCAGGACGACATCGGCCGTAGAGAGCCCGGCGTGCTTGACGATCAACTGGTGCAGGTTGAGATCGACAAGGAAATTCTGCCCTAGATCATGGCGCGGCTGTTTTCCCTGCTGCTCAAAGAGCCGCATTAAGCGAGAGCGGGTCTGCCGGTCGGCTTCGTCCATGTTCGGGTGGGAAAACGCTCGAATTCGGGATCAATCCGCTAAGCATACCCGACCGCCCGCGAAGTTTCGATGATGATCTGAAGAAAAATTGAGAGCCGTGCCGAAGGAAGCAAAACGAACGTTTCAGCCACAAAAAGCACAGAGAACACAAAAGTGAATCAGGATTTCCTTCCGCTCCTGCATTTGTGGCTTCTGTGCTTTTTGTGGCCAGGATGCCTTTCAGCCTTCGAGGAGTGACCAGAGATCTGCCATGTTTGGCGGAGCGCCCCCGCCACGCGATGTCACAGCCAGGAATTGGGGGAAGTTCAGTTCTGTGGATTCGGCAGTTCCCGTGGCGGTTCGGGCTGCGGCTTGGGGAGTTCCACCGTGGCAAACACCAAGATTGACTTGTGTTCCTCGGTGGGCAGCGGTTGCCCCACCACAAAGAACTCACCGTGGTGGGTCTGTGTCGACAGGGATTGAGCTGCGACGTTGATCATGGGAAGACCAAACGTGGCGAGAGTGATATCTGCTGCGGGATTGGGACTCTTGAATTCCATCTGCCAGGCGCAGGTGATCTCGCTCGCATGGCGAAACTTGGGAGTCACCGAGATTTTGGTGCCCACTTGCTCAAACTCAACGCGACCAGGGTTCAGCCAAACTGCGATGACCGGTATGGACTGCCCAATGACCACGTTCGCTTCTTGCCCCATTAACGTGATAACCCTGGGCCTCGAAATGATCTTGGCCGCGTCGTGTGCCTTGGCATGCACAACGAGTTCATAGAGTTCCGCGCTCCACTCGGATGTTTGATCGTTTCCCGACTGGTGTGGGACAAGGGCATTCCTTGTCAGGATGCAATGAAGCGACAGGCACTCCTCGCTACCGGCATTGAGTAGCCGCGCGTGGTCTATTTCCAAGATCTGTAGTTGCAGTTGGACCTGAACCTGGGGACGCAGGATGTCTTCAATCGCCTGCGCTTCGACGAGTAACCGGGCTATCTCTTGCCGTTTGGCTTGCAGCGATTTCTCCAGTTGCTGGGTCCGGGCTTGCACCTGTTGTCGCAGAGGCGCGGCGAGTTCCTGTAACCCGGCCTGCTCCAGATTCTCAATGGCTGCCTGCAAAGACTGTAGTTGCTCGACGGTGAATTCCGCGGGCCACACGCTTTTCGTCGGCACCTCGACGATCGTCTGCGGGGGCACCGTGAAAAACCAGGGAGATCTTCCTGGTTGAGGGACGGGAAGCGCCCCAGGGGGCGGGCTGGGTGGGGCCGTTTGTCCCCACAATAAGCTGGTAACGATCAGACCGGCGGCGATGGACATACGAGGCTCTCCTTAGTGCATTCCGACAAAACCTCTGCGGGATCGAAGCTATCACTGCAACAACAGCGGTTTTCGCATACCGCAATCGGTTTTGTCGGATGGCACTTAGCCTGTGTGCAAACGATTTCTGCCGCTATGACACCAAATGTCAGCGCAAGGCGAAATCATTGAGGTGCGGGGCCACCTTGTGGGGCGAATTGTTGCCCGGGCCGCTCGCTGGGCTGTGTTGGCACGTCGATATTCGCAAAGACGATCATCGATTTGCTGTCCGAGGTGGGCAGGGGCGAACCGACGACAAAGAATTCACCAGGATGATTGTGTGTGGTCAAGGTCATCTGGCGACTGTTGGTCCCGGGTATGGAATAGGCTGCCTGTGTGATATCGCTGCCTGGGTTGAGCGACGAATGCTGCACATGCCAGGTGCAGGTGATGTCCTTGGCATCGCGAAACTTGGGGACTACGGTGATGCTCGTTCCGAGTCGTTCCAGGTTGAGCCGTAGCGGTTCAGAGATCGGCTGAGGCAGGGAGAGTAAGGGGATGGCCCCGCCAAACATGACCTTGGCTTCCTGCCCATTGAGCGTGATGAGCTTCGGTGTCGAAACTTTCGTGGCGGTTTTGAGTGCCGCAGCATGCACGACCAGTTCCTGCAATTCCGTGCTCGACAGTTTCTGGGAATTGAGAGGGATAGCGAGAACCGGCTGCGTGTTTTGAATCAGGTAACGGTTCAATGTCCGGCAGGGTTCCGAATCTTGATGGGCCAAGGCCTCACGGTCAATCTCCCAGAACTGCAGTTGGATCTGCAAGGTGATCTGCGGCCGCAAGAGGTCTTCGATGGCCTGGGCTTCTTTTTGCAGGCGGGCGATCTGCTCTTGTTTCGACTTCAGCGACTTTTCCAGGTTCTCGGTACGCGACAGCAATTGTTGCTGCAAACTCTGAGCGAGTTCCTTCAGCCCGGCGGCTTGCAGGTCGTCTATCGCAGAGCGTAACGATTGCAGTTGCTCGCCGGAGAGTTCGGTGGGCAACAGATTGTTGAGTTGCGTCTGGTAAATGGTTTGCGGAACTGGACGATAAGGCCAGGGAGGCTGAGCGGGCTGCGGTGCTTGTCCCCACAGCAGACACGTCATGACGAGACCAGACGCGATGGACATAATGGGCTCTCCTTAGCCTGTGTGCAAGCGATTCTCGCCGCCATGTCACCGCGAATTGGCGAATCGGTCAAGCCGAATTTCTGAGCCAGGGGTTACTATGAATGCTACCGGCTGGGTGGCGGGGGCGCTCCTACTGGCAGCCCCCGCGTTTGGCGTCAACGAATTCCGGGGGCTTCAGCATTCGCGGAGCGCCCCCGCCACCCCCGCTATTTCTTTGATGCCTTAAGTTTGCGCGCCGCATATTCCGCGAGAATCGATTTCGGATCGTCATTGAAGGCGTCGCGGCAGCCGGTGCAGCAGACGTAGTAGGTCTTCCCTTCATACATCACTGCGATGGTCCCCAGGCCGCCGGTAACGACGCATTCCGGGCCACTGCCGTCTTTCGCGGCGAGCTTGGTTCCCTGCCGTTGATAAGCCACCTCGGCGACTCGTTGATAAAACGTCTGCTGGGCCAGTCGCTTTTCAAACAGCCACAGGGCGCGGTCGTCGCCGAGCCAGCTCAATGTCAGGCGATGAACTTCGCCCTGATCATCTGCGGCAGATTCCAGCACCAGACGCTGGTTTTCCAACCGGCCGGTATACACGCGCTCGGTCCGGGGATTCACCTGCACCTTGAGTCGCCATTCCTGGTCGCGCTCTCCGGTGCTCAGCAGTCCCGTAGACCAGAGTTTGCCGTCGGTCACCGTGATGGCAATGCCACGCTCTTCCCCTGAGAATTGCCAGACAATGCCTGCGGTCTCTTGCCAGGTCTCTTTGTTCGAGCCGCGTTTGGGCTGACCGATGCCGCGCCATGTACCGATGAGTTTCTGCCACGGCTGCAGTGTGGCAATCAGGTCGACCGGCTCGGGCGGTGCCGGGTCGGCACCGGTTAACCACGTGGTTGCCAGGGCCATCAGCAGGACGCCAGCGATCCAGCGCACGGAAAGAACGTGGCGCAAAGGCATGACCCATCTCTCTTCCAAGAGTCGACATCACGAGTTTGTCAGTAAACCCCGCGATGCAAGTTCCGGCCCGTTTCTCGGGGTGATTCTTCCGGGATGTTTGCGAAATGATACGAAATGCTCACCGAATGAATCGCACGGCAATTCGAGCGCCGTTGTCCACAACAGATTAACATCACGCATGCTATCAAGATCGGTCAATGTGCCCGCGCGACGGGCGCGTCTGGGTACAAAATTTGCCTCCGGTCAAATCGGGCGATTTGTACTAAACTCCGTACACGCTCACAGGGCCAACGACTTTGGAGCGCATCTCATGTCTTCCCCGGCAGACGGTGCCAATGGGGGTCTCTTCCCCGGCGGCGGTATTGAACGCAGTGTGGGTTACCTCGTCGTCGGTATCGGCGCGATTCTGTTATTCCTGCTGAGCATTATGGGCATGGGCCGCGTGGAAAAGATCTCCGCCGATGCCACGCAACTGAACCATCAGACCGTGAATGCTCCGGTCAGTGAAATCGGCGGCGTGAGCGACGCCCCGGCTGCCTTGCCCCAGTAAATCTGCCCCGTTAGTCAGCCTGCCAAGGCCTGCTGGAAGTCCGCGATCAGATCGTCGGGGTGCTCAATTCCGACCGAGATGCGTACCGTCTGCTCGCTGATCCCCGCGGCTCGACGGGCGGCTTCGGTCATAGACGCGTGGCTCATCGAATCGGGATATTCGATCAGCGATTCGACACCACCGAGCGATTCCGCCAGTTGAAACAGCGTGAGCTTAGCGAGCAGCTTTTCGACGGCGGGCCGGCCCCCTTTGACATCGATGCTGAGCATGGCTCCGAAACCGCGCTGCTGGCGTTTGGCCAACTCATGCTGGGGGTGCGATTTCAATCCCGGGTAATAGACCTTGGCGACTTGCGGATGAGCCGCGAGGAACTCCGCGAGCGCCTGGGCTCCGCGTTGATGGGCTTCCATGCGCGGGCCAAGCGTCTTCACCCCACGCAATACCAGCCAGGCGTCGAAGGGGGAACAAGCCAGGCCGAGTGCGTTCACGACATACCCGATGCGTTCGGCATAGGGCTTCTCACGAGTGATGATGCAGCCACCCACCACATCGGAATGACCATTCAAATATTTGGTGGTTGAATGGATCACGACGTCGACCCCGAAATCGAACGGCCTTTGCAGATACGGCGATAAGAACGTGTTATCCGCGATGGTTATCGCATTGATCTTGCGGGCCACATCGACCACGGCGGCGATATCGACAATGTTGAGCAGAGGGTTGCTGGGCGTTTCAATCCACACGCACTTCGTGTGCGGGGTTGCGGCCTTGCGGATGTTCTCTGGATTCGACATGTCGACGAAGCTGAACTGGAAGCCCATGTCGGTAAACAGGCTGGCAAATAACCGCCATGTGCCTCCGTAAATATCGTGCCCGGCGATAATATGATCGCCCGGTTTGAAGAGATGCATGGTCGCGGTAATCGCCGACATGCCGGTGCAGGTGGCCCGGCAATCGAGACCACCTTCCAAGGCGGTCAGGTTTTCTTCCAGGGCTCGGCGGGTGGGGTTACCGCTGCGGGTGTAGTCAAACCCGCGATGCCCGTTCAGGTCATCCCAGCGGAAGGTCGATGTGGGATAAATCGGCGTGGTTGCACTCAGAAACGTGCCATCTTTGTCGACTCCGGTATGCACGCAGCGGGTTTCAAAGTGCATCGAACCATCCTGATAGATTGATGTCGGTCAGCCAGTCGTGCGCGAATTATCGCAGATGCCCGGGAGATGACAACTGATCGCGCGGAATCACGGCCGAGATCAGCGGCGGGAATGGGGAGCGTCAGTCACTTGCCCGCCGGTTCTCAGCATCTCGATCGCGATTTCGAGAGACGCCGCATCGAGGCCGGAAGTTCGCAGATTTTCGATGGCCGCATCCAGATCGTAAGCCTGGCGCTTGAATTCAACTTGGCCGTTCTCGATGACGGCATACGCCGCGCGCGGGTCGCCGTCCCGCGGCTGGCCCACGCTGCCCGGGTTGATCAACCGTTTCTCGCCCAGATCGAGATCCATCGGAATATGGGTATGCCCCACGCAGACAAAATCGGCTTCCACATTGGCTAAGCGTGACGTCCAACCCGCCACATCGGCTCCGAGATATTCATCCATTGGATCGCGGGGCGTGGCATGCACCAGGAAGAAGCGTCGGCCATCAAGATCCAGCGTTTGCGTCACGGGGAGTCGCGCCAGAAACTTGAGATGTGATGGCGTTAACAACGCCTGATGCAGCAACCGGGTGGCCGCGGCCAAGCGACGGCACCCGCCTCCCGGGCCCGTGGTCACGCGCTGCACAGTGGCATGATCATGATTGCCACGAATGGCGGCGTGGGCATGTTGTCGCACCCAGTTGATACAGGGCACGGGGTCTGTGCCGTACTCCACCAGATCTCCCAGAAACAGACACGCATCAAACGTTTCCTGAATGGCAGACAGTGCTGCCCAGTTCGCGTGAATGTCTGCGAGTAACAGAATTTTCATGAAGCCAGCCGAGATCGCAGAGGTACTGTCTGAAGGGGCTGTGGTGGCTTGTCCGCCGCGACCATTGCCCGGGCAGGAGTTCTTCCTGTTACCAGATGACACGGCATGCCATTTGCCGTTATAATCGGAGGTGGGGAGCGGTCGCTACTCTGCCAAGCTCAAAGCGGCACAATCTGCCGAAACTCCTGTTTCATCTCGTTCGCAAACGTGGTCTGGTGTTGCTGCCCTGCAACGCTGCGGAGGACGGAATGCTGCCTTACCGCAAAATTGAAACTCTCACATTTCGAGACAAAATTCGCGATTGCAACACGCTGACCCGCGAATTGCTGGAACATCTGGATCAGGCCGTGGTGCCGAAAATCCAACGCATCAAGGACGACGTGCGTAGTCGTTCGCAAGCCCATGACGACGAGTTGTCTGATGTCACGGTGCGTAACTTGGTGGCAGTGGTGCTGGAAGGTGAGCGGTTTACCTCAGAGCTGTGTGACAGAATTGAACAATACGGTCGCGCCATTGTCAGCGAAGCCTATCAAATCTTGAATCCCTAGGATTCGGCTGCCAGTGGCAAAACGTCTCCTGTCCTGTTCACTGAAAGTCAGACTGATCATGAATTTCCGGTCTTTCCTGATGGAAAACCCGCGTGGCATGATAGAATTTGTCAGGATTTTCTGGTGATCGAAGAGTCGTCGTTCTACGTTTCCCATGTCACTATCGAAAGGATTTCGCAAGTTTCGACCTCTGGAAAGCGTGCTGTCAGAAATTCGTCTCCGCGATCCATCCACACATTCGCATACCTGCGTTGGAGAAAAATGGACCAGAGAATTTCCCGCAACCACGGAATCCCGGGAACCGCGCTGTCTGGTGGCTGTCCTAAGATTCAAACAATTTGTCCCTTCCGGAAAGTCTGATTCCAAGAGTCTGCAGTCGCAGCGATTTTGTGGTCCTTGACCTGAAATTCTTGTGATTCCCACGGCGGCGGCCTCAATTCTGGTCACCGCCCCGCGATCAGCCGATCTTATTCCATACTATGTCGAATCCCGTCGAACCACACGCCGTCGAAACGGGCTCGAGCAGCCAGACACGACTGCCGTTTCACGCCTTGGGACGGGCCGTGGAGCGTGATGTCACGGTGATCTCTGCCCCGCGTCAACCGGAAGGGAGCCACCACTCCGATTCGGGCGTGGTGCTGGCGACTTCGCCGGTGTTGCCGCCCTCGCCCATATCGCTGGCGTTGTTTCCCGGTCAGCAGCGGGCCGATGACCAGGCCGATATTGAAGGGACCACGCTCGGGCATTTCGTCATCCACCGGCGCATCGGTGCCGGGGGCATGGGCACGGTCTTTCTGTCCGATGATGAAAAGCTGCAGCGGCAAGTCGCCTTGAAGGTGCTGTCGCCGCAACAGACCGCCGACCCGGCCTCGGTGCAGCGCTTCCAGAACGAAGCCCGCTCCGCAGCGCGGCTGGATCATGATCACATTGCCCGGGTCTTCTTTTACGGAGATGACCACGGCCTGCACTATATCGCGTATGAGTATGTGCAAGGGGCCAACCTGCGCGATCTCATTCGCTCGCAGGGTCGCATTGAAGCCGCCGACGTCGTGGCGTATGCCGTGCAACTTGCCTCTGCGTTGTGTCACACTTCGAGCGCGGGGGTCGTGCATCGCGATATCAAACCGTCCAACATCATTATTACTCAGCAGGGCAAGGCCAAGCTGGTCGATCTGGGACTGGCGCGGAAGGAAAGCCTCGAAGAGTCCGCACAGTTGACGGTGGCCGGCACCACGCTGGGTACCTTCGATTATATTTCTCCTGAACAGGCCAAAGACCCTCGTAATGTCGATGTTCGCAGCGACATCTATTCACTGGGTTGCACGCTGTATCATGCCTTGACGGGCGAACCCCCGTTCCCCGAAGGGACCGTCCTGCAACGCCTGCTCGATCATCATGACAAGGAACCGCCCGATCCTGCCGTGAAGAACCGCCGCGTCTCCCCGGCCCTATCCGCCGTGGTCCGCAAAATGATGGCGGTTGACCCCAAGCGACGCTACCCGTCGGCCGAGGCCCTGTTGAGTGACCTGCTGGTGGTCGCAGCCACCATGGGCCTGCGCACTAACGTGGCGGGCGACTCTCATTACGCGGAACTCCTCAGACCACAACAGACCTGGTGGTCGCAAAACGCGAACTGGGCCATTACCGCGGCGACACTGCTGCTGGCCGCGGGAACCTGGCAGGTGGTTTCGGAATGGTCGGCCGAGCGAGAGGTCGACAGCCATCTAGTGGCGCTCTCAAACGGAACACTTCCGCCCGATGTGCCCGCGACGAACTCCACCTCCGTCACGCCTCAACCCGGTGCCGCGGAACCTCCCCAGACCACAGCCGAGGTGGCTTCAGACGCCGCGACCGCACCGCAGGCGAACGCACAACCGGTGGTTAACCCGCAGGACATCGTTCCGGCACTGACGGCCACGGGGAACTCGAGGTTACTCCCCGTCACCGGATTTGAACCCGTACCAGGTACACTGCTGTTTCCGCCCTTTTCAGACCCATCCCTGCAAGATGTTCTGAAGCCGATGACCCTGCGGCCGTTACCCGCGAATGGTGAAGTCGCCAGCACGGGCTCCACGACTGTGTCGGCAACGCCTCCATCGACCGTGGCAATGGTCTCCCCGCGATCTCCCACCGTCGCCGTGTCACCAGAGCCCCAGCCTGCGACTACGGGAAGTTCCGGCACCATCCCATCGCCTGCGGGATCCTCGTCGGCTAACAGCCCGGCACCAACAGCCGTGTTGCCGGGCCATGTGAATCTCCCGTTTCTAATCGTGGGCACCGGGCAGTCGTATGCCACGCTCGAAGCCGCCTGCGCGGAGATTCGTGACCAGGGCCTCATCGAACTGCATTACGATGGACGCCGTGCTAACCCCGAACGCCCCATGCGTATTGTGAATAAACGCATCACCATTCAGGCGGCGCGGGGTCGCAAACCCGTCATCACATTTGCGACCAAGGGGCTCAGCGGCGACCCGCTGCAATCCCGCATGATGACGATCTCCGGTGGTTCACTGGTGCTGGCCAATGTCGCGTTGGAAATGCAGGTCCGCCCGGGCTCCACCGCCGACCTGTGGGCCATGTTTCGTATCGAGCGGCCCGATCGACTGCGGCTGCAAAACGTGCATGTCACCATCGTTAATCCGTCGTTGCTGGCGGCTGCCGTTGTGGAAAGCGTCGCTCCAGCCACATCCTCGTTTACCAAAATGGGGGCCATGAAAGACACGCTCCCCGTCATTCCGACCGAGGTGCTCATCGAGCAATCTGTCATTCGCGGCGAGGCCAGCGGTCTGTGGCTCCACGATGCCATGCCGTTCAATGTCGAGTTTCGCCAAAGTGCTCTGGTGCTCGGGGAATGGCTCGTCCAGCAGGAACTTGCCCCCGATGTCATGAACTCGGCATTGCGACTTTCCATCGACCTGACGAATACCACTTGTGTGCTGGGACAAGGCCTGTTGCGCTCTACCGATGACGATGATGTTTCCGGTCGGCAACTTCCCATTCACATCGTGGCCCGCAACAACATTCTGTCCATGGGGACCGGCGCGGCTCTCATCGAACAGCAACTGATGCAGTCGACCGTCGACAGCCGCAAATCATTGACCTGGTCGGAAGAGCAGAACCATTTCGATGCGGTCGACAGCTTCTGGCTGGTCCGCTATCAGTCTCCCCCCGATGAAGAACGCTGGGGGTTTGACGCCTGGAAGAACTGGTGGGAACGCTCGGAAGTCAGCGATTCCCTCAACACCCCCGTGGCTTGGGTACAACCTGTTCGCAGCCGCCCGTTTTCTCAGTTGAGATTGCAGGATCTGGCTCTTGCCGCACCTCTCGCGGTCGACTCCGAAAATCGGCTTCCCGCTCCGCAGCCGGGGGCCGCGCTCGACCAGTTGCCGCCTGAACCCGCGCCACCGCAAGAGCCGCGCTAACTTACGAACGAATCGTGAAGTTGATCGGCAAGCGGACTTCAAACTGAACGGCCCGAGCCCCTTGGCGTGCCGGTTCAAATCGCCAGGTGCGAATCGCCGAAATCGCTGATTCATCCAGCAGCGGCTCGCCCGATGACGTATCGACCTGCACCCGTTCCACCAGACCCTCGGGAGTGATGGTCACCTTCAGGATCACCCGGCCACCGATCTGGCGACGACGCAAGATTTCTGGATAGACCGGCTCGCGGTTGTTCGGCAAGGGCTTCGGCAACACGTCAACCTTCGCACCCTGCGGTGCATCAGATCCATTGATCGTCCGTTCGGCGTCGCCCGGCTCAATGACCTCGGTCTGGGTCACAGGGCGGGTCTGCGGTGTGGAATCTGTACGAGGCAGCAGCGAGGGGGGCGTCTCGGGAGCCGGTACCGGAGTCCATAAAGGATCAATGGGGCGGCCTTTGACTTCCGGAGTATTCTCCTGATTCTGTCGAGCCTGACGCAGCGCCTGGGGCAGCTCCGCGAGTTCAATGCTCCGCTCGCTCCGCCGACGGATGTGCTCCTCCACCAACGGCGGGGGGACAAACCTGCTGTCCATCTCCGACGAGATCGGCGGGGGGGCGGGCTGCTGGGGCAGGCGGGAAAACTCGGGAGCCGGAAAGGTGATCTCGCGCGGCACTTCATCCTGCAACCGGGTATCCAGCAAGACCGGCTGGGCTCGCGCTCGCGTGCTTTGTGAGATGGGCATGGCCTGCCCCGAACGCACGGCATACTCTACGCGCAACACATCGTTCGCGCTTGCCAATACCAGAAAGAGCAAGGCATGCACACCGGCACTGATGATGTAAGGCAGCCGGAGGATCTGCACGGCAGGAAGACACTATTGCAGGAGTTTCGTCGCCCGTATCTGCCAAATACTGTAAGCGGTCAACCGATCGACAGCAATCCCCTCGCAGTGGATCTCCGCAGAAGTTACAGTAACATGCTCGTCAGAACCATCACCCGGATGTGAACTGCTGGACAGAAGGAACGGACGTGTCTGACTCGTCGACGGAAAAAATTCAACTCCGACAACTCAGCCGCAAGCAACGCCGCGTCTTGGGCACCCTGCTCGAAAAGGCGTTTACCACACCCGATCAGTACCCGTTGACTCTCAAGTCGGCCGTCGCCGGTTGCAATCAGAAAAGCAACCGCGACCCTGTCACAAATTATGACGAAGATGACGTCTCGGCGGCTTTGGAAGAATTGCGTGAACTGGGTTTCGTCGGAGAAGTCCATACCGAAGGGGGACGGACAGAGCGCTATCGACACTATCTCCGTCATCGCACGGACCTCACCGAAGCCCAGATGGCCGTGATTACTGAACTGATGCTGCGGGGGCGGCAGCAGTTGGGTGAACTGCGCACCAGGGCCACGCGCATGGTGGCCATTCCCGCGTTGGAAGAATTGCGGGATGTGCTGCAGCAACTCATCGAGCGGGGGATTGTACGGGCCAATGGACCGTTAGAACGCCGGGGAATCGAAGTCGACCATAACCTGTATCCCCCCGGCGAAAATCGCGAACCCCTGAGTGAACTGGGTGAAGAACCAATCACCACCCCCATGGCCAGTTCCCGCACAGATGCACCCGCCGCCAGTCATGGCCACAACGAAGCCGTCGCAGATTTGCAGGCCGCAGTTGCGGAATTGCGCGAGCAGGTGGCTGATCTGAAAGATGAGCTCAACGAATTGCGGCGGCAACTGGGCGCGTAGCAAACCGTGCGTCTGTGGTGTGCCGCGGTCAGCAAAACCGCGGCACACGGCACATGGTCATCGCTGGCGGGTTACAGGTAGTCGTCCTGATCGAGCAGATCGCCTTCGGTGATCATCCGGAAGCCGGCTTCTTCCAGGGCTCGCGTTGCCAGATCGACATCGTCCACATACATGGCGACGGCGGAATGCCCTTGCCGCCGGTAACGCAGCAGCGAAGCATGATGAATGTTGAGTTCCACCTTCAATAGCGCCGTACAAATGGCATCAAACGGGCGATCATCGTCGGGGAGTTCCACGCCTACCACGTCGCTTTCGCTGAACATGAAATTGGACAGTTCCAGGCGTTCCCGTGCGCGGTCGGAGTTATTAAAGATCAGCCGGACATTGGCGCAATCGACGGAATCGTCGATGCTCATGGAGAGGACGCGAACATCCAGCGACTCCACTTGCCGCATTAACTCGCCCAACCGGCCGACGCGGTTTTCCAGAAACACCACAAACTGCCTCAGGCACGGCCAATTGCGGGCCCGGGCGGTGACTGAATCTTCAAAACTGGCGTCCCCACGCCGTCGCGTCATGGCGTACACTCTCTGTGTGATCGAAGGTGATACTTCGCCACGGCTGGCCAGTCCGCCCGACCGTCGTGGTCCCTCGAATGGCAGCACTGTAGCGCAATCACAAAGCCGATGCAATCGGTCGCCGCGGGTCAGGAGTTTCGCATGCTCAAAACACTGGTCGTTGACATGGGTAATGTGCTGGTTCACTTCAGTCACGACCGCATGTGTGCCCAGATAGGTGACCTCTGTGGGAAGTCCGACGACGAAATCCAGCGACTCATCATCGATTCCGGCCTGCAATGGGATTTTGAACGCGGCCTGATCTCGCCGAACGCCTTGCATAAGCGCGTGGAGCAACTGGTCGAACAACGCATTCCCATCGACGACCTGGCTTACGCCGCTTCCAACATTTTTCAGTTGAATGCACCCATTGTGCCGGTGCTGGATGCCCTCAAGGCACTGGGTTATCGACTGGTGCTGCTATCGAATACCAGCATCTGGCATTTTGAATTCATCCGCCAGAAGTTCGATGTACTCGACCGCTTTGACGCCTTTGCTCTATCGTATCTGGCAGGAGCGATCAAACCCGATCCGCCGATTTATCATGCGGCCCTGGAACTGTTGCAGTGTGAACCGTCCGCGGCGTTTTATACCGATGACATTCTGCGCTATGTTGAGGCAGGACGCACCCACGGCCTGCACGCGGAAGTCTTCACGGACGTGCCCACGTTACGCAGCCATCTGCACGGCCACGGCATTCACGTTTAACGCGGCATTGGGAGATCGCGTTATTGTGCGGCGGCAGTTTGTTGCGGCCGATTCTGTGCGGCCTGCAAACGTCCCAGGCGGTCTTTGATCACGGCCACGGCATCGGACGCGGCCTTGGCAGCTGCTTCCGCATCAGCGAGTTGCTTCTGCTGTTCTGGGGTGACCACCGCCGCGGCGACGGCCTTTTCAGCCTCCGCCTTTCGCGTGGCGACTAATGTGGCAGCGGCCTGCATTTTTGCCACAGCCTCTGCCACAACCTTATCTGCCGCAATCTTGGCTGCATTCGCCTGATCGAGCGCGACTTTTGCGGCCGTGTAAACATTGGTTGCAGCGATCTGGGCATCGTTCTTCAGTGCCAGTTGCTTGACCAGTTCCGTGCGTTGGTTGACCGTAACGGTGACGGCCGCCAAGGCTTCCAGGGCTTTTTGCGAAGCCGCTTGGGCCGCCGCTTTCAACGCGGCATCGTCCGGCTTTGCGGCCGAGGCCTGCTGTGCCTGCACGGCAGCAGATTCCGCGGCCGTGGAAGCCTCGGTGGCGGTTTTCGCGGCCGCTTGTGCCGTGGCCAAATCCTTAGAGACGGCGTCTGTTTCCCCGGCGGCTTTTTGTTTGGCGGCATCCGTGGTCTTCAAATTCCCATCGGCCGTGGTCACGGCCTGTTGCTTGGCGACCAGATCGGCATCGGCAGCCGCTTTGGCTTTGGTTGTCGCATCGAGGGCCGCCTGGGCTTCCGCGGCCAATTTGGTGGCCATCTCGGCGGCGGCCTTTCGATCGGCGAGGCCCTTATTCAGTGCGGCTACCTGGGCCGCGGTTTGCGTGACGGCGGCCTCGGCCTGCTGCAACTGTTGCTGAGTGGTCTGGATGCGGGTGGCGAGCGCGGGAGGATTTGTCGAGAGGTCACCCAGGCGGGCGCCATCTTTGGCCGAATAGATCGCAATCACACCGGTCAAGTCGCCAATCAGGGCCCGATCTGTTTCCACGCACAAGGCGGCGGCTGTCCCCAAGTCTGACAGACCGGGTTCCAGGGTTCGCACCGCGTTACCGGCAGAGTCCCAGAGCTTGCCGCGTTGGTCACGGCCGGTGGTGACGAGGCGTGCATCGCGCGTGAATTCGACCGAGGTCGTTCCGCCGCCGTGAGCGCCCCAGTTCTTCACCTGGTTCCCATTCTGCATTTCCCACAGGCGCACCGTGCCGTCTTCACTGGCGGTGGCCAAAGTGTTGGAATCGGGAGCCCAACTGACATCGGTAATCACACTAGTGTGGCCGTTGAGCGTGTAGAACTCACGACCGGTTGCGGCTTCCCAGACAAACAGGCCATTGCTGCGATCGCCGGTGGCCAGCAGCACACCATCGGGGCTGAATTCGAGCGCCGTCACCCAGTCGGTGTGCTTCTTCAATTCAAACAGCAGTTCGCCGGTTGCTACGTTGTAACAACGGACAATTTTCTTGGGACCGCCGAGGGCGATGATCGTCTGATCGGGACTGAGGTCTGCGGCGAGCACGGCGTCGTACTCATCGCCCACTTCTCCCACGCGGGCACCCGTGCGGACATCGAACAGAATCACTTTGCCAGAGTGGGCTCCGCGACCACCACCCGCCATCAAAATCGCCCCATTGCGGCTGAATTTCAGCACGTATGGTTGCCCTTCCGGGAACGGTAATACGGCCGCCAGTTCTTGCGTGGCTGTATTGAAGAGCAGAATTTGCTTGTGACCAGAAACGGCAGCCAAAGGCGACCACGGGTTCACGGCCATCGCAGTGACACCATTCGCCCGAGACGAGACCAGCAACGGATCAATCGGAAGCTGTTCGGGCAGCGGCGGCGGTCCCGCCGGTCGATCCATGGAAACTTCCACGCGGGCCACGGCCGATTTTTTCACCTTGGCCACGCTGCCGGAATTCTGCAATGCCCCTTGCTCGATCCACTTCTTGATGAGTGCCAACTGCGCATCAGGCAGCTTCGGCTGTTCCGGGGGCATCTTCGGCTCGGCGAGGTGCGCCACCACGCGGTACAGCTGGCTGTTTTCGGCATCACCATCGGTCTTGATGACTTCGCCCGAGGCCCCCCCCTGAATGGCACTGGCGTAGTTATCCAACGCCAAGTCGCCATTCTTGTCGTTTGCGTTGTGACAAGTGCCACACTTTTCCCGGAAGATCGGCAGGATGTGCTGATCGTAAGTGATCTTTTCCGGTTGATCGCCCGCGGGCTTCTGCTCTTGAGCCCAAGCCGCAGCGCCGCTGGTCATCGCCAACACAATCACCGCGAACGGCAACACGACCGAGCCAGTCAACACAGAGAAACGCAGCATCACTATTCACTCACACACAAGGACGTAATCAATTCGCCGTGCTATTCCGCACGCCTGCATCCGCAGCCAGACGATCAGTGGTTGAAGACGAACTCACGGCTGTTGAGCAGCGCCCAGAAGATGTCTTCCAGGTTCTGCTGAGAGGGCTTTTCGCCTTCCAGCAGCGGAGCCAGGCCCGCCAGTTCCTCGGCCGTCGGCTTACGACTGAGCGTGCGGATGTAAATTTTTTCTACGATCTGCGGCGCGGTCAGGCCGCCTTTGATCCAGGTGTCAACCAACCGCCCCTGCTGAATCTTGTTATTGGTCGATTCCCCATTCAGCAGATGCAACGCCTGCGACAATGTCGGCTCCATCTTGATTTCACACGAGCAGGCCGTCTCACGCGTGGCACGGCCAAAGGTCGTCAGGAAGTAGGTCGACGTGGCACCGTCGGCGATTTGCACGGCCCGGGCACCCAACGGCAAGCGCGGGAATTTGTCCTTGGTTTCGGTCACTTCGGACAGCACGTCCAGCATCGACTCGGCCTTAATGCGGCGCAGTTGCTGACGGGCAAAGTTCCGGCTGTCGAGTTCGTTGGTAGGGTTCGCATCGGTCGAACGCTGGTAAGCCTCCGACTGACAAATGTCACGCACCAGAACCCGCATATCGTAATTCGATTCCGTAAATTTCTTGGCCAAAGCATCGAGCAACGGCTGATTCGCCGGCGGATTGCTCACCCGCACATCGTCGACCGGCTCGATAATTCCAATCCCGAAAAAGTGCTGCCAGATGCGATTCGCAAAGTTCTGAGCAAAGTAAGGGTTCTGCGGCGAAGCCAGCCATTCGGCCATCGCCACCCGACGATCGCGGCCTTGCAAATCGGCGGCACCAGCCCCCAGAAACACCGGGGCCATCACGCGATTGCCCACCGGATGACGTACCTCGCCACCACCACTGTTGAAAACGATTGTCTCGCGATAATCCTCGGCCTCTTTGCGACCGATCTGCGAAAAGAAAGCCGCGAAACCGTAGTAATCGTCCTGAGTCCAGCGATCGAACGGATGGTTATGACACTGGGCGCATTGTGTTCGCATCCCCAGGAAAATCTGGGCGACGTTTTCTGAAACCTTTAAGGTGTCACGCTCGAGTTGGAAGAAATTGGTCTGCGGGGTTTTGAACGTACCGCCGCTGCTGGCCAGAATCTCGCGGACCATCTGATCCCACGGCTGGTTCTTGGCGACCTGCTCGCTCAGCCAGGTGTAATACAACGCGACCGATTTGGTGCTGACCTGCTGATTGTTCGACCGCATCATCAGCCACTCGGCCCATTTCGAAACCCAGACTTCCGTGAACTCTTTGCGGGTCAATAACGTCTCAATCAGTTTATCGCGCTTCGCTGGATCGGCATCCGACATGAAGGCGACATACTCTTCCTCGGTCGGCAGCAGACCCACCAAGTCGAGGTAAACGCGTCGCAAAAAGACTTCATCGCTGCACTTCGTGGACGTGGTCATCCGCAACTGCTTGAGTTTCAGATTCACCAGGTCGTCTACATAGTTGCGGCTGGGTTGTGGCGTGTCTTCCCATTGCAAACCCTTGGGCAACACCACAAAGTGCGAACCCACGGTGAACGTGGAGAACCGCGCCATCACAAAGGCTTCGCCCCGGGTTCCGGCGGTGACCACGCCATCCTGACTGATCGACGCCGACGTATCGTTGCTCGACAGAAACAATGCCAGCGAAGTCACATCGCGGTCGGTGCCATCGGAATAGGTGGCACGTACCATCATTTGCTGCGCGGCACCTTCGCCATCCAGCACGCCCGCCTTGGGATAAAATTCGATCCCCGTGCAGGTCGGAATATCGGCCGGATCTTGCGGGCATCCCGCGGCGACCCACGTCTCCATCATCTTGCAGTATTCCGAATCCGTCTCGAAGCGTTTACCACCGGTATGCGGAACCACGCCAATCGATTTTTCAATCAGCAGGCTCGACATTGGCACCGCCAGATCGATCCGGCGGCCCGGGAATTCCCGGGTGATCCGCTGGTAATCACCATCGGGATCGAACCCGAACAGCGACAGCCGGAAACCGTCCTTGCCGCGGGCTGCTCCATGACAGCTACCACTGTTGCAGCCGGTCTTCATGAAGACCGGCATGATATCGAGCTTGAAGCTGATAGGCCGGACATCGACCGCACGTTCGACTTTGATCGGAATCGAGACCGACTGCCCCCCGAAATCGACTTTCAATTCGGTTTGCCCATCGGCCAGCGGGTAGAACGTTTGCCCGTTCTGCCGGACCAGGGCCGGGTTCGCAATGGTATAGGTCGCGTCCTTGGCGACATCCCGGGTGATGCCATCACTGTAGGCGGCCTGCACCGCAACGACCTGGCGATCGCCACTGGTCGTGAGGTTCACGCTGTCCGGAAAGACGGAGAGCCGCTCCAGGGTCGACTCAGCAGAGGCAAACTGCGTGAACGAGAACAGGCAAACCGTCAGCGTGCAGAGCCACGTGCCAGGTCCGGTACGAAGCATAGGTCCGATTCCTTCTCAAGGCCACTGTCAGATCGCCGCAGTCTTTATTGATTGCCACTCTGGAGTGGCAAGTGGCCGCGTGCGATCGACGGAAAGGTGCAGAACGAGTCAAAAATTATTGCGTGTCGGTCTTGGCTTCGGCTCCGCCGTTCTGTTGTGCTTCCAGCTTTTGTTTCTGTTCCAGCCGCAATTGCTCCAACCGGCTCAGCGGCTTCTTGGGTGCTTCCGCGGGCTTTTGTTCGGGCATGGGGGCCGGGGCTTGTGCGACCGCAGGTGGCGGATTGACTTTCGGAGGCAATGGCTTGTCGACCCGCAGCACTCCCGCTCCGATATTGTGCGTCACAGGCTCGCCATTTTCCGTGACCACAATGGTGCAGAAGATGTTTTTGTTCATGCCCACAGGGGCATCGGCTTCGGCTTTCAACGGAAAGATCAGTTCTTTCGTCTCTTTGTTTACGGTCATCGCCGGGGCCGTCACTTTGTTCGGTAGCCCCATCAGCGTGACCTGCGCCTCGCCTTCAAACGGCTTGACGACTTCCACTTCCACGACCATCGCCGATTCCGCGTTCTGCTCCAATGCAGCCTGCTGGAACTTCAACTTGAAGTAGGGTTCCGCCACCTTCAGCGTCGCAAAGGGCGACCCCGATTGCACCACGCCGGTCCCTACCGTGGCCGAGGCTCGCATGGCAATCCGATGGTCATTGACCTGCGCATTGCCCGCTGAGTTGATCGTGATCAAGGCTTCGGTCTGACCTTCCGCGATCGAGACTTCACGGCTGCTGTTCACACCGGGCGGGTTCAGCAGCAGGTCGACCTTGATCGGCGCGGTAAAGCCTTCATCACGCGTGGCGACGACTTTCAACTGCAACAGTCCACTTTGCACGAGGGGAACCTTGGGCTCCACAATCTGCACGGTGAAAGGAACTTTCTGGGTGACCGTCAATCCCAATGCGGGAAGCAACTCGACGAAGAAGTCGCGCTGGTTCTGACCGCGAACCATCGTGACATCCTGCCGCACCTTGCCGCTGACCAGCAGGTTGGCCTGATTCGGGTCTGTCAGTTTGCCATAGAGGTGCGACAACCCGGACCCCACCGGGGCATCCGCCGCCGCCGTGATGAGGACTTGCGCCACGGCCTGATCGGGAGCCAATAGAGCCGATTCAATCGTGACTCCGGCCGGCAGATTCTCGCCGACATACTCTACGGGTCCGCCAAAGTCACGGCGCGTGGTGGCGATCAGAATTGGTAACCGGCCCCCTTGAGGCACAGCGAGGCGCGTTTCGACATATCGATCAAACTCGTTGATCGAGGCTTCCAGTTTTGGCGTCACCGGGGTGGCTTCAATCCGGTAGTGATAGGCCTGTCCGCCACGCGCCAGGTGATCGCGAATGGAGACCAGGTACGTCCCATCGGCCGGGGGATTGAAGCGAATGTAGGAATCGGGACCGCCGGTGTCATCATTCCCCGCGATGTTGCCCCCTTGTTCGTTGTGGACATACATCACAGAATCGAGTTCGGAACGAATCTGGCGGCCATAAACACGAATGTCAAGAACCTGGCCTTTCGTCGCCGTGAACTTGAAGAAGTCGACATCGCCGGCTTCACCAATCACACCATTGAAAGCCGCCGGTGCCTGCGCGGCGGAAGCGGTCGCGGCATCGTTGTTCGGTTCCTGTTCCAGGGCATTTTCCAGCGGGGAGATGCGGAAGGGAATGCCACACGGATCGAGGCCCGAGGCATCTTGAGCATGGGCAAAAAACTCGTGTTGTGGTTCGGCGGGAATGACCAGGTCCTGTGCCAGTTCCCCCGCTACGTCGCCCAGGTACTTCACCGCGACCGTGCTGCCCGGCTTGCCCCCCGCGGGAACGATGCCGCGCGGACGGGGGAAGTGACCCACATGGCAGCGGTAGTAGTTGCCGTTGCCGTAGGAGGTTTCGCGAATCTGGATGATGTACTTGCCATCTTCCGGGGCGACGATCGAAGCGATCCCGTCTTGATAAACCAGGGCTGCGTCATCACTGGTCGACAGTTCAAAACGCGCTTCATTCAGAATGGCAACATAGGCATCGAAAAACGAATCGCCCAGACGAATGGCTTCGATTTCCGCCGTAATCCGATCCCCTTTTTTCGCCTCAATCACATAGTAGTCGACATCTTCATTGGTAATGCGACCATCAATGGTCACGTTCATGCCAATCGCCTGCGGAGTCGCAAACTCGTTGTTCGGTTCCACCTCGGCGACGACCGGTAAGGCCCCCACGCGGAACGTCTGCAAATCCGACAGGCCGCTCGCTGTGCGAACGCGAAAGTGCTTGGTGCCCAACTGACACGTGTCAACGATCTTGATCTTGGCTTTGACCTGCTTGTCGTTGACGACTTCCAGGCTGGTGACTTCGAGTCCCGGCTCGTATATCAAAATCTGTTGTGCATCCTCGAAGCGTTCTCCTTGAAACAGGAGTTCAACTTCGGTTCCGCGTTGCGCGCCGCGGGGAGTGACGACACTCAACCGAGGTGCGGCAGCCATGGCGGTCGTGGTCTCGCCCCATACGCTGCACATAACAATCAGACACAACGACTGCGAACAGACGCGGCCAAGCATGAGGCCCCCCTCAAAGTTTCGGCGCGAAATAAAAATGGTCACTCGACCGAAGTTCTTGCTGCGCGAAGCAGAAGAACTTGCCGATAGGTATGCAAAGGCCCAAGGACGCCGCGTCCCTGGGCCTCTGTTGTTCCGCAGACTTCATCAGGCCAGGATCTCTTTGATCACCTGACCGCCATCCACGATTTCAATCGGCCGGTCACCGGGAGCCATCAACTCCTTGTCGGAGACCACACCCAAGGTGTGATAAACCGTGGAGAACAGGTTTTCGACGGTCACCGGGTTGTCTTCCGGTTCAGCAGCGGTGGCATTGGAAGATCCGTAGACCATGCCCCCCTTGATGCCGCCACCCGCCAGCACCACGCTGAAGACCTTCGGCCAGTGATCGCGGCCCGAGGTTTGATTGATCTTGGGCGTCCGGCCGAATTCCGAGGAGACCATGACGATGGTCTCTTTCAGCAGGCCCGTCCGATCGAGGTCGCGAATCAGAGCGGAGTAAGCCTGATCGAAGGTCGGCATCTGATTCTTAAAGCCGCGGACAATCTGATCATGCATGTCCCACCCGCCGTAGGTCAGATTGACCAGACGGACCCCGGCTTGCACCAGGCGGCGGGCCAGCAACATGCGGGAACCCGCCTGATTGCGGCCGTATTCATCGCGAATCGGAGCGGCTTCCTGCTCGATATCGAACGCGGCTCGGGCTTCCGGCGAACTGATCAGACTGTAAGCCCGATCGTAGAAGGTATCCATCGCCGTCAGGTCGTCCGACTTTTCTTTCTTCTGGAAGTAGGCGTTGACGGCGTCGAGTGCAGAACGACGGGTCGCGAACCGCGAATCATCAACACCATTCGGCAGGGACAGGTCACGCACCTTGAACCCGTTCTGGGCCGGGTCGCTCCCCAGGGCGAACGGAGCAAATGCGGAACTGAGATATCCGCTGCCCGCGAACTCGTTGGGCTGATTCGGGATGCAGACATACGGCGGCAGGTTGTTTCGCGGGCCGTACTCGTGGCTGATGACCGAGCCAATGCTCGGGAACTGCAACGCCGGACTCGGGCGATAGCCCGTAAACATGTTGTGCGTACCACGTTCGTGGGCGGCTTCACCGTGTGTCATTGAGCGAATGACGCACAGTTTGTCGGCGATGTCCGCGGTCTTGACGAGAGTTTCCCCGAACAACTCGCCGGGAATCTTGGTCTGCACCTGCTGCATTTCGCCGCGATATTCGATCGGGGCGAACGGCTTGGGGTCGAACGATTCCTGATGGGCCATCCCACCGGGCAGGTAAATGTGAATGATGGACTTGGCGGTCCCCTCGAAGTTCTTATAGTCCTTGAGGTCGGCGTAGGCTTTTTCGGTTCGCAACAGCGCGGGCAAAGCCAAGCCGGTACCGGCGAGGAAACCCACCGACAGGAAGCCGCGACGATTCAGTTGCGCAAAATGCGACGGATTGCAGGATGCAGGCATAGACCAGACTCCCGGGATAATGATGGCTGGGTGCCGTGCGGCAACCCGCCAGTATTGGCCCAACCGAACAAGTTTAAGGGGCAGTGGGGTGGCCATTCCTGGCCAGAACAACCACTCTCCTGAGTGGTCTTCACTGGAACACATCACAACGTTTGTCGAATTCCAGGCGGCGCCAGAATTCGGGATTGCTAGGGCTAGGTTATTTTCGGGCAGGCACTTTGGCTGGGTTTCGGCAGGTCGACCCTGATGCGCTGGTATTTTCCGATGCGTATGACGGTATCGGTTCTACAGCCAAATTGTCAAGCATTTTCTTCTAGGGCATTGGCCATCTTGCACGGAATGTTACGAAACTTCACGGCAGCGGACAGCAATTTCCTGGAAATTGTGCTCACAACGCCCTGAAGCCAGCGCTCCGGAAAACTGCGCAAATGTTTATGATTATTGCCGTTGCGACGCTAAAGCAGGCTTAGATGGCAAAGTCGGTCACCCGCCCGAAGATCCGGTCAATCAGATCCTGCGAGAGGTCCACCGCTGGCCCCGTGCCCCCATCGACATCGGTCGGGTTGATGCCGCAATAGACCGACCAGGGCCCCAGATGCCGCCAGCGACCAGCCCGCTTCGGTTCATTCGGCAGCACTGGCGTGGTGCAGCGGTTGCAACTGATCGTCGTAAACCCTTGGTAGTGAAGGGGGTTAACGATCACCTTATGCTCGGCAATGTACGCCTGCATCTGCTCGTTATCGAAATTCGCCAGCGGGTTGATCCGCACGCAATTCATCGGCGGATCGACCGACAGAATCGGGCAACGATCACGTTTGCCCCCCTCGGCTCGCCGCAAACTCCCAATCAGGCCGTCAAATTGTCCCCGCGCCTGGTGCAGGGGCTCATTTTTTCGCATATCGCAGCACTGCTGCTGGCCTTCGACCGTCAGGTAGAGCACGCCATATTTTTCGGTCTGCTCGGTCATCGATAATTCGGGGTGCAGTGTGATGACCTGCATGCCGTATTCAGACGCAATCCGATCGCGCGTTTCCAGAGTCTCCGCAAAGTTGACTCCGGTATCCACAAACAGGACCGGTGCATCGATCTTGAGTTGCGACATCATGTGGCAGACCACGCTGCCCGCCATCTGCATCGCAGACAGTGCGGCCAGTCGATCGCCAAAGACCTGCTTCGCCCACCGCAGCAACTCTTGGGGGGTGCGTTCATCGAAGGTCTGGTTCAATGGGGCCAGGTCGGCCTGAGTCAGTTTCGGCATCCGTCGCTTCCGTCGGTCCAGTTTCCTTACCCTGCGCGAAGAACAGTGCAGTGTATCAGCAGAGGGACATAGCCCACAATGAGACCTCGGCGGAGTGTTTTCTGTTCGCCCAGGAAGAACATTCTCCCGGTTGACGCTGACCCACTCGACCGCCACACTGTCTGAACGATTCAACTGTTCTTGATTTGTTCCGTAGCAAGAGTTCGCACATGTCGCGGCACTGGTTTTTTCTGCCTCTGGTCTCGCTGATCATCAGTTCTCCAGCCTGTTCGGAAGATTGGCCGAACTGGCGCGGGCCGCAGAACAACGGCCTGTGTGCCGAGGTCAATCTGCCGACGTCGTGGAGCCCCACGCAGAACGTCGCCTGGAAGCTGGCCATGCCCGGTCCCGCCGGGTCCACGCCGATCGTGACCCATGGCACGGTCTTTGTCACCACGGTCGACAGCAGTGGGGATCTCTGGCTGCTGGCCATCAGCGATGCGGGCAAAGAGCTTTGGAAGCAGAAGATCGCTGGAGGCAACAAAGATGTGCGCGGCGATGAAGGCAACTCCGCGTCTCCGTCACCTGTCACCGATGGCGAACACGTCTGGACATTGATGGGCGAGGGGACGCTGGCCTGCTTCACCCTCACAGGCAGCCCCGTCTGGAAGTTCAATGTCCAGGAACGCTATGGCCAACTCTCCATCGCGTTCGGCCTCACATCGACACCCATCATCGATGGCGATGTGCTCTACCTGCAGCTGATTCATGGCGAAGGCAAGGTCGCGACGCAGGAAGCCCAGATTGTGGCCCTCGATAAATCGACCGGCAAGCAGATCTGGGCCGTCGGCCGACCCAGCGATGGCTACGCCGAGAACGAGCATTCCTATGCCTCGCCGATGATGTACGACGATGGCCAGCGCAAGTTCCTGCTCACACACGGCAACGATTACATCGTGGCCCATCGATTGAGCGATGGCAAAGAAATCTGGCGGTGTGGCGAGTTGAATCGCAAAGACAACTACGACCCCACGTTGCGGTTTGTCGCTTCGCCCGCCGTGGCTCCGGGTATTATTGTCGTCCCCACCGCGAAGAAAGGGCCACTGTTGGCACTGAAACCGACCGGCATGGGCGACATCACCACAGACGAAAAATCACACTTGTGGACCATTGACCGCACGCCCGATGTGCCCTCACCATTGATTCTTGATGACATCGTGTACCTCTGCATGCACGATGGCAACCTGATGGCACTCGATCGCGCGACGGGGAAGGAACTCTATTTCGAGCGGACCAACCGTCAGCGACATCGCGCCTCGCCCGTCTATGCCGATGGCCACATCTATCTCGCGGCACGCGACGGTAAAGTCACCGTGGTCAAGGCGGGTCCGAAGTTTGAGGTCGTTGCCGAAAACGCGCTCGAAGAAGACCTGTCATCGTCGCTCGCGATTTCGAATGGCACGATTTACGTCCGCACGTTCCAGCATCTGTGGGCCATTCGCAAGCAGTAACTCCGGGAATGCGGCCATGGCTCGGACACCAGCGGAAGCACGCATTGCTCGTCTCCACGAGTTGGAACCGGGCCAGACCGCCGATGTCTTTGCACTCCTGGTGAAGAAAGATCGCGGGCAGACGCGCGACAGCAAGCCGTTCTATCGCGTGACGTTTCGTGATGCACAGCGCAACGTGACCACGATGATCTGGCTCGATGGCGGCTGGTTTGAAGATTGCGAACAACAATGGCGAGTTGGTGAGTATTACAAGCTGCGCGGCCGCTATCAGGAAAACCAATACGGCCCGCAGTTTGATCTGGAAAAGTGGCGGCCGATCGAACCGGGAGACACAGCCACCGGCTTCGATCCCGCCGATTTCCATACGACCACGCGGTTTGATACCGATGCGCTGTGGGAAGAACTTGTCGCCCTGGCCGAGCAGCACATCACGCAACCCGACCTGAAGACGCTCACCGTCAGCCTGCTGCGCGATCATCAGGAGTTGCTGGTGACAATGGCCGCCGCGGCCCACAACCATCATGCCTACCAGGGCGGCTATCTGGAACATGTGGTCTCGGTCACGCACACGGCGATCTACCTCGCCGACAAATACGTCGAGCATTACCCGGCGATGCAGCCGCCGTTGTCCAAATCGCTGGTGGTTGCCGGGGCGATTCTGCACGACATCGGCAAAATGCAAGAGTTGAATCATCAGCCGGAAGGGGCGGAATACACACCGGCTGGTCGGTTGATCGGGCATATTCTGCTGGGCCGCGATCTCGTCCGGGACTCTGCCCGCCGCATCGAAGATTTCGATATCGAAACGCTGCTACGTCTGGAACACATCATCGTCGCTCATCAGGCGTTGCCTGAATGGGGCAGCCCGGTAGCTCCGTCGACTCCGGAAGCGCTGCTGGTCCATTACGCCGATGATATCGACGCGAAATTCCAGATGATGGCCGCGGCGTTATCTGCCCCACCCACCGCCGATGACGCCGTCTTCACCTCACGGGATAATCCCATGAAGCGGCGGATCTTCCGGGGGCTCGCCGCAGAGTCGTCCTGATGTTGACTAGCGACGGGGAGGCTTCACGGACTTCGCCGGGGCAATGAGGCCACGCAACGTCCGCAGGTTCATGGCGTCGAGGTCTTCGCCGTCACGTTCCCCTTTTTCGGTTTCGAGATACATCGGCAGATCGATAAACCGTGGATCATTGACGATGTGCCGGAAGGGTTCGAGGCCCAGGCAACCTTCGCCGATATGTTCATGCCGATCGACCCGGCTGCCCAGCGGCTTTTTGCTGTCATTCAGATGAAAGGCGCGCAGTTTATCGAAGCCGATCACGTCGCCGAAGTTGTCCATCGTCGACTGATACTCCTCGACGGTGATCAGCGGATATCCGGCCGCGAAGATGTGGCAGGTATCGACACACACACCGAGGCGTTCCGGGGCTTTCACGCCGGCGATGATGTCGGCGAGATGTTCGAATCGATGACCGAGGTGCTTGCCTTGCCCGGCCGTCACTTCCAACCAGAGTTCGGTTCGTAACCCTGGCGTGGCGTGATGCACGGCGTCGATCCCGCGAATGATGTTTGCGATCCCGTCTTCCGGCGTGCCATCGACGGGGCTGCCGGGGTGCATCACCACGCCGGCGAGTCCGAGCGCTTCCGCCCGCTCCAATTCGATGACAAGCGCCTCGACCGATTTCTGCCAAAGCTCTTCATTCGTACTGGCGAGGTTAATGAGGTAGCTGTCATGGGCGCACGGCTTTTGCAGACCACCACGTTGGACCGCTGCCTGAAACAGCCGCACGTCTTCATCGGTCAGGGGCTTGGCTTTCCACTGGTTATTGTTCTTGGTAAAGATCTGCACGGTCGCCATCCCCAGCGCGGCGGCAGCATCGGCGGCTTTGTAGTAACCCCCGGCGATGGAAAGATGCGAACCAAATAAGGGCATGGGAATCTTCCGTTACGATTTCCGACGTGGATCAGTTGCATACTGCCGGGGCGGGGGCCCCGGCCTTTGGCAACGCAACACTGTCTCGAATTTCAAAGGTCGGGGCCCCCGCCCCGACTACAATAATTGACTTTGCGAGGGCCCGCACGGCTTTGCATTAGGATTCGCGGACGAGGCGTTTGGCTTTCATCTCGAACCGGGGCAGCGAACCCGGCGGGACGGTGACCACTTCCGGATGAAAGTTCAAGCGGTCTTTCATTCCGTGCGTCACGCGGCGAGCCAGTGACGTTTGGGCCGGGGCATCGAGATCGGCCGTCGGTTCCAGTTCGATCCGTAGTTGCTGCATCTCGCGGACCTTGGTGACGACGAGGCGATATTCGACGACGTCTTCAAACTCGCGAATGACCGCCTCGACGCTGGAAGGAAAGACATTGTTGCCCCGGATAATCAGCATGTCATCACTGCGACCGAGCACCCCCCCGGCGAGCCGCAGCAACGCGCGACCACTCGGGTCGGGCGTGGTCACCGCCTGGACAAGATCCCCCGTGCGGTAACGGAAAACGGGGGAATCAGGCCTAGCCAATGTGGTGATGACCAGTTCGCCCAGGTCTCCGGGAGTGACCGGTTCATCGCGATCAGCATGCAGAATCTCGGCGATGCATTCCGTTTCGAGGATGGTAAGTTCATCGGGCGTTTCGGCGGCGGTCACCCCCAGCGGGCCGATTTCGGTCATGCCCCAGTGATCGACCACCCGGGCCCCCCATGCCGCCGTGATGCGGTCGCGAATCGCCGGGACGTTGCCCCCCGGTTCGCCGGCGACGAGGATGGTATCGACGCCGAGCGACTTCAAATCGACCTGTTGTGCCGACGCGACTTCAATGAGTCGCAGGGCATAGGTCGGCGTGCAACCGACGAGGTTGATCTGATTATCGGCGATGAGTTTCAAACGGGCTTCGCTGCTGAGTCCCCCTGCCGCGATGGCAAAGCGCGATTGCGCGACCGCCGCCTCGAATCCCGCCCAGAAACCGAGGAATGGACCGAACGAGAAGGGGAAGCAGCAGCGATGATCGGGCCGCAGCGGCATCAGGCGATAGATTTGCCGCCAGCACTCCATCAGGCCGTCCCAGTTACGCGGCGTATCGAGCCAGCGGAGGGGTTGGCCGGTGGTCGTGCCCGAGGTCTGATGCAGCCGCGTGTACTCCGCTATTGGTCGCGTGAGGTTCGTGCCATACGGGGGACTGGCGGCTTGATCGGCACTGAGATCCGCCTTATGCAGCGTCGGCAACCGTTGCAGATCGGCCAGCGAGGTCAACGACTCGGCCGTGATCCCCGCCTGTTGCAGTCGTGGTTGCCAGAAGCGGTTCCCGGACTGCACATCGGCGACCAGCGCCCGCAGTTTGATGAGCTGACGGGCTTCGAGTTCGGCACGCGGCAGGTCTTCGGGGTCAGTCATGCCACCTCGGGGATGCTGAAAATTGCGAGGGTTCATCTCGTCTTAGCCCCCCGTCAATGACGGGGGGCCGATTTATCATCGATGTCAAACGGAGCGAGCGGCCCCCGGTGTTTCACCGGGGGCTAAGACATTGTCATCATGTGGTTGGAGTCGGGGTGGGTGTTGCGACGGCGGGGGGAGCACCGTGGCTGTCGCCGCCGGCCTTGGGTTTATGCGGTGCGGCGTGCGGGGTGTTCGACGCCACGATCACAATGCAGATCGCCATGCCGGCGATGCCCGCCCACAACAGCGGGTTGAAGGCCGCCCGGGTCTGGATCGTCGAAGTGATCGCCGAGACGGAGACCGCCGTGCCGAAGACGATGGGCATCACAATGTCAGCCCGGGGTTTCATGCCCTGGAAGGAGAACATGGCGAGCGTCAATGTCAGAGCACCGAACGCACCGAGCGAACCGGCGATGAAGCCCCACGTCAGTCCCTCTTTGGAAAAGTGCATATCGACGCCGGTGTAACGAATGCCACCGAACCCGCCGATCACCGCCCACACCAGATACGCGATGCCGATCATCAGGTAAGGTTTGAAGGGGTTGTTGCCTTCGGCGGCACGAGCCAGACCCAACGCCGGGCCATATGTGCCCCAGAAGAGTCCGGTGAGGAGTGCAAAAATGATCGGCCATTTCATCGAGACATTCTCCGCGAGATTTCAAAACATTTGTTTGACTATGGTAACCGCAGACGCTGCGGGCTGCATCCGAGTGGAAGGAGGAGTGCGGAAGGTGGAAACAACGGTTGTTGCAACTGAGTTCCTGTGGTCTTGAATCGGGGCTGACGATGTGGCACGATTCGAGGATCCCATCTGACCTTCCCATCAAGGATTTCCTCTCATGACTCGCATCGTCTGCGCTTTTGTGTGTCTCTGTGCCTGTGTGGTGACCGCCGAAGACAAACCCGAGGTCAAAAATCTGCTCAAGCCCACCAACAAGGTGGAATCGTGGCAGTTTGAAGAACACGAAGGCGGAAAAGGGAGCATCAAGGCCGACGGTGACACGATTGTTTTCAACGCCAGCACAATCACCGGCACCGACTGGCACGTGCAGGTCTATCAGGTCGATCTCGATCTCAAAGACGGCCAGGCTTATGTTCTCAAATTTGAGGCCAAATCGCCGGAACGCCGGGGGATGAACGTGGTCGGCGCGATCAATGTGGAAGACTGGCACGAAATCGGTCTGCACGAGGAAGTGTTTGCGGCTCCGGTCGAGTTCAAGGAGTACTCCTACACGTTTACAGCGAGCGATGTTGTCGCCAAAAAGAACCGTATCGGTTTTGTGCTGGGCAACGAAAAGGGCTCGCTGATCATCAAGAACATGACGCTCACCGAGAAAAAATGAGCCGAATCTGCGGAAAACCCCGCTGAAGAATTCGTAATCTCCGCACGATTTCTGCGTCAGGCGGGCTGTGCGGTTGTGGAGCACCGGGGTCGTCACCTAAACTTATCGACAGCGGTCGATGCATTCCGGGGACCCTCGTCACCGGTGCGCGCTCGCCGTTTTCGGGTGTGACAGCTCATCGGCTGGCCTCACGCTCTCTTCATTTTTACGCGACATCGAGGATTTTCACCGTGAGTGACATGCACACAGGCGGCGTATCGCGCCGCGACCTGCTCAAAACATCGGGCGCACTGGCCGCCGCTTCGCTGGTCACCGGTTCGCTGGCCACCAGCGTGCATGCCGGTCAGAACAGCACCATCAATATTGCCCTCGTCGGTTGCGGTGGTCGTGGAACCGGGGCGATTTCGCAAGCGCTTTCGACCAAGGTGGGCCCGACCAAACTGGTGGCGATGGCCGACGTCTTTGATCAACGCCTGAAGGCCAGCCACGATGCCACCAAGGAAGGGTTCAAAGATCAGGTAGAAGTTCCGGAAGATCAGAAGTTTATCGGCTTCGATGGTTATCAAAAGGCGATGGACTGCCTGAAGCCGGGTGATGTCGTGATCATGGCGACGCCCCCCGCCTTCCGCTGGTTGATGTTCGACTATGCGATTAAGAAGGGCCTGAACGTCTTCATGGAAAAGCCGGGGTCGGTCGACGGCCCCAGTTCCAAGAAGATGTTTGCCCTCGCGGCAGAGGCCGATAAGCGTGGCCTGAAGGTGGCCGTGGGTCTGATGTGCCGGCATTGCCGCCGCCGTGGTGAACTGTTCGATCGCGTGAAGGCCGGTGAACTGGGCGACCTGACGATGCTGCGGGCCTATCGTGCCGCCGGCCCGACGGGTTCGGCGTTTGTCGGCAAGAAGCCCGACGATATGAGCGAACTGCTGTATCAGATTCGCAACTTCCACGGATTTTTGTGGCTGTCGGGTGGTGGTTACAGCGACTTCCTCATTCACAATATCGATGAAGCCTGCTGGATGAAGGACGACTTCCCCGTGGAAGCCAAGGGCTTCGGCGGCCGGCATTATCGTGGCGACTATGTCGATCAGAACTTCGACACCTACACCACCGAGTTCACCTACAAGGATGGCGCCAAGCTGTATCTTGAAGGCCGCACGATGGCGGGTTGCCACAGCGAATTCGCGACGTACATTCACGGCACCAAGGGTTCGGCCGTGGTCTCGCAGGCAGGCCATCTGCCGTCGCGTGCCCGCATCTACAAGGGCCAGAACATGGACAAGAAAGAGGACATCATCTGGTCGGCCGAGCAACCAGAACCCAACCCGTACCAGTTGGAATGGGACGACTTCATGGCGGCGATTCGTGAGAACAAGCCGTACAACGAAGCCCACCGCGGGACCAGTTCCAGCCTGACGACGGCGATGGGCCGCATGGCGTGTCATACCGGTCAGATTGTCACCTGGGATGACATGCTCAACTGCGAGCACGACTTCTCCCCGCAACTGGCCGAACTGACCCTCGATGGCCCGGCACCTCTGATGGCCGGACCCGATGGTATGTACCCCGTGCCGATGCCCGGCATCAAGAAGACACGCGAGTTCTAAGCCGATGTCCCAGGAGCACAGACATTCCTGTCTGTGCCTGAATTGATCCATTACTGCACAGACAGGAATGTCTGTGCTCCTCAAATGCAGGAAGCCCAGGGATTGCGATCCCTGGGCTTCCTGTTTTATGCGATCATCACCGCGATGTTACTTGCCAGACGCGAATTTGAAGAGGCCCTGGCCTGTCGGTGTGACGATGCCGAAATAGACCTCGCCCGGCTCATCCTCACCGAACGTAATCACGGGCAGTGCGGGCATGGTGTGGGGGATCGAGCGGTTCGCGGTCACCGTCTTGGTCTTCTCATCGTACTTGAGAGCCCACACTTTGCCAGAGACATAGTCGGCGTAGACATAATGCCCGGCGAGTTCCGGAACTTCCTTGCCGCGGTAGACTTGTCCGCCGGTGATCGACTTGCCCAGATCGTGATGGTATTCCCAGATGGGATCGATCAGGTTGGAATGAATGCCAGCCCCCGCGGGATTGAAAACGTGCTTGCCTTCCCGCAGGTTCCAGCCGTAATTGCCACCCTTTTCGAGGATGTCGATTTCTTCCCACACGTTCTGGCCGACTTCGGCGATCCAACCGATGCCCGTCGTGCGATCGAACGACAATCGCCAGGGATTCCGTAAGCCGTAGGCATAGATTTCCGGCTGCGCGACCAGCGGCTTCTTATTGCCGCCCGCCCCCGCCGCGAACTGGTTGACGAACGGGTTGTCGGAAGGAATGGCGTAGGGCTTGCCTTCGGATTTGTTGTCGATATCGATGCGCAGAATCGATCCCAGCAGCGTTTGCAGGTTTTGCGCGTGACCAAGCGGGTCGTTCCCGGCACCGCCATCACCCAGCACGATGTACAGGAATCCATCGGGACCAAAGCAGACGGTACCACCGTTGTGGTTCCAGAACGGCTGCGGAATCCGCAGCAGTTCTTCTTCAAAGGTGGGGTCGGCCTGGTTGGGGTTGTCTTTTGAGACGCGGAAGCGTGAAACCACCGAGGTATGCGGGGCGTCTTTCGTGGTGTAATACGCGAAGAACTGGCCGTTCTCTTTGTACTTGGGATGAAACGCCAGGCCCAGGAAGCCCTCTTCGTTTTCGTTGTCTTTGTAAGAGACCTTGGCAGTCAAATCGAGAAAGAGTTTCGTTTCCTGGGCACCCGGCTTGTTATCGAACACATGGATCTGGCCTTGTTCGGTGGCCATCACCACGCGGTTCGAGCCATCGCCAAAGTTCGTGACGATGATCGGCCGCAATGGGTTTGGCTTGCCATTGATGTCCTCTTCCCACCCGGTGATTTTCAGATCCGGAAAGGCGGGGACAATTTTGACGGCGAGGGGCGATTCATCGACGTTCGCCGCCACCGCGACCGAAGCCACCAGCAGCCAAGCGGACAGTGAGACCATAAAATGCTTCATCGAGCGTGAACCTTCAAAGGGGTATTGGTTGAACAAGAGAGATGAAGCCCAGAGATTGCGTTCTCTGGGCTTCATGACAGGAGTATTACGACAACTTTTCGCGCACGGATTCCAGCAGTTTCTTCGTGGCGTGAATCCCTTCCGCTTCGCTGAGGTTCGAGCCTTCGTACTCGATGCCCACATAACCACGGTATCCGAATGACAGCACAATTTTCATGACGCGCAGATAATCGGTGTGGGTTTCTTGACCATCAGGACCGAAATCGTGTGATTTCGCGGAAACGCCCTTGGCGAAGGGCATCAGGTCGAGCACGCCCTGATAGCGGTCGTACTCGATGTGCGGCCGCTGCACGTAGAAGTTGCCGAAGTCCGGCAGCGTGCCACAACCGGGGTGGTCGACCGTTCGCATGACCTCGGCGAGCCATGACCCATTCGACGACAACCCGCCGTGGTTCTCGACAATCACGCCGATGTCGTGCTGGGCACCGAATTCGGTGAGCTGGCGGAGTCCGTCCGCGGCACGGCCGATCTGTTCGCGATAACTGCCGGTCGATTGCGCATTCACGCGAATCGAATGGCAACCCAGGTACTTGGCCCATTCGACCCAGCGGTAATGGTTTTCGACCGCCTGCTTCCGCTTAGCCTCATCCGCGTCGCCCAACGCTCCTTCGCCATCGCACATGATCAACAGGCTTTTGACGCCGGCATCGTCGGCCCGCTTCTTGAGGTCTTTCAGAGCTTCGTCGCTTCCCTTGTGTTCTTTGTAGAACTGGTTGACGTACTCGATGGCATCGATACCGAATTCGTCCTTGGCGATCTGGGCGAAGGTCATCGGATCGCGCTTTTCCACGCCTCCCCGGCCAAAGAACGACTTGTTCAGCGACCATTGGGCCAGCGAAATCTGAAACAGCGGCGGCTTGGCTTGTTGAGCGAAGCTGAATCGGGGGAGACACGCGGCCCCTAACCCGGCGGCAGCGAAACGAACAAAAGCACGACGAGACACGGTGTAAGGCATCGAGGTGTTCCTGAAATAAGGGAAGTTCACTGGATTTTAGAGAAACTCGGCAGCGTACAGAAGCGTTCAAGCTTGGCTGAACTGTAGAAATTCGCGACACTACCTGATTCTCGCGAACCGGAAAGGCATTTTGATGTGTCTTTGCCGAATGGTTCCCGTACCGACTTGTACCCAGGTTTGATCGCCCACGCCCGATGTCAGATACCGCCACCCCTGCCCTCGTCGAACAACTCCTCACCGAACGCATCCTGATTCTTGACGGGGCGATGAGGACCATGATTCAACGCTTCTCGCCCACCGAAGCCGACTACCGGGGCGAACGCTTCCGCGAACATCCCATCGACCTGAAGAACGCCAGCGATGTCCTCGTGCTGACTCAACCGCAAATGATCGCCGACATTCATCGGCAGTATCTTGCCGCCGGGTCCGACATCATCGAGACCGATTCGTTCAACGCGAACATTGTCTCGATGGAAGAATTTGGCCTGGCCGATCTGACGTTCGAGATCAACCAGACCGCCGCCGAACTCGCGCGGAAATGTGCTGACGAATTCAGCGAACAGACGCCGCATAAGCCGCGGTTCGTCGCGGGCAGCATCGGCCCGACCAAAGTGCAACTCTCGTTCAATGCCGATCAGCCGGGCTATCGTCCGGTCTCATTCGATGAAATGGTCGCATCTTACGCCGAGCAGATTCGAGGGTTGCTCACCGGGGGCGTCGATCTGCTGCTGCCGGAAACCTCGTTTGACACGCTGAACATGAAGGCGTGTCTGTTTGCGATTCAACAGGTCTTCGACCAGGGGGGCCGCCACGTTCCCGTCATGGTTTCCGGCACCATCTTCCAGGGGGGCCGCACGCTGACCGGTCAAACGATGGAAGCTTTCTGGGCCGCGGTCTCGCATTTCCCGATGATGAGCATCGGACTCAACTGCGCGCTCGGTCCGGCCCAGATGCGATCCTACGTGGAGACCCTCTCCAACATCGCGCCGCGTTACATCAGTTGCTATCCCAACGCCGGCATGCCCGACGGCATGGGCGGTTTCGATGCCTCGCCCGCCGATGTCGCGAAGAACATCCAACTGTTCGCCGAACAGGGTTGGCTGAACATCGTCGGCGGGTGTTGCGGCACCACGCCCGAATATATCAGCGCGATCGCCTCCGCCGTCGACAAGCTTCCGCCACGTCAGATTCCCGAGACTCCGCGCTGGTCGACTTATAGCGGCACAGAAGTGCTGCAATTACGGGCTGAGGGTCAAGGGCTAAGTGCTAAGAGTGAAGACACTGCGGCTGATGAAAGTGTTTCGGGCACTCAGCCCTTAGCACTTAGCACTCAGCCTTTTCTTATGATCGGCGAACGGACCAATGTCACCGGGTCGCGGAAGTTCGCGCGGCTGATCAAGGAGAAGCAGTACGAAGAAGCCATGACGGTCGCCCGGCAGCAGGTCGAGAGTGGCGCGAACATGATCGACGTCAATCTCGACGAGGGCCTGCTCGACAGCGAAGCCGAGATGGTTCACTTTTTGAATCTCATCTCCGACGATCCCGATGTCAACAAAGTCCCGGTGATGGTCGACAGTTCAAAGTTCTCGGTCATTGAAGCCGGGCTGAAGTGTCTCGCCGGGAAAGGCGTGGTCAACTCGATTTCGATGAAAGAAGGCGAGGAGAAATTCCTTGAACAGGCCCGCATCATCCGCCGGTATGGTGCCGCCGTGGTGGTGATGGCGTTCGATGAAGTCGGCCAGGCGACTGATTGTGCGAACAAGGTGGCGATCTGCCGTCGCGCTTACAATCTGCTCACGCAACAGGCCGGTTTCCCGCCGGAAGACATTATCTTCGACTGCAACATCCTCACCGTCGGCACGGGGATGGATGAGCATGCGAACTACGCCGTCGAGTTCATCGACGCCGTCCGCGAGATCAAGAAGACACTGCCCGGCGCGAAGACTTCCGGCGGCGTCAGTAACGTCTCGTTTTCATTCCGGGGGAACGAAGTCGTGCGTGAGGCCATGAACGCTGCCTTTCTGTATCACGCCATCAACGCCGGGCTGGATATGGGCATCGTCAACGCCGGGCAACTCGCGGTGTACGAAGAGATCGATAAGGAACTGCTGACCTACGTCGAAGATGTACTGCTCAACCGTCGGCCCGATGCGACCGAACGACTGATCGACTATTCTGGCCAAATTAAATCGAGCAAGGATCGATCGCCCGAAGAAGTGGAAGCCTGGCGGCAGGGGACCGTCGAGGAACGCTTGCAGCACGCACTCCTGAAGGGGATTCTCGATCACATCGACCCAGATACCGAAGAGGCCCGCCAGCAGTATGGCCGTCCGCTGAATGTCATTCAGGGACCGCTGATGGATGGCATGCGGGTTGTCGGCGAATTGTTCGGGCAAGGCAAAATGTTCCTGCCCCAGGTCGTCAAATCGGCCCGCGTGATGAAGAAGGCGGTCGCCTATCTGCAACCGTTCATGGAGCAGGAAAAGGTCGATAGTCAAAAGTCGATGGTTGATGGTGAATCCACCATCCGCCATCAACCATCGACCAGCAACTCGACGTCGCGCGGCAAGATCCTCATCGCGACCGTCAAAGGGGACGTGCATGACATCGGCAAGAACATTGTCGCCGTGGTGCTGCGCTGCAATAACTTTGAGGTGCTTGACCTCGGCGTGATGGTCTCGTGCGAAACGATTCTGGAGACCGCGAAGAAAGAACAGGTCGACATCATCGGCCTGTCGGGTCTCATTACGCCCTCGCTCGAAGAAATGGCCCAGGTCGCCAAGGAAATGCAACGCAGCGGCTACGTAGTGCCCCTGCTGATCGGTGGAGCCACGACCAGCGCCCGGCATACCGCCGTGAAAATCGCCCCGCATTATGAGCAACCGGTGATTCACGTCGTCGATGCATCGCTATCGGTTCCGGCGGTGGAAAGCCTGCTCGACGCTGAGCGCAAACCGGCATACATCGAGAAAGTGCGCGCCGAGCAGGAACGCGACCGTGTCACCTATGCCGGGATGCAGGCGTCGCGCAAGCTGGTCCCCTATGCCGAGGCGAAAGCCCGCCGGTTCCAGACCGACTGGGCCAACGTCGACATTCCCACGCCGTCGTTCCTTGGCACGAAAGTGCTCGACGACTATCCGCTGACAGAACTGGTGCCCTTCATCGACTGGTCCCCCTTCTTCTTCACCTGGGAACTGAAAGGCAAGTATCCGCGCATCTTCGAGGATGCGAAGATCGGTGAGGAAGCCAAGAAGCTGTACGACGATGCCCGCCGGTTACTCGACCGCATCATCAACGAGAAGCTCCTCACCGCCCGCGGCGTCTACGGCTTCTGGCCCGCATACAGCGAGGGCGACGATGTTGTGCTGAAGCCCACGGATAGCGATCCGTGGGCTTCCCTTCGCTTTCCCATGTTAAGGCAGCAATGGGAACGTGTCGGTCAGAACGACTTCCGCTGCCTCGCTGATTACATCGCTCCTAAAGACACTGGCCGCCGCGATTATCTCGGGGCGTTCGCCGTCACCACGGGGATCGGTTGTGATGAACTGGCGAAGAAGTTCGAGGACGAACAGCACGACGATTACCACAGCATCATGACCAAGGCCCTCGCCGACCGTCTGGCGGAGGCCTTTGCCGAGAAGCTGCATCAACAGGCCCGTAAAGACTGGGGTTATGGTCAGACCGAGGGGCTGTCGACGGATGATCTCATCGAAGAAAAGTACCGTGGGATTCGACCGGCCTACGGTTACCCGGCGTGCCCCGATCACACCGAAAAGCCGAAGCTGTTCGAACTGCTCGACGCCACGCGGGCGACCGGCATCCGGCTGACCGAAAGCTACGCCATGCACCCGGCGGCATCGGTCAGCGGCCTGTACTTCGCCCATCCCGAGGCCCGCTACTTCGCAGTCGACAAGCTCACCAAAGACCAGGTGGAAGACTACGCCACCCGCAAAGCCCGCCCGGTCGCCGAAATCGAACGCTGGCTGAGCCCGAACTTGGGGTATGATGGATGATAGGGCTGAGGGTTGAGTGCTAAGTGCCAAGTGAGGGATAGATGTAGGATCAGTCACTTGGCACGCACCACTGAGCACTTGACCCATACCGATACCGATTTCGCAAGACGTCGCGGGAGAACGGCCCATGTCGACCGCTGAGAAGGTGAGTTGGACTCCGGAGCAATACCTGGCCCGCGAGCGTCAAGCAACAACGAAGAGCCAATACTATCAGGGGCAGATTTTTGCGATGGCGGGTGCCAGTCGCGAACACAATCTGATCGTGGCGAACTTGGTGCGATTGATTGGGAATGCTCTGCAAGGCAAACCTTGCGAGGTCTATCCCAGCGACATGCGCGTCAAAGTGCAGGCCTCGGGGCTTTACACATACCCCGATGTCACCATCGTCTGTGGCGATCCGCAGTTTGAAGATGCCCATGTCGATACGCTCATCAATCCGCTGGTGCTGTTCGAAGTGATCTCGGAATCGACCGAGGGCTATGACCGCGGCGCGAAGGCCATGCAATACCGCAAACTCCCCTCGCTTAAACAACTGGTGCTGATTGCCTCCGACCGCGTGCAGGTGGAAGCCTACCGCCGACGTGAGGACGGCGACTGGACGTTGTGGGAATCGTCGGACCTGACCGGCACGCTGCCCATCGCCGCCGCGGAGATTTCGCTTGCGATCGCGGAGATCTATCAACGCGTCGAGTTTGCTCCAGAGCAACCCACCACCAGTGAGCGGGGGGCGTGAGCCCCCTGAATGCGCGTCGGATAAAATCCATTACCGCCTGGCCGCCGGCTGTGATAACATCGCCGTATTCCCGACTCCATCACAAGGGGGTGACCATGCGTCAGTATGTTGTACTCGCTTATGTGGCGTGGATTGGAATCGTCTCGACGAGTGTCGCACAAGAGACCCCGCCGCTGGCCAAGACCAAATCGGGCGAACTGATCAGTCCCCAGGGCCAGTCGGTTGATGTGCAGGAGGGCAAACTCGTCGATCGCACGGCGAGATTTTACCTCTGGTCCGATGCCCAGGGCTGGCATCTCCGGTGTGCGGCCCGCGACAGGACACTCATCAAATTCACGGGCACACTGGAACTCTCCGACGGCGAATTCGGCAAACTCCGACCCATCGGCCTCGAAGCGAAAGGCAAAGTCGCCGATAAATGGGCTGTCGATGAAGCACGGCGGAAGCTGGAATTCGAGATCCATACCAGCAACTCTTTCGATGGTTTTGATTTCACTCTCGCCAAGGCCAAGTCGGCGAACCTGACCTGCCGATTGCATGTGAATGGTAAACCGCAACCCCATCGCATCTTCATCGGAAAAGACAACCGCCATCCAGCGGAAGCCGCTTTTTCACTGACGATGGAATAGCGTCCGCCGCCATCGTCTCGGCTGAGTTCATTCGACCCGAGAGGCCTACCGCCCGCTTGCGGCCAGTCACGCACCTCGCGTACAACATCTCTCTGCGTTCGGTGTCCGCTCCCCGCCTTCCTCACTCCCACCGGAGCCCTGCCCGATGTCCCCGCTGATTTTCGATGCCCACCTCGATATGGCTTGGAATGCGCTCGAATGGACCCGCGACCTCATGCTCCCCGTCGCCAAAATCCGTGAGTTTGAACGCCAGTTCGAAGGCATCATCCCCGGTGACTGCACCTGTTCCTGGCCGGAACTGAAACGCGGCAAAGTCGGCATCACCATCTGCACACTGCTGCCCCGACTCCATCGCAAAGACAAACTCCTCACCTTCCCGCAATCGCGCGAAGCCGCCTATGGCATGGCGATGGGGCAACTGGCCTACTACCGTGGCATGGTCCGCAAGGGCGTGCTCCGTGAAATTCCCGATGCCGCCACGCTCACCGACCATGTGAATAACTGGCTCACCCAACCCAGCGATGATCTGCCGATCGGCTTCATCCTCAGCATGGAAGGGAGCCCGCCGATCCTCGATCCCGAACAGATTTCCGAATGGTTCGCCGCCGGCCTGCGCATTCTCGGCCCAGCCCATTACGGACCCAGCCCCTACTGTTACGGCACCGGCAGCAAGGGGGGCGTGAATGCCGATGGCAAACGCCTGCTCGAAGAGATGGACAAGGTCGGCATGCTGCTCGATGTCACCCACCTCGCCGATGAATCGTTCTGGGATGCTCTCGACATTTACCACGGCCCGGTCCTCGCCAGTCATCACAACTGCCGGTCGCTGGTGAATGCCGATCGCCAACTGACCGATGATCAAATCAAGGCCCTCATCGCCCGCAAGGCGGTCATCGGGGCCGCGTTCGATAACTGGATGATCCGCCCCGGTTGGACCATCGGCGTCTCCGATCCTGCGACCGTGCAGATGCAGCACATCGTCGACCATATCGACCATATCTGTCAGCTAGCCGGGAACGCGAAGCACTGCGGTATCGGCTCGGATCTGGATGGCGGGTTCGGCAAAGAACAGTCGCCCAGCGATCTCGACACCATCGCCGACCTGCAAAAGATGGCGGGCCTGCTATCCGACCGCGGTTACTCCGACGCCGACATCGAAGGCATCATGTGGAAGAACTTCGTGGAGTTGTTCCAGCGCGCGTGGGGCTGATTTTCAGCGAGCGGGGGGCATGAGCCCCCTGATGGGGCGATGGTGGAAGGTTGATGGTCGAAGGTTCTAAAGCCGCACCCGCCGCGGTGCGGGCATTCTGCATGGTTCGGTAGCGTATAGCTACTGCCGATGGTCAACAAGGCCAGATGATGCACGTAATATTCACACGTGACGATGTTTATGCTTACGATGACTCACATGCTGAAACAATTCGTAATGTTGAAAAATGCACGATGATGGATGTACTGTCACAGATTCGTGACACCTACCTGCTGGACAAAATGGAGGGTCTGCATACGTGGTTGATTGGCACCGAATCACGTGCAATCGCCATGATCACCTATCCATCACGAGACATCGTGTTGCTTCAGCCGAGGGAGATCTATTCCCGGCCGCTGGAGAACAGAGAGCCGTTGCATGCCCATTATCTCGGGCGAGTCGAGCCCGAAGTCTGGCTGCGAAATCGACACGAGTCGACTTGAATCCGTTGCTCTGGGGTCAAACGCGTGATGAAATACTCCAGAGTTCAGCAGGAACGCAGAGGTCGCAGAGCCATGCAGAGGCTGTCAGAACTCTGCGACTCTCAGCGTACTCCGCGTTTCAATCTGGAACCGCTCACAGAAACACAGGGAGCGTCATGGGCGCCGGCCCGACTCGGCTGCCGGGCAGATCGTAATTATCGTGGTGGCCCGGTCTACATCCTTTTTTAGAAGTCTCGCATGCAGGCTCTGTTGCATACCGTGGGTGCCGTTGTTGTCGTGCCCTATGTCGCGTTGGCGTTGCTGTTCGTGTTCATTGGTCAGCTGGCCCAGGCGAAGGATCCGCTGGAGATGATCAACATTGTCTGGAGCAACATCGACTGGTACCTCGGCTGGTGGATTTTTGTGGCTCCAATTCTGTGGGTGGGGTTGGTTGCAGCGGGATTTGTGCCGCAACTTCAACGAGCGGGTTCATTGTGCCTGTGCCTGCTGGCGGTGGCCAGTGTTCTGGTGGTGATCTGCCTGTCATCAACGCGCGTAGGTCTGGGTGAAATCCTCTTTCTGCTCCCCTGCATCGCCGTCGCTGCCACCAGTGCGTGGCTGTGCTTTCGCAGCGGCCTACCGCCCAGCGCAGATGGCGCCGGTTGATTCGACTCAATCTGCCGCTGTGACACAAAGACAAGTGGTCTCTGCTCGGCATGATTCACCCGCGCGGGTCCATCACGACCGATCACACAGTCGGATTGCAGTGTCTCGCGGAGTACCCATGCCGACTTGCCGACCATGGGCGCTGTGCGCGGTTGAATTTTCCCGTTAGATTCGACACGCTGCTTCGCACACGCCTGATGGCGTTGCTTTTGTGAGTGAACTCTCGATCTCCATCTGCAAACACGACGCTTAGAAAGCCGCACGATGACCAACGCGCCGCTGACCTTCGTGGCCAACCGCGAATCGAATCAGTATCTCACGGTCTTCGACGGCGAAACGCTGTCGCTCCTGGAAAATGTCTCGACCAAAGTGGCTCAAGCCGCTCTGCAGGCGATTCAGAGCGGTCAACCCGTGGCTGCCGCGATGGGTGACAAAGCCATGACCATTCCGGCAGCCGACATTACCCGCGTGCGGACGGCGGAGCACGACGATTTCGTGCAAGTGCGCTACACGAAAGCCGGAGCGGAAAAGCACTACGTGGTGGCGATGCCGGGCATCGAACAGCAACTGGCTCTCGTGAGAGCGATCGGTGCCACGCTTCCCCAAGCCGTAGAAGTCCGTGGCCCGATTCCCATGGCTCAAGCCTTGATCGGGCCCGGCTTCGCCACGATTTGCGTCGTCGGTGCGACCGGGGTGTTCGTGATGCTCGCCCGAGATGTCGCCTCTGGTGTGGAAATCGACACGACGGGCCGTCGCGCGGGGATGAAGATGCTCATCGCCAAAGTGCTGGATGTGATCGGCATGCCCGGCGTGATCGGCATCGGAGCCGTCGCCTTGGCAGCCGCCCTGTTCTGGGGCTACCAGCGCATCAAGTCCCCGCCGATTCTCACCACATTTGAACGGCCGGCGTGATTGGAAGCCGGGTAGCTCTGTTGGAAGGATCGTGTGCCACTGGCTCTGCCAGTGCCGTGGAACATTCGGTTCAGTATGCTTCCCCTCCACGGGGAGAACACCGATGCCTCATCGTAAGCAGGTCAAGCACTACCACGAGCCGGGACATTTGCACGAGTTCACCTTCTCGTGCCATCAACGGCGGCCCTTACTCACGAACGATACGTGGCGGGAACAGCTCTCCCGATCGATTGACGAGGCCGGGCGAATCGAGCAGTTTGATTTGATTGCTTTTGTGTTCATGCCCGAGCACATCCACTTGCTGACAAATCCCCGATCAGCCGAGCCGCAGTTTGGTCGTTATCTGGCGCGGATCAAGCAGCCCTTCTCGAAAGCCGTCAAGCAAATTCTTGTCGCCCGTAGTTCTCCATTAGTCGATCAATTGACGGTTCAGGAACGCCCCGGAAAAACCAGTTTCCGTTTCTGGCAGGAAGGGGCTGGGTTTGACCGGAATTTCTTCAGTCCACCAGCCATCGCCGCGGCGATTGACTACATTCATCACAACCCCGTCCGTCGGGGTCTGTGTGTTCGGGCAACCGATTGGCCGTGGTCATCTGCTCGGTACTACATGTGTGAACCACCCCGGCAGCAGTTTCCCGAGTTGCCGCTCATTCACGGCCCTCCCCCCGGAGTCTTCGACTGACATCGATTGGCACTGGCAGAGCCAGTGGCACACAAGAGGCTGCGGACATCTTGGACAGTGCCACCCCGTCGCCACCCTTCCGAACCGCCGTCAAAGCATGCTGGGGTCAACTAAAGGAAATTTGGCTGGCATTGGGTGCGGTTGGTTGTAATCTGTGTAAAAGCCATCGAACCCCATAAGTTGCAGCACGATGCGAATATTAAGGCTTTGAACTCGTTGTAGGTTCCTAAAGAAATGTTGCTTCTTGTCACGATCTGCTGGCAAACCAATTGCGCTTGCATGAGCCAGAGAATTTCTCAGGCTGCTCCAAGCCTTAATGTCTTCTTTCTGCACATTGAGAAGTGAGCTGCTCTGCCATTTATTAAGGCTGTCAACCGGACGCACACTCTTGAAACTCCCCATGCAGCCTTGGACACGATTCACAAAGCTTTCCCCCAGCTCTATCTTGTGATCCTCCAGGAACTGTGAAACCATTGTGACACTTGCATCTAGCGAGCCATCAGCTTGGGATTGCCTGCTCACGAGCCTCACCAATCCTTCTGTGGCAATCGTGCTCGACAAAGCCATAGTGGAGATATCGTTGTCGACTGTATCCCAGCAAAGATGCAAGTACCCAGCCGCAGTGTCACCATCCTCCGTCAGAAAGTACGCGATCGCCATTTCTAAACATCTCTCCGCCTGTGTGGTTTCTAATTGATTGATAAACGGCTTCAGCAGATGCCGCTTGCTGGACGGCTCCATTGAAACGCTCAAATTACGGGTGGTGGTTTCGTCAAAGTGTGATTCATATCCCAAGACATGGACCCTCTTTCCCATGACAAAGCTAAAAGCCGTAGCAACGGCAGTGAGAAACTGGTGAGGTTCGAACTCTGCTGTCACAAGAATAATCTCTACTTCAAACCATTCTCGCGAATGTCGAACGGCATTAAGCACACCGAAGGGAGTTTCAATCATGTACCAATCGGCTGTATGGTGGTGGCTTTCGCGGAAATTCTTGATGCTGATTTCCGTATCTCGCCTTCCGTAGTCGTACGATGGTCCGAGAATTGCCGTGAGAATGGGGGTCGCACTAGTCGATCGCGGCTTCGACATCTGAAGTCTAACGGTTTCAAAGCTCCATGCTAGCATTGTAGAATGCGTACTTCCGATACATCCATCCAGAGGAAGCGGTTCAGTAGATACTTCCCAGTTATCCTGTGTGGTGCCTTCGACGAATCCATATTCCGCGAGGGGGACCAAGTCTCCTGGCCGACCGCGCACCGTCCCATCCAGTTCCACGGGCCCTCCATCCGTTGCGGCCTCCACAAGGATTCGTCCTCCGCTCTGCCAATGCAGCGTTCCGCTGCCTCGATAACGAATTTCGCCGCCTTGGCGAATTCTCAAGTCCGGCAACCTGATTTTGCACGTGCCTGTGAGTAGTGTCTCAGGCCAATTCCAGTTCCATGAAAGTGTCATTCAATCCAACCTTCGCTAGGTGTCACTGTCCACGACAAGAATCAAAGAATTGTGTGCCACTGGCTTTGCCAGTGCCTGTTTCCCCTGTTGAGTTCTTGGCACCAAATAGAATTGCCGTCGATTCATTGTTCTGGCCCCGTGATCTTTGACCGATGTCGATCGGCACTGGCAAAGCCTGTGGCACACATGCGGGCTGGTTTGCGGTGAACGGAATCTGTTGGCGAGCCAATAACTTACAGCAATTTTACAGATTCATCCAAAAATCTCCCAAGATCTTCCTCCGGCGTGCGAAGAACTGGGTGAATCGGTCAGTGCGGCTTTATGCGGCATCGGGCCGTCGACCAGACACTTGTCAGGGGACACGTCATCATGCTGAAGAAAATTGTTGTTGGTTCCACGCTCGCCGTGGTGTTGGGAGGTTGGGTTTTCGGGCACGATTTGTGGAGCTACGTCCGCACGGGAGCCCATTCGGTGCGGCAGGCGGTGAAGGCGGAAGTGCCGCTCGAATTTGAAATCGAACGGGCCCGGTCGCTGGTCGATCATCTGGTGCCCGATATCCGCAAGTGCATGCACGTCATCGCGGAACAGCAGGTCGAAGTCGAGCATCTGGAGCAGCAGATCGTTCGCCGTGAATCCGAACTGACCAGGCAGAAAGACGCCATGCTCGCCTTGCGGACCGATCTCGGCAGCGGCCGTTCGGTCTTCGTGTATGCCAGCCACAGCTATTCGTCTGATGATGTTCGCCGCGACCTTGCCGCCCGGTTCGATCGCTTCAAAGCCGCGGAAGAAATTCTCGCCGCGGATCAGAAAATTCTGGTGGCCCGGCAGCAGAATCTGCAGGCAAATCAGGACAAGCTCGATGGCATGATGCACGCCAAGAAAGAGCTGGAAGTGAAGCTCGAACAATTGCACGCCCGGATGGAAACCATTCGCGCGGCGGAAACCGTCAGCACGCTGTCGATCGATGATTCCAACCTCAGCCATGCCCGGCAGCTCATTGACGAGTTGAATCGGCACCTCGACGTCAAGCAGAAGATGCTCGATGCCGAAGGGCAGTTCACCGGCCTGATTCCTGTGGAAGCCGACAGCGTGGCCCCGGCACCGAAAGACATCGAAAAGCAGATCGATGCCTATTTCACACCGGGGACCACGGAAGCCCCCGCCGTCGTGAAGATGGAATAGTGACCGTTGGTCTTAGCCCCCGGTCATTCAGACCGGGGGGGATGCGCTCGATGGATGCCCTCCGGAGCGCTCGACCCCGCGTCATTGACGCGGGCTAAGACGATAGTCAAAACCGTGAGCCAATCGGTCACGATTCTCGTTACACTAGAATCGATCACTTTTCCGGGATATTCCGCGATGAAATTCACTTACCAGCCCGATGCCCGACCCGTGGATGGCTACACCATCCGCCGGGGGATTCATCGGGGTGGGTTTGGTGAAGTGTACTATGCGGTGAGCGACGCCGGGAAAGAGGTCGCGCTGAAATTGTTGACGCACGACCTGGAGACGGAACTCCGGGGCGTGCGGCAGTGTTTGAATCTCAAGCACCCGAATCTCGTCACCATCTTCGATGTCCGCAACGACGCCGATGGTGATACCTGGGTGATCATGGAATACGTCCAGGGCGCCAGCCTCGAAGATGTGCTCGCCGCGTTTCCGTCGGGGTTGCCGCACGACGAAGTCCGCGACTGGATGCTGGGCATGTTCGCTGGTGTGGCGTACCTGCATGACCGGGGCATCGTCCACCGCGATCTGAAGCCCGCGAATGTCTATCGCGAAAATGGCCTCGTCAAAATCGGTGATGTCGGCCTGTCGAAGCAGATCGGCGGGGGAACTCGCCGTCAGCACACCGAATCGGTCGGCACCGTCTACTACATGGCCCCGGAAGTCGCCAAGGGACAATATGGCCCCGAGGTCGATGTCTACAGCCTGGGAATCATGCTGTATGAGCTGCTGACCGGCAGGTTGCCCTTCGATGGCGAAACGACCGCCGAGATTCTGATGAAGCATCTTTCGGCACAACCCGATTTGTCGCAGGTTCCGACGGTCTATCGACCATTGCTGGTCCGCGCGCTTCAGAAAGATCCGACCAAGCGGATTCACACGGCCCGGCAGTTCGAGGAAGAGTTACGCCGCGTCGCACAGTACGAGCCGTTGCCGGATTCGGCGTTTGAGCCACCCCCTGTGCCTGTTGCGGAAAGGGTCACGCCCGTGTTCACCAACGCATCCCGCACAACAGAGGCCCGTACCCCGCAAACCCTGCCGGTCGATCGCGGCATTTTTGGTGAGGTGTATCAGAAGGTCGGTCCACGGTTCCGCCGCAAACTCGATCGCATGTTCGACCGGATGGATCGGCATCGCGAACGGCATCTGCGGCCGAAGCCGAAGCCCGTTCCAAAGCCCTCGCCGCCACCGTCAGTCAGAACACAGGCTCCGCGACGTTCGCATTTTGAAGCGTGGTGGCTGTGGCTGCCGGTCCTGTTTCTGGTGATCGTCCCCTGGAACCGTGCGAGTCAGGCCGATGTGCTGGAACTGCTGGGGATTATCGGGCCGTTGGCGGCGATCCTGGTCGGAATCTGGTACTTCAGTCAGCCGCGCGTTGCGGTGAGTTCCTCAGTGGATCTCTCTCTGCCTGCGACTCCGGTCACAATGATGGAACAGATCGGGATGTCGTGGTTGGTCGCACAAGTCGCGGCGGCGGTGCTGACCTTCGTGGCGTATATGATTCTGTTGTCAGCTATAGGACACGGGCAACTCCAGCAACGCATCGGTCGTTGGGAACCCAACGATCTGTTATGGCTGGTCGCGGTGTCGTCTTTGGGATCGATCGCCGTGGTCACGGTGTCGCAACTGGCCAGTTCGCCGCGTGGCCATGCGATTCCGATGCCGTGGCTGATGGTCATCATGGGCCTGCTGGTCGGCTGGTGCTGTGGCCAGTTGGGTGAGTTTCTGCAAGTTCGCGACGCGTTACCATACCACCCCGTGTTTCGCCATGTAGGTCCGCATGCGATGCGCGATGGTGCCGAACCGACCATCGCCGCGTATATGGCATTTTTCGCTCTGGCGTTGTGGTTGCCGAACTGGGGGAAAGCGCTGGATGAACAGCGCGAGTATCGGCTGAAGCTGGCTCCGATTGTGTGGTCGCTGGTCTTTGCCTGGCCGTTGGCCTCGTCGTTTGGAATTCCAACCGAGGTCGCCTTGGTCTGGTCGGGAGTGATTCCCGCTGCGGCACAACTGGCGGCCCCGTGGCAGCCGAAATCGAACTCCCGCCGCGTCACCGTGGAGGCCGCGTAAATGTCTGTGTTTCCTGTGGTCTTCCTGCTAGGCCTGATGTGTTTCGCCCCCGTGATGCTGGCGGTTGCCATCGGCTTGGCCTATTGGGCGTGGCAGAACCGCGCGCACTGGCCTGATCCGAAAGTGTTTCTGATCGTCGGGGGCGTCGCGCTGCTGTTGTTTCTGATGCTGGGCGTAACCAGTATCTCGTCGATCGACGCCGAAATCGTGCATGCTCCGATCCAGGTGGCCATGCCGCACGGTGATGCTTTTGATTCAACGGTGCCGCACGTGTTGCCACATCATGTCACGGTGCCGGCCCCGGTTATCGTGAGGCATGATCCCATGTCGTGGGGTTTGATGCTGATCATCGGACTCAATCTGCTGTTTGGGTTCGGCGTCGTATTGTTCTGGCGAATGTCGCGTGCGTCATCGGCTGCGACTTCCGCCACGGAATCAACATCTAACGTAGGCCGTGATCAGACGCGCTGGATCGCTCCCGTGGTCGTGGCGACGTTGACGGCCGTGTTGCTGGCGGGGCTGGCGCTGCCGGCCTTGCAACATTCGCGCGAAACCGCCCGGCGTGAAGCCCTGCGTGCCCAGTTGCATGACATCGGTAAGGCGCTGCATGGCGATATACCTAGGGTCGAAGTTTTCCCAGCACCGATGGAATACAAGGCTGACCTGGCGTTATGGTCTGTGGGGACTTTCCTGTCTGTTGTGCTGGTGATGGGACTGGTGGCCTTTGGGATCCGACGGGCGCTGCAACCCGCCACGCCGGCTTTGTCGGAATCCTATTCCGATTCACGTCAGCTCGTTCGTGGGCGTTTCATCCCCGTCGTGGTGGGGCTGACTTCCGCGATGCTGCTGCTGGGGCTCATCGGGATATACCGATTCCGCGCTGTGAACGCCCAGCATGCCGCGTTGCAGGCTCAGCGGGTCGTGCGTCTGGAACAGGAAATGACTCACGATGCGGCGCTGAAGTCCCTAACCCGGGCCGAAGCGGACGCTCTGCAACGTCTGGAGAATTCCAGGAACATCGATACCGGCCTGACCCGTATCTCTGAAACCGACGCGGCCTCGGCCCTCACACCGCTCAATAACGACCTGCTGCCGCAGGCCGATCGCACCCGTACCACGGAAAACGCCGCCGCCTTGGAACCGGCCTGGATCCACGGCACCTTACCTCCGTCTGTCGATGGGAAGTTGCAGGTGATTTCCAGTGGCCAGTTTGCCAGCGAGGACGAAGCTCGTGCCGATGCCAACCGGCAATGCGTGCAGTTGCTCGCGACCGATTTAGAGCCCTACATCAGCGGTGTGCCGTTCCGCTGGCGGCGGTCGGCTTTAATGACTGGCCCCGTCAGCACGGCGATCCAGCAACAGTACGTGCAGCAGTTTGAACGTGACTTCGGCAGCTTCTTCGCACCCATGTATCGCGTGTGGTATCTGGTCGAGTTGTCGCCGCGTGTGCGTGAGCCCGCGATAACGATGGTAAAAGCAGAATCGCAGGAAGGCCGCGTGATTGTCGCCGGTGTGGCGTTCGCCGCGTTGTGGTTGGCACCGCTGGGGATGGTGCTGGCGGGGAGAACGGTCCGGGCGCTGGGGGTCCAGAGTCGTGGTCTGGTGCTCGCGGGCATGACCTTCGCGGTCTTGAGTGCCTGGGCTGCGACGGGTCTCGTGTTGAATGAGTATCTGGTGATCATTAACGGCTGATGTCGGTCGTGGTACGCTGAGACATTATGTCGATACCGCCTGACGACGCCGCGTTGCTTTCCGCCATCCGTCGTGAAGATCCCCGCGCGTGGGAGACGCTGATTGCGCGGTATCAGGGGCGGCTACTGGCCTTCGCGACCTCACGGTTGCACGACCCAGCCGCCGCGGAAGATGTGGTCCAGGAAGCCTTCATCGGCTTTCTCACCTCGCTGCCGAACTACGATGAACGCACGCCACTCGAAGCCTTTCTGTTCGCCATTACAGCCCACAAACTGACCGATGCCCTCCGCCGGCGGGGTGTGCGTCCGCGACTCTTTGCTGATGCTTCCTCAACGACGACCGAGCCCGTCAGCCGCAGCCGCAAGGTTTCGAGCCTGGCCCGCAGCCGGGAACAGCGGCAACTTGCCGACCGAGTGCTGGGCGACTGTCTATCGCAATTGGTGCAATCGTGGATCAGCCGGGCGGAGTATGAACGGCTGATGTGCAGCGAGTTGCTCTTTCTCCGCGGACTGCCCAATAAAGATGTCGCCCGCACGCTGAATCTGAGCGAACAGTCGGTGGCGAATCACAAGGCCTTCGTGATGCAGAAGCTGAAAGACGCCGCCGCCAAGGCCCGGGTGCAAGACGAGGAATATCGGGCCGATTGATGAAGTCTGGCGTGCTGATCTGGCCCAAGAGTTGTTGCAAGAGTTTGGCCACAAACAGTACAAAACTCGCAGCAAAAAGCCGATTCAAGGCCCTGAATCAGGCTTTTCACGAGGCTGAATTCTTTTGTGCTGTTTGTGCCTCTTTGCGGCTCTCTTTCTTGCTCCGCGTCCCTCTGTGATCTCCGCGTTTCAATCGCTATTCCATTCCAGCCGACAAGTCCGCACTCATTTCGACTCGATCGGCAGGGCATCGATCTTCGCTGCCAGAATAAAGTCGTTCTCGGATAAGCCGCCGATCGCATGTGTCCAGATTTCGATGGCGACATTGCGATAGCCTTCCAGATGCAGATCGGGATGATGCCCCTCTGCCTCGGCGAGCCAGCCGACGCGATTGAAGAAGGCGAGGGCCGCGCGAAAGTGACGCACGGTCCATTCCTTGCGGATGCGTTCGCCATTGTGGGTCAACGACCAACCGGGCACGGTCTGTAAGAGTGTCGCCGCTTCTGTCGGCGTGAGTTTCGGGACGCCCCCTTCACAGGGGACACACGTCTTTGCACGCAAATCGCACGCGGTGGTCGACAGCATGTTCGGCTCCTGATCAGGAAACTTTGGGAGGCACACCCAGCGACTTACCCCCATCAATCGCGATGCAGGTGCCCGTGACCATCATCGCGGCATCGCTCGCCAGATACTCGATCGCCTGGGCGACCTCATCGGGGGTCATCATCCGGCGATGGGCACGAGCCATGGGACTGGCGTCGATGAACGCCTGCCGCATCGCTTCCCGGTCGGCCGCCTTGTCCAGATCGGCATTCACCATGCCGGTCTCGCTCACCGGGCCGGGACAGACTGCATTGATGCGAATGCGATCGGGAGCATGGCACAACGCCAGGCTTTTGGTCAGCCCGACCAGTGCGAGTTTGCTGATGCTGTAGACCGGATCATGTGCCCGCGGCAGCAGACCGGCATTGCTCGCTACATTGATAATGGCCCCACCACCCGCAGCCTTGAGTTGTGGAATCGCGTGCTTGCAACCGAAGAACGCCCCCTTAAGATTGGTATCGAGACAGCGATCCCATTCTTCCTCAGTGACCTCGGTGATGGGTTTCACCAGCCCTACTCCGGCATTATTCACCAGCAGATCGAGCCGCCCGGTCTCGGCGACCGCTGTCGATATCAATTGAGCGACCGCGGCTTCAGAGCGCACATCGCACACCGACCGTGAGATCTGCCGATCCAGAAAGAGGGCCTCGTTTTCGGGGTTCAGGCGTTGGTCACCAGCGAATACGCGATAACCGGCGTGCGACAACCGTAGCGCTGTCGCGCGACCAATTCCCGATTCCGCGCCCGTGACCACGGCAGTCCTGGTGGGTGACACTGGAAGCTCCTGCTGACCTTGGGAACGGAGACCACTCCCCGGCATCGTGCTCGTTGCCGCCCTGGCTCGTCAACTCCATGCACCATGTGCAACATTCAAATGCGGCCACGAGCGTGTGGTGGACCGTTTGCTCAGCCGCAGTTGCATGAGCTCTATCTAAAAAGAATAAAAGGACTTGCAACGACTGCTGTGACAAATCAGAATATTTTCCGGCGAACATTTGCACTCCGGTGCTGGTATATTTCATAGCTGGCCCGCGAACCGGTAGCGAACCGTGTGGCGGAGTGGGCTGTTCTCGAGATGTAACTGGTTTTCCCAAATAGAGTTACATTCGAGGCACTGGTCGAGAGAAAGGGTTGGGGAATGACCTGCGGAAGACGCCTGTGTTCTACGTTCTGGTGCGGTGTGGCGGTTCTCGGCGGCCTATGGCTGGGTTCGTCTGGAGGGTTTACCCTCTTTGCTGCGGATGAGCAGGAGTTCCGTACAGGCTCGGGCGATGTGGTGATCGAGTTCATCAACGCCAAAATCCGCCAGGGCTGGACTGACAATGAAGTCACCCCGTCGCCCGTGGCAGAAGACTCTGAATGGCTGCGGCGGGTCTACCTCGACATTGTGGGGCATATTCCCCCGATGGATGCGGTCGACGCCTTCATGAAAGATAAAGACAAGTCCAAGCATGCCAAGGTGGTTGAGAAACTGCTCGACGACCCCGGCTATGTCCGCAACTTTACCACGGTCTGGACGAATAACTGCATCGGTCAGCAGACGCCGCGCTTTGTCAGCCGCGCCGGAATGGAAAAGTTCTTCCGTGAAGCCTTTGGCCGCAATCGTCCCTGGAAAGATGTCGTTTACGACATCGTCGCAGCGGATGGCCATTACGAAGAAAATGGGGCGGTGAACTATCTACTCGCTCAGATGCAGGACAACGACGACGGCGTGCAGGCCACCGCGATGACCGCCCGGCTGTTCCTGGGTCTGCAGGTGCAATGCACGCAGTGCCACAATCACCCATTCAACGACTGGAAGCAGGATCAGTTCTGGCAGTTCAACAGCTTCTTCCGTCAAGCAGAGAAGCGGGAACATCGCAAATTCAATCCGCAAACCGGGCAGATGGAAGACGATTACGCCGAAGTCGTGTTCCGCGATTTTGAAGGCCCCGTCTACTATGAAAAACGGAACGGTGCCATGCAGGTGGCGTTTCCGATTTACGAGGGTCAGGAAATTGACGCCGGGGCCTCGAGCGATCGCCGCGTCGAATTCGCCAAGCTGATTACGTCCGGTGAAAAGCCGCTGATCGCCTCGGCGATGGTGAACCGCACCTGGGGGCACTTCTTTTCCTATGGGTTTACCCGGCCGATTGACGACATGGGCCCGCACAACCCGGCGACGCACCCCGAGCTGCTCGACCGCTTGACGGAAGAGTTCGTGAAATCGGGCTACGACGTGAAGCAACTGATTCGCTGGATTGCTAACAGCGAAGCCTACAGCCTGACCAGTAAGATTGGTGCGAAGAACACGCAGGACAGCCCGGGAGCCGGAGAAACCGCCCTCTTCAGCCACATGTACATCAAGCCCATGCGTGCCGAACAACTCTACGACTCGCTGATTGTTGCGACCGATGCACATCGCACGGGCGGCAATGGCTGGGAAGAATCGGAACGGCAGCGTCAACAATGGCTGCAACAGTTCGTGCGGGCCTTCGGGAATGATATGGCTGAGGAAAGCAACAATTTCGACGGCACGATTCCCCAAGCCCTGATGATGATGAATACCAATCCGCGGCCGCAAGCCGGGGAAGCCACGCTGATGTCGGGCGCGGTGAGCCTGGAACCGGGCAGTCACCTCTCTGAGTTGCTGGCGAGCCCCGGTGCGGAAAACATCAAGATTCAGCAGCTCTTCATGACGTCTCTGAGCCGGATGCCCACGCGATCGGAACTGAACGGCATGCAGAAATTCCTGCGGGCCAATCGCGACCCGCGTATCGCCTTGCAAGACATTTTCTGGGCACTGCTGAACTCGAATGAATTCATTCTCGTTCACTAAAGCCAAATTTCCACGAACATTGATGTGCGGGCCAACGTTACATCTGTGTCACCTGAGAAAAACAACGTAAGCCTCTAACTTTCCTGGGAGTATCCTATGCATCTGCCGACCCCCGCTGGCATGAACCGGCGCCACTTCATGCGACATCTGGCCGCCAGCGCGGCGACCATTCCGGCATTGAATTTTATTTCCCACGTCCAGGCCAATGCCGCCCAACTGAAGAAGAACAACAAGGCCTGCATCCTGATGTGGATGAGTGGCGGCCCCCCCACCATCGACATCTGGGACTTGAAGCCCGGCTCGAAGAACGGTGGCGAGTTCAAGCCCATCGCCACCAAGGGCAACCTGCAAATCAGCGAGCACATGCCCAAGACCGCCCAGGTCATGGACAAGCTCTCGGTCGTGCGGGCCATGAGCACCCGCGAAGCCGACCACGGCCGCGGTCGTTACTACATGCACACCTCTTACGTTCCCAACCCCACTGTGGTCCATCCAGCCTTCGGTTCGGTGGTCAGCTACGAAGTCGGCACGCAGCGTAAGGATCTCGAAATCCCCGCGTTCGTTTCGATCGGTGGCGGGGGCAGCAGTCCCGGCTTCATGGGAATGGCTCACTCGCCGTTCCTCGTGGATACCTCCGGCCGCATCCGCAATGCCGACATGGGCGACTTGGAACCGGCCCGCCTCAATCAACGCCTCGAAATGCTGGGTGTGATTGAAGACGGCTTCATCAAGTCGCAGCGCGGCGAATACCCGCAAGCTCACAAGGACATCTATCAGAAGGCCGTCAACCTCATGACGTCCCAACAGATGGAAGCCTTCAAGGTCGATCAAGAATCGCCGGAAACTCTCGCCATGTACACCGGTGCCCCGGCACAGGGCGGCATGATGGGTGGTGGTGGCCAGTTTGGTCGCGGCCTGCTCATGGCTCGCCGTCTGGTCGAAGCCGGTGTCCCCTTCGTCGAAGTCGATTTCGGCGGGTGGGATCTCCACAACAACGTGTTCGACACCCTCAAAAACCAGCGTCTGCCGCAACTCGACGCCGGGATCGCTGGCCTGGTGACCGATCTGACCCAGCGGGGCATGATCGATGACGTCACTCTGGTTTGGATGGGTGAATTCGGCCGCACGCCGCGCATCAATCAAGATGTCGGTCGCGATCACTGGGCCGCCAGTTGGTCGGTGATGGTTGGTGGTGGTGGCCTCAATGGGGGTGTCGCCGTGGGTGAAACCGACAAAGACGGCACCTCGATCGCCAGTGGCAAGAGCTATCTGCCGGGCGACATCTGGGCGACCGTCGGCCGTCAGCTTGGCATTCCGCTCGATACCGTCCACACGTCCAAGCGTGGCCGCCCGATGCGGATCGCCAATGGTGGCACGCCCATCCAGGAATTGATTTCGTAATTGCCGCTTCGCTGAGACTCGGGATGGAAAGTGATGCGGGGGATCGGCGACGATCCCCCGTGTTGCTCCCGACGAGTCTCGGCCTACGTTCCAGACGGCCAGATATTCAGACGGTTAGCATTCCAGACAATCAGGTGAACTCGCGACCTGCCACCGGGACGACCCCCTGTGAACACTCCGGAACAGAGCACGCCGACTCTTCCCGGTCCTGGTACCGAGTTCGTGCAGCTGTTCACTCAGTACCAGCGGCGGTTGTTCCTGCATATTCTGGTGCAAGTTCCGCATCCGATCGATGCCGAAGAGATTTTGCAGGAAACGAATCTGATCGCGTGGAGCAAGTTCTCGCAGTTTCAATTGGGAACCAACTTCCTGGCGTGGGTCTCGCAGATCGCCACCTTTGAAATTCTCAAATTCCGCAGCCGGAAGCGGCGTGAACGTTTGCAGTTCAGCGAGGAATTTTTAGAGACGGTCGCACAGGACTCTCTCACGCGGGCCGATGATCTGGAAGCCCGCCGTCTGGCTTTGATTTATTGCTTGCAGAAGCTCCGATCGACCGATCGAGAATTGATTCAGCAGCGTTATGCTCCCGGAGAATCGGGCAAAGCTTTGGCGGAAACGATGGGTCGACCGGCCAATTCGGTCTACCAGTCGCTCGGCCGAATTCGTCGCAGTTTACTGGAGTGCATCGAACGCCAAATCGCCTCGGAGGCAGGAGCCTGATCAGGCTCCCCACCCACACAAAGTCTAAAACCAGGACTTGTTCATCAGGAATGCATCGTGTCGCTGTCGCATGATCAACGCCAACGTCTGCTGACGCTGCTGGACGCCCTGTGCGACCAGCGGGCACAGGCCGACGATATCGCGGAGATCGAACGGCTGGTTCTGTCCTCGCCCGATGCGCGCTGGCTGTATGTGACCTACATCGATCTGCATGGCACTTTGCTGTGGGATACCGCCGGCCTGAATTCCGAACCCGTCCCTGCCGTTCCGTTCACGCCTGCCGAGGTCGAATCAGCCACGTCTCGCGCGGCGGTCTCCCGGCGGCCCAGGACAGCACTCCTCAGTCTGGTGGCAGCGGTCTTGCTGTGCGGAATTCTGGTGGGGCGCTATATGACGCCCGCCGCGGTTCCGTCCCTTCCCGATGTGGTGGCGACCACCGTGGAAGGCGACGTCGCTCCCACGGAAATCGTGACGCATGAGTTGCCGCGCTCGCCAACTCATCGTCCCGTCGAACTCGGTCCCGGAACGCCAATCGCGGTGAAGTCACCATTCCCTGAGGTGGACTCGGCCCATCCGCCTGTTGTCGAGCCGCTGCGAGTCGCCATCACCGAGCCTGACTGGTCGAGCCAGAATCTGGATGAGGTCACGCGGGTTTCCCGGCGGGTCGATTTCTGGCTGTCGACCGATTGGGAAGCGGCTGGCATCACACCCTCTGCGCGGGCCGCAGACGATGTGTGGCTGCGGCGAGTCATGCTCGATCTGACCGGCCGCATTCCGACGGTTCCGGAAGTGACTGCGTTTCTGGCTGATGCCGCGCCAGACAAGCGACGTGTGCTGGTCGATCAGTTGCTGGACAACGGCGAATACGTGCATCACATGACCACGGTCTGGTCGAACCTGCTGATTGGCCGCTCGCCCCAGCCCGCGGTCGATAAGGTGGCCTTTCAGACGTATCTGCGCAGGAATTTTGCGGCGAATCGGGCTTGGAACACCATGGTTGCCGAGCTCGTTTCCGCCGAGGGAACCACTCGGGACAATGGGGCCACGAATTATCTGGTGGCACATCTGAATAACCAGGCGGTCCCCGCGACGGCGATCACCGCGAAGCTGTTTCTGGGGATGCAACTCCATTGTGCCCAGTGCCATAATCACCCGTTCAATGATCTTCAGCAGTCGGCGTTCTGGGAACTCAACAGCGTCTTCCAGCAGACCCGGGTGATCACCAGCCGACCGCGGGAAATGACCGGCCCGCCATCAGGCCCTGCGATCGCCTCGCTGGTCACGGAAGTGGAAGGCGGCCCCATTTATTACGAGACGACCAACGGGCTGATGAAAGTCGCCTTCCCGCGGTTCAATGGGCAAGATGTCGACCCCGCTCCGGAGGTCAATCGTCGCCAGGCGCTCGCCACCTTGTTAACCACGACCGATCAGCCGCAACTCGCCGCCGCGTTTGTGAACCGCATGTGGTCTTTGCTGTTCGGGGCCGGGTTTACGACTCCCGTCGATGACATGGGGCCGCATAACCCGCCGTGTCATCCCGAGGTGCTCAACTTTCTGCGTGACGAATTTGTGCGCAGCGGCTATGACATCAAGCAACTGGTCCGTTGGATCACCGCGACGGAAGCGTATGCTCTCAGCAGCCAGCCCGGGCAGGGCAACACCACCGATGATCCCCACGCGGGAGAGCTGCCCATGTTCTCGCGGGTCTATCCACAACCGATGACCGCCGAGCAGCTTTACGATTCCCTCGTGACCGCGACCCGGGCTCACCAGACCGGTGTCAGCGACTGGACCATCGCCGAGGCTCAACGTCAGGCCTGGCTTGAAGAGTTTGTGGTCTCATTGCAGAACGATGAGAACGGTGAAAGCGAAACCTTGTCGGGCACGTATGCCCAGGCACTCACCGTGATGAATGGTGAGTTGATGGACAAGGCTCTCGACCTCTCCGCAGGAACGTTTCTGGGCGAGTTGATTCGCTCAAAAAGCAGTGATCCGGAGAAGGTCCGCACGTTATGCCTCGCTGCACTGTCGCGGGAACCGACCGCGAAGGAATTATCCGCCATGTTGCGGGTCATCCGCGAATCGACCAGCCATCGCAAATCCGCGAATCGGCTCTTACCGCCCAACGCGACAGCCTATCAGGATCTCTTCTGGGCGCTGCTCAACTCGAATGAGTTTGCCATCGTCCATTAGTTGAAGAAAGGTGGAAGGAGAAAGGCGGAAGGTTGAACAGGATTGTCTCTCAACCCTCAACCTATTGTTACAGTACGCCATACTTCTTGAACGCGTCGACCGCCTTCATGCCATTGCGGATGGCATCCCGGACTTCGTTCTCGGCATGCACCTTGATCCACGCGCGGCGGATCGCTTCCTGTTCGACCGCCTGCGGTACCACCACCACGCCATCTTCATCGACAAAGACCAGATCGCCCGGCGCGAACGTGACCCCTTCGAGTTCCACGGGGACATCGACATCAATCACCCGCTGACGATGCAGGCTGTCATACACGCAGACATTCCGCGCAAAGACGGGAAAGTCGAGTTCCTCGATTTTGGTGACGTCGCGAATGGCTCCATCAATAATCGCACCCACACAGCCGGTGTTACGTGCCGCCGTTGTTAACAGTTCACCCCAGATCCCGGACCGCATCGATCCCCCCGCCGCCGCGATGAGAACATCATCGGGCCGACAACCATCGACCGCTTGCAGTTCGAGTTCATACGGTCGCGGATCGGGATGCGACATGTCGGCCCAGAGCGTCGTCTTACAACGACCAACCAGCAAACCCGGCTTGGTCAACGGCGGTAACCCCAATCGCGGCGATTGATTGCGATACCCGAGACTATCGAGCGCATCACTAACCACAGCGGAATAAAGCGAGCTGCGCATCATCGGCAGCGTGATTTCAGCGGGAACATCGGCGGTCACAACGGGTCTCCTGGCGAGCGAGGGGACGTGAGTCCCTTCGGTGATTGCCTTCTGGATGGTGATTGTTAGAGATTCGACGTTATGAAGCAGTGAGTCACCGAGGGGACTCACGTCCCCCCGCTCGCCACATCATTGCGGAACCTTCCGCAATTGCAGTTGCTTCTCCGGCCAGTTCAGGGCCTTCGCGGTGTCGAAGGCAAAGCCCAACCCGTCGGCCGAATCGCGGTAGATCACCACCTGACTCTTCTCGGCGGCGAGCGCCACGGCTTGCGGGATGTCGAGCGACTTCAGCACATTGAGTAACGCCGGTCCGTCGGGCATGTGACTCGCCGGGAGATCATACAGATCGAGTCGGGCCACGGTGGGTTCCATGATTGCCGCATACACCGACAGCGCGGCGAGCGGTCCCCGCGCTTGCAGCCAGAGTTTCGATGAGCGGTACTGATCGATCTCCCGCAGTGTCTGCAAAGCCCGGCAGATGTCGTAGCACTGCATCCCTTCCCACGTCTGGCCGAGCAGGTAGAACCGACGGAGAATCTGCGTGTGGGGTTTTTCGTCCTGACTCCACTCTGTCGGGCCAATGCCGCGCAGTGCGACATAAGCCATCGCCCAAGGGAACGACGTCAGCATTTGCCTGGTCTCGGCGACTTCCTGATCGCCTGCTGCCGTGGAGGCAAGGTCTTTGGCGGCACCAAAGACCTCGGGAAACTTCGGAGCCCAAGCTGTTTGAAACTCGGTCCATGCGGCTTGATCGAGCGGGTTCAGCACTGTCAGGTCGGCGGTTTTGAGATCGGACCTTTGGATTACATACAGACTCAACGGCAACTCGAACTGGCTAATGAAGTCGTACCTTTGCAAGGTCAGACCCTCCACCTCTTTGGTCGCGGCGAGTTGGATGTCGAGCGGCGAGTGGTCCTGCGGCCAGCCACGAAAGGTCTTTTCCTTGAGGGCGGTCAGCCATTGATCGCGGCTCTTCGTCCAGTCACTGGCGGACGTCGGCACTTCAGGGGTAATCGCCATCGGAACAAAAGTTTGATCGATGGTCGTGTTCAACTCATCGGCCGGTAAGGTCGTGAAGACTTTCAGTTGCTCGGGTTCAAAGAATTTTTCCGCGGCATTCTGAATCGGTCGGACTTCTCCCTTCAGGTGCTGATCAAACCACCGCAGCGCATGGATCTGCAACTCCTGGGTATCGACATGACCACCGGCGGTGATGTTGAGCGCAACAGCGTTCGGGTGCTTGCCGAGTTCATACAAATGCCGCACTTTGGAATACGTGCGGTACACGCCATCCAGCGGGAAGATGCCATCGCGATCGGTGTTGCTGAAAAGCAGCGGTCGCGGATAGTTGAGCGCGGCGACATGGTCGTAGTCCCAGCGATACGTGTTGACCATGTACATGCAGTCGCAGTGACCACCCACGCAGCCATCGATCACATGGTTTTCGAGATCGGTGATGCCCGCGACGGGGACGGCGGCCTTGATACGGTCATCGATCGCGGAGATCCACCAGCTATAGGCTCCGCCGCCACTGCGACCGGTGACGCCGAGTTTCTCGCCATCGACTTCGGGACGTGATTGCAGGTAGTCGAGCGCCCGCACGCAGTTCCAGGCTTCGACACCGGCTGGGCAGTAGCCGCGACTGAGCCACCACCAGCGTTTTTCTTTGTAGGTGCCATGATGAATGCCTTCGATCTCGCCGAGTTGCAGCGTGTCGATGATCAGGCAGACATAGCCGTTGCGGGCCAGCCAGCCGCCATGATGCTGGTAGTGGGTTTTGTTGCCGAAGCTGACGCCATCTTTCGCCACGCGACCATGTCCACAGACATACAGAATCGCTGGCAGCGGTTTGGTGATGTTCTTGGGCACATAAAGATTACCGGTGACGTACAACCCCGGTCGTGATTGAAAGTGCAACTTTTCAACTGTGAATTCCGGATGATCGACCGTCCCCGTGATGACGGGTTTCAAGTCGGTCCGCTCGGGCAGCGGGTCGAGTCCGAGCATCTCCAATAACTGTTGCCGTGATTCGCCAGCTTGAGCGTCCCAGTCTTCGATCGTGCGGAACTCCGACAGCGAGGCATCGCGAAGTTGCGCCGTTTCAACCGCGAAGTAGTCGGCGATGATCTGGTCACCGGTCTTGGTCGACGATGAAACATCGGCCGCGAAGTTGGCGGAATGAGTGAGCACGGAGACGAGCGTCAGCAGGCAACAAAGTCGAGACAACATCGGGGGGGCCTTTCCTCGGACTGTTGTGCGATGGGCGGAACATCAGTAGGCAGGATGGCAATCGCGGGCGGCCCATAGCATACTCATCAACAACGCTCGATGCATCTCTGCCCGGTTCGATGACAGGATTTTGGTATGCGTGCAGGATTGATCGGCCTCTGTCTGCTGGTGTGTTGGCTGCCGGCCTTGTGTCATAGTGCGGAATGGCGTGTCGGACTTGCCCAGGAAATCATCACGCCCACCGAGATGGTCTGGCTATCGGGTTATGGCGGCCGCAACAAACCGGCGGAAGGGAAAGTGCATGACCTGTGGGCGAAGGCGGTCGTCTTTGAAGATGCGCACCAGCAGCAGTTCATTCTGATCACCTGCGACCTGGGATCGATGTACCAGGAACTGCGCGATGCGGTCGCGAAACAGGCGGCGAAGGAGTTTGGCATCGACCCCGATGTGGTGCTGATCAACATCTCGCACACGCATTGTGCCCCGGAGATCGCGAAGGAACGCATTGTCTTTCATCGCTTGAGTGACGCCGAGGAAGCCAAGTTGCAGAAGTACATTGATACGGAACTGCAACCGACCTTGGTGCGGATGATTGGCCGGGCCTTGGCGGATCGGCAACTGGCGGTGCTGACGTTCTCACAATCGTCGGCGGAGTTCGCGAAGAACCGCCGCTTTCCCATGGACGGGGGCTTCGTCAATCAGCCGTATGCTGAGGGGGTGACCGATCACGACGTGCCAGTGTTGCAGGTGAAGACGCCGGAGGGACAACTGCGTGGTATCTTTTTTGGGTATGCCTGCCACAACACCACGCTATCGTTCTATCAGTTCTGCGGGGATTACGCGGGCTTCGCGCAGGAGCTCATTCAGCAGCGGCATCCGGGTATCATCGCGGGGTTCGTGATGGGCTGCGGAGGCGATCAGAATCCGTATCCGCGACATGGCGAAGAAGGGTTGAAGCACTGTCGGCAACATGGAACCGATCTGGCCGATGCGGTGGATCGGGCCTTGATAGGCGAAGCCAAGGTGATCCATGGACCGCTGAAGGTGGCGCGGGAAACCGTGACGCTCGAACTGGAACCGTTGCCCCCCGTCGCCGAGTTGGCAGTGGTCGCGGCTCAGACGGACAGTTACCCGCAACGGAAAGCGGCGTACCTTATGCGGCAACTGCAAGAACATGGCACGATTGAACTCAAGCAGTCGTGTCCGTTGCTCGCTGCGAAACTTGGCCAGGAACTGCTGTTCGTGGCGATCAGCGGCGAGACGGTGGTCGATTACTCACGATTCGCGAAAGCCGACTTTGCGGGGCCAGCCGTGTGGGTTGCGGGCTACAACGACGACGTTTTTGCGTATTTACCGTCACAGCGCGTACTACTTGAAGGGGGCTATGAAGGCCGGTCGGGGATTGTGCATCAACTCACGCCGACACCGTTTTTGCCGTCGGTCGAGGACCGTGTGCGGGGCGGGGTCAAGCGGCTGGTCGAACAAGTGTCACGTTAGCCACGAGACGCAGTCGAGCGCTGTGTGGGGCGCTCCGTGCAGCGCTCGGCTGCGCCTTGTGGCTAAACGGTCGGCGCGAAAAAAAACCGTCGCGATCTGCCCGAGAGATCGCGACGGCCGAGGATGTGCGACAGCATCCCCTCAAAGTTACTCGGTCGGAATTCCGAGCAATTCTTCTTCTTCTTCCTGGATGATGATACGTGGCGTCACCATCAGCATCAGGCTTTCCGTTTCGCGGCCAACCCCGGTGTTCTTGAACAACCGGCTGACATACGGAATCTTGTTCAGGATGGGCACCCCGGCCATGTTGCGGCCTTCTCGCAACCGCTTCACACCACCGAGTAGTACGGTACCACCATCGGGGACGCTCACTGTTGTGGAGACGTTCACGACTTCGATGACCGGCTGTTGCACGGTGACGGTGACACCACCGCCCCCTTGTTGACCCTGCTGGCCTTGTTGACCCTGCTGGCCTTGGCCACCCTGACCACCGAAGCCACCCTGGCCTTGTTGTTGCGAGAACAGGGCCTGCATGACCATTTGATTGGTTCCCATGCCACCGCCGATCCCGAACTGACCACCGCCACCACCTTGACCACCACCGAAGCCACCGCCACCACCACCCTGGCCACCGAAGCCACCCTGGCCTTGCTGGCCGATCTGGCCACCGCCGCCGGTGTTACCACCCCCTGCGAATGAGAAGGTAAAGACGTCGGTCACGTTGGTGAAGTTCGGCAGCACGGTCAGGCGGACGAAGCGACGATCCGCGGAAATCACCGCTTGGACCGACAGGAAGATCCCGTCCGGCACGAACTGAATGACCGGTTGGAAACCAATCGAGTTAATACCGACCGTCGGGATCAGGCTGATCACGAATGGTCGGGTTACCGAGCTTTGCACCGAGGCAAACTGACCATTGAACAGCGTCACTTTCGGGGCGAACATCAGATTCGATCGTTCATCACCCTGAGCTGCCTGGATGAAGAAGAACGCTTCGATGTCGCTCAGAATCGCGAGACCAATCTGGGCACCAGCGTTCGGGTTGAAACCCCCGAAGTCTGGCACACCGATTTCGAACGAACCCTGTCGGAACGGCACATCGAGATCACTGCTGAACGTATCCGGAGCACCCAAACCGACCACGGTGTTGTTCGGATAGCGGTCTCGATTTTGCAGTGATCGCGTGGGGCCTTGCGTGAAGAAGTTCGTCGTCCCCTGCTGGTTCTGTTGACCTTGCTGTTGCTGCTGGCCTTGTTGCTGGCCTTGCTGACCCTGCTGGTTCTGAGTGCCGTTGGCACCCGCTTGCGGAATCAGCACCGAGCCGAAGGGCAACAGTGGCAGGTTGTTGTTATCCGTTTCGGGACCACCCACGCTGTCCTGAATGTTGAAGTCGAAGTCGATACCGATACGTTCGAAGAAGCGGTCGGCGACGGTGACGAACCGCACTTCAATGGCCACCTGCAAGTCTTGCAGGCGACGCAACTGATCGAGCAGATCGGCGATTTCTTCATGCACTTTCTGAGTCTGACGGATCACCAGGCTCAACGTCGTTTCAAACTGACGGATCGAAGCCGGACCACCGACTTCGGCCCACGAATCGGGAGCAACCGTCGTGGTGATCAGGTCGACGAGCGTATCGAAGTCGACTGTGTTGCCACCGGCGTTGATGCGTTCCGAACCTGTGAGGCCGGCCATGGCATCGAGTGAGTTCGGACCCACCTGGGCGAACGGCTGACCGCCTGGCACGCTGAACTGGCCATTCCCCGCCGCCGGGTTGCTGCCACCACCGATACCGGTGACACCGAACGGGTTGCTCATCGTCGGGGCGAAGTTCGGAATCGGAATCACCAGGTCGGCCACCGGGTAGCTGGCAATGACCAGTTCCCCCTGTTGACGCATGCGGCTGGTGATCTTCAGCACTTCGTCCTGAATCAGGTAACCCAGGCGGTATTGTTCCAGCATCAGGTTGAGCGCGGAACGGACGGTGATCCCTTCCACATCGATAGTGACCGGCACGCTGGGCAAGGCCCCTTCTTCTTCCAGTCCGAGTTTATCGAACATGAAGTTGAAGTCGGCGAGGGTCGCGATCTTCTGCATCACGTCACTTAAGGGGACATTGTCCTCGTGCAGCGAGATGCGGCGGTTCAGGCTTTCTTCGATCTTCAGTTCCGCTTCGCTGCGAACACGGGTATCGGCCCCGTATTTGCCTTTGCGGCGGGCGTTGATCTCGTTCCATTCTGTGCCGAAGTCGAGGGGATTCTTGTCATCCACGCTCACCACGGCAGCCCATTCCACGTCGTCCAACTGGTTGATGTACGACTCTTCCTTGGCGAGCTTGAGGTTCTCGTTGTTCTCGACCCGGCGATTGATGCGGGCCTTCCAGAACATGGTTTCGCCGACCGGATTCTTCGGGTCGAGTTCCTTGGCCTTCTTCGCCAGGACTTCGGCTTCCGCAAACCGCTTCTGCTGCACGAGCGTGTTGTACTCTTCGACGAGCGAGGCGAATTCCTGCTCAACACGAATCTTGTTCATCCGATCGCGATCCAGGGCGGCGAGCACCTCGGTGTTCTTGGCCTTCTGGTCGAGGTTCGGCTTCTGACGCAGAATATCGTTCTGCAACGAACTGTGCGTTTTCTGCAACGATCGCAAGAGCGCGGCCGTCGCATCTTCACTCAACTCAGCCCCTTCGACCGCGGCAATCGCCTGATCGACCACTGACAGGGCCTGTTCCGGATCCGATTCACGCAACCGCTCGGCACGGAAGATCGCATTCAGCGTTTCCGTCCGCAGGCGGTCGAACTTCACGGCATGTTGTTGCTCGACCATGTCGATCGGGCTGGGTTCTTCGTAAGGGGCCACTTCAGCAGGGGCCAGTTCGGGAGTCCCCAGATCGTTCTCGGTGACCTGATTATTGGTCAACTCGATCTTGGAACTCGCCCGGGGAGCCAACTCCCGGAGGTAGTCTTGCATCCGCTGCGTGCGGAACGGATCAAGCCGTTGACCCGTTTGTTTTGCGGCCAGGAAGGCTTGATAGGCGGCGGGACGGTTACCGCGGCTGAGCTGGGCCATGCCCTGGCTGTAGTATTCATTGGCGGACAAGCCCGCAGGGGCCACGACAGCGACACTGTCACCGCTATCGAGTTCCATCCGCTGAGCCGCTGACGTCTGTTGCGTACGAGCACCGCCGGTGAAGGTCATGGCGGGAGCCACGTCGTTACCGAAGGAGGCGTCGGCCGTTTGGACACCGCTAGGCGACATCGGCTTGGGCGAGCCCTGGGCGACGTTACCCGACTGAGCCTGTTCGATTTCCGCCGAAGCGAGTTCGGGACGATCATCAAACACACCATAGGCGACATCCAACTGTTCCGCGGCGGCGACCTTCGCCTTGGCCGCTTCCAGTTGACCATCGGCCATCAACTGCCGGGCTTCTTGCATCAGCTTGGCGGCTTGAGCGCGAGGTGTTGTTGGGGTGCCTTTGCTAGCCGTTTGAGTAGCCGGGGCTTCCGGGGCGAGAGTGTTGTCGACCACAGGCGTGGCGGGCATCAGTTTCGCTTCGGGACCACGAGCGGTAACGCGGGCGATATCAGCGAGGACGATTTCCGGACGATCATCAAACAGACCATACGGAGCCTTCAAGCGTTCGGCTTCAATCGCGAGTTGACGGGCTTCATCGACGCGGCCATCACTGAGGGCATTGCGCGACTTGGCCAGCAGATCCTTGGCTTGCAGCTTCACATCGACCGGAGCGGCAGGAGCCGTCGGGGTCGCCGCAGCGGCGGGTGCCGTGGTGTTCGCGGCGAGATCGATTTCAGCGAACGGATCGGCAGCCGGAGTGTTCTTGGCAATGTTCGACGCGGCCATGTTGGCGGCGACATCGTTCATCACCAGTTCCGGACGATCTTCAAACAGCTTGTAGGCGACGTCCATCTGCTGGACTTGCTCGGCCTTCTGTTGAGCCGCCGCGTAGTTCCCGTTCTTGATGTCTTCCCGAGCCAGGGCCAGCAGGCGGGAAGCATCCGTCTTGGAGGAGCTGCCCACGACATTGGCTTTGGGTGTCGCAGAGGCCAGCGTTTCGGCTGGCATTTCCGGAGCCGCGTTGTTGGTCGTGAACTCGGCGACCGCGGGGTTGGCTGCGGGGGTGTTGGAATTCGGCGAGAAGCTTCGGGTGCCAGAGCGGCGATCGATCTCGACGATCACCAGTTCGGGGCGATCATCAAAGAGGTCATAGACCACGTCGAGTTCGTCGGCCTGCATCGCTTTGCGACGGGCATCGGCAAACCGGCCGGCCTTGAGGTCGGCCCGGGCCGATTCCACCAGCAACATGGCCTGCTGCTTCTGGGCAGCGGGCGAGAGTGTGTTCGCAGCGGGAGTTTTGGCAACCGGAGCCGCCGTGGTCGCTTCCACGAGTTCGATCTCCGAACCGAGGTCGACACCGTTGGCGGTTTGAATGGTATTGGTCCCGAAGGCCCACTCCGGCAGGTTTTCACCCTTGGAAGCTGCGGGCACTTGAGCCACGACGCCAATCGGCTGTCCCAATTTCAACTGTTGTAAAAATGCGTCGGGCGTGAGTTCGTTCTTGGCGAACGAAACCTTCGCGGCCTTCGCGATTTGCTGTGCCTGTTGACCCAGCTTGAAGGCTTCATCGCGATGGCCGGCTTTAGCAGCCGCGATCGCTTGAGCCATCAGCCGTTCTATGCGGGTCCGCATGGCGTCATTCGCCGGATTCTGCGGGGGAGTGGCCCCCGACAATTCCGTATCAAACGCAAACGGATTGGATTCGGGTGACTGGGCCCGAGCCCCGACAGCCCCGGTGGCCAGTTGGGCCAGCTTCAGACTGGTGCGGGCCAGGTACTCTTCGGCTTGCCGACGATCGGCGACCGAGAGCCCCGTGGTTGAGGCGTTGGCCTCTTGCAGCAGCGTGAGCGCGTCATCGTAGCGGCCCCGGAGATACATCTCCTTGCCGCGACGATAAGCGTCTCGCGGAGTTCGTTGGGTTTGAGTGCCCGCAACTCCGACATCCGCTTTCAGCGTATGGTCGTCGTGCTGCAAGTTGGTCAATCGCACAACGGCGATCAACAGGCACGTTCCACCGATCAGTCCAATGATCCTACCCAAGGTAACTCCCTCCTCCAGGTCCAGGGTTTCCGAGATGTGCCCGAGTGACCTTCCGTGTCCGTGTCGTTCGATCGGTCTGTCCGAGTGAACGTGGCCTGCGAGCATCTTTCCGCCCATACAAGGCGACGAACGCTCGGCTAGGATCGACGATTGACGCAGGACCAGGTCCGAGCCTTGGACAACCCCTGTCCACACTCGTCCCCGACCTTGCTCCTGGCTCCCAATACGAAATGACTTCACCGGGAGAACCGAAGAGCGACGGAGTCATATGACAGCCGTCGCAATGGGTCAAGATGGCTCCCCGACCCGAGTTCCCGACTTTTCCCGTTTTTTCGTCAGACAGCCCTGTTCAGGCAAAAGTTGCCGAGCCGATGACCATTTCACCTGGGAAGACGCGTAGAACACGAAAACTTTTCCGCACGAAAAGTTCCCATTGGAGCAGCGTCCTGAACCGCGCGTCGCCGCGTCTAGCCACATTCGCACGGCGTAACGTATTGAAATGAAATGGTTTGCGGAAAATTATCTGCTTGAATGATCGATTTTACCATCACGCACCCGTCGAGGCTGCGTCGGTCAGCGTCAACCCCTGTCAACAATTCTTCTCAGGAATTGCCAACTGACTTCTTTGTGGTACCGTAGTAAAATGGACGGAAGGCCATGGACCGCCCGGCGCGCCCGCAACCGACCATCCAGGCCATTGATTTCACCTTAACCATTGTTCTTACAATTGGTTGCGACAAGAGACCTAGCCATGTCGAGTACCGCGACTCTGGACGATGTGCCCATCGGTGCGGCGGCGAACGAGTTCGATTACCGCCCTGTTCCGCCGCTGGTCCCGGTCAGTGCCGCGTTTCTGCTCTTCTCGATCACGGCGTTTATGTGGGACGTCCTGGTCATTATCCCCCTCGTCGGCTGTCTGCTGGCGTTTCTGGCCTGGAGGCAGGTGTCGCGTGCGCCACAGTATTACTCCGGGGCGACGGCCGCAAAAGTAATTCTGCTGGTTCTCGCCACGATGACTGTGAGCGCGTCGGCATTGCATGCGTATTCCTTTGCAACGGAAGTCCCGGACGGATTCAGCCGAGTCAGTTTTGCCAGCGACATCTCAGATAAAGGGTTCGTGGTCAATAAGGGACGGATGGATCTGCATCCCGATGTGCAGAAACTCACTGATAAGCCCTTGTTCCTTAAGGGCTACATGTACCCCACCAAGCAGTTTCAGGACATTCAAACGTTCGTGCTCTGCAAAGACAGTGGCGACTGCTGTTTTGGCGGTCAGCCCAAAGTGACCGATATGATTTACATCGAGATGACCAAGGGCCAGATGGTGAACCATCGCTCGGGACTGGTGGCGGTTGCGGGAACCTTCCGCGCCTCGCCGACGCTGGATCCCACTGGACTGAATCCGGTGTATAAGCTGGAATGCGACTTCTTCAGCGGCGCGAAGACGTCGTATTGATCGCGACGGCCGATCTGCCCACCCATCTTTCAAGAAAACAGGATGCCCGGATGCTTGTGTCCCATCGACCAACACTCTGGGCGAGTTTCCTGCTGCTGATTCTGTCTGGCTGCAATGCGGGCACACCTTCGGGCGACTTCCAGACTTACGATCAGTTACTGAAGGAAGAATCGCAAGCCCCTGCGGGTCAGGCCGTAGTTAACAACGATCTTCCCGACATCGATAAACCCATCACCCCGGACGTGGCGAGTGCCCTGTCCGACGAAGCCGTCAACCTCGCTACCACCGAGAAAGACATTCCCGCCTCGGCATTAGCACCGCTGAATGTGGTGGATGGAAGTAATCCGGCCGACATTCTGAATGTCGTGACGACTTCGCAGGGTAACGGTTCTGTCAACACGAATGCAGCGCCGCCGATGCCCACCATCACCGTAAAGCCGGGGGGCATTCAAGTTCTGGTTCCCGAGCAAACCTTCAAAGCCGAAGGCCGCGATCAGGCACTGCGTGTTTCGTATGATGACCTGGATCTGCTGAAGGTTCTGAATATGGAACCGGTCCCGGATGATGCTACGAAGTACTTTCCCGAATGGTTGCAGCAACTGCATGGCAAACGGGTGCGCATTCGCGGCTTTATGTATCCCACGTTCGAGTCTGCGGGTATCGAGCAGTTTGTGCTCGCGCGAGACAACCAGATCTGCTGTTTTGGCCGCGATCCCAAAGTTTACGACCTGGTTTCGGTGACACTGCAAGCGGGCAAGCCGACCGATTACATTCCCAACCGGCCGTTCGATGTCGTGGGGACTTTTCACATCGATCTGCTCGCCGAGGGTGGCAAGCCGCTCGGCCTGTATTGGCTGGAAGATGCCCAGGTGATTGACCGCTGATTCCGCGGGAATTCGTTCGTGTTCTCCGCGAAGTACGGCTAAACTCGTAGCCAACTTCCACTCTTGCGGGGAACTCTCTCATGTTGGCGCTGCGCGTTCACGGACTGCTTCTGGGTTTTCTGCTGGGCACGACTGGCATGTGTTGGTCAGCCGAACCGCTGACCACGCCGTCTGTGCAACAGGCGTTCGATCGGGCCGTTCAGTTCTATGCCGGACAGGTCGCGTCACATGGGGGGTATGTGTACCTCTATAGTGCCGATCTGTCGAAACGCGAAGGCGAAGGGAAGACCACGCCCGAGACGCTGTGGGTGCAACCGCCCGGGACGCCCGCCGTCGGCGAAGCGTTTGTAATTGCGTATGAACGCACGCAAGATCCCGCGTGTCTGGCGGCCGCACAAGCTGCCGCGGAATGTTTACTGCAGGGGCAGTATCGCAGCGGCGGCTGGAATGCGAGCATCGAGTTTGATTCGGCGGAGCGCGCAAAAAATGCCTTCCGCGCGGACACCCCTTTACCGAAGAAACGACAGCGCAACATCTCGTCGTTCGATGACGACAAAACGCAGGCGGCATTGCGGTTCCTGATGCGGCTCGATCGAGCGCTGAAATTTCAGGACCAGCGGATTCATGAAGCCACGACCTTCGCACTCGACAGCATCGTCAAGGCCCAATTCCCGAATGGAGCCTGGGCGCAGGTGTGGGAAGGCCCGGCTGATGACACGCAATCGGCAACGCTCAAAGCCAACTATCCTGCCGATTGGCCACGCAAATACCCCGGCGGCGATTACTGGTGGCACTACACCTTCAACGATCACAACATCAGCAACACCATCGAAACCTTATGGCTGGCCGAAGAGATCTATGGTGGCGGTCAATATCACGCGGCGACATTGAAGGCCGCGGACTTCATCCTGCTGGCTCAAATGCCGGAACCGCAACCGGCCTGGGCCCAGCAGTACAACTTTCAGATGCAGCCCGTCTGGGCCCGTAAGTTTGAACCCGCCGCAATCACTGGCAGCGAATCGCAATCGATCTTGAAAACCCTGATGGATTTCTACGTCCGCACGGGGGACAAAAAGTATCTCGAACCGATCCCGAGTGCCCTCGACTATCTCCAGCGATCGCAACTCGCCGATGGGCAACTGGCCCGCTTTTATGAACTGCGGACCAACAAACCGTTGTACATGACGCGGACCTATGAACTGACCTATGACGACAACGATCTGCCCACGCACTACGGATTCAAAGTGACGAGCAAAGTCGAATCGCTGCGCAAGCAGTACCAGAAACTGGCCCGCTTGACCCCCGCCGAACTAGAGCTGCAGCGCACAGCGAAGCCCAAGCCGGTCGATATCTCGAAACTCGATGGCCAGGTCGTGAAGATCCTCGCGCAGCAGGATATGCGGGGTGCCTGGGTGGAAGAGGGTACGCTCAAGTATCACGGCAAAGGCGACAACACCCGCCAGGTGATTTCGTCGGAAACCTTCATCAAGCATCTGGATGTGCTGAGCCAGTACCTCGGCGCGGTGAGGTGAAGCAAGGCGAAATATCTGGGTATCCAAGCCATTGTTGTGAGCGAGGGTTCTCCATTGTTGTGAGCGAGGGTTCTGAGGGAACACTCTGTACTCAGGGGTTGCAGCGATGTTGCTGTTCATTGATGAGTCAGGTCACAACGAAAGCGGAACCCCATGCGAAGTACTGGCTGGTGTCGCGATTGCCGAGGATACGCTTTGGAATCTCGTCAAGGCAGTACGTGCTGCTGAGCGAGACTACTTTGGGGATTATCTGAGGAATCTTCTGACAGAGGAAACCAAAGCTCGGAAACTGCTGAAAACCAAACGATTCAAGACGGCTGCCAAACCCTGTGACTTGTCGGGTCAGGATAGCGTGTTATTGGCAAATTCACTTCTCAATAAGGGGAAGATCTCACACGAACAGGGGCTGGCCTCTTCTGGTGAAACCTATTTTGAGATCGTGGCATACAGTCGACAGGTTCTCGCATTTGTTCACGAGGTGCTGGATATTGCCGCCGGATTCAATGTGCAAGTGTTTGCTTCGGTGATGGATCCCAGATGTCCACGTCCAGCACCCGGGCGGCTTCGCAAGGACTACGTTTATCTGTTTGAAAGGTACTTCTATTTTCTGGAGTCACTCAGTTCGCGAGAACGTGGTCTGGTGGTGTTTGATGAGCTGGACAAGGCCCAGTCGCATATTCTTGTCCAGCAGATGGCTCAATATTTTTTGGGAACAAGAACTGGTCGTTATCGCAGTTCACGAATAATTCCCGAGCCGTTTTTTGTTCATTCCGACTTGACGACAGGTGTCTTCCTGGCGGATTTGGCTGCCTATATTCTGGGATGGGGATGGCGGCTGAACAGCATGACGCAGCCATCAAGAACCGAGCTCAAGCCGTATGCATCAAAGCTTCATGACATGCAGTATCATGGCTACAAACCAAAGATCGATGGAACTGGAGACTGGCAATTGCACGGCATCTGGTACATCCACGACCTGCGACCGCAAAATGACAGAGAAGAGGAAGAATAAGCGCCAGAGGAAGCTGGTGGCGCAAGAAAAAAGGCAATGACCAGCCGCAAGCGACCACCCAAAGCCTCCGGAAGTAAATATCGACGACTTAACGAAGGAAGTCAAGCAATTGGGACAAATGTCGCTTGAAAATAGTTCTTGTGACAAACGCAGCAGAGGCCAAGCATCGGTAGACGCATGGCCCCTGCTGGCAAAATCGCCATAATTGAGCGAACGGATCAAGCGTCGCGGTTTTCGGCGCTCACGGGTTGGTCGTCTTCCTCTTCCTCACGCGGAGGGCGGCGCTCTTCCTCTTCACGGGGACCACGCGGCCGAGCCTCTTCGCCATCACGTGGACCACGGGGAGGACCAGCCTCACCGTCACGTGGGCCTCGGGGCGGACCGGCTTCACCTTCGCGTGGGCCGCGCGGACCCGGGCGCTCTGCGTCCCTGGGGCCACGCGGCGGTCCCGCTTCACCGTCACGTGGTCCACGCGGGGGACCGGCATCGCCATCACGAGGGCCCCGCGGTGGTGGTCCATCGCGACCTTCTGGCGGACGACCAGGGCGGCCTTCACCACGCGGACCGTGGCCGTCCGGGCCGAGCATGTGCGGCGGCGGACCCGGCGGGCGGTGCTCGCGCAACTCATTCATCTCAGCTCGCAGCCGCTCCACTTCCTGCCGCAGTTCGCGCACGGCATGCAGCATATCCTGCTGCATCTCCAGCATCGGGGGACCGGAAAATTCAACTCCAGACATCCGCGGTGGCATACGTGGCTGTTCACCGGGTTCTCGTGGAGGTTCCCGATGGGCATTCTCCATCCGTCCGGGACCATCGCCGCGGACTGGCGGATGCGGCAGATGGTCACCCCCATGAACATCAATGCGACCTTCCATGCGTTCCATAGGCGGATTCATGGCCCGCATCAGATGCGCCATGATCTCACGCTTCTCGCGTTGACCTTCCGGGCCACGTTCATCGAGATGACGCATGGCTCGCGCCAGTTCCTCGACAATTTCGGGAATCGGTCGCGGCGGGCGATCACCGTCGTGGCCTTCGTGATGAGGTCCACGCGGGCCTGGGTGACCGTCCGGCGGACCGGGCGGACGTGGTCCCCCTTCATGATCCGGGCCATGCGGCGGACGTGGTTTATCCCGCGGTCCTTCCGGTGGTCGAGGGCGATCTCCTTCCGGAGGCCGTGGTCGGTCACCATCTGGCGGGCCTTCCCGTCGTGGGGGTGGTGCCGGCCGCAGATCACGTTCTGCTTCAGGACGATCGTCTTCAATCAAAGCGACCGTGACGGTATCTTCCCCTTGAACCGGGGCCGTCCACATGGTCAGTCCCATCCAGCAGGCGGCGGTCATGCCCAGGCCTGCCAGTCCAATGGTCCACCATTGCGATTCGGCTGCGGAACTTTCCACGCCGAGAACTTGCTTTACTCGATGCAATAACGCCATGCGAGTTCCTCCTAAACCAACGGCCAGTTGTGGTGAGGCACACGCCCACCGACGACGAGCCACCATTTCGAGAGCCTGGGCATACTGCACCGGAAGACCCGTCGCGCGCACGGCCTCGGCATCGCAGCACAGCTCTCGTTCCACCCGAATTTGTTTCGAGACCCACCACACACAGGGATGAAAGAACAGCAACGTCTCGACCAGCCGCTGTCCCAGATTGATCCATAAATCGTGACGACGAATATGCGCCAGCTCATGCGCCAGCACCGCTTCCAGCACACTGGGGGAAACATCCACCAGCCAGCTCGCGGGCAAGAGAATCAACGGACGGAACCAGTACAACGCCAAGGGTTCCCGCACGGCATCGGTCACCGCCAAACGCGGTAAGCGGGTCATGCCCATCTGTTGGCAAAGTTGCCGGGCCGTGGTCTGAACTACTATGGGAACCGGTTGTAACTGGCTCAGTAAGCACCACATCCAGGTGGCGGCACCGACCAGTCTCAGACTGCATGCACATACGCCGCAACACCATAGCGCGACAACCCATGCCGGCCAGGTGCTCCATACCGATGCGACCGAGATCGCAGCCTCGTCGGCCGTGAACGCTTCCAACTCGGCAATCATGCCGTCTGTCTCTGCGGGTGTCGAAGTCTGCAACTCTGCCAGTAATTCGTGAAGCAGTTGCTGCACAGGGCGCTGCGAGTCAGCGACTTCGTCCATAGCTGCCAACGGCGCGGGCCGGGTTGCTGTTTGCGTGCCGATCCAGGTCAATGTGACCATCGGCAGGCAGGCCATGCAGACCAGCATGGTCAGCCACACCGCATAGCGTGTCTGCGGAGTCCGCAGGCGTCCCAGAGCGATCAGGAACCAGCCGATCGCCGCGACCAGCAGTCCCTGCCATGTAAAGTGAATCAGCGTCCAAGCCAGTTGTTCAATTGTGATAGCCCCGATCCATGTGGTGTTCATGTTCGTGGCTCCTCGGGGGTTTCATAGCGTTCCAGCAAGCGGCGAATTTCGGCCAGCTCCACCGTGTTCGGCTGGGCCTGATCGAGCAGGTGTGCCACCAGGGATGTCGCGGACCCTTCAAATGCCCGTTGCCAGACGTCGCCCACCATTTGGCCGAGTGTCTGCTTGCGTTCTGCCACGGGGCGATAGCGAAAGGCCCGGCCTTCTGGAATGCGTTCGAGCAGGCCCTTTTCGGCCATCACATTCAGCAGGCTCATGATCGACGTATAGGCCCGCGGGGGCCCGGCCTGATTGAGCAGGTCGAGCACTTCACGCACGGTGAGCGGGCCGGAATCCCACAAATGTTTGAGGATTTCCAGTTCCGCGGGTGTCGGGTGCGGTGTTTTGGGACGTGCCATAGTTTCTATCACCACATGGGGCCCGCATCGGGCAGGGCGAAAGCGATTCTACTGTCAAAACAGTAGACGTCAACTATAAAAACAGTAGCCAGCGAAAAAATCCTGATTCTCTCGCCGGTTTGTTCTTCATGCAACCTGCACGGTACACTGCGCGATCGACCACTGTCGAGGTCTACAAGGAGTTGTTGATATGTCGCGCTGGTACTGCCTGATTCTCCTCACGCTGCCCGGTTGCATGCAATCGCTGGAAGAACAGGTCAAAAAAGACCCCAATAGCATCATCGGGAAGAAGACGCAGGACATCGGCCAGTTCGACCCCAACGCTGGTGCCGTCGTCAGCGATTCCAAAATTCGCGCGACCGACCCCATCACCGCGCCGGTTTCCGCCTATGGTCCGATGCTGGAACAAATCTCCAAGACGCACATCGCCCATGCCCTCAATTTGTTCAATGCCACCGAGGGCCGTTATCCCGAATCGTTTGATGAGTTCATGGACAAGATCATCAAGGCGAACAACATTCAACTCCCTGTGCTGCCCGGCGGGAAGAAGTATCAGTACGACGTGGCCAATCATCAGTTGGTGGTCATCGATGCCCCCGTCGAACCGGCCCCGTAACACCAATCCATCCACGAAGCCCACGGATAGCCATCCCTGGGCTTCCAGCGGCAAATACACCCCATGAGCGATGCCCCCGCGAACGCCTCCATTCACGATGCCCAGGCGATCGAGCACCTGTCAGCGGCCTATCAGCGGTTGGCCGTGCAACTCGGTCGCGTGATCGTGGGTCAACAGGCGGTTGTGGAAGAGTTGATTACCGCCATGCTCGCGGGGGGGCATGCGCTCCTCGTCGGAGTCCCCGGACTCGCAAAAACCCTGATGGTGCGAACCCTGGCCGATACGCTCGACCTCGGTTTCAATCGCGTGCAGTTCACGCCCGACCTGATGCCCGCGGACATCACCGGCACAGAAGTCATTCAGGAAGACAAGGCGTCCGGGCAGCGCATTTTCCGCTTCATGCCCGGCCCGATCTTTGCGAATGTCGTGCTCGCGGACGAAATCAACCGCACACCGCCCAAGACACAGGCGGCCCTGTTGGAAGCCATGCAGGAGCGGCAGGTGACGATGGGTGGGGCCAGACATAAGTTGCCCGACCCGTTCTTCGTCCTCGCGACGCAAAACCCTATCGAGCAGGAAGGGACGTACCCGTTGCCGGAAGCGCAACTCGACCGTTTCATGTTTCAGGTGCTGGTCGATTACCCGACCGAAGACGAAGAATTCGAGATCGTCCGGCAGACGACCATTGGCACGACGGCAAGGGTCGAGAAAGTGCTGTCGCGTGAAGATTGGCTGCAATTGCAGCAGCTTGTCCGCAAGGTGCCCGTCGCCGACAGCGTGATCCGCTATGCCTTGCAGTTCGCCCGGTTGACCCGCAAAAACGCCGCGAATGCGCCCGATTTCGTCAAGAAGTACGTCAGTTGGGGTGCGGGTCCGCGGGCGAGTCAGTACCTCATTCTCGGGGCAAAAGGTCGAGCCCTGTTGCATGGCCGAGCGTATGTCAGCCCGGAAGATATTCGGGCGGTCGCGTTTCCCACGCTGCGGCATCGGTTGGTCCTCAACTTCAACGCCGAAGCCGATGGCGTCACCCCGGACGATCTCATTCGCCGGTTGATTGAACAAATCCCCGAACACGCGCCGCCTCCCAGCGAGTTGCCCCGCGTGTGGAAAAAGTAACCACCTTAGCCGCGAGACGAAGTCGAGCGCTGCGATCGATCAACGCAGCGCTCGACTTCGTCTCGCGGCTAACAGAGGATCTGGATCATGTCATCCCGTTTTCAAGAACATCTCACCAGGCAACTCGACGCCATTCGGCAGGCGGGGCTGTATAAGACGGAACGGGTCATTCAGACGCCGCAGGGGACGCATGTCCGCGTGAGTGATGGCGAACCCGTGCTCAATCTCTGCGCGAACAATTATCTCGGCCTGGCTCAGCACCCTGACATCATCGCCGCCGGGCATCGTGGACTCGACGAATGGGGCTACGGCCTGGCATCAGTGCGGTTCATCTGTGGGACACAATCGATCCACAAGCAACTCGAACAGAAACTCAGTACGTTCCTGGGGACTGAAGAGACCATCCTGTATTCGAGTTGTTTCGATGCCAATGGCGGCTTGTTCGAGACGTTGCTCGGCCCGGAAGATGCCATCATTTCCGATGAACTGAACCATGCCAGCATCATCGATGGCGTGCGTTTGTGCAAAGCCCAGCGGTTTCGTTACAAGAACAACAACCTGGCCGATCTGGAGGCCAAATTGCAGGAAGCGAAGTCGGCCCGGTTTCGCTTGATCGCGACCGATGGCGTCTTCTCGATGGATGGCATTATCGCCGATCTCGCCGGCATCTGTGCCCTCGCCGATCAGTATGATGCTCTGGTGATGGTCGACGATTCGCACGCCGTCGGCTTCACGGGCCCGCAAGGCCGGGGGACGCACGAACTGCACGGCGTGATGGACCGCGTCGACATTCTCACCGGCACGCTGGGCAAAGCCCTCGGCGGTGCCAGTGGCGGTTATACGAGTGGTCGCAAAGAGATCGTGGAATATCTCCGGCAGCGGTCACGGCCGTACCTCTTCTCGAATACTCTTGCGCCGCCAATTGTGACAGGCTCGATCGCCGCGCTCGATCTGCTCTCCGCCTCGACGGAGCTGCGCGATCGACTCGCCAGCCATACCGCATATTTCCGCGGTGCGATGCAGGATGTCGGGTTCCGCATTGTTCCGGGGACGCATCCCATCACGCCGGTCATGCTAGGCGATGCGGCATTGGCCGCGAAAGTCGCCGAAGCGATGCTCGCGAAGGGAGTGTATGTGATTGGGTTCTCGTACCCCGTTGTGCCGCAGGGCCAGGCCCGCATCCGCACGCAAATCTCGGCGGCACATACCACGGCCGATCTGGAGTTCGCCGTCCGCTGCTTCCGCGAGGTGAAACAGGAGTTGGGTCTTTGAGCGGTCAAATCGACACAGGAACACGTTCCAATTTGTGCCACAGTCCTGAGTTTTGAGGCATAAACCATGCATCAGACTCGGCTTGCTTGACGTGCTGTTCCCGGTTCGGTACGGTTTTCGCGTCCGCCGAGACGGGGACGGAGCGCTGATGGTGCGCTGCGGAACTGCTGTTGCCGTCTCCCCGTTTCAATCCAGAACATCGGCCGGAAACTGACGGTCAGGTCTATCACGATGCAGGATGGCAAGCGTCATCCGAGGCCTGGCGCTCGATAAAACACGCCTTCCGGCGACGACTTAGTGCGAGAAAGTCACGCAAATGTCTACGAAGTACGTCTTTTTCTTCGGGGCTGGCAAGGCCGACGGCAATGCCAAAATGAAGAACGAACTGGGAGGCAAAGGGGCCAACCTCGCCGAAATGACCAACATCGGTCTGCCGGTCCCCGCGGGCTTCACCATCAGCACCGAAGTCTGCACGTACTACTACGACCACAAGCAGACCTATCCGCCGGAACTCGAAGCCCAGGTCGATCAGGCCATGGCTCAAGTCGAGAAGGCGATGGGCAAGAAATTCGGTGACACCACCGATCCGCTCCTGATGTCTTGCCGGTCGGGTGCTCGCGAATCGATGCCGGGCATGATGGACACCGTGCTCAACATCGGCCTCAACGACACCACCGTCCAGGCCCTCGCCAAGGCGTCGGGAAATGAACGGTTCGCGTGGGACAGCTACCGCCGCTTTGTGCAGATGTACGGCGACGTGGTGCTCGGCCTGAAGCCGGAAAAGAAGACCGACATCGACCCGTTTGAAGACCTGCTCGAAAAGAAGAAGCACGCGGCCGGTGTCCATTTCGATAGCGACCTGACCGTGGGTCAACTCAAGGAACTGGTGACCGAGTTCAAGGCCGCCATCAAGGCCAAGACCGGCAAGGAATTTCCCACCGACCCGAAGCAACAGGTCTGGGGTGCTGTTGGTGCCGTGTTCAGCAGTTGGATGAATGACCGGGCGATTGTGTACCGCCGCACCTACGGCATCCCACACGAATGGGGCACAGCCGTGAATGTGCAGGCGATGGTCTTCGGTAACCTCGGTGACGACTGCGCCACCGGCGTGGCTCTGACCCGCGATGGTGCGCTGGGCGTTCCCGGTTACTGCGGCGACTACCTGATCAATGCACAGGGCGAAGACGTTGTCGCCGGTATCCGCACGCCGAAGCGCATCGAAGAGACCCTCGCTCAGGAAATGCCCAAGGCGTTCGCCGAACTCGACAGCATCGGCAAGACCCTGGAAGGCCACTACAAAGACGTGCAGGACATCGAGTTCACCGTCGAACGTGGCAAAGTCTGGATGCTCCAGACACGTAACGCCAAGCGAACCGGCTTCGCCGCGGTCCGCATCGCCGTCGATCTCGTCGAAGAAGGCAAGATCACCGACAAGGATGCCTTGTCTCCCAAGCGTATTCCCGCCGACGACTTGAACCAACTGCTGCAACCGGTGTTCGACGTCGTCGCCAAAACCGCGGCACAGTCGGGCGGCAAACTGCTCACCAAGGCGATCAACGCTGGTCCCGGTGCGGCCACCGGCCAGATTGTGTTCCATGCCGACGAAGCCGAACAGAAGTTCCTGGCGAACGGCGCCATTGAACTGATTCTGGTCCGTCGCGAAACGACGCCGGAAGACTTGCGAGGCATGAAGGTCGCCAAAGGCATTCTCACCGCGTTCGGCGGGGCCAGCTCGCATGCGGCTCTCGTCAGCCGTCAGATGGGTAAGGTCTGCGTGGTCGGTGCGTCCGACCTCAACATCGACTACGAATCCGCCACTCTGAAGGTCGGCGGCAAGACCTTCAAGGAAGGCGATTACATCAGCATCGACGGTTTCACCGGCGAAGTCTTCGAGGGCAAGGTCGACACCAAGCCCAGCGAAGTCATTCAGGTGCTCATCAACAAGACGATGAAGCCGGAAGAGTCGGAAACCTATCAACGCTTTGCCAAGCTGATGACCTGGGCCGACAAGTACCGCACGCTGAAAGTGCGAACCAATGCCGACGAACCGAAGCAGGCGACCCAGGCGGTGGCGTTCGGTGCTGAGGGCATCGGCCTGTGCCGTACCGAGCACATGTTCTTCGACCATGTGGATGACTTCCGCGCGATGATCCTTGCGGCCGATCTACCGGCTCGTGAGAAGGCTCTCGCCAAATTGCTGCCGTATCAGCGGGGCGACTTTGCCGGGCTGTTCAAGGCGATGGGTGGCCGCCCGGTCACCATTCGCCTGCTCGATCCGCCGCTGCACGAGTTCCTGCCGCACGATCAGGCTTCGCAACAGGCCTTGGCACAGAAGATCGGAATTTCGGTCGACTACATTTCCCGTCGGGTCCATGAACTGCACGAGTCGAACCCGATGCTTGGTCATCGTGGCTGTCGTCTGGGCATCGTTTACCCGGAAATCACGGCGATGCAGGCCCGTGCCATCTTCGAGGCCGCCTGCGAAGTCAAGAAGGGTGGCCTGGAAGTCATTCCCGAAGTGATGATCCCGCTCGTCGGGTATGTCGCCGAGTTCAAAAACCAGGAAAAGGTCATCCGTGATACCGCCGAGAAGGTCTTCGCCGAACAGGGCGTGAAGGTCGAATACCTCGTGGGCACGATGATCGAAGTCCCGCGGGCCTGTGCCGTCGCCGATCAGATCGGGACCGCTGCGGAGTTCTTCAGCTTCGGGACCAACGACCTGACGCAGACGACGTTGGGGATCAGCCGCGACGATTACGGTGGCTTCATCAACCACTATAAGGAAAACGACATCGTCCCGAACGATCCGTTCCAGACGATCGATCAGGCGGGTGTCGGCACGCTCATGAAGATGGGTGTGGAAAAGGGTCGCAGCAGCCGCGCAGGACTGAAGATCGGCATCTGCGGCGAGCACGGTGGTGAACCTTCCAGCGTGATCTTCTGCCACAAGATCGGTCTCGACTACGTGAGTTGCAGCCCATACCGCGTGCCCATCGCCCGGTTGGCCGCCGCTCAAGCCGCCCTCATGGACGCGAAGTAGGTTTTCGCGGAAACGACGACAGATCAGCTTGCAGCCCCCGTGTTGTCTCAACACGGGGGCTGTTCGTTTTCCGCTGTTGAAAACGGGATGGAACAGCGTTGGGATGACTATCGGGGCAAATTACCGATGCCGAAATTCCAGGGGCATTGATTGGGGGAACTACTGATACCCGTAGTTTCCAAGGGCTGAAGAAACCGTAAGCCAGATCAATTGTTCTTGCGAAGCTGATATCTGAGGACTTATTGTCGCTACAGACGGAATTCTCAACGCAGCTTCTCGGGGCATTTCGTGTTCACTATTTCCCGTTGACACCAGAACACGGGCTATGTTCTGAGTGTATTGACTTCACCTGCAAGGTGTCCGGATCAACAACACCGTCCTTCTGTGAGCCAGTTCGGGATGCTCCTGGCTCGCGGGCGGTTGAACTTGATGCTGACTGAGCGAGATCGTCACTCGTTCCGTAGTCACACTCCCCATTGACCCCAGGGATTACAGGATTATGCGCTCGCCAACAATGCCCGCAAACTGGGCGATCGTCACGCTGTTGACGATTGCTTTCGCACCCATCGCTCAGGCCGAGGTGCCCATCACCGATGATGTCGTGCTGGACTGGAATCATGTCCTGCTGGAATTGAACCAGATTGACCACGGGTTACCCAATCCCGATCAGGGGGGACCGGTGAAAACCAGTCGAGCCTTCGCGATGGTACACATTGCCATCTACGACGCTTTCAATTCTGTAGAGCCTGTTGGACAACCCTATTTGACTGCGGTTCCCCTCGCACGGACTGCATCGAAAGAAGCTGCCGTGACCGTGGCGGCTTATGTGGTGCTGAAGTCGCTGTTTCCCAGTCAGGGGGCCTTGATCGACGAAGCTCAGGCGGACTATCTGGCGAGCATTCCTGATGGCCGGGCGAAGACACTTGGCATGACAGTGGGTCGCATCGTGGGCAACCTCACGCTGGCCTCTCGGGCGCTGGATGGCACAAAGATCGCAGCCAAGGTCACCTACAAACCCAACAATCTGCCGGGGACGCATCGTGCGGATCCGTTCTATCCAAGTCAGGGTTACTATGCCCCCGGTTGGGGTCTGGTCTCGTCCTTTGCGATTGGCAATGTCGACAACTTTGACATTCCGGCACCACCACCTCTGTATAGCCGCGAATATGCCGATGCGTTCAATGAAGTGAAGGAGCTGGGAGCTCTCGACAGCCTGGCACGTACCGCGGACCAAACCGAGATTGGCATCTTCTGGGGTTACGATGGTCGTCCGGGGTTGGGAACCCCGCCGCGACTTTACAACCAGAACGTGAAGACGATTGCCGACGCCCAGGGCAACACGCCCGGACAGAACGCGCGTCTGTTTGCCCTGGTCAACATTGCGATGGCAGATGCGGGAATTGCCGCGTGGGACGACAAGTACATGTACGACTTCTGGCGACCCGTCCTCGCCGTGCGCGAAGCCGATCAGGGGACTGGCCCCTCGGGTCTGGGTGACGGCAACCCGCTCACCGAGGGCGATGTGAACTGGACGCCTCTCGGGGCACCGCTCAGTAATGCCATTGGCCCGAACTTCACCCCTCCGTTCCCGGCCTATGCCTCGGGGCATGCCACGTTTGGTGCCGCCACGTTTACCATCCTGAAGTTGTTCTACGGGACCGACTCGCTGGCCTACACGCTGACGTCGGATGAATACAACGGCGTGACCACCGACAACGAAGGCAATGTGCGTCCCGTGCGGACTCGCGATTACACCAGCTTTTCGCAGGCCATTCAGGAAAACGCCGATAGCCGCATTTACCTGGGCGTCCACTGGCGGTTCGATGCGACCCAGGGCGTGAACCAGGGGACCGCGATTGCCAATACGGTCTTCAATCGCGTGCTGCGACCCAACAATGCGAAACCCGCCGCCACGCAGGTGGCCCGCAAGAAGTAACGCGGTTCAATAGACTATTGTCTGTTTCAGTTCACAATACACACAGGCCGACGAGCGTTCCCGCACGTCGGCCTGTGTTGTTGATGCGGTGTGGCCTTATGCCGTCAGTCGATTGGGCTGCGTTATGGCTTCAACACACCATTCACATAGAAGCCACCAATGCCTTTACCCGTCGGGATGAAGATGGGGTCGGTCGCACCCAGAACCGAGTTGTCGTAGTTCCCGAAGAACTCGACATCGGCACCCAGGTCATCAAACCGAATGCCGCGATCGACACTGGAACTGCCAGATTGCAGATCGAGCAGGTTGTCTTCAATCTGCACTCGCGACAGGTTCGCCACATTGATGAACCTCATCCCCGTGGCACCCCCACCATCATCAATGAAGTTGTTGGAGTAAATCCAGGTATCGGTCGCCTTGTCAAACTGGAAGCGGAAGCCGGTATTTCCGGTCTTGTTCGCGGTGATCTCATTCGTGGCAATCGTGATGCCGCTGGTGCCATTCGCCGCCACATCGATACCAATTCCGCTTGTTCCATTGAGAATGATGTCGTTACCCGAAATCGTCGCCGACAAGTTCTCATTGGTCGCCGAGGCCTGGATATCGATCGCGGTCATCGTGGCACCATCGAGTTGAATGGTATTCCCGTTGATCGCGGTTCCCACTTCACCATTCCAGTTGATGCGAATGGCACTCTGTCCGCCGCGACTCACCAGAATCTGATTGTCACTGATATTCGTGCTCAGGGTGGCGCCGGCACCTGTGGATGTGGTCAAGAACTGCAGCGCCGTTCCTTTTGAGTCCGAGATCACGTTGTTCACAAAGTCCGAGCGGAACAACTCTGCCTTGTCGGCCTGCACGCGCAGTGTCCCTTCATCCAAGGTGCCGTTGTTCGTGAAGGTCGAGTTGGTGACGGCCAGCAGGTCGTCATTCATGGAATCCAAAGCCCAACCTGCGGTCCCAGTGACCGTGAGTCCGTCAATTCGCAGATAGGCAGCATCTCGCGAACGGATGCCGAGATCATTGTCTGTCAGTTCCAGCGACTGGAGATGCACCGTGGCGACATTATGCAGATCGACCGCGACAGCGGTGTCTTCGATCGTTCCATCAAGAATGGACACGCTTCCCGTGACATCTTGCAGTCGCACCCCGACGGGGCCGCCAGCGACCGTCAACTTGGAGACTTTGACCGCCAATTCCGAATTGGAGATGTCGACGGCGGGGCCATTGGTAGTTTCAATAAGACTGTCGGTCACCGTCAGCAATTCGACCTGGTCAGCCACCAGTCCGGCACCATTGGTGTTTTCCAGCACCAGGGCCCCGAACTCGGTTTCGCCATCCAGATTCGTCAGCGAGACGAGCGGAGAACTGGAGTTGCCTGTCACCCGCAGGTCAGCAAACGCCAGGGAACCTTCCAAGTTCCGCAGATCGACATGGCTGTTCTCGCCGGTGATGGTGGTGGTGCCATTGAAGACCACATCGCCCGAGCCACCATCCAGAAAGATCGAGGCCCCATCGACTTCGTCGAAGGTCAGACGCGTTACGGTCAGATCCCCATCAAGGTTTTCGACACTCATGCCGCGACCACCGATGTTCTGAATGTCGAGATCGGTGAGGGTCAATGTGCCTTCCGTCACCTGAGAGAAGCGGATGGCGTCACCGGAAATGTCATCGAATGTGATGTCGCGCAGCGTGACACCGCTGCCATCGGTGCCGACGATGCCATCTCCCGTGATATTATCGATGATGAATCCGGAGAGTTCGCTGTTCGTCCCCATGGTCACCGCGGTCCCATTGATACCGGTGATGCGTGGGGCGTCGAGCACTGTGTCCGACAACGTAGGCAGAGTCAGGCGGCCGAGATTCGACGTTTGAATGGAAAGCGGACCATTCATGTCGAGCACGCGGGTGTCATCGGGAATGACCAGCGTTTCATTCAGCACGGAACCGCCATGCACGAGAATGATATCGGGATTGCCAGTGGTCGCCGGGTTGAAGGTCGAGTAGGGGGATTCAAACGTGCCATTGCCGCCAGTTCCCGACTGTGTATCGACATGCTGGAAGAAGTAAGGTTGCGAGGTTAACGGGTTCATCGCCACAACATTGTTCGCCAGCGTTTCCTGTCGATCCAGAATCACGTTGTAGTTGCGCTTCACCGAACGGAAGGGGGAGGGCGTGTTCCGCTTCCAGTTCGATGACGGGTGCGAACCGCCCCACGGGAACTGAATGGTAACCCCCGCGTAGAGGTTCTGGCCATACTCGTCGTCGGTCGTGTATTCGACCTGCGTGATGATGCTGCTGTTGATCGTGCTTTCCAGACGCGTGCGGAAGCCGCTCACACCATCGCCGGTATCGGCGGCGAAGTTGTAGCCCCCAACGAAACCCCGCACGACGACCGGCAGATCAAACGGCTCGATCGGCCAGGATAGGCCCACTTCGCCATCAAAGCCCGCCAGCGAATTGCCGAACGTGGTGCGTCGATCGAACCAGAGCTGATTGCCAATAAACCGCGTATCAACCGCAGATTGCTCCAACGTCTGCTCGCGATCACCCACGGGTAAGTAGAAGTTCGACCGCGCTTCCCAGCGATTCCAGACCGCTTCCAGACCCAGGCCGAGTTGCGAAAAGGTTTCGCCCGAAGTCTGATCGATATCGACCCAGGCATTCGCCCCGTACCAGCCACCCAGGCTTTCGTTCAGATGACGATAGCCCGCGCCGATGTTCCCCCCGAATTGGCCTTCCGTAGAGACGAATCCGCGCACATCCGCAAAGATAAAGTGCGGATCAAACAGCACATAAGGCATCACTTCCAGCGGAGCAATCGAATCATCGCGCCCCACGGTCGGGCCCGCGAGAAAGCCCACGCTGGTCAGCACGCCGGGCCCATCACTGGTCGCCGACTTGCGACGGAATTTGGGTGCGGGTGGCTCTTCAGCCTCATCGTCGGCCCACGCCTGAGGCAGGCACGCCAGGGCGGTCAGCAGCAGCACTACGCAGGGCATGGCCAGCGCACGGCAAGTGATCAACCGTCGACAAAGTCTCGGGAAACAGGCAGGCATCGCTGCGATTCCTTCAGCGGATCTGACACAGCGCCGAGAGCCGGTGCAGAGCGCACACGATCGCCGACGCGTCTTCGATAGGTTTTTGACAGGACGTTGGGAGGAGAGGGATTTAGCCTCCCTGCGGAAACTCGTCAACTTCAACTTGCCATCGGCCGACGAAATCACATAGAAATGAGAGGATTACGGCGACTCCACAATCCCGGCAACATGCTGCCCGGTTGATGCATTGAGCCCAATCGAAGTCCGCCAGACGGTACAGCGGCATCGTTCCCGAGCGATGTAGGCTGAGTTAGCGCAGCGTAACCCAGCGAATTCTTTGACGATCAGAACGCAAGCTGGGTTACGCCTATCGGCTAACCTAGCCTACCGACTACCGACTGCTACAACTGATCGAGCCACCCGGCGCGCTAAAACTCGTATTGGAGTCCGGTATCCTTCCAATATTCGGCTAAGGCGCCGTCGATTTCCGGGCATTCGTCGCGAATCGTAAAATAGTTCCGAGCACGCAGAAAAAACAAGAACTCTCGAACAGCCTGCCGCTGGAGAGGTGTCAGGATGGCGAAGCGTTCGCGCTGGTAGTCACTGAGGTCTGTGAGGCAGTAGAACAGGCTATCCAACTGATTCTGAGCTCCTTGGCTGGTTGGATCTTTCAAAATCATCGTCATGTACGCCGGTAGGTGGAAATGGAGGCCGGCGGCATCATAGAAACAGAGCCCACCAACTCCGCCGACGTTTCCGAGTTCCGGGTCATCGACCAGTTTCCGCCAGTCAAGTTTTTCATCCGGAGTCCGAGCTGCTAGTCGTTCCTCGTCATCGCCGTAGTGATCGACAACGATCGTTTCATGCAGGCTGACACCCTCGCCGAGGACGACGTCGCGGAAAGCGATCTCGATCATACGAATCAAGCGATGACGGACAGGAGAGTCGTCCAGCATTGACTACCCCTTTGAACTGGAGAAGGAGGATGGACTGATGGGTTTGGGGTTGCAACACTACCAATCCCGGTGACAATTGTAGAGAAGTCATGACTCTTGTTCGCTGTTACAGGTTCGCCACGATGTCTGTCGGCTCGGATTATCTTCATCTCCAGATCGATGCGGATGGCGTCGCGCGCATTGGTGACACGCGCTACAAGGTCAGCCAGTTAGCCGCCGAGCATTATGCCTACGGTTGGTCGGCCGAGGAACTGTTGCGGCAGCATCCCGATCTGCGACCACAAGACGTCTATGCCGCCCTTACCTATTTCTATGATCATTATGATGAGATGGTGGCAGAATTGCGTCGAGAGGCCCTTGTACCCAGTCAGTTAAAAACCGGGCAAAAGCTGACGCGCGAGGAACTCCTCAAGCGTCGATCTCAGACCGGAATGTAGTGTGCCAGTCCGGCTTTACACCGATGTGCACATTCCACAAGCGGTGATCGACGGCTTGCTCCACCGTGGTGTCGCCATGATGACCAGCCAGACCGACCAGACCACACGTTGGGCTGATGATCGGTTACTGGCCCGTGCCACAGAGTTGGAATCTCTGCTGGTTACGCAGGATGCCGACCTATTGGCGATCGCACACGATTGGCAACAAAATGGGATCACATTTCATGGAGTTGCCTATTCGCATCAATTGTCCGTCTCGATAGGCGATCTGGTGACAGATTTGGCCTTGATCGCCGAATGCTGTTCTCCCGAGGAATTGCGGAACCAGGTGGTCTATCTGCCCCTGTGAAAATGTCCTGATTCGTTGCATTCACCTCACATTGGCTCCCGGAATCGTCACGCGGTACACTGGCGACTTCGTGTCGTTCCCGATTCTTCCTGGCCTGTTGTGAAGTATTGCTCGCTATGAAAGCCGTTGCCGTGATTCCCGGACGCCCCAACAGCGTCCATCTCACCGAAGCCCCCATGCCCAAGCTTGACGATGTGCCGAATGGCCGTGGCGTGCTGGTGAAAGTGCTGCAAATCGGCGTCGATGCGACTGACCGGGAAATCAACGAGGCCCTCTACGGCAACCCACCCGCTGGCTTCGAGTACCTCATCATCGGCCATGAAAGTTTTGGCCAGGTGGTCGAAGTCGGCCCCAATGTGCGTGAACTGCAACCGGGCGATCTGGTTTCCTGCACGGTCCGGCGGCCAGGGACATCGATCTACGACGACATCGGCCGCAACGATATCACCAGCGAAGAAACGTATTACGAACGCGGCATCAACCTGCGGCATGGGTATCTCACCGAGTACTTCGTCGACGATTGCGAGTACATGGTGAAGGTGCCCCAAGGGCTGAAGCATCTCGGTGTGCTATCGGAACCGGCGAGCGTGTGTGCCAAGGCGATTGAGCAGGCGTACCTCGCTCAGCAGCGGTTGCAGGTCTGGCGACCACGCAAGGCGTTCGTGCTCGGTTCGGGGCAGATTGGCCTGCTCGCCACGATGATGCTGCGACTGAAAGGGCTGGAAGTGTACACACTGGCCCGCGGTGCCAAGCCGAATCTCAAGGCGGAAATCGCGGAAGGTTACGAGGCGACCTATGTGAGCACACGCAGCCAGAGCCTGAAGGATCTCGCCAAAGACGTCGGCAAGCCCGATCTCATTTTTGAAGCCACCGGCAACAGCCAGATCTGCTTTGAGGCGATGGAAGTTCTCGGGCACAACGGAGCGCTCATCTGGACCAGCATTACCGGTGGCAAGAAGGAAGCGACCATTCCCGCCGACGCCATCAATCTGCACTGGGTGCTGGGGAATAAACTGCTGGTGGGGTCGGTGAATGGCAACCGGTATCACTTTGAGCAGGGAATCGCGGCGCTGGCTCAAGGCGAACTGACGTTTCCCGGCGTGACCGAAAAAATTCTGACGCACCCGGTCGCGGGACTCGATCAGTATCAGGAAATGATGCGGTTGCTGGTGGAAGACAAGGATGCCTTGAAGGTGTTCGTGAATGTCTCACAGGCATAGCCTGACAGAAATCAGTGCCGATCGATGTGACCTTGTCCGTGAAATCTTGTCTGAGAGATGGGCGACAGGCTGGACGTTGACCGCCGAACTGCCTGTAATTTCTGCTGGGACAATCACGACTGACTGGAACTGCCGGGTCACAGCGAATGACTGAGGTGATCACCACCGAACCGGGACCGCGACGCGTACCAATTTCGGGCGTGGCGGCCTGTATCGCGGCTGCGGCGCTGGTGCTGTTGTACTTCCGGGCTCCGTTTCTGCGTGCTGGCTGGCCCGAGTTCTATCATCCCCTCTTCTGGACTTTCGTAGGGGGATTGGTGGGGTATGGCGTGCTCGTCAACACCTTACCCGCGCATTGGACGCAGCGGCTGACATCGCTCAGCCGGCATCGCATGACGATTCCGCGTGAGGGCATCGGCTACCTGCTGATTATGATCGTGCTGTTTGTGGGCTCGTCGCTGACGCATTCCAACACGCTGCTGCTGGTCTTCGCGGCCATGGCCGGGCCCTTTGTGGTGAATGGCTGGGTCACGTTTACCATGCTGAAGAATGTGCGAGTCTCACGCACGCCGCCTCCCCGGGCGATGGTGGGCGAGTTGTTCAGCGTTGAGATCGATCTGGAGAACCAGACCCGCATGGTTTCGATGTGGATGATGGTGGCTTCGGACAGTGTGACCTATGGCCCGCACGAATGGACACCCACCGTACTGTTCACGCGAGTTCCCGCCAAATCGACCATCGCCGGGCATTATCAGATGCGGCTGCTGCAACGCGGGCGGCATCGGTTTGGTCCGCTGCGGGTCACGTCGCGCTTTCCCCTCGGCTTAATCGAACGGGGCTGCCTGTTCCGTGATTATGGCGAGATGCTGATCTATCCACGCATCGGCCGGTTGTCTCCGCATTGGAAACGCCGCTTGCTGGGAGCCAGCGAGCTCATCGAAACACCACAGCCGCGCATGGGCGTCTTCGATGACGAATATCACCATCTGCGGGAATACCTCGCGGGCGATAACCCGCGTGCCATTCACTGGCGCAGCTCAGCCCGACGGAACCAGTTGATCGTCCGCGAATATCAGCAGAACCGCGAACATCACCTGCTGTTGCTGGTGGACTTATGGACTTCGCCGCAGCCCGCGGAGATCAGCCGGCGGTATGTGGAACAGGCTTTGTCGCTGGCGGCGACGCTCTGTTCCGAACATCGGCGTGAATGCCGTGGAGCCACATTAACGGTGGTCTGTTGTGGTCGAGAATCGTGGCGCTGGGAAGCCCGCGCGAACTCGTCGGGATTGGAATCGCTGTTCGATCAACTGGCGGTGATTGAGCCGAGTCGCGACAACGATTTCTCGGCACAGACGCAGCGTGCTCTCAGTCAAATGGCATCCAGCACACGGGTGGTGGCTCTCTCGCCGCGGGTCGATGTGCTGGAGCGACGCGGGGGCACCCAATCACAGGCGGAATCGCTATCGTTTGCAGCCGTGCAATGGATCGCCGTCGACGATGCCAGTTTTGCCGATGTCGTACAGTTTCCTGAAGAACGTATTCTGACCACCACCGCCCCGGTTCTTCAGGAGACGGCATGATGCCCGTGGTGACTTTGTTCAAAGTCAGTATGTACCTGTTGACGGCCCTCGCCGCGTGGATGCTGGGGAGTGCCGAAGGGGGCTGGATTCCCTTTGTGACCTTTCCCGTGCTGATTGTCGCCTATGCGACCATCGAGTCGCGGCCGGGTCGATCGTTGCCACCGGGACCGGCGAATATTCTGGGGGCACTGGCAGTCGCGGCTGCGGGGTGGGAATTTTCGTTTCCCGATAAGGAAGCCAAGCTGCTATCGGGAGCGCACCTGCTGGTGTATGCGACCTGGATTGTGATGTTTCAGGAAAAGACCTACCGCATGTACTGGTGGGTGATGGGCCTGGGTGTGTTGCAAGTCGCGGTGGCGTCGGTGTTGCAACCAGGGGCGTCGTTCGGCTTCTATCTGATTCTGTATATCTGCAGCGCCCTGTGGACCATGAGTATTGCTTCGCTGTATCAGGTACAGCAGTTGTATGGCGGTGGTCAGGCCGGGTGGCAATGGGAATCTCCGCTGGCCCATGGTCATGCCGCTTCGAGCGAAATTTCTTCGATCATGGTTCGCCCGGCGGTTCAACATGATGAATCTCAGCAGTGGCTGTCACGTCGATTTTTTGGCGGCATGCTGCTGCTGGTCTCGATGTCGCTGGCGGTTTCCGCGGGATTCTTTGCCTTCACCCCCCGCGTGTGGTTTGGACCGCAGAACATCTTTGGCGATGAAACACTGGAAGGCATCAAAGACCGCAAGTCGACGGGGTTTGCGCGTGAAGTGAAACTCGGCGAACTCGGCGAAATTCTAGAGAGCCTGGAACCGGTCTTTTCTGTGTCATGCACCGATGCCCAAACCGAGGAACCGATCACGCTCGAAGAACTCGCCAGTCGACTCGGCATGGAAGAACCTTACTTCCGTGGCGCGGTGATGACCGAGTACGACCGTGGACACTGGTATCCGGAACGCAATGACCAACCCGTCCGCATGAGCCGCATCTACAACCGGCCCGGTATCCGTCAGGAAATCGTACTGGAACCCACCACCGATGAAGTGCTGTTCTGCATGGGTACTCCGTCCGCCGCGGAAATTCTAAGCCGCAGGGAAGACATCTTCCTGAATCTTTCCACGGGCATCACGGTGCGCGAAAGCCGGCCCGAGAACCGTGAACGTGTGCAGTATGTCACCTATGTGGCGCCCCTGCCGGAAGAACTGAGAGAGGTGCGGGGGACGCCCGTGGCACGCGGATTGTGGTGGCAGAACATTGAACGTTCGTACCTGCGACGCAATCAGTTCTTTGATGAGCGCCGGTTTCCGGTGCTGACGGAACTGGCTCAATCACAACTCGAAGCACTGCAACAACAGCTAGGACGCCAACCCACTCCGTATGAAATTGCCCAGCATCTGGAAGACCATCTGCGGAACAGTGGCATTTATGGATACACGCTGGATCTCTCCGTGGTCGATCCGTCGATTGATCCCGTGGAAGACTTTCTCAAGAATCGCAAGGTCGGCCATTGTGAATACTACGCCTCGACTTTGACCTTGATGCTGCGTTCCGTGGGCATCCCCGCCCGTCTGGTGAGTGGCTTCAAGGGAGGCGAACGCAATGCCCTACGCGGCGTCTGGGAGGTTAAGGAATGTCACTCGCACGCCTGGGTGGAAGCCTGGACCGGTAACGATGTCTGGATCACGCTCGATCCCACACCCGGTCTGGCCCGCCAGGCCAGCCTGCAAGATGTCTCCAGCAAGGTGGGCTTCTGGGGCAAACTGCGTGCCTCGTCTTCAATGATGTGGGAAGACTATGTGGTGAATGTCAGCCTGCAACGGCAGCGGCAATCGCTGTATCGGCCGTTACAGGAATTCTTCGCCAAGCTGGTCGCGCTGGCCAAACGCGTCTTCGGTTCCTGGGAAGACTTCTGGAAGAACCTCGCCTATGTCGCCACGCATCCTGCGGAGTGGCTGAGCATCACCGGGGGAATTCTCACTTTCGTGGTGCTGCTTTCGCTGTACCTGCTGTATCGATTCGGCCTGTGGATCTGGCAGTATTTCCGTCTGCGGGGCTGGAAGCCCTGGTGGCTGGCGACCGGGCCCAGCCCCTTGGCGGTCATTTTCTACGACCGCTTTCTGAAATCGCTGAAGAAACTGGGCATTCAACGGGCTCCCGCCGAAACTCCGCTCGAGTTCGCGCACGGACTGGAGCAGAAATTCCTCACGCTCATGCCGGACGACTCATTACGAGATCTCCCCGAGCGCATCAGCCGGGCCTTCTACAAAGTGCGCTACGGGGGCGAAGAACTGCCCAGCACCGAACTCGAATGGCTGGAACACCGACTGACTCAACTCGAAGCGGCGGTCGCACCTGGTCGCAAATCCTCCGCTGTATAAACGACAGTGGCAGCAACATCTCTGGTGGAATCCGCGCGCATGGTCTACTTGAATCGCATCTACACCAAGACGGGGGACGATGGCACCACAGGGCTCGGCGATGGCACGCGCGTCTCCAAATCGCACCCGCGCATTCGCGCTTATGGCGGTGTGGATGAACTCAATGCCCTGCTCGGACAAGTGCTGATCGCTGCCAGTGACAGTGAATTCTCGGCTCCGCTGCGGCAGATTCAGAACGATCTGTTCGACGTCGGGGCGGATCTTTGCATCCCGGAATCCGACACTCCTGCTGAATACCCGGCCTTGCGTGTCACCTCTAAGCAGGTCGAGCAACTGGAGTCATGGATCGATGCCGCCACCACCCTGTTGCAACCCCTGACTAGTTTTATTCTACCGGGGGGCAGTCCAGTCGCGGCTCAACTGCACATCGCACGCACGGTCTGCCGCCGGGTTGAAATTGGCGTCATTGAACTGGCAGAGACCGACCGCGTGAGTCCGCTTGTCATCCAGTATCTGAACCGCCTGTCCGACCTGCTCTTCGTCTGGGCACGGCTGGCGAACGACGACGGCCGCGGCGATATTCTGTGGGTGCCAGGGGGGTAGGTGTTGGGTAGATAGGTGTTAGGTATCAGGAGTCAGACAGGGTCAGTGCTAAACACTGGGTGTCTCACACTGCCCAATCAGAGACTTTCAAGTAGACGTGGTTCTTCAGACTGAGCATCGACGACCACGATAGCACATGGTCCATCGTCTTCGAGCAATGGGTCAAGCTCTCGAAACCCCAGCTGGACAATCCACTCGTCCTTCCCGTCGAATCGCGAGTGGACAACTCGCTCAATTTCAAAATTCTCGAGTCCCTGGCGTTTCCCAAAATCCTCGGCAATCTGGCAAATGTTAGAGATTGTCGTCACGGTCGACATGTCGCTCACCCCTGCTTTTCCCGGCTAACATCCGTAAAGTCGACGGAAATATCTGATGAGTTCAATCGCGTGGTTCCGTTCCGCTGGAGTTAACGACATCCAGTGATGACTTGCTTGAAGTGCCTGGAATACGAACTCCTCACGGTCAAGTCGGCTGAGTTGGCCGTACAATTTCCTGTTTGCCAACCAGTGTTCGTAATGTTTCAGTTCGTGCAGCAACTGATATCGCGTGGCACGCGGTCGTAATAATATGGCCGCGCTGCCATCTTTGAATCGGACAAACTGTGCTGCGTCGCCAGTTTTGTCTAAAACGCCAGTTGCCCAGTCGTTCCTGATGATGGTGACATGATTGCGGCTCAACCGACTCGAAAGTCGATTGAGCACATCGTCAGAAACTAATACGCCCCCTCTCCAACCCTTCATCGTCGTATCAGTCGACTAATTTGGCGGTGAGCAGCATCATGTCCGAATCAGCACTGCACGGTGGATATCTGCCAAGCACACTCAGCTATTCGTGGATTCAGCTTCGCTGGGAACCGCTTCACCGCTCAGCAATTTCACCAACTGCGGCGAGAGTTCATCTTTGGGCTGCAATTGCGACACGACTTCCAGTTCGGCTTTCGCTTCGTCGGTGTAGCCCAAAGTCAGGTAGTGATACGCGAGCAGGAACCGGGCATCGGCGGCATCGGGATGGGCGTTGCTGAATTCCTCCAGTGCCCGCAGCTGATTCGTGTAAGTCTCTTCGTTGGGATATAAGGTTTTCAATGTGTCCCAATCCCAACCCGGACCAGCCGCCAGCACGGCATAAATGGTCCCCGCGGCATCGGTATAATTTTGCTGCGCGAACAGCACCAGACTGCGGAATTCGTGCAGCACGGGGTCGCCAGGCAAGTCCTGAATGGCGGAGTTCACTTTTTCCAGAGCGTCGTCGTACTTGCCCGCCTTGAACGCCAACCGTGCCTCGTCAAACTTGGCCACCGCCGCCTTGGTTTTCGGATCTTCCACAGGCGGATTCGGTTGCGGTGGCTGGCCGGGATCGGTCGTCGAGGCATCGACCGTCACGTTCACATTCACCGGCGGAGTTGTCGGCGGGGGCGTGACCGGGATCGGTTGCGAGTAGTCGTAAATGATCGTGGTCGTCGAGGTCGTCGTCGGCACCGCGCAGTACGGGTTCACATAGACGGTGTTGGGAGCAGAGAGCAGCCAACCCGTCGCGATGCCCGTGGCAAAGGCCGCTGGCGGGTAGTACGACGTCGGTGGCCAATAGTTCCAGTAGCCATGATGCCAGCCGTAATGGTTCTGGTACGTCGGTGCATTCCACGGCTGTCCATACCACGGACGGTTGCTGACGACAGGACCATTGTGGATGTTGTTATTGATCGTCGGCGCGAAGACGTTATTGCCGGCGGCAACGTTGATTCTGTTGCCGTTGTTGCTGCCGACATTCACTCCGATCCCGAGGTTCCCGTTGTTGATGTTGGGGCGTGACTCGTAACCGGGACGCGTGGGGCGGTTGTTGTACCACGGGTTGTTCCCGCCGATGTTCGTGCTGTTATCGATATTGATCCCGGGTCGATTGGTGATGTTGGTTTTATCTCGATCGATGATGCCGATCTGGTTTCCGTTGTTGATATTCGGGCGGTTACCGATGTTCGTATCGTTGCCGATGCCCGGCCTGATCTGATTGCCGGGGTTAATATTCGGACGATTGCCGATGGCTGGCCGATTGCCCGGGGTGACGTTCGGGCGATTGGCGATGTTTCCCCCGCCGGGTTGCAGCGGGTTGTTGTTGCCGGGCAGTGACGGGCGAGTACCAGGATTGATATTCGGTCGATTGCCGACCCCGGGCAAATTGTTGCCGGGCAGGTTGTTTCCCGGGAGATTCGCACCGGGGAGATTGGCTCCGGGCGTGTTGCCACCGATATTGGGGCGATTTCCAGGTGTGGTACCTGGTCGATTGGTTCCGATATTGGGGCGGTTGTTGGTCACTCCCCCCAGATTGGGCTGAGATGAACCGATGCCGGTGTTGGGTTTGGAGGACGGCAGGAATCCGGGACGGCCGACAGCATTTCCCCCCGCACCGGGTCGCTGACCGAGGTTCGTGTTGCCACCGCCAATGTTGGGCCGATTGCCACCACCGCCGGGCGATGAATTGCCAAGGTTGCCACCGCTACCGGGAAGCCTGTTGCTGGCGTTGCCAGCTCCACCACCGGGACGATTGCCGCCGAGGTTGCCGCCACCGGGAGAGCGTGATCCGCCTCCCAGAGCATTACCGCCGCTGAACGACGGCGTGGCCGACAGACTCGGTTTGCCAGGGCTGCGGTTGGGCAAGCCACCACCACCGCCGCCGCCACCAAGATTCGGTGATGCGCCGCCGCCTCCGCCGCGATTGGGGGTGTTTCCCCCGCCACCTCGACTAGACCCAGCACCGCCAGGGCCGCTGGCACCACTACGCCCGCCGCCGCCACTGCTGCCCCGAGGCAAGGCCCAGGCATCCCCCACGCACAAGGTCAAGGCCAACGCCAGAGAGATCCAACGGAAACGGATCATGATCGACTCTTCCACACAGGGGTAACTGTTCGCGGATTGATACTCAAGCCTGACACCTGACACCTGATTCTCTACTTCTTCGTGAACTTCACTTCCGTGTCGGGCAGGGGTTGACCGGCGACTTCGCGACTGGTGATTTTCAAGGTCATCGTTTTGCCATTCAGCGAGTAGTCATACACTCCGCCACCAATCTGGCCACCGGGCGTCGCGCCACTGGAAAGGACCGACCAGCCCGTTTCGGTTTTGTCCCAGATCCCGCTGCCATGTCCGCCCGCTGAATCGAAGAACCACGAACGCACGGTTTCATCAATGGGGTCCCAGCCGATGAGTTGCAGCACGGTGAAGGGTTCGCCTGCCTTGGGGGTCACCAGATACTGGAACTCCAGGAAGTTGCGACCGAGTTTCCAGTCGGCTTTCAATTCAACTTTCGCGGCATCGTCAGCGGCCGACCATTCCCCGGTCAGCGCATCGAGTTGACTCAGCGGGTTGACGCGTTCTTCCGGAGCCTCAACCGTGGGAAGCGGACCGAGATCGCGTACGCTCGCCAGTTGCCACTCTTTTCCATTTTTGGACCAGACGGCGGAATAACGGCTGCGATCGACCAGCCCATCGGGATTCGTGAACTGCAAGACACCATCCTGCAAGGCGACATCGGGTTTCAGCATGCGCACCGCAACGTCGGTGATCTCGAGTTTGGTCCCCTTGAGACCTTCTGCTTCCGCGGCCATCAGCGATTGGATCGCGTCACGACCACGGTAGTGTTCGCCCGCATTCGTGGTGTAGTCGGCATCGGTTGCCCAGAACTGCGCGAAGCGATCGGCGTTGCCCGTGTTGAACGCGGCGGCATACGCCGTGACCGCTGCCTTGACACCGGCTTCTCCGTCCTGGGCCTGACCAGTGGTCACACCGAGGCTGACCAAAGCTGCGACCATCCCGGCGATGAATGGAATCCGAATCCCTTGCATGACCATGTTCGTTCAACTCCCTCACCGAAAATCGTTGTCGTGTGGTTGTTCAGCGGCAATGTTCACTCTGCCACGCGGTTCACGGAATTACAAGGAGTGATTGTCGGGAGTTCTCCCCACAGGGACGGAATTCGTCATTCCTTCCTAAATTCTGACTGCCGGGATTTGCGACGACGCAGCGAGTGTGTTGAGATGTCTCAATCAGCGTTTGTTGATGGGTCTTCTCCTCGGAGCTTCTGCCATGTTGTCTCGTCGTGAATTCATTCAAGCCGCCCTCGCGGCTGGTTCCGCCTCGTCGCTGGGCCTGTTGCCGGCCCGCCGTTCGGTCTTCGCCGCCGAGGCACGCAGCGCCAATGACAAGCTCAACATCGCGGTCATCGGTGTCGCGGCACGGGGCGGGGCCAACCTGAATGGTGTCGCCCACGAGAACATCGCCGTCCTGTGCGATATCGATCAGCAACGACTGGCGGAAGCCGCGGCGAGGTTCCCGTCAGCCCGCACTTTGGCCGATTTCCGCGAAATCTTTGAACTGCCGAACATTGATGGCGTCGTCGTTAGCACGCCCGATCATACCCACGCGATTCCGGTCGCCATGGCACTCTCGAAGGGCTTGCCTGTCTATTGTGAAAAGCCCCTCACCCATTCGCTGTATGAAGCCCGCACGCTCCGCAAGCTGAATGCCCAGGCCCAGGTGCCGACGCAGATGGGCAACCAGATTCACAGCGACCTATCCAACTATCGCCGCGTGGTGGAAGTCATTCGCTCTGGAGCCATCGGTGCGGTCGAGCGCGTGCATGTCTGGCAGGGCAACGGCGTGCGGGCCGGCCAGCGGGTGAAGGAGGCGGCGCCGCCCGATTATGTGAACTACGATCTCTGGCTCGGCCCGGCACCGTATCGACCGTTCCATGAATCGCACTTCCACTTCAACTGGCGTTACTGGTGGGATTTCGGCGGCGGTCAACTGGGTGACTTCGGTTGTCACTACATGGACCTGCCGTTCTGGGCGCTCGAACTCGGTGCTCCGACCACCATCGCCGCCAAGGGCGAAAAAGGCCACGATGGCGACAACGAATGCCCGATGCGCATGCAGGTCGATTACCAGTTTCCCGCCCGCGGCGGTTTCCCCGGCGTCCATCTCACGTGGTATCACGGCGGTTGGCAGCCGGAAGGAGCCGAGGACTACAAGATGGGTTCCGCCGTCCTGTTTGAAGGGACCGAGGGCCGCCTCATCGCCGACTACGGTACGCACAAAGTCTTCCTCAGCAGCGGCAAGACCTTTGAGCCCCTGCGGCCATCGATCGCCGATTCCATCGGACATCACAAGGAATGGCTGCACGCCATCCGCACGGGGGAATCGACCGGCTCCACATTTGAGTACGCCTGCGGCCTGACCGAAGCGGTCCACCTCGGCAACATCGCCTACCGCGTGAACCAGCCGATCACCTTCGACGCCGCGAATCTCAAATGCATCGACTGCCCCACCGCCGACCCCATCATCCGCCGGGAGTACCGGGAGGGGTGGACGCTGCCGGAAGCGTGACGGTTGTTTTTGATTGTCCGTCATGAAAACGATGCTACGATAGAGGTTGATCACTGAAATAGCGGGCGTGAGGGATGCGACATCCCAACAAGCACATTGAGGCGGAGTTGGAATGGGCACGATCACGGGGTTGGTCGATGCGTCCTGGGGGCGGTCATGCATTTTGCATTATCATGTGCCCTGCTGGGAGTCGTGGCGCGTGTCGAAAAAGTGTCTGGTCGACACCGGCCAATCCCGAGAACCATGCGAAACAGATACGGAAGTTTGTGATGCGTTGTCCGCATACGATTGAGCTCACGGAGTCGTGATATGAAACGCACATTCGCATTTACATTCTGGCTCGATGATGATCCGCGAGATCTTCTCGACTGGTCCAATGCGCTATTCGATGCCGGAGGCGACGACAGTTCTCCAGGGGAACACTGCGGTAAACCCTATGTGGCCTTCGATCGAGAGGCCGAGTCATTCGAAGAGGCTGTCCGCTCTGCCCGACAATGCCTTCAAACCGCAGGTCTACGAGTTCTCCGTTGTGAAATTGAAGAAGCCGAAATGCATGCTTGGCCGGCTCATGTCGGTTGAGGCTCGCACCAGCGAGTTGGGGGCATAAGCCCCCTGATTGGTCGACGGATCGTTAGCCGCGAGGCAAGGCCGAGCGTGGTCTTGCCAGCGCGGGGGGGCATCATGGGTCTAGAGACCACCGTCTACATCCGTTGTCCAGGATGCGAAAATGCGGTGCGTCCCCTCGACCAGACCCCGTGTCCGCATTGCCACCGGTGCCCGTACTGTGGTCGCAAGCAGAAGTCCAACGAGTTGAACTGCGACTGCGAAACAACCGACTCCGTTCCCCCGTTTCTGCAAAAGTTGATCGTTCCAACGGAACTGCTTGAGCGCGAACGGCAGCGCCTGGTCATCCGACAGGAACTGGTCATCCGGAAGGTGGTCGTCAGTAGTCTTGTGACGGGGGTGGCAGTGTTTGCGATTTCCCAGTCTCGCAATGTCATCGGCGATATTTCTGGCTGGCTTTTAGTTGTGGTCTGGCTGGCATTCTTCGTGATGACAGCGGGGCTGGTGCTCTGTGTTGACTGGGCGTTCTACAGAATCGAAAATCGCAGGCTGACCCGCTGGGATAAAGCCTACCAACTTCCCGATCTCGTTTGACCGAAGTGTTACTTGAGGCCTCAACCCCCTTCTTCATACAACACCTGATCGTCCACCGTCAGCCGAAACGACCGCAGCCCGAACCATGGCCAGACGCGGACTTCGATGAGTGCCTGACGATCGCCAATCCGAAACGAAAACCGGGGCACAAACCACAGGTAACTGGCGTGCCGCGAGCGCACTTCACCATCGACCAGGACACGCTCAGATCCAATGCCGCGACCGCTATAGGTCACGATATGACGCGTTGTGGGTGAATCGTCGAGCGTCACCTCCAAGACACGTTTCAATAGGGTGCGTTCCATCAGATGGGCTGTCGCCATGCGGCACTTCATTAAGAACTGGGACTCGGTTCCGGATCAACAGTAGACAGGTTGCGGGCGAGTCGCGGACGGGATAACCATGACCGTAACAATCGATCAGTAGGCTGTCTACTGCGGCTGGGGTCGACGAACAGCAGCCTGCTTGGTCATGATGATGGTGCGCGTTGACGACCATTCCGCTTCAGAAACTCGATGACTGATGACAGACCCAGCCCATGTTCCTTCTGACAATCCCGCCCCATCAACACACCGCCGCAAGCGCCGTCGGCGCTTGATCGCGGGCGTTGGTGTCATTTTGCTGGTGTATTTTGTCGTCGCCTATCTGGTCATGCCCATGTTGTGGGAGACTTACGCCCATCGGCATCCGGCGCTCGATGCCGCGCCGGATATTACCGTCACGCATGATGGTCATCCCGGCGATCCGATTAATGTCGGGCTGATCGGCTCGCAGGCCGATGTCGAGGCGATCTTTCAGCAGGCGGGCTGGTACAGGGCCGATGCACTCGGTCTGAAGAGTGATCTCAAGATCGCGACCGATACCGTGCTCGAACGGCCTTACGATACGGCCCCGGTCAGCAATTTGTTTCTGTATGGCCGCAAGGAAGACCTCGCGTTCGAGCAACCGGTGGGCGACAATCCACGGCAGCGGCATCACGTGCGGTTCTGGAGTTCCGCGAAACTCGATCCCCAGGGGCGACCCCTATGGCTGGGTTCCGCCACTTACGACGAACGAGTCGGCCTCAGCCATAGTACGGGGCAGATCACGCATCACATCGCCGCCGATGTCGATACCGAACGCGACCATCTGTTCGAGTCGCTCATCAAGACCGGTGAACTGACAGACCCGCAGTTCATCGAGGACTTCCACAAAGTCGACGCAGGCCACAACGGTGGCGGCGATCTGTGGAAGACCGACGGCCGCTTACGACTGGGGATGATTGTGTTGGCCCCCTGATCGAACGGTATTCCTCGGCCGCAATCCAAGTTGCCAAGGGATATCGCGACTACGTGAGACAAGCGATGGCGTCGCTTGATTCCACTTCAAAGATCAGCTCGGGATCAGACGGGGTTGCGGGCGGGATGCCGGACACCGCATGCAGCACATTCAATGTTTCCGCGAGCAACTGGTCCGCCTCTTCGGGACGATGCCACGGCGTGCGCAGTGTGAGGTTCAACGCACCATTGATCGTCGCACAAGACAGACGCAGGTTGTTCGATAGATCTTTCTGGGTAACGGTCGAGCTGAACTCCTCGATCTTGTAACCCGGTGTCTCAGGGAAGGTGATGACACCCAGATTACTGATGCCACAGAACGTCGGTTGCACGCCCAAGTGGCTCCCGCGGCGCAGCATCCATCTCAAAATATGCCACTGAGACTGCCAGATCCCGGCGGCCAATTGCTGCTCAATGGCCCGGCGAGTCTGCCGTGCCAGTTCCCAGAAGCTGAGGGAACTGGGGTTGATCAGGGTCAATTCCAACATGGTGGCATAGCAGCCGCAGGCCTCCTCTGGAATTGGGGGCTCGCAATGATGCCTGATGTCGATGGGTATCCGGAAACGGAGGGATTGATCGGCGAACCGATGCTGTTTCCATAAGGCGGTCAGAAACGCGGCGACAATGACTCCCAGCACGGTGGTCTGTTCCTGACGCGCTTGTCGCACAAGCCCCGTCGTGACTTCGGCAGTCAGAATCCGTCGGCACAGATGATCCTGGTTTGTCTCGGTGACATGTGGTTCCACAAGCGGGTGCTGACGAAACGCGCGCCGTTGTTGCAGTCGCCAGCCAATCTCCTTAAGAATCGGTCTCCACACACCTTTCGTGCGGGGAACCTGAGGCAACGGCCGCATCACGTCTACTCTGGCCAGCAAGGTCTTTCCTGCCGCGAGTTGGACGAATTCCGAGAGCAACTGCGTGAGTGAGCGTCCGTCGCAGATGGCATGATGCCCCGCGAAGATGACGTGGCAGAGGTTGTCTGTCGGATGCTGGATCACATGCACGCGGAACAGCGGCCCGCGGGTGCGATCGAACGCCTCCTGACCAAGTCGCAGGGCCGCTTGCGACCAGGCCTCTGAGGAGCAGGAATCTTCCCAGCCGATTCGCAGGGGAGACGGAGCTTCAGAGACCTCGAACCATAGCCGCGATTTGTGACCCTGAATGCTCGCCCTCAAATTGGGATGACGTTGCTGCAAACGCTGACAGATGGCCTCGACCAAATGCGGGGTCAGACGTCCCTCGATTTTGGCGGCACAGAGCACAACCATCGACCCACCCTGCTCCTCATGCAATCGCGTCATGAGATGTTCGGCGGGAGTGAGAATGTGCTGTTCAGACGCGATCCGGTGCAACCTGCGGCGGCGATAAGCAGCGATTGTGGACGGGCTGAGGAGGTTGACAAAGAGGCTGGGTTCAAACGGCAGCATGCACGCACCTTTGTCGAGGATTCGTGTTGGGATACGCAGAACCGGCCCTCTGCGTCCAAAACCGACTCGCCCAAGGCTTGGCCCAAACCTTAAGATTTCGTAAGGATTGTGTGCTCCGTGACTAGTTTTTCAAGGGGAATCGCGATTCCACTCCCATGATTTCCTTAAATTGCAGTAGAACTACTAGTGAGCATGTGCTGCTTAGTGCAGGGGTTGATAGAGTTCAATGCAATTCAGTCCCATGCAGCTGAAGTGGACCCCGTTTTTTAGACCACGAGGCGGAGTTTCTTCGATGGTGGTCAGCGGGGGTGAGTGCGGCCGGTCTGGAAGGCACCCCACTGTCCGCGAATGAGTTGTTCCCACCGCACCGCTTCCGACCGATGGCACCACAGCGACGGGATGATCTACGCCGTCTCGGTCTGCCGCTGGCCACGGATGATCCATTTGCGAACCACACGGCAGACTTTCTGTACGTCTGGCCAGTTCAGATGCTGCTTGAGAGCGATGGTGCTGGCAGTGTCCGATGTTCCCGGCGACCGTGCCCCATGTCCGCGCGGAGTCACCGTTTGCATGTCGGACTCACGTAGAAGTCGATTCCCATGGTGTTTGTCCATTGAAGATGCAACAGGATCGACGAGATCGGGCGTCAAGGCATTTTTCTCTGAACCCTGCCACCCCGCGCGTCTGTCTTAGCTCCCGGTCAATGACCGGGGGGCGAATGGTCATGGACAATCCTACGAGGCACTCGACCCCACGTCATTGACGTGGGGCTAAGACGGAGACGCTCAACTCATCCCCAGTTCCTGAGCCAACAACGAATCGGAGTAGATGTCTCCTTCGTCGACTCCCAGGCACCTGGAAACTTCGAAGCAGAACATGGCCCAACCATTTGCAGGAATCTCGCGCCCCTGTTCCTGAAGCTTCTCGATGACGACTGCATACATTTCACCTGCCGTAATATCAGGCGGATCACGTTGCATAATGAGTTCAATCCATCTCGTGTTTTCTCGCCCGCCGAAATCAATATTGAATCGCTTCTCTAGGCGAAACTGAAGATCGAGAAAGTCGATTCCCATATCGTTTGTCCATTGAGAAACAATCACTGAGAGTGCGCTTCCGTTGTCCCATCAATCGGATAGATGTCACCACGTTCCATCTTTGGAAATCAACCAACTTATACCCGTATCACGTGGACCACTGAGCCATTGGTACCCCGATGAACCTTCAATGAAGGGTTCCAGTAAACCGATGATGTTGTCCCAAGTGGCAGAGCTCCATCCGCAAGTGAACTGTGAAGGTCCGGTGTATTCCAATCCAGTTTCCTGACGATCGCAGGCCAGTATGAGTTCGCAATCGGACGCAGCATTCACGAATGGCAGTTCATGAACCGCAAGCGATGAGATTTGCCCGGCAATCAGTCTGCTCAGTTCATCGCGAAACCGACGAACTTCGTCAGCAGAAAACTCTGAAAGACGAAGCATGGCACAATCGGCGATGAAATCGAGTTTCATGGCAATCGGCCCTCAATGCCTCTGGCACCCTGTCACTCTGAAACTCTGTCACCCCGCCGTGTGTCTTAGCCCCCGGTCAATGACCGGGGGTCGGATGGTGATGGGCCATCCTACGAGGCGCTCGACCCCACGTCATTGACGTGGGGCTAAGACGGTCTACACCAGAATATCCGTCACCACATGGCCGAAGACGTCCGTCAGGCGCATGTCGCGGCCGCTGAAGCGGACGGTCAGCTTCGTGTGATCGATCCCCAGCACATGCAGCATGGTCGCATGCAGGTCGTACATTTCGAGCTTCTTGTCGATGGCGTGGTAACCGTAGTCGTCGGTGGCTCCGTAGGTCATGCCGCCGCGGATGCCGCCCCCGGCGAGCCACACCGAAAACCCGAACGGGTTGTGGTCGCGGCCGTCCGATCCCTGGGCCATCGGCGTGCGGCCGAATTCCCCGGCGAACACAATCAGCGTGTCATCGAGCAGGCCGCGTGACTTCAGGTCGGTGATGAGCGCCCCGATTGGCTGATCGACCGCCTTGCAGTTCTTCTCGTGACCATCTTTCAAATTGCTGTGTTGATCCCAGCGGTCGTGGCCGACGCCGGTCGAGGTCAGTTCAATGAACCGCACGCCCCGTTCAATCAACCGCCGGGCGATCAGACAGTTGCGGCCGTAGATGCGGGTCGGTTCGTAGTCCGAGAACAAGCCGTACAGTTCCTGCGTCGCTTTCGATTCGCGGCCGACATCGGCCAACTCGGGCACGGCGGTCTGCATGCGGGCGGCGAGTTCGTAGTTCGCGATCGCCGATTCGAGTTCGTTGTGGCGACCCATGCGGCCCAGCACGCTGCGATCCAGGGTTCGGAGCAGGTTTAATTTTTCCTGCTGAGCTTCGACGGTCGGTTCCGTGCGATCAAGATCTGCGACCGGCGTTTTGCCCGGCTTGAAGATCGAACCCTGATGTGTCGCCGGGAGAAAACCGTTGTGGAAGCAGTCCATCCCGCCGGGGGGAATCAATCCGCCATTGAGGACGATGAAGCCCGGCAGGTTATGGCATTCGGTTCCCAAGCCATACGAGACCCATGACCCCATGCTCGGCCGCCCCTGCAACCCGTGCCCGGTATGCAGAAAGTAGTTGCCGTTGGTGTGCTCGCTGAATTCCGACGTCATCGACCGCACGATGCACAGGTCGTCGGCATGGCGGCCGATGTGCGGAATGATGGTGCTGAGCGGCAGACCCGATTCGCCATAATTCGCGAACGGCCACGGCGATTTCAGCACCGTGCCAACATTGTTGAACTGCGTCGGCTGGACTTGCACCTTGATCGGTTCGCCATGCTCTTTGTCGAGTCGCGGCTTGGGGTCGAACAGGTCCATGTGCGACGGCCCGCCATCCATGTAGAGGAAGATGACGTTCTTCGCGGTCGCGGGGTGCATCGTCGGCCGGGGAGTGAGCGACCCGGGATCAAACGACGGCGCGGCATAGGCGGGATCGTGTGCGAGCGCCGCCATCGCCACCCCACCAAACCCACACGCAACCTGCGAGAGGAATTCACGGCGCGACGCAGCGGCGGGGAGAAAGCGGTGACAATGCGACATCGGGCGAGCCTTGCGAGCGGTGGAATGAACACCCATTAATTATGCCGCATGCGGTGGGGGAGGGGTAGCGCGGAAGGGGGAATGCGGAGTGCGGAGCCTGCTGAAAAGCCGCCACCGCCGCGTGGCGGGAATGCTGCATCACATCGGCCGCGATATTCCACAGCCGGGCCTGCAAAACTCCGCAGAATATCCAGTGCCTGTGCTGGGTGGCGCGTGCCCCATCGCCCGATGGATCGAAATTCTGCAAAAGGCATTCCACGTAAAAGTACTCTCAAGTTCGGCCGTTTGTGTGAATGACGCACAATCCATGTAATCGATGACCCAGCCCGGCATACGGCTTGCTTCTGGTGGCCTGCCTCACTCGCGGGGACAGTGTGGGTGATTGATCCTGGCTTCGCCGCCGGGATAAGATGCCGGTGCGGCCTGTCAGCGATCTGAGTTTTTACAACCTCTAAGCAGCAAAGGGATGGGCATGCGTGTCTGTCTGTTGTGGTGTGTGGCGTCTGGTTTGTTTGTAGCGCTGAGTGGCGGCCTGAACGCCGCCGATCAGCCGAACCTGATCATCTTCTATGCCGACGACCTCGGCTGGGGGGAACTGGGTTGCCAGGGGAGCAAGGACATTCCCACACCCCACATCGACGCGTTGGCCACGAACGGGATGCGTTGCACGAATGGCTATGTCGCCGCGTGTTATTGCAGTCCCTCCAGGGCAGGGTTGATGACCGGTCGCTATCCCACCCGGTTTGGTCACGAGTTCAACAGCACTCACAATCGAGTGGGGCTGGTCTCCACCGAAACCACCCTCGCCGAACGACTCAAGTCGGCCGGGTATGCCACCACCTGCATCGGTAAGTGGCATCTGGGCGGGCAACCGGAAAGTCGGCCACAGCGCCGCGGGTTCGACGAATTCTATGGCACGCTGGCGAATACGCCGTTCTATCATCCGCGCGAATTTGTCGATTCCCGCACTTCGGATGATCCGCAGCCGGTGACCGATCCGGAGTTCTACACGACCGATGCCTATGCCGATCGAGCTGTTGCCTGGCTGGCGGCACGTCGTTCCGAACCGTGGTTCCTGTATCTGCCGTTCAATGCCCAGCACGCTCCGCTGCAGGCGCCGCAGAAATATCTGGATCGGTTCTCTCAAATCAGCGATGAAAAACGCCGCACCTTTGCCGCGATGCTCTCGGCGATGGACGATGCGGTGGGCCGTGTCATGCAGCAGGTGCGTGAGTCAGCTCAGGAAGAAGAGACGCTGGTGTTCTTCATTGGTGACAATGGGGGACCGACGCCGTCCACCACATCGTTTAATGGTCCCTTGCATGGCTTCAAGTCGACCACATGGGAAGGGGGCCCACGAGTGCCATTCCTGGTGCAGTGGAGAGGGACCATCCCGGCCGGGAAGGTCTATGAGTTGCCCGTGATGAATCTGGATGTGATGCCCACCGCGCTGACGGCGGCCGGAGTCGAGATTCCCGCGACATGGAAACTGGACGGCGTCGACCTGCTGCCATTCCTGACGGGCAAGAATACGAGTCGGCCGCATGAAACGCTCTACTGGCGATTTGGCGAGCAATGGGCTGTGCGACATGGTGATGACAAACTGGTTGTCGCCCGCGGCGGGAGTGGTCAGCCCGAGTTGTACAACCTTGCGGCAGACATTGGCGAGCAGCACAACCTGGCCACTGCCCAACCGGAAAAAGTGCGCGAATTGCAGGCCCTCTGGGACCGTTGGAATGCGGAACAGGCCCCTGCCAGTGCGCCAGATGCCCCCGCGAACAAGAAGGCGAAACGGAAAAAGACGGCACAGTAAAGGCGTTGAGCTTCGTCGATCACAGCAACCTCGCGTAATCACAGCCCCTTCAGCATCTCCACCGCCTTCGCTTCAAAGATCGCTTGCCATTCTGGGGCGAGAATGCAGTCGCTGTCTTCCTGGGCGTTGCCGACGTTGAGGAGTTGGTCCTTGGTCGGGGCATAATAAATGTAGCCGTTGGTGTAGCCCACGATACAGGTGCCCGGGTGTGGCGACGCGGCCTTCAGGTTCAGGCCGATCTGCACTGTTAACTCGCCGGGGAACGTGAGCAGCACGAACTCGCCGACCCGCAGGCCGACCAGTTCCACATCGACGGTGCGCTGGCCCGCCGCGATGTTCTGGGCCTGATGCTTCTTGAGCAGCGCGAGATTGGTCTGCACGCGGGTCAGTTCTTCCATCGTCAACACGTTGTGCAAGTACGCCTCGACATGGCGGCGGTTCTCGGCATCAAGCCGGGCGAGTTGTTCGCGGCCGAGCGCGGTCTCATGCAGATACCGGGCCGCCGAGTACGACGGAAAATCGTCGGCGAGGTTGTGCTTCACCAGCAGTTGCAGGAAGGTCTTGAGATTCAGCGTGGTCCCTTTGAGCGACGACGCCAGCCGCAACCGTTCCTCTTCCTGAAGTGCGATTCGTTCGGCGAGATCGGAGCGCGGTAATGCGAGCGTTTCATTCCGCACCAGCAAACGGTCATCGGCTTTGGTCGCGATCTTGTGAATCGCCTTGAGCGTGCTGAGACCCAGTTGGTTCCCGAGCGGTTCGGCATCACGCGGATGATCGACCGCCTTGTAGAAGACGGGGTTGATGTCGCCCCCGCAGCCCTGCACGAACAAGGCGATGGCCCCGTCGCCGAGGTTGTCTTCGATCACCTGTGAGGCGAAGCCGGTCATGTCGGCGGTGTTGGCACCGGAAGGGACACCCTGAATCGGATGACACGCGAAATTGTAAACAACGGCGAGCGGGCGACCATCGGGCCGATCGAGTCGCAACACGCCGATGCTGGGATCGATCGGTCCGACGGCGGCGATGTCGTCATCGGCGGGAAGCGAGTAGGCGTGTCGAACATCGATGGTGCGACCATCTTTCATCAGGATGCGACGGTTCTCGGAAACGCGGTCTTCATGACCAACGCCATAGCCGACCGTCACCGGCACGAGGTGTTTCAAGGCCTGATCGACCGCCTGAAACGACTTCTCGCCGACATCGGGGGCGACAATGCCATGACAGTGGCTCGCATTGACGAGGACATTCGTCGGTGTGATGCCCAGGTCGGTCTGCAGCCGAGTCCGCAACGTCGGCAGATAGTCATTCTTGATGTAACCAATCTCGCCCACGGCGACGGCATCGAGCGTGAGCATGACCGCCGTGGTGTTGCCCGATTTGAGGACGAGCACTTTGACGTAGAGCGGATCGTTGACCGGCCCGGCGTTGGTATCGGTGATATCGACCTTCGCGGCCCCGGCGAGGAGTTCGGCGGACACGGTCGTCGCGTGGAAACAGGCACCCAGAAGTAACGTCATCGCAAGCAACAGGCGGGCAGGCATCGCGGCGGGGCCTTTCAGATAGAATGAGACGACGGATGGAATCACGTGCTCCATGATCCCTCCTGTCTTAGCCCCCGGTCAATGACCGGGGGCCGATGAACAATCGATAATCCTACGAAGCGCCCGGCCCCCGGTGACTCACCGGGGGCTAAGACGGAACGACAAACGGCCAGGGTCTGGCGGGCCAGCCCTGTTCCAGATTGTGTCGTTCGACATAACCGATTCGATTGTACAAGGTCGGCTCATCAAAGCAGAAGCGTTTATCGTAACCCACGGTCCAGATCGGACGCCCCACACACAACCCATAACGCACGGCATCTTTGGCACATTTGACGACATCCGCAATTGGTGAATCAGAATCACTCACGACCAGATGCACATGCCACGACTGGACTGTCAGAGCCAAGATGTGCTGGTGCAACCGCTCGATCAATGACTCGCCCAGCAGGTGACCGACACTCAAGAGCTGATTTGGTAGAAAACGGAACGGCGGGGATTTCAGCCGGTTTCGATCAGCGGCTTCGAGTAGGGGATCAGGTGGATAAATACGGCCATCGTCAACCCACGATCGGGCATCACCACGCAGCCAGCTACCATAAGTGGTCATGGTGACCATAATGCCACAGACGCGCTGCATGCCCCCTCCTGTCTTTGCCCCCGGTCAATGACCGGGGGCCGATGAACGTGGGATAATCAACGGAGCGCTCGGACCCCGGTGACTCACCGGGGGCTAAGACGGGGCAATCATTCCCGGCGATAGACCGATTCGGGATAGGCGTTGAACCAGAACCCGGCGGCGTAGTTCCAGAGGTCGTCGCGGGTAAAAAATGTCGGTTCCATGTAAAGATCCGGATACTTCGACGACCAGCGGGATCTGCGAAGATATCGGTGAACATAGAAGTTCTCGCTGGCACTCGACCTCCAGACATCAAGGCTCACCGCAATTTCAAAACGGAGACTCGGATAACAAGGGACACCCAGCGTCCGCTGCGACCATTGATCCATGGAGAGAATCGGATTCCACTGTGGTTCGTTGCTCACGATGTACAGATTCGGCAGCAGCCCTTCACGCACTGGTCCTTGAAGTTCCGCCAGCGCCTGTGGCTCAAAGCCCAAAGTCGCTTCATGAAACGGCGGGGCATACACCGCCCAGCCGAGCCAGGCGTCGAGCAGGCCCATTGGGTAGAGCAGCGGATAGGTCAGAACCACAGCCACATAGCCACGGGTCACACGTTGTCGCCACAAGGACACGATTTCAGTTGGAGCATCAACGCTCTCTGCGGCGGGTGCCCATTCCCACCACAGCAGGAAGTTCTGCGCGAGAAAGAACAGGTTCCAGCCGAGTACGCCCCACGAGTGGTTCAGTCCTAATGGTCCGAGGATGCCCAACAGTCCCAGATGCATCAGCCACGAACCGCATAACCCATATCGCCGCGTGCGGGGCAGGATCAACAGGATCGCCACCAGCAGTTCCCCGACCGGTAACGACCACGGCAGCGCGTGCTCAAGATAATCCTCAGTCCAGCCACTCGAGAAGTTTTGCCAGCTCGATCGCTTGGCACCCAACATCGTACTGAAGATGCGGCCCCAGCTATCAACGAACGCGACATCGAACTTCGACAGTGCCGAATAGACATAGATACTGATCACCAGCCATCGCCAGCCGGTCACAATCCATTCATCATCAGCAATCGCGATGAGGATCGCCAGCAGAAAAAACTGCCACGCCCACGGTTGCAGCCGATGCTGGTCACTCAGGAAGAGCAGGGCGTAACCGCACGCGGTGATGATCGCCGCGATGGTTCGCCCGGGCCGCGAGGGGAAGGCGATCAGTCCCCATAGACCGACCACCGTGATGACCAGCGACGTCCAATCAAACCAATGCGGGGGGGCCCAATACAACAATGGTACACGCGGGAAGACTTCCTGCGGCGTCCACAACTTCCACGTCACGCCCATCAGCGCAAGACCGCCAAGGCCGAGCAATCGACAGAGGGATGTGGGCATGGGGTGTGGGGTTTTGGGAGTTAGGTGTTGAGTATTGGGAACAGGCACCAGGATCATCCTAACGCCTGAGCCATCGACCTAATACCCAATCCCTAACACCCAACCCCCAATACCCAACCCCTACTCCCCCGCGTCCAGATACACGTCGATCTGCTGGCCGACGTAGAGCGACTGGCCTTCGGGATCGATGGCGTAGATCACTTGCAGCACGCGCGTATCGACCCGTTCCGTGCCAGAGTTCGTCAATGAACGCTTCGGTTCGACATAGGGTTCCACGCGGACGAACGTCATGGGGAGCGCGGTCGCCGCGTCGCCCCGGACGTAACCGAGGCCGGGCAATTCCTGTCGAAAGCGGGGCAAATCCTGTTCATCGATATCAACCCGCACATGCAGTGTCGATGTGTCGCCGAGGACGATCAGCGGTTGTCCCGGGGGCGTACCGATGTATTCCCCCGGACGGACATCCACTTTCAAGATGGTCCCTGAGATGGGGGCGGTCACCACCAGCCGATCGATCTCAGTTTTGGCCTGCTCGACGGCGGCTTTGGCCATTTCCACCTCAGCCCGCGCGACGGCCAATTCTTGTTCCCACGCCCCGGCCTTTAGCTTGGCATCTTCGGCCTGGGCTTGTTCGAGTAAGGCCCGCGCGGCGAGAAAGGCCTGTTCGCGCTGAATGTAATCTTGCGAGGTCCAGATCTTCTGAGCGACCAGTTCTTCCGCCCGATCGAGTTCATCTTTACGGGCCTTGAGATCGGCCTGGGCCTTGCTCACACGGGCTTCACTGGGTGGAACGTCTTCCTTGCGCGGTAGTTGTTGCAGGCGATGTAGGTCGGCCTGAACCTGCGCGAGACGAGATTGTTGCACGCGGACATCGGCTTGCCGCTGCCGATCATCAAGCCGGAACAGCGGAGCTCCCTGGCTGACGGGCTGCCCGACCTTGACGAAGACCTCGGCGACCGTTCCGGGGACAATCGCGGCGACTTCAATGTTTTCGGACTGGGGTTCCACGAGGCCCGATCCGGCGATCGTGCGTTTGTAGGGCGCGCGACTCGGCTGCACGGGAGGATCGGCCGCAGGGGCGGCGCGATTGGTCTGCAACAAGTGCCACGTCATGAAGGTGAAACCCACGACCGCGAGCGCCGGAAAGATGAAATTGCGTCGATTCATGATGCTGTGTTCCGTATTAGCCGCGAGACACCACCGAGTGCTGCGTGCCTGGCGAATGGGTTGTGACGTTCACCACGCGACCGTCTGACATTTCGATAATGCGGTCGCCATAGTCGAAAATGCGATGATCGTGCGTGACGACAATCACCACGCGACCCGCTTGGACGGCGACTTCGCGAATGAGTTCCATCACCGTCTGACCCGACTTGGCATCCAGGGCCGCCGTCGGTTCATCGCACACCAGTAACCGGGGTTCATGCACCAGAGCCCGGGCAATCGCGACCCGCTGTTGCTGCCCACCCGAAAGCTGCGCGGGCAACTGATGGGCCCGCGCTCCCAGGTCGACATAGTCCAGCACTTCACGCGCCTTGATCAGCGCCTGTGGTCGCGGCACCCCTTGGATCAACAGCGGGATGGCCACATTCTCGGTCGCTGTCAGTGCCGGTAACAGATTGTATTGCTGAAAGACAAAGCCCACATTTTTCGCCCGAAACTGCACCAGTTTACGACCGGGGAGTTGCGATTGGGGCGTATCAAACAGCACCACATCGCCCGCACTGGGGTTGAGTAACCCCGCAATAATGGAAATGAGCGTTGTTTTGCCGCAACCGCTGGGCCCAACCAGCAGGGCCAGTTCACTGGTCGGGACTTCGATATCGATCCCATGCAGCACGCGAATCTTCGACTCGCCATCGCCAAAGTCCTTAACGACATCGCGACACGCGACACCGATCGGTTGCACGCCAGACGGCGAATCGACAATCCGCTGCGGTTCCAGAAGTTCTGTGGTCATCGTTCAATACTCAACAGGTTCTGTGTGTTAACGGAACACAATTGCCGGTTCGAGAATCCACACGCGACGCAAGCTCACAAAACTGGCCGAAACGATAATCAACGCCACGGCACCGGCGGCAATCGCAGCGACTTGCCAAGGCATGTAGAACCCGGCGAGATGCGTCATGCCCTTCGTCGACTCAAAGAAGGCCGCGGCCATTCCCACACCCAGACCATAGCCGACTAACCCGACTATGGTGGCCTGCAACAGCACCATCCCGGTGAGCCCCAGATTGGTCACCCCCATGGCTTTGAGAGCCCCGAACTGTTTGATGTTCTCGACCGTGAAGAGATAAAACGTCTGCCCCGCGATCGCAGTCCCCACGATGAAACCCAGCACAATCGTGATGCCAAAGTTGATCGGGATGCCCGTACTGCGCAGGTAATACCCCACCTGAAACCAGATCATGTCCGAGCGCTGGTAAGCCTGCAGTTGCGTCGCTTTGTGAATGCGATCACAGACTTCATCCGCAGAGACATCGGCTCGCGGCTCGGCGAGCACGAACGACATCACGTTCCGTTCCGGCGGGACAAACTTCACCGCTTGCGAGTACCGCGAATAGACAATCGGAAACGTTTCAAACGGAGCATGCACATCCACCACGCCGACCAGCACCCCCCGGCAATCATTCATTTCGATCGTGCGACCCAGGCGAATCGGCTCACCGATACCAAACAGATATTCGTACCCTGCCTTGTCGACCATGAAGGCATCAGGACGACGCAGGTCGGCCAGTGAGCCCGCGAGAACTTTCACCGGGGCACCAACCAGCGTGGTGTCATCGAGACCAATCAGTATCACTTGCCGGAATTCACCTGTCTCCAAGTTGCGGGCCCGCGCCTGACTTTTGAAGAACCGCACGGCCCAGTCCACACCAGGCACGCCACGCACGCGGTTGAGATCGCTTTCCGACAGCGGCTTCACTTCTTCAGTGTTCTGCATGTTCTCATCGAACACCCAGATCTGCGCGTCACGCACGTTGAGCACCGTCGAGGCTGTCCGCCGCATCAGGCTGATAAAAATCGACGTCTGCTGAGAGATCAGCAGCACGCCAAACGCGACACCAAAGACCGTGCCAAAATATTTGGCCCGATCGCCGGTCAACATTTTCCAGGCGACCCAGTTCATGGCGAAACCCCGCAAGGCACAGGTTGTCCCAACGCCGCCAGAGAGAACCGCGTCACATGGTCCGCGAGGGTATCAATGGTCAGCCGGCTATAAGCCTCGTCTCCAATCAGCAACCGGATAATAGGCTGATGGACGTAGTAGAAAAGAACCTGACCAACAATGCTGAAGCCGACCTGCCACCGCTCGTGTTCCGGCATGTCGGCTGGCAGCAACTCCACCAGAATGGTGCGCAAGGCATCGGCCATGGGGCGAATATAGTCTCGCACGATCGCCTCACAGGCCTCCGTGGGATACGACAATTCGCGTAACATCAGTTGTAGATGCCACTTGGGTCGATCGGCAGAGAGCATACGGGCAAACATGGTCCCCACAAATGCCCGCAAACGCTGAGCCGCAGGCATCTCCGCCGGCCAATCGGGAAAGGGCATTTCGTCGGACTGCGAGCACTGGGCCACACGGACAGCCGCCACGTAAAGCTGCTTCTTGTCTCCAAAATGGTAGTGGACCGCCGCGATATTGGCCTCGGCGTGCTGACAGATTTCGCGGATGCTGGCCGCCTCAAACCCTTTGTCCGCAAAGATTTGCCCTGCGGTGGACAGCAGGCGTTGTTTGGTATCGTCGAGCATGGTGTCCGATCCTGAGCGGGAATCAAACAAGTGTTTGATTGAATTCTAGCTGACAGATCGACTAAGTCAAGCGCTTGTTTGAATGATTTTCCGAGAATCGATTCTCCAACATGTTGTTTTGTATCCCTGTGGCTGGTGCATCCCATTTATCATGCGGAAACCGCCCTGTCAGACCGCCTGCCGGATGCCTCTCCGCCGGTGATCGTGAGTTCTCTCATTTCCGCAGCGGTTTTCGTGACGGAATTTGACATGCCTCGCTCTCAACGTGCCTACAAAATTCGAGCGGCCTTGCGGGGGAATCTCTTCCGGAATGTCATGCGGTGCGTGCAATTTCTGGCCCGCTTCAACCCCGGCCGCTATCCCAGTTTCGATCGCAAAACCGGCAGGATGGAAAGCATGGAAATCGCCAAGTACGGAATGTTTGAGCAGATCGTCCCCGGTGTCGGGTTGATCTACAGCTTTGCCAGTGTCGGCGTGCTCATCGGCGAACGTGGTGTCGTGCTGATCGATACCTCAAGTTCATTTTTCTCGAAGCAGGTCTGGCTGACGTTACGCGGACAGACGCTGCTCCCCATTCAGCACATCATCCTGACGCATGGACACATCGACCATGTCACCGGCATTCAACGGTTCCTGGATGATGCCGTCGAACACAATTATCCGCGGCCCGAAATCTGGGCACAGCAGCGCATTATCGATCGCTTTGAACGTTATGAGCGCATGCCCGGTTGGATCATCGAAATCAACCGCCGGCAGTTCGGGTCAGACAAGGTCAGCAAGGCAATCCCGGAACGCTACGTTCGCCCCGATCATCTGTTTGATGAGTTCACCTCGTTCGAGTTTGAAGGCGAGACCATCGAACTCTATCACGCGGAAGCCGAGACCGATGATGCCACCTGGGTCTGGTTGCCGCAGCGGCAGGTGGCCTACGTGGGTGATCTGCTGCTGAACTCGCTTCCGAACACCGGGAATCCCAACAAGGTGCAACGTCACACGTTGGGCTGGGCCGTCGCCTTGGAAGCCATCGCGGCGAAGCAACCGCAGCATCTCATGGGGGGGCACTTTCAACCCATCTCGGGAGAGAAGTGTCAGGAAGTGCTGCTGGAAACGGCCCGGGCGCTGCGCTACCTGCATGATGCCGTCGTTGAGCGACTCAATGCGGGTCGCTGGCCCGAGCAGATTCTGGCGGAAAAGCTGCAGCTTCCTGAAGATTTGCGTTCCAAACCGTATCTGCGTGAAGTCTATGGCTGCTGCGAGTTCATCGTGCGCGACGTCTTGCGACAATATGCGGGCTGGTGGACGGGGCACCCCGCGGAACTCTTTCCGTTGACGCGGGCCGACGTGGGCACCGAAATGGTGGGACTCATCGGGGCCGATCGACTGCGGGACCGCATCCGCGAACTTATGGCTCAACAGCAGCACGCGACGGCGTTATCGCTCGCCGTGATGCTGACCGACTCGCCCGAATGTACCGCCGCCGATCGTGATGTGCTGGCGACCGTCCTCGAAAAACTCGGCTCGTCGGAAAGATCGTTCATTGCCCGCAATCTCTACACGCAGGAAGCCGCCGCGGTGCGACGCAAATAGTGTGCGAACACGATCAAAAGTCGCCGCTTTCAAGGTCGGTCTTAGCCCCCGGTCAATGACCGGGGGGCGATGAACGATCGATCATCCTACGGAGCGCTCGGCCCCCGGTGACTCACCGGGGGCTAAGACATGGCAGTGCCCATATCCCGCTGGACACTCGGCACACATGCACGGGTTTCGCGAGAGCCGAGACGCTATTCTGGCACGTGAATGGTGGCTTTGATGTGTTTGAGATTGGTGACGATGGTAAAACTCATCAGCACCAGCAGCGACCACGCACTCCACTTGGAAACATGCACCGTCGCCCACGCCCCGAGTTGATGCGGGTAGGCCCAGAGCCCGAAGAATGTGCCCATGTTTTCGGCGAGCCAGATGAAAAACCCGATCAGCAGAAATGACAGCGGCAACGGCATCCAGCGGTCTTGCTGATAGGGTCTGAAGATCACCGTGGTCCGGGCATACAGACCCAGGGCCAACGCTCCCAGATACCAGCGGTAATCGCCAACATAGTGATGCGTGAAGAAGTTCGCATAGATCGCGGTGGCCACCACGGCAGCCATCCAGTAGGGCGGATGATGCAGCACGCGCAGGTGAAACAGCCGCCACGCCTGAATAATGTAACTGCCCACCGAGGCATACATGAATCCGGAAAACAAAGGCACGCCATAGATCTTCGTGTATGCGAAATCAGGGTACGACCATGAACGAATGCCGCTCGATGTCTTGAACAATTCCAAGGCGAACCCCAGCAGGTGAAACAGGCAGATCGCCTTGAGTTCATCCCACGATTCGCGGCCCGACCACACCATCCAGCATTGAATACCCACCGCGATCAGCAACAGGGCATCGTACCGGGGCAGACCCCAGATTCCCGCGCGAGGCACCAGAAACACCGAGATAAAAAAGAGCCCCGCAAACAAACAGGCCCGGGCTTCCTTGATGGTGAAATGCCACAGATCGACCAGGAACTCGCGGAACAGCGAGACGGCGCGTGTCGACTCGAGGGTAACCGTCGCACTCTCTGCCATGAGGTATCGCCCAAAGGCAACCGCGGCCAGGCTACCAACAGCCCGCCATCCTCATCGACGATACTCGTCGCTGACAGAATGGTCGAGGCCGACAGATCGCGAATTCCCGTGCGCTCTTCAAGCCATGCGTTGCAGCTTGAGCTGTACTTCCTGCAGTTGCAGGTCGTGATTGCGGATGCTGCTGGTAAGGTTCGCGATGATCTGCTCCAGTTGCTGCACGCGGTCGATCCAAGCCGGGCTGTCGGGCGCGGAAGCCGCCATGCTCGAGGACACGGCAGCAGCCTGGCTGGTTGTCGGCGGTTTTGCCAGCACTGCCCGTTCGCGGCCAATCGCCAGCAACCGCTGCAGAACGCGGGTGTGATCGATCGGTTTCTCCAGAATATCGGTGAACCCGAACTTCTGGATCTCCTGCGTGATGCCGCGCCCCTCGGAATGCGTGCCGTTGACAGTGGGCGTGGCGAGCACGATGAAGTGCGGCAACGCGGTGGAAGGTAGGGTATCGGCGAGGCGATCGAGTTGCTGGCAACGGACCTGGAGTTCCATGGCCGTGCCCGTGGTGAGATTCCACTCGGTCAGGACGACGTCGATACTCAAATTGACGGAGAGAATTTTGAGGGCTTCATCGAGGGTTTCCGCCACGGTCGTGCGATGTTGCGCACGCTCGAGCGTCGATCGTAAGGCGCGCCTCAAAGGAGCCACATGACTGACAATCAGGACCTGCATGCTGCAACTTCCCGGGGCGTCGCGTGCAACCAGCATCCAGTTGCAGTAAACACCTCAGATGAAAGTTTCGTCCCTTTCATGACAAGAAGGTAAGGTGAAACTAGTCATTGAAAGGTGAAAAACTCGCGCGGTGCAAGTCCGCTAGGCATAGATGTTCAAGCCGGAATCTTCCGTACTCAATGAGGTGAATACCTGAATCACTGAGGCGGTTACCCGTGTGTTTGTGGAGATTTGAGCCTCTGCCGGAGGGAAATGACCGGCTTTTGCCAGAGCCATTCTCAATAAAGTGAGACGATATCGACATCGTTTGTGCTGCGGCTGACACTTTCCGCAACGAATCGGAGACAGTCACTCCGCAGAATTGAGAGGTAAGTGAACGCTATTTCGCGGGTTTTGCCTGTAGCTGTAGTTCCCGTATTTCACGTCCTTTCAGCTCGATCGTGACCGGCTCGGTTTCGTCGGCTTTACTCCCGGGATTGGGCATGCCGGTGACGGCATATGTTCCTGGGTGGACGTTTTCAAAGGTGATTCGCCCCTCGACATCGATGTTTCCGCTGCCGCCCCACTTTCCCACGCGTTCGCCTCCCTCTGCCTTCACATGCACGATGAAGTGTTCGGGACGCTGTGATTTCGAGAAATCGACTTTGACCCGCAGTGTCGCCGCGGGCAGCAGGCGGAGTTCGATATCGGTGGCGGGCGTCGTCATCGACTGGCGTAACCCTTCGCGATAATACCCCGGCTTGTGCAGCCAGATCGACGCTTTCCCCGCCGGGACGGTCTCGAACCGGAAGCGTCCTTCGGCGTCGGTCTTCAGGCCTGCATCGTCGAGCAGGCTGTAGCGCTCGTCACCTGAAGTCTGCACATCGGCGAGACGGACCTGCACATCGGGAAGTGGTTGGCTCGACTCATCGACCACTTTGCCGGACACCGTCACGGCCTTCACCAGCCCGCTATCATGCCGCGACCAGCGCGGCTGCTCATCGAAGAATTCATGGGTCAACAGTCGCGAGACATATCCATCTGCCTGAATGAGAAGGCGATGTCGTCCGGGGGGAGCCTGCTTTAACATCCAGTGCCCCTCGGCATCGGCGACCACTTTTTTCACGGCCACATAGGCATATCCCCCCGATGGAGGCGTCTCTATCCGCTCCAGAATCGCGGTAGCGGTCAGCGGTTTACCTGATGCGAGATCTTTCACGACCCCTTCCAGGACGACGCCATCTTCGATTTTGAAGCCATGTGCTTCGAGCCGCCGGTCTTCCACGGGAATGTCTTTCGGCAGCTTGACCGCAGCGAAATCGAGATTACCCCCGGTGTAGATATCGAGTTGAGCAAGAAGAGGCTCTTTGGGGTTAACGCCACGGGCTTCGGCGGGGAGTTTCTGCTGAAACTCCAACTTGTCGGGTTGCCAGACGGTAAAAGCCCAACTGATCATCGCGGCGACTTCCTTGGCCGGTTCCCGATTCGGGTTGAGCCAGAAGCTGCGGCCGACCCCGTCATGCAGCACGATCCGCTTTTTGTCGGTCTCAATGTTTGCGAAATCGACGAGCACCTCGTTCAAAGTCGCGGCATCGGCCCGGCATTCGGCGTGCCATTGACCACCCCCAAACGGCGGGCCTTCCCAATACGCGATCCGTGATTTCGCATTGAAAACCGCCGCCGCCCCTTTCGGCCAACCGGGGTCATGAATCGGATCGTTCCCCTCACCGCCTGAAATCAAAGCCCAAGCCGCGGGAGCCGACAGGAGCAGAAACCCAACGGCCAGGCTTACGGTGCGCCAAACACATTGCTGGAACGATCTCTGGTTCATGACACGGCTCCATCGCGCAAGGACAAGCATGAGACAGGAACACTGAACTGGCTGCTCACACAGACGCCGCAGCCGAAAATTCGTTCCCCAAATGTCCTGCCCTGTGTGGAGTTTCCCAGGAATGACTGCATTCAGAGAGGTCAAGGCCAACGGAACCTACCCCTGTGATTGACCAGAATCAACACCAAACAACTCGCAGATCGCCGCCACCGCGGCAGGTTGCAGCGGCGAGTTCTTCACAGGTACGAACTTCGACTTCTTCACTTCCATGATCGCGATTGAATCAATACGCGGTTTTCCTTCGGGCCATTTCTTGACGACCGCCAGAAGCACGCGCGGCCAGTTGCGACCATCGATCCGTTCGGTCCGGATCTGACCCGAGTACTGCCACATGGCAAAATCGCCCGGCAGACTGCAGGTCACCTCCACAATGGGCGTCGGCGGGTTCACCGCCAGCGACATCATGTTTTTCAGGGAATGACTCAGTTCCGCCAACGGTCCTCCGACGGCGATATTGCCCATCATTTTTTGCAGGGTCTCACTCATCGGCCCGGTGACGTGAGGTTCCGGTTGAGGCACATCGAGACTGAAGTTGAGCCGGAAGCCCGGATGCTCGCCAATCAGCCGCGTGAACTCGCGTAGTGCCGGGCCATACGCGCTGTTGTCGGCGGCCTTCTCCAGTTCCCGCTGTTGAGCCGCCTGCATCTTCGACACGGCGGAGGTCAGCCGTGCCTGTTGCTCGCGCATCCGCTCACCAAAGACGGCCTCCCATGCCTGAGTTTGTTCGGGAGTCAACACGCCGGGCAGCATGTCTTCGCCGCTCGGTTGATACGATTCCTCGGCCTGTCCCAGTGCGACCACATGACCGCGATGGAGTGCTACGCCGAAACCATGTTCCGGATCCCATTCGCAACTGAAGGACAAGCCGATCAGCGCCTCGCCGGCATGTTCCTGCCGCAGAATCATGAAGCCTTGAAACTCGAGTACTTCGCTGAGCTGGTCGACAAACTTCACGCGGGGTACATCTTCAAACCAGTCGGGCATGCTCTTCCGCGCAGCTCGAATGTACCGCACCAGCGTTTCCTGCAAGTCTTTCCAGATCTGCGCTTCGTGATCGAACAAGTGCTGCAGCGCCTGGATTTGCGCGGGAGAGGGATCATCGCCCCCTTCGATGATGCATTCCTCATCGCCCGTTTCCAGCAGCAGCGGAAACGCCCGTGTCGTGCGCCATTCGTCTTGTGCGTGCTTCCATTCCAAACCGGCCAGAGAAAGCGTTTTCGTAGGCATAGGGCAGGTCTTTCGATAGATCGATGCTGTGCTGAACCCGACAGACAGGAGTGATTCAACTTAACCTGCGACGTGAACAATCGCAAACTTAGACGGCGACACCCCCTTGGCAACTGTCGCCGTTGCCCTACAATCAAGCTGGGGCAATTCTGGGATTCCGTGAGGTGACCGATGGCGTCGTATGAGTACTCGAAATGGGATGGCTCGCAGAGTTTCACGCCCCAATCGGCCGACGAGGTCTTCGACAAGCTCAGCGAATACCTCATGCAGTACGGCGATGAGGTGATGGACTCGCTGCAGATGTGGGAAGAGGAACATCCCGATCTCATCGACCAGCTCATCAAACAGGGCTATATCGAGAAGGATGCCGAGGGAAAGTACGTCGTCACTCCCAAAGGGATGAAGCGCGTCGAGAACAAGGCGCTGGAAGAACTCTTCGATGTCCGTCGCAAGGACATTCTCGGCAAGCACGAAACCGATCACCGGGGCGTCGGGCAGACCGTGCATGAGGAATCGAAGCCGTATCAGTATGGCGACCCGGTTTCCAACTTGAACCTGCACGAGACGCTGCGGAACGCGATCGCCCGGCAACAGGGAGGCCCGCCGATCCGCATCTCGCAGGACGATCTTGTTGTGCATGAGACCGAATACCAGACATCTTGCGCGACCGTCGTGCTGCTCGATATGTCGGGCAGTATGACGCGGTATGGCAAGTATGGCTCGGCGAAGAAGGTGGCGTTGGCATTACAGGCGTTGGTGCGGGGCAAGTATCAGGGCGACTTCATTCAGGTGATCGGGTTCTACTCGTTCGCGTCGCCACTCACTGAACGGGAACTGATCAACTCGGCTCCCAAGCCGGTCAGCATTTTCGATCCCCGCGTGCGAATGCGGATCAATCTTGATCAGCCGCCGAGCTTTGTCCCGCAGCACTTCACGAACATTCATGCCGGGCTGCAATTCGCGCGGCGGGTGCTCCGCCGACAATCACAAATGAACCGCCAGATCATCTGCATCACCGATGGCGAACCGACGGCCCATGTCGAAGGCCGCGATGTGATGCTGATCTATCCGCCGTGTGAGAAGACAGCGAACGTCACCCTCGCCGAAGCGAAACGCTGTGCGAGCGAGGGGATTCACATTTCGAGCTTTGCCCTGGTGGAAGATTACTTCTACATGGGGCTCGTGAACTTCGTCGAACAGATGGCGAAGGTGACCGGCGGCGTCGCGGCTTATTGCAACGCCGGTGACCTGGGCAACATGGTGGTCGACAGCTTCATCGGTGGCCGCCGTAAACGCCGGGCGATGTGAATCAGGATGAGGGTTGAGAAGTCTCCAGCGGGACGCATAGAGTCTGGCCGACCTGATCGCGCTGACGGTGCCCGAGTCCGTTCGCTGCTGAGCAGGCTGGTACATAAGCGTAGACCTCTGCAGCCCCCAATCGTGCTCGCCACCACCAGCGCATCGCCACAGTGAAGGTAGTGTGCTGTTTCCAGTAGGATGGTCGTGCTAATCGTCCAGATCGAGTTGCAGGTCGGCGTTTCCGTCGGCGGTCACGTCCACGAACAGGTCGGTGGTGTCGGGCGAAGCATATTTGGCGTTGAGTCGGGCCTTCTTCAGCAGTTGCATTTCCTTGCCGTCGGAAGGGGGGAATTCATTCTGCGCTGAGCCCGCCGTCACGGTCACCTTGCATTTGCCGACGGGAGCACCGTTTTGTCCATTCGTTTTGACCGAGAATTCGCCCTGCTCGTTTCCGACGCCGATGCCCGTTGGTCCCGTATCGGGATAAAACGTCACGACCGGCTTTTCGACGGGCTGGCCTTTGATTTTCACCACGCCGCTGATGGGTGCCAGCTTTAGGTCACGATAACCGGCCCCGCCCCCGCCTCCACCACCGCAACCCCACAGTCCCACCGCGATCATGGTCATGCCTAGCGAAACGGAAATCGACTTTCTGGTCATATCGGGATACGCCTTGTCCACAGGAGATAAAGCCCTCGCATCAGGAATCGACACGGACTGACGTCGGGCGACGCCAATCCGTGCCGACCATCAGGCGAGACCACACACATTCCGCCACACGCCGGGCATCTCCACGGGTGCAGCCAACGGGATAATTAGAATTCGCCCACGGTCTCGCCGCCCCCCAATGTCGCTAGGCTGCGGTAGAGTGAGAGATCGATATTCTGGCTGACAAACTTCACCGAGCCATCGCACATCGCGAAATGACTGCCGCCCGTGTGCTGACTGTAGAACGAATAATTGTTCGGCCAGTCGCCCGCGCACTGCGTGAGCAACTGATCCTGACTGACACCTGGCGTGGTGGCACAAATCGCGGGGGCATTCAGCGGAATCGAGCACGTTGCGGTGGCTCCGTTGAACCAGTACCACCAGGTATGAATGCAGTACTTGGGAACCGATTCCCCCATCGCGAACGTGTTGCTGGTGCCATCGGTAATGTGCCGGAAGTTGTTGGAATAGGGGAAGCCGTTACCACGGAAGATCAACCCGTTTCCACGATCCAGACCATCGGCAGTAACGCCCCAGCGTGTGCTGTTGAACCGCGCCGGTGAAACCCAGGTGCCCCAGCCCCAGTTGGCCCCCGCGACCGCCTTGTAACTGTTCACGGCCCAGGTACCGCCATAATTCGCGCGGCCCCCCATGATGGGGTCGCTGGTATCCGACGGGCAGCGAAACACCGGAATGATCTGCTTGGCGGCCCAGCCATTGCTGGGGTTCGCCACCGCCGTTCCAGCAGGGTTCGGCGAACGGGGATCGTTGTTAATCCCATAGCTGGTGTTGATCTGGTTGAACAACGGGGCCTGATCGATATTCGGCAGGATCGACACCATCCAGCTCAGCGTGATGTTATCGACCGTGAACGTCGTGCTGTAGTTGATCGGGAACTGATTGAAGTTGTCGTGATAGTTGTGCATCGCCAGGCCCAACTGCTTCAGATTGTTGCGGCACTGGCTGCGGCGGGCCGCCTCACGCGCCTGCTGCACCGCTGGCAACAATAGCGCAATCAGAATGGCGATGATGGCAATCACCACCAGCAGTTCAATCAACGTAAACCCCCGACGAGATGAGCGCATGGCAGAACCCTCCGCTAACTTTGGGAAGAACGAGATGGACAAGATGTGCTGACAGGATCTTAGACGACCACGCCATCATATTGGAAGGCCTTGATTTGTCAAGGAAAACCCTCACCGGACCGAGGGCAAATACGATTGAGCGGCAGACGTCACCGTGAAATGCTGTGGACGCGCGACGGGTGATTCAGTCAGAAAGATGTCCCAGACTCCGCCCATCACGAGCGCGATAATACCCGTCAATGTCACCACATGAATCATTTGACGCAGATGACTGTGAGTCTCGTGACGACAGGCCGTGACTGTGCCGATCACAATGCACACCGGAATCCACAATCCCAGCAGGGGACCAAGGATTGCCGGTGCCATCAGACAAGTCAACAAAACGATTGGCACGGTGATCCACCATTGCGGCACACCGCGCATGAAGAGTCGCCGGTTCAACTTCAAAAAAGATAACAGCATCAACCAGACCGGCAGGATCACGCACCAGGAGGCTGTCGGAGGAAAACTCGCCGACATCGCAAAGTAGACACAGTTGCCACAGGCGAGCATGAATGCTCATTTCATGAAAATGGTCGTAAGTTGATCTGGCGCGACAGGTGGCACGTTCTGTTAAGACATTGTGGTCAACATTTCCAACTCATGAATCTGCCATGAGATGACTTTACTCTAGGGGATATGGGATGATCCACAAGAAGCCATTCGCAACAATCGGCATGCTGTGTGCCGTCGTCATTCAGATAGTGAACCGTGGAGCATGATCATGTCAGAGGCCCCCCACGAACAGAGTGTCGCCAAACAATCTCAAGTGACGAACTTCGATCTTTACAAACTATATTCCGAGGAAAACCACAAGTACAACTCGATTATCTGGCAGTTTCCCGTCGCTGTGATTGGCGTGAATGTGCTCGCTTTTGACAAAGTTGGGCAAGGCATCTGGTTCATAGTGTTGTTCCTGATGCTGAACTTGGTGCTCACGGCGTTTCTGGCAAAACATGTGTACCATCAGGGCTGCTTCACCAAAGCCCTCGCGAAACTGGCAGACGGCCTCAGAAGCGAAGATGCCAATCTCAAACTGGTTGAATTCAAAAAAGACGACTGTGCCTTGATGAATCGTTTCAAATCGGCACGCGCTTCTGTGTGGCTGGTCTACAGCATGGTCTTGTTCAATCTCATCGTTTACGGCAGCCTCTTGTTCAACACACTGACGTGTCCGAAGCCGCCGATCAATCCACCCGACACAAGCGCCAGCGATGAAAAAGACCAGACACCCATATCAGAATGAAAGCGTCCATTCGCCCAATCAAAGAGCACGCACCAGGCGGCTACTCCACACAGGAAGGCCGATGTGGCTCGGCAGTCTGAACGCGTATTGCCATCTTTGCCCCCCGGCGGTTTTCATCGCTCTAATTTTTATCCCTGTTTGCGACTCTTGTGCCTTTTGTGGCTGACGACCTTGGCCTTTGCATCCCATGTTGGCGAGGTAAATTCACCGGCGGTATCACCGCCGGCTTTTCACGCTAGACCAATCAGGGAGCTGACACTCTCCGCTCGCTACATGTTTGTCTTGGCATCCACGGCATCACCCAAGATGGAATTGAGTGCCTTCGTCACGGCGGCATCGTACTGATGGTCTTTCGAGTAGACACGGAAGATGCAGAAGCTCACCGGCAGCGCGCGGAACAGTTCGTCATCGTGCAGTTCCTGCGTATCACCCAGCGAGGGATCCAGCAGATAATTCTGTCCCCCGGCGGGAATGCGGCCGCTGGGGCGATGGTAGTGCCGGGCGACATCAATCTTCAGGGGAATCTCACGGATCGCCTTCGGCAGCTTTTCCTTCAGCCGATGCATGATGAGATCGGGGGCCGAGAAGATCGAAGTCCGTTCGGCAGTGCCCGTGTGAAAGTGCAGCGTCTTTTCACACGCCATTTTCCATTGCATCTGCCGCGACAGAATTAACTGCCACTTCTGCCCCAGGGCCTGCAAGGTGGGGTCGGTCGCATCGGCCCAGCGATGGACATCGACGAGGAAGCTCGATTCGGTGAAGTGGCGATATGCGGTCAGATTGTCGAGCGGATTGCCTTGAAACAGATGCGGCATGGTTTCGGGAAACAGGTCTTCTAGGGCGAGATCGAGCCCGCGGACGGTGCGATGAAAGTAGACCGCGCGGAACAGATTCGCCCGCGTTTCAATGAAATGTATCAGCGTCTGCATGCCCCGCGCATGAATGGTTAAGCCTGCGGGAGTGAAGAACGAATAATGCAAGATGCGGGAGATGTCGAAGGCTTTGGTGCTGTAGCCGGTCATGTACGCATCACGCAGCACGAAGTCCATGTTGTCGACGGTGTAGATGCCACTGAACAGCGACCGCAGTTTTTTCAACCAGTCGGGATGCCCTTCTTCGCCCGGCGTCCCGGGCCGTGGTCGACGAATCAGCCATGAGATTTGCGCGGGATCGAGTTCTTCGAGCGGTTGCAGTTGCCCGCGCGGGTTACGGCGGATCTTGCGGAGCAGGTCGCCAAGTTCCTGCTCGATGATCACGCCGCCGATGGTTTCATGCGTGATGCCAAACTGATCGAGGTAATGATCGTCGAAGAAGTGGCCGAAGGGGCCGTGACCGACATCGTGCAAGAGGGCCGCCATCCGCAGCAGCGATTCGACATAGGCGCGCGAGGGGACATTGCGGCACGCTTCGACCAGTGAATCGTACCAGTGTTCAGTGGCCAGCGAGGCGAGGTGCATGGCTCCGAGGATGTGCTGGAACCGCATGTGCTCGGCCGAGGGGAAGACCCACCACGCCGTTTGCAACTGGTGAATCTGCCGCATCCTCTGCACCCACGGATGATCGATGATGTCCTGCTCGGCGACCTCGCCAGCGGGCAATCCGCTGCGCGCAATGAACGGGATATACCCGTGAATGGGATCGTGTGACAGAGATTCGTTAACGAAATCGCGGACCATCCGTTGTCCTTCCGGGAAACTGTATTCCGGCATGGTAACGGATTGATGGCGAACGTCGAAGAGATAAGGTGATAAGCACCAAATCTCAAATCCGAAATCTCAAGGAAATCTCAAGACACAAATTCCAAACAACCGCGATAGGGGGGCCACGTTTTGAATTTGGCTCTTGAGATTTCCTTGGGATTTGCGATTTAGGATTTGAGATTTCTATCACCCCGTGGTGCGCAAACCCGACGCCACCCCCTGGATGGTCAACCGCACGAGTTCACCCAGTCGCGTGGCGGTTTCTTCGTCGCCGCCGTCCATGGCGGTGCGCATGCGATTGATGAGTTCGATCTGGATCAGGTTCAGAGGGTCGACGGACGGGTTCCGTTCCTGGATCGAGCGTTGCAGCCACGGCGTGTTGGCGAGCAAAGCGGGTTCGCCCGTGATCATCAGGACCGCGGCCCGGGTCTGCTGGAATTCGGCTTCAATCAACGACCAGACCTGCCGGGCCGGGCTGTCGGCGGGTGTCAGTTCAGCATAGCGCTGGGCGATGCCCAGATCGGCCTTGGCGAGCGCAAGTACGGCGTTATCGATCATGGCCTGAAAGACCGGCCAGTGACCATACAACATCTGCAGCGTGGCCCAGCTATCACCCGCGGACTGTGCTTCCGCCATGAGTGCCGTACCAAGTCCGTACCAGGCGGGCAGAAACTGACGGCTCTGCGTCCACGCGAAGGTCCACGGAATGGCCCGCAAGTCAGACAGCGATTTGCGTTCCCGACGCCGTGACGGGCGGGAACCGATCGGCAAGCGTTCGATCTCCGAGATGGGCGTGGCCTGATCAAAATAGGCGAGAAAGCCCGGGTGTTCGACCAGTTGTCGATAGAACTGGAATGAACTTAACGCCATGCGATCGACCAGTTCTCGCCATCCCGGTCCCACCTCGGGTTGCGGTTCGGCGGTCACCAGCATCGTGGCCCAGGTCACCTGTTCCAGATGCCGTTTGGCGATCTGCGGATCGTCATAGCGTTCCGCGAGAACTTCCCCCTGCTCGGTCATGCGGAGCGCACCACCAACCGACTTCGGCGGCAAAGACAGAATCGCTCGCGCGGCAGGACCACCCCCGCGACCCAAGGCACCTCCGCGGCCATGAAACACGACCAGCTTCAGATCGTTGGTCTCTGCCACTTCCGCCAATCGATCCTGCACGCGATAGAGTCCCCAGCATGCGGCGAGGTACCCGCCATCTTTCGTGCTGTCAGAGTAACCCACCATCACCACCTGCGTCGGCTGGGCCGAGGTCGATGATTGCAGGTAGTCCCGATACTCGGGAATCGCCAGCAGGTCTGTCAGAATTTCTGGTCCACGCCGCAGGTCATCAATGGTTTCAAAGAGGGGAATAATCGGCAGATACGTGAGCTTCCGCGTGCCATCGCCCGGTGTGGCTTTCCAGGCCCATTTCCAGAACCATAGCACGGCCAGCAGATCGCTGGGGTAATGCGTCATGCTGATGACATGCCCCCCCAGCCGTTCCGGTCCATGGGCTCGAATGATCCGCACCAGTAGTTTGAACAGCGACAGAGTTTCGCGGCCCTGATCTGACAAGCCTTGCAGAATCTCGTTGCCCACTGTCGGTTCCGTGGTCAATAACTGGCAGCGCTCGGCCTCCGTCGCCGTCGCGTAGTCGGCACATTGGCCCGTCTTCGCAAAAATCTCCTTCAGCACGTCGACATGCACGCGCGAATCCTGACGCACATCGAGCGCCGCGAATTGCAGGCCGAACGTTTCAATCTGATCCAGCCAGGCATCCAGCAGCGACCGCGCGATGCGCTGACCCTTATGCTGCGTCAAACTGTCGGCGAGCAGTTGCACATCGGCTGACAGCTCCGACGCATGCCGATACATGATCCCCTCCGATTGCGTACCACTCGCGGCGGCGAGGGTCGATTGCAACCGCACTTGTATCACCTTCAACCAGCGGCGATAGACTTCCACATCGGCCACGGCGGAGACGGCTTCCTTGACCGCGGAAGACTTCTTCATCGCGGCCGTCAACGCCTCGGTCAGCGAGGACTCGACCACCACCGATTGCGAAGACATGACCAGCAGTTCGAGGAGGCTTTGACAGACACCCAGATGCCGTTCGATCGCCGCGCGACGCAACCGTTCGAGTGCCTGCCCCGTGACTTCCGCCGTGACGAACGGGTTGCCATCGCGATCGCCCCCGATCCAGGAACCGAAAGTGACGAACGCGGGGATCTGGAAGGTCTGGTCGGGATAGGCCTCCGCGAGCGCGGTTCGCAAGTCACGGCGCAGTTCGGGAATCACTTCCCAGAGGTTATCAAAGAAGAACAGTCCCCGATCCAGTTCATTCATGACCGTGGGCCGCGTCGGCCGAATCGGGTCGACCTGCCATAACAGCGTCAGGCTGCTCAGGAGTTCGTCTTTAGCTCCGGAGAGCGAGGGCAGTGTCTGGATCGCTTCCCGCAGGCGGCGCAGCACCCGCCGCGTGGTCCGGCGTTTGGCTTCCGTGGGATGCGCGGTGAAGACCAGATCGATGCGTAACTGATCGAGCAATTTTTGAATCGCGGCGGCAGAGAGTCCCGCCTTTGCGAGTCGACGGATTCCGTCGCCGACCGATTCTTTGCGGGGCACGGTGGGTGACGTCGTTTCCCGTTCATGCAGCACCCGCACCCGCTGCAAGTCTTCAGCGAGGTTCGCGAGATCGAACGAAATACTCAGGGCACGCACCGCTGTAGTGAGCTGGGCTTCATCCAGTCCATGAATGGTCGAAACCAGTTTGTCAGCCGCCCCGGGTACACCCACCCGGCGTTCTCTGGCCAGGCTGCGGAGTTGTTTCAGAACTTTAACGGCCTCGGCCCCCTGCTGTTCCTCCAGCACGGTGTCCAAAAGTCCGGACAGCAGTTCAATATCGTGTTGCAAGGGCGTCGCGGTGGTCATCAATCGTTCACATTCACCAGCAGGGAAAGGGACAGCGTCGGGCACCAGAATGGTAGACGATGCGCGGACGTTTTACGCGGGTTCGACCAAAAATGCTGCTGCAACCGGCATTCCACCCCGCCGAGAACACGCCCAGACCCGCCTATTCAGACAAAATGTTCTGGTATGCTGTTGAGAATTCGGTCAGGCTGCTGGTCTTTTCAGCGACGACTGCGTGCCAAACCAGCAGCAGCCCCGAAGTTCGACCAACCCCACCTCACGGAATTGTCAGCATGAACTACGCCATCGCCCTGTGGCTGCTGGCCGGCAGTGTCGCCGCACCCTTCGAGATTCAGATCCTCGACAAGGCAACCCAGCGTGGCGTGCCTCTGGTCGAACTGGAAACGACCGCCGGCGTGGTCTACGTCACCGATAGTGCCGGAGTGGTCGCCTTTGATGAATCCGGCCTGATGAATACCGACGTCTGGTTCTCGATCAAAAGTCATGGCTATGCCTACCTGCCCGATGGCTTCGGCTTCCGCGGGGTCAAGCTAAAGACCACACCGGGCCAGCGGGCGGAGTTGGAGATCACACGGCTCAACATCGCTGAACGCGTCTGCCGGTTGAGTGGTTCCGATATCTATCGGGACAGCGTCCTCACCGGCCATCTCTCTCCGGAAGAGGGTTTGCTGCTGCGTGCCAAGATCACCGGGTACGACAGCGTGCAGGGGGCGGTCTATCGGAACCAGATGTACTGGTTCTGGGGCGATACCAACCGCGTGAGCTATCCGCTGGGTCATTTTCATATGACCGGGGCAACGACTTCCCTGCCCGGCCCATTGCCGAGTGAGCCCTTCGCCTTGCCACTGCGGAAAGAGTCCACATTCCCGCGGCACGGTTTAAACTACAACTACTTCACCGACGAAGATGGTTTCGCCCGTGGCGTCTGTCAGATGATCGGCCAGGGGCCGACGTGGATCGATGGCGTTTCTGTCGTGAAAGATGGCCCACGCGACGAATTGATGCTGGCCGCCTACGCCAAGGTGCGGCCCTCGATGGAAGTCTACCGCCGGGGCATCGCAGTGTGGAATGGTGCGAAAGGCTCGTTTGAACATGCAACCACGATTCCGCTGACGAGTCCTGCCTATCCCTACGGTCATCCACAAACCCTCACCTTGAATGGGGGCGAAGCCTACCTCGTCTTCGGCGATCCCTTTCCGAATGTGCGGGTGAAAGCGACGCTGAAGGACTTCCTCGATCTGACACAGTACGAAGCCTTCACACCTCTCCAGCCGGGAAGCACGCTCAAGGATCATCAGCTGGAACGCGACGCCGCTGGCCACATCGTTTATGACTGGAAGCGCAACACCCCGGTACTCAATGGCGTCGACGAAGCCGAGTGGATCAAGCAGGGGCACTTGCCCGTCGAGGCCGCCCGCTGGCATCTCAAAGCCGCCAGTACCGGCAAGACTGTGGTAGCTCATCGCGGAACAGTCCGCTGGAACCCCTATCGCCAGCGCTGGGTGCTGATCGCGACCGAAATCGGTGGCACATCGATGCTCGGCGAAGTCTGGTACGCCGAAGCACAGGCCTTCACCGGCCCGTTCGGCCCCGCCGTGAAGATCATCACGCATGACAAGTATTCGTTCTACAACCCGCGGCATCATTATGAATTTGATGTCGATCGCGGCCGCGTGATTCACGTCGAAGGGACCTACACGCACACGTTCTCGGGCAACGACCACCGCACGCCGAGGTACGACTACAACCAGATGCTCTATCGGTTGGAGTTGAGTGACGAACGCCTGGCACCGGCCCATGTCGAATGAAGTGGTCTGGCTGGCGGTTCTTCGCAGCGCTCGGCATTCGCCTCGCGGCTAAATTTCGCGCTCGTCTTAACAGACTCCCCCGCGGATCATTCACTCATTTCATTCGGTGATGCCGCCTCGTGCCGGGCCATAACTTGCGTATAAAACTCCAGATCGGTGATGAGGCAGGGATGTTTGTATTGTTCGAGGCTGCCGCCCCGTTGAGCACAACGCTGGCGATCCCATTCCGACCAGAAGCCTTTGGGTAACCAGACGACGGTCACCGGCCCCAATCGTCCGGAAGTACGCTTGGCCGCATATTCGATGTTGGATTCGCACAACGCGTGATCGAGTCGCGCTGTCAGCTCGGCTGGCCAGACTGTCGGTGTGTGCGTGTCCTGTTCGAGGAAGAAGCCATAATACGGGAGCTGATCCTGCCAACAGGGTGCCAGCGAAAACGTTCCCAGCGTCAGGTTGTGATCCTGAAACAACCGAGCCACCGCCTGCACGACCTGATGTTCGGTGAGCTTTTCGCCGGTGATGCTGGAGATGCTGCTCCCCTTATTCAGGAACTCCAGCAGCGGCGTCGCATGATGCCAGCCCGTGCAGCGAACGACATCGGAAATGTGGTAGCGATACAAGCCACTGGCATTGGTCAACAGAATGAAATAGTCCCGGCCGACCTGCAGCTCATGGGCTTCGAGCACAGTGGGTTGAGCGGAATCGATCTCTTCGACGGGAATGAATTCGTAATAGCCGCTGACCACCTCCAGCACGCCGGAAGCCGTATGGTCGGCGATGGGAAAGGTCATGCGGCCCTCACTGGCGATGAGGCCGAGATCGCGAATGGTGATGTCGCCAAAGACCTCAGGAAACGAGCGCAGATAGCCCTGCATGCTGCCCCCGGTCCAGCAGCCGAGGAGCTTCAATTCGGGCCAGACATCGCGGGGGAGCAGTGTGCCGGTGCGATCATGGAGTTGCGAGAGTTCCCGCGCGCGCTGACGTTGTGGAGCGAGTTGGTGACGAATCGCGTGGCGTACCGCCTCGGGCCAGTCAAAGCGGTTCGTCAAAGTGCCATCGTGCAGATCGCGCAACAACTCATCGACCTGCTCGCCGCCATACCGGGCGAGTTGCAGCAGCGTGCTGGGATTGGGCGACAGCCACGCCCCGACCGTGCGTGTCAGCCCGAGTCGCCACGCCAGATAGTGCTTGGCCTCGGTGGAATGGAGCTTGGCCGATTGAGCCGGGAGCACATACCCGCGACGGACCACCCAGTTCTGCAACTGCGCCGTATAGCCGCTGATGCTGCCACAGGGGATATCTGCCGCGGTGCGAAATTCGTCCCAGTCGCTGACGAAAGTCAAGCGCGCATGCCGGAAGAGTTGCGGTTGCGACTTGTAGGCGAGCAAGCCCCAGGCGGTCCACACGCGGCGATAGTTGTTCAAGACACGATCGGTGACGGGAATGAACTTACGGGCTTGTGTGGTCCCACTCGTCAGTGCGAACATCCGCACGCGTTGACGATGAAACAACGCCTCGGTGTCACCCTGCTTGACCCGTTCGATGTAAGGTTCAAGATCTTCATAACGCTGAACGGGTACATGGCGACGGAAGTCGGCCAGCGTGCGGATCGCGGTGAAATGATGATCGCGGCCGAAGGCGGTGTCTTGTTCCCTACGAAGTTGCTCAAACAACAGACGCTGCTGGACCGCCCGTGGCTGACGCGTGGCCCGATCATAACGGGCCAGATCGCGCACGGCGCGCTGGATCGTCCACGCCTGGGCAATCGTCGACAGCAGGCCCATGGATCAGAATCCCTGCGGCTCGCACGGTGGGTTCGTCAAACACGCTAGTGTGGAAAGGGGCTAAGTGCTGAGGGTCAAGGGCTGAGTGCTAAGGGTCACACCAAGGCATCGAAACGGCACTGGGCACTTGGCACTCAGCCCTTAGCCCATGATCGGCACCGGTTGCCGTCCGACCGCCAGCGATTGCCCCGCCAGTTGATCACTCAGCGGGCTGGCAAAGAACAGGACGGCATTCGCGGCGGCAGCATGCTGCTCGGCATCGGCGGAAATCGTCTGTACGGAATTCACGTTCACCCGCTGCGGGGCCAGTTCGCTTGACAGTTGTTGAATGGCCTGTTGCAACGCTCCGTGTTCGGCCGCCTGCAGACCCGCAAGGGCTGACTGCGATCGGCAGGAAAGGGCAATCAACTTGCCGGGATGGGCCGACTTCTCGAACCACGGATGGGCCGCCTGCGCGAGCAGCACCAACGGCCGCACCGTGCGCGACAACCAGCTCGATGGTTCATCGAAACGGGTCGACAACAACGGCGTCGCAGGCTGCTGGGGGACGTTGCTCACCACAATATCGAGCCGGCCGAACGTTCCACCGATCCAGTCAATCATGGTCTGCACATCGTCGGGTTCGGTGACATCGGCCTGCACCTGACCGACGCGGCGACCCAGGTCGGCAATCTGCTCGGCGAGTTCATCGGCGGCGGTCCGCGACTGGGCGAAGTTCACGATCACATCGGCCCCGGCGGCAGCCAAACGGAGCGCCACCGCGCGACCAATGCCCCGCGAACTCCCCGTCACCAGCGCGACTTTACCTGTCAAATCCCACATGACCAGACTTCCCTGTGAACATCACTCATTCAAACCGCGAGAACGCACCGTTACATCAGTTCCTGAAAATCGCCATCCCACAGCGAGGCATCGGCCCCCTTCACCGTGCGGACTCCGCGATAGCCCTGCGCCACCAGCAGCAGGTCACCTGGCTTGCCATAGAGGTACAAGTCGTAGGTGGTGTGCTGCTCGGTGTGTCCGCGATAGAACATCCGGAGGGTACAGGCTTCATCGGCCGTGGGGAGACGCCCGATCTGCAATTGTTCCAGTTGTTGCGGAATTTCGACCCGCTTATTCATCAGAATGAAGAGGTCGACACCGCACGCCACCAGACACGAATCGAGCACCGCGACGGGCAGGAACCAGCGTGAACCCGTCCGCTGACCCGCCAGGTTATTCGCGGCGGCACCCACGATTTTGCCCCAACCCATTTCACGTTGCAGCGACAACCCCTTCAGGCATTGGAACTGCGGGCCATGCAGCAACTGCGCCTGACCCTTGCTGGCATATTGCATCGGGCTGTATGGGAACGGGGGGCCTTCGAACTTGGGACCGGCGAGCGATGATCCCTGATCACCAAAGCTCAGCGTGGCATGTTGCAGCACCGCCGGTTTGGGACCAGTGCTCATCAGGCGGCAGGCCCAGGACTCGCCAGCACGTTCCACGATCACCTGTACCGTTTGTGGTTCCTGTTCGCGGAACTTGCACGGACCCAGGATCTGGAAGTGTTTGACGAGCGGTTGACCCGCCGCTGATGTCAGCGACGCCGCTTCGATCATGGCTTCCAGTCCAATCACCGCGGGCAACAATGGCCGACCACTGAAGCGATGCTGATCGAGGAACGGATCATGCTGTGGATGGAACTGGCACTCAGCGAGCAACCGATCAGGGGTTTCCCAGCGAGCCGTCGCTACGAGCGGCAACGCAGCGATGCGGGCTGGTTCGATGACCGCTGTGGTAGCAATCGACGAGTGAGCGGCCGGGGCCATATGCACTTCGGCGTGTGGCGATCCGTTCATGGCCAGAGGCGCGGGAGCGGGAAGATGAGCATTCGCCGTGAGTCCGGGCCTCGTCGCCTTGCGGGCTTTCGCGGGCATCTCGGGCAGCGGAGCCGGGGCAGGACCGTTCGTTGCGGGGGCTGCGGCTGCCACTGTCGGCGTGGGCTGTGAAGCTGGCGCGGGAGGCGAGGCAGTTCCCGATGTTCCCGTCTTCACTTCCACCATCTCATAGCCATCGACCTGCACCACCACCTGGCCCTGGGCATCGACCAGCACCCAGTCGGTGAGGATCTTGCGATCCGTGCGACCACGCAACCATACGCGGCAGGTGAGCGCTTCGCCCGGTTGCAACGCGCGGGCCAGACGGATGCGGCCAAACGCATGGGGCAAGTCGGCGACATGCAGCGTGTGCCACACCAGCAAGTCGGCAGCCAACAGACCGGCATCGATGGTCGCCGACGGCCATTGCCAGCCTGCGGCGGAACGGTCACCCGCGATCTGGGTTTGCGGCGGAACGATGAACTTCGCCCACAGTCCCCCTTCGACCAGCGCGTACTCCTTGAGTGCCTGGAAGGGTGCCCCATGATAGACGCGGGCCTCTTCCGGGAACTTCATCGTCCGCCAGTCGACCACGTATTTGTGAGTCGTCCACTGAATCGGTTGCGGACCAAGATCGACCGCAGGCAATGTCGGATGCCGATCCGACAACTCCAGTGTGGCGTCCATCTGCAAGCGGTTGGCTTCCACCAGCCGACCTTGTCGATCGCAGAAATCAGCCTCCAGGCGACCGCGAGTCCCCTCGATCACCACGCGGGCCCGTTGCGGCCGATCGGTATGGAACCGCAGTCCCTGATGCACCGTCATACCCGATAGTCCCACCACCTGCTGACCATTTGACGCGAGGATGGTCGCGGCTTCGATCAGGCTTTCCATGCCCACGACGGCAGGCAGAATCGGTGTCCCCTGATGTCGATGCTCCAGCAGGAAGGGTTCGACCGTCGGATCGAACCGCAAGTCGGCCATTAATGCCTTACCGGGTTGCAGCGAATGGATGGTCTCGACGAGAGCGGCCTGTTGGACCAGCGGACCACGCCGCTGATACTCGGCTTTCACCTCGGCGGTGGGCATCGTCTGATCGGTATCGATACGGTCGGGCTTGTCGAGGTAGAGCAGTTCGCTTTCCCCCGCTGCGGTCAGTAGCTCATCAATCACATGGGCCGCCCCTTCGAGCGGAGGCATGAAGGTCAGCCCGCTCGATTGCAATGCGATCTTGCTTTCGGGTCGCGCGGCCATACCGACATCGGCCCACGGCGGCCAATGCAAACCAATCGCCGCGATGTTCGGCCGTTGGGCCCGCAAGTCCGCGCACAGCTTGCACAGCATGTCCGACGCCATCGAATAATCGCTTTGGCCCATGCCCCCAAACCGACCGCTCGTGGATCCAAAGCCGATGAAGTATTCCAACGGATCATCAGTCAGCAGATCGATCAGCGCGAGGGCGGCATCGACCTTCACGCCGATCGTGGCCCGCACCAGCTCACGCTTCTTCTTGTCGAACCGACAAGCGGCTTCCAAACCGGCACCGTGAATCACGCCGTGAATCACGCCGTCCTGCTGGCGAATGCGGTTCAAGGTCGCCGCCAGCGAGTCGCGATTCGAGACATCGCAGGCATGATAGGTGACCTGAATGCCCTCGGCGCGGAACGCCTGCAGGGTGCGATCGATTTCAATCGCGCGTTCGGTCTCTTTCCAGACGTTGGCGGGAGTTTGACCCGCCGTGCGCGCCTGATCCATGACGGTGCGCTTGAGCGACTTCAGGCCTTCTTCGCTGAGGTTCCGCCAACTGGGATCGATCTGTGGTTCAGCCGTGGAACCGAGCAGGTGCATCTTCAACCCGAACCGTTTGCCGAGTTCCCGTGCCACGACCGCAGTCACACCCCGTGCTCCACCGGTAACCACCCACGTTCCGCGTGGCGACCGGCGTGCGAGTCGTTGCGAAGACGCCGTCTGTGGCACAGCCTGCACGGTCTGCCTGTGACCACGCACCAGTCCCACTTCCAGCGGTCCCTGTGTTTGCGTCAGTTCCCGCAGCACCAGCCCGGCGAGCGATTCCGGGTTCTCTTCGATCGGCGCATCGACCACCTTCATGGTCATGTCGGGCAGTTCGCGATGCAGTCCTTTGAACAGCCCGGTGATGCCGCCCCCTTCAAAACTATGCACACGCCCGGCGACACCGAAGTCGCCGCCCATCGCCGTGACACCCATCAGCGTCGCAGTTTTTGTGAGCCCCGCTTCCTGCACCAGATGGGCCCATTTCTGACAGACCAGGAACGGCGTCATCACGCCGGCGTCCACACGCTCGGCCCAGGTCTTCGCCGTCGACTTCGCCGCCGCGTCATCACGTGCGGTGGTCACGAACAAATGCGGCTGCGGCTGTTGCTGCCATAACTTCTGCAACGCCTTCAGCGTGGCATCGACACCGTTCGACATTGTCAAAACCTGTACCGACACCCCTGCGGCTTGCAGTCTGGCAGCGAGCGCGTCCGACAACTTGTTCTGACCCAGAATCACCGCGGGACCATGAAACGTCGGCAGATCAGGCGTTCCCGCCGGCCACGGTGCCGCTTGCATCCGCAGCACATGCCGTTGCACAAGTCGCTGGGCTTCTGTCGGCAAACCGGCCCGCACATCGGTCACGGGTCGGGTCACTTTGGTGGTGACCACGGTTTGAGCGGCAGCCTTGGCGGTCTGCACCGCTCCCTTCTTTGACACTTTGGGCGATGCCGCGTGTTCCTGACCATTCGGGTTTGTGCCGCTGGAATCTGGCGGAGAGGTCAGCCCTAACAGATCCCGAATATCAATCCGGAAGTAATGATCCACGATCTCACCGGAATGCGGTCCGGGGGTGACATAGAGTTCGCCGAACTCCGGCCGCATGACGATGCTGATCTGGTTATCCACCCGCCGAATGGTGTTCATGGTCGCATGCGCGGTGAGCCGACCACGCCCCAGGTCAAACCGATCACGCAACACCTGCTGCGCGAGTTCCAAGGGCACACCTTCGCGGTCGGCTTCGGCCATCAACTGCTGCAACCGTGCCAACCGATGCCGCGAATGCTCGGGAACATCAGCGACCGGGGCTTGCAGCAGGCAATGGTTGGTGGTGAGGACCGAGGTCGGATGATCCTGAATTTCCAGCCCTTCGCCATCATATTCCAGATAGCAGAGCCGGTCGGTATGGAACTCACTCAGGCACAGGCTCCACGCGCCGGCCCGGTCGATCGTGCGTAACAACCGCAGGGCCTCGTCGATGCTTTCCGCCTGTTCCAGCAGCCGTTTGACCACCACGGGATGCACCTTGCCAATCGCCGTCTCTTTCCGGCGCGGGCAGTCGAGCAACAACGTACTGGTGATCGCCAGACCCGCCGCATTGATGCCGTTGAGACCGCCGAGTTGCCCCGACACGCTGAACGTCACATGTGGAATGCGTCCCGCGGGACGCCGGATCTGCACGATCCGCGACAGACAGTCGGTCAATGTCAGCGACAACGGCGAATCTTCATTCACCGCATGCACCAGCCCATACCGCGGGTTCCGTTCCCGCGTGAAGGCGAACTGCGTGCAGCCCGGCACATAGTCGGGATACATCCCCAGGTTATGCGCCAGCACGGCAGCCGGGGGCAAGCCGGAACCGTCGGCAATGCCCCGCAGTTCTTCGATTTCTTCTTCGCCAAAGTACATCGTTGGCTTGGCGAGGGCCGCATCGAGTTCCGGAATGTTCTGCAATCGCGGACCAAGCATCGCGGCATAACGCTCCATGATCATCCGCACCGCCGGTCCCTGACTTTGACCGTGCTGATAACCAATGTCATACGCCGACCCCGACAACGTCACCACGCTGAATGCACTCGGCAGCTCGGTCGCAGACCGGCTGGCGACCGCTGGCATCGCCGTCGCCACGGCTGTAATGACTGGTGCTTCCACGTTCTCGGTGACCCTCTCCGCGATCTCGGCCGCAGCGGTGACTTGCGGTCCTTGGGCCACAAACTCCAGCAGCGAATCGAGTGTGCGGAAATCATCCAGCGACAAGTCCTGTAATGAACCCGCGAGGTGCGTCAGCTCGAAGTTTTCGGCGAGTTCCCCAATGAGTTGCGCCTTCTTGATGCTGTCGATCCCCAGGTCCGCTTCCAGGTCAGCCGCCATCTCCACCATGTCGGCGGGATAGCCCGTCTGGTCGACCACGTAGTTCACCATGAACTTTGTCACCGCGTCGCGATCAATAGCCACGCTTGCAATGGCAGGCGTCTCGACCGGAGTCACCTCAGGAGCGGCTTCCAGCACGGTCGCAGCTGCGGGAACCGTGGTGGATGAACTGTTGCAGACGAAATCCAACAACGAATCGAGCGTGCGGAAATCATCCAGCGACAAGTCTTGCAACGAACCGGCAAGGTGCGATAACTCGAAGTTCTCCGCCAACTCGCCAATGAGTTGGGCCTTCTTGATGCTGTCGATGCCGAGGTCCGCTTCCAAGTCGGCGGTCATCTCCACCATGTCGGCGGGATAGCCCGTCTGGTCGACCACATAGTTCGCCATGAACTTCGTCACCGCATCGCGGTCAAGCGACACGCTCATCACTGCGGGTGACTCAACCAGAGTTGCGGCCGGGGCAGCGATCTCTGTAGCTGTGGATGTCGTGGTCGCAGCGTTGCTGTTGCAGACAAAATCGAGCAGCGAATCGAGCGTGCGGAAATCATCCAGCGACAAATCTTGCAACGAACCGGCAAGGTGCGACAGCTCGAAATTCTCGGCGAGTTCGCCAATGAGTTGGGCCTTCTTGATGCTGTCGATCCCCAAGTCGGCTTCCAGATCGGCCGTCATCTCCACCATGTCGGCCGGGTAGCCCGTCTGGTCGACCACGTAGTTCACCATGAACTTCGTCACCGCGTCGCGATCAAGCGACACGCTCACCACCGCGGGCGCGCTGGACGGACTCACAGCCATCATCGATGAGGATGGCGGCAGCGCGGCGGCGGGCTGAACCACGGGCGTGGTCCCCAACTGTCGGCCGCGACGACGCTGGGTCGCATCAAAGAACAGGATTTCGCCTCGTTTCGGTGCGGCAGATGGGGTCGACATGGTGCGAGGCTCGGTAGTTGGTGTCCGCGCGGCGGAGAGCAGGGTCCGCAACCGCAGCAGACCGTGGCGACCTGGCTGCTGGGGAGCATCAATCGGGGTGATCGAAACCGGTTGCCCGGCGAGAATGCGTTGATTCAAGCGGCTCAACACTCGGTTCGGGCCGACTTCAACAAAGATCGATGTCCCGCTGGCAGCGAGTTGCTCGATCAACTGCACATACCGCACGGGAGACACCAGTTGATCGACCAGATTACGGCGAACATCGTCGGCTGTACGAACCAGTTGTCGCGAGACGCTGCTGAGGAACGGAATCCTGGGAGCCTGAATCGGCAACCTGGCAACGGCGTCGGCAAACGCCGGCTGGGCATCGCGCAGCAGCGGCGTGTGATACGGGCGGGGCACTGCCAGCGAACGCGTGGCAAAGCCTTCCGCTTCCAGCAGTCGCTTGAGTCCCTGGACGGCATCGGCCGTGCCTCCCACCACCGTCTGATCGGGAGCGTTATGGCTGGCAAGATGGACACCGCCCGGAAAATGCGTGAGCAGCGTTTCCACCAGTTCCAGCGGAGCCGTCGTCGACAGCAGCACGCCCTTGGTCGATTCGCGCGATTCAACACTGCGCGTCCGTTCGCGTGTGATGTGAATCGCATCGGTCAAGGTGATCGCACCCGCCGCCACCAAGGCCGGGAACTCACCATAACTATGGCAACTGATCACATCGGGCCGATAGCCCTCGGCTTCCAGCACGCGGAACAGTAACGTGTTCGAGACCAGCATGGCCAGTTGCGTGATAAAGACATCGGCCCCCATCCGCTCAGGATGTTCCCATGCGATCTCTGCGAAAGAGGGGCAACCGGCGGCGCGAAGTTCGGCTTCGATCTCCGCCAGCAGCGCCGCCGCGGACGGAACCTGCTCGACCAGTGGTTTCAACATGCCCGCGTACTGCGAGCCCTGACCGGGAAACAGGAACGCCATCTGTGCCGGCGACGCGGTCACATCACGCACGAAAATGCCTTTGTCATCGAGCAGAAAGGTCGACGTGGCCCGCTCGAGATGTTCCGCCGCGAACCGCAACTGCTTATCCAGGCTCTCCGCGCTCTCGGTCAGCAGGGCGACCTTGACGGAACCTATCATCAAGGCATGCGGGCTGGCCACTTTGTCCAACAGTGTTGCCGCCTGTGGCAGAGACTGGCGGAACAATGCGGCCAGTTCGCTGCGGTGTCTGGCAGTGAAATGGACGGTGCGGGGTGCAGCGCTGGTCGTCACGATCGCGGGACGAATAACGGCTGGCGTTCGCTGAGCGGGCATCGGCAGCCCTTGTCCCCCTTCGATTAACAGCGTGTAGACTGTGCCATTCGCGGCGGAGTTGCTCACCACGGCCACAGTTTTCCCGTTGGGCAACGTGGCCTGCAACGAAGTCGCTTTCAGGGCGGGATGCAACACATCGGGCTGCGCGGTAACTTGTGAAATCGGATGCAGCAATCCCGGTAGCGCCGGGACGGTCCCATGTTCGAGTTCGGCAATTGCCTTGAGGGTCGCCGCCATTCCCGAAACACCCAACGTATGACCAATCTGGCTGGTGGCCGAACTCAATACGGCAGACACTCGACGATCCGCGGACGGCAAGACCTCGGCACAGGCCTGAACCTCTTGAACATCCAACCGCTGCAGACCCATCGAGGCCGTTTCCACCAGACCGATCTGCTCGGCAGGCACGGCACCAAACTCCAGCGCCCGGCAGAGCGACTGTCGATACGCCGCATGGTGCCGGTCGGCATCGAGCGCGATCCCCAGTCCACGAATCACGCCGCGAATGCGATCGCCATCGCGCTCGGCATCGGCCAGACGCTTCAGGATCAACACCCCTGCGCCTTCACCCGGAACAACGCCATCGAGTTCCTGCGAGAACGCCGGGTGAGCCTGGTCCGCAGCGAGCACCTTACGGAGTTGCAGGCCCTCATAGACGTTGATGTCCATACTGCGTTGACCGGCGGCACACAGCACCACATCGGCCGCCCGGTCCCACAGCATCCCCATCGCCGCCGAGATCGCTGCCATCGACGAGACATCGCTGGAGTCGAGCGAGAAGGCTCCTCCCATCATGTCGAAGGTTTTGGTCAATCGCGAAGCGAGTGTACTGGCCGTGAAGCTGCCGGTTTCATCGAGCAGCGCCGGCATGTGCTTCAGCAGCAGGTCTTGATAGGACATCGCGACCTGTTCGATCTGCGCGGCGGGAATGCCTCGACTGCGGAGTTCTTCGCGGATGGCCCGTTGAAACTCGGGAATCCGCAAGCCCATCTGCATCTCGCAGGCGAAGTCGCCGCCGTAGATCGAACCGACAATGACCGCCGCCCGCTGACGATCGAACGGCTTCTGATCGAGACCGGCATCACGCAACGCCTGGTCGGCGGCATCCAGCAGCATGAACTGCAACGGATTCGCATTCGCGATCTGCTTCGGCGGAACTTTGTGTTTCTTCCAGTCGTACACAAAGTCGGTCAGAAAGCCTCCGCGTTTGTTGCGTGTCCGCCCGGGTCGCGTCGATCCGGGTTCATAGTAAATCTCGGACGGCCAGCGATTCGGCGGGACTTCGCATTTCGGATCGCGGCCCGATTGCAGCAGTTCCCAATAGGCTTCCAGCGTGAGCGCCCCGGGCAGCAGTGCCGAGGCTCCGATGATCGCAATGGCATGCGCTTCGGCGGCTGATGTGACGGCCGCGATGGTCGACGTCTGCAGATTCGCCGGCACGGTCCCCTGTACGCGGGTGGCATCGGTCGGCCGGTCATCAATGACCACATGCACATTCAGCCCGCCTATGCCGAACGCATTCACGGCGGTTCGACGGGGTCGACCCGCGGCCGGCTGAGGCCAAGGCCGTTCGACGGTATTCACTTGGAAGGGAAGTTCGCTCCAGGGAACATCGGGGTTGGGCGTCTGAAAGTTGATCTGGCCAGGGATGACATCGTGCTGCATGCACAGCAGGGCCTTGGTAAAGCCTGCGATGCCCGCCGATTCCAGGGTGTGACCGATATTCGCCTTCACACTGCCGATGGGAATCTTATGACCCTTGGGCAATTTGTCCTGCAAGGCCAGTCGCAACGCCGCCAGTTCGGTCGAATCGCCAACCTGTGTCGAGGTGGCATGACACTCGATGTACTGCAACCAGGCGGGGTCGATATCGCGACCATACGCCCGCTGGACGGCGAGAATCTGACCTTCTTTGCGGGGTGCCCACAGGCTCTTGCCACGCCCATCCGACGAGACACCAATGCCTCGAATGATGCCTTGAATGCGGTCGCCATCTTTAAGCGCTTTCGGCAGCGTCTTCAGAATGACCGCGGCATAACCATCGGAACTGATCAGTCCATCGGCATGGGCATCAAACGGTCGCGAACCGGTCGCACTGATGGATTGCGCCTGCGAAAAGAGCACCAGCGCATACCACTTACTGCACGACGCTCCGCCGACCACGGCCATATCGATCAAACCGTGCCGCAACGCATGCACACTCATCGCCATGGCAATCAGCGATGAGGCACAGGCGGCATCGGTGGCCAACGTCGGGCCCGTTAACCCGAAGGCTTGCGCAATCAGAGACGACACATTCCAGGAGCCGACTTCTGGCCCCCCATCATCGCGACGGCAAGCCGTCGTGCGGTGCATGCGGTCGATCACCCCCTGGATGATCTGCTGCTGTAGCGCGGCGGGGAGGGCCCGCAGCGTGGGGTCTTCCAGCAAGTAAGGGACTACGGTTTCGGTGTAGTTGTGACAAGCGAATTCCCCCGCGAGAACGCTGCCCCCCGAATGCCCGATGTAGACACCGGCCTGACGCGTGGGAATGTCGTAGGGATCGTAACCGGCATGCCGCAACGCCATCGCCGCGACTTCACACATAATGAGATGCGCAGGGTCGGCATTGTGGAGCAGATGCGGTGGCAATTGACAGATGGCGGGATTCAGCGGCCGTTCAGGAACCACGCCTCCCCTGCGGGTATAGCTGCGGCCGAGCTTGCCGGGTTCCGGATCGAAATAGAGATCCTGGTTCAACTTCTCGGGCGGCAAGTCGATGATGCCACTGCGCCCTTCGTGAATCAAAGTCCAGTAATCATCCAACGAATCCGCACCGGGAAATCGGCACCCCAAACCGATCACGGCAATCGGAACTTCGTGTGGCGGCAAATCAGTCATCTCCAAAAACCTCGCCTCGAGCGAACTGCGATCACCAGAAACCCTCGATCTGGTGATCACGATCGGACTTGCGACCATAGGCGCACGTTCCTTGTGCCACTCATTATGGTATTTCAGGCAGTTTGGATCGGGCAACGACTATTCAGAGGATTAAGAAAGATGGGCAAACAAGAGTGTTTCCACTGAACTCAATCGCCGCATTAGTCCTATCCTGTTTACCGCAACGATACTACCGCTCGATCCGTGAATCATGGAGAATCCGTCATGTTGTCAAAGCTCATCGCATTCCCCTCGATCACTTCGTTCAGCGGCACCGCCGATAACGCCTCGAACAATTCCGCCGCAAATACCGCTGGACGCGAATCTGCGGAGAATTACGCCGTGGGAATGGCGACCTGGATTTCGTCGCCCATCACGCGGGCTTCATATGTAGTGTTGCAGGTTTTCGACTTAGGGTTGTCAACCCAGAGACCATCTTTAATGCAGAACCGCCACGCATGCCAGGGGCAGTGAACAACGTCGCCGTCGAGATAGCCTTCGGCGAGCGAAGCCCCCATATGCGGGCAGGCGTCGTTCATCGCGAAGTATTGCCCCTGCCGTTGAAAGACCGCGATCAATCGCCCGGCGACCTGAAAGGCCCGGCCTTCACCCTCGGGAATCTGTCCTACTTTTGCCACTGTCTGAAATTCGCTCATCGTCCCAGGTTCTTTCCGCGTCAGCAGTTGAAGCATCGATGGTCGGCTGGCCCGAGGCCTTCAGTTTAACAATCCGCCAGCCGATCTGCTCGTCTTGCGCCCCCCGATTGGCCCGGCAAAAATCGGGATTGCCGCACTGTCGACTTCCTGCCACATTACGCGCGAATCCTGCCCGTTGTCAGGGATGCTGTCGTTGTGCGTGCTGGCCGACTCCTGCTGATGTCCCTCTTGGTGCCGTGCCTGCTGGAACTGGTACTGCTGGTTCCCGGTTGCGCGACGTTCCGCCCGGCGAGTCCGCCCGTGGCCAACCCGATTCTGGTGCGCGCCCAGGACGCCGAGTTTGTCTGGGAACGTTCCGTGGATGTGGTGCATACCTACCTGTTCGAGATCGAACGGGAAAACCGGCTCGATGGCATCATTGAAACCCGTTACAAAACCGGTGCCAGCGTGTTTGAACCCTGGCATCCGGATGCCGTGGGAACCACCAATCGCGTGGAAGGCACCCTGCAGTCGATCCGCCGCAAGGTGTTTGTCAGCGTCACCCCGGTGGAAGGGGGATATCTGGTGGGTGTCGAGGCGTTGAAAGAACTTGAAGATGTCGCCGATGTCGCGAATTCCCCGGGAACCGCGACCTTCCTCGATAACAACCCCTTGCAGCGCGATCTGAATGTGGTCGTGGGTCAGGCGACACCCTCCGGCTGGATTCCCCGGGGTCGCGATCCCGACTTGGAACAATCGATGCTGCACTCGATCACCGAGGCGTTTTCCCGGTGAACTCGTTCAGCCCACCCGCTGCAAGATCGCGGTGGGCTTGGCCGTCGTGGTGTTGATCACGGGGAATTTAAGCGTGAACGTGGTGCCCGTACCGACCGTACTTTCCACGCGCAAACGTCCGCCGTGACATTCCATGACGTCCTTGGCGAGCGACAAGCCGAGTCCCGTCCCCCCTTGTCCCTGTTCATCCGCCTTTTTTGTGGTGAAAAAGGGCTCAAAGATCTGCCGGAGTTTTTCCGCGGGAATGCCCGACCCCGTATCGCGCACGCCGATTTCCGCGAATTCGCCATCGGCACTTTTGCCGACGCTGATGATGAGCGTCCCCCCGTTGGGCATGGCCTGGCGGGCATTCACGATCAGGTTCATCAACACCTGTTGCACCTGACCCGAGTTGACATTGGCCTGCGGTCGGCCATCGAACCGGGTATCGAGCCGCACGCGATAGCGTTGCAGATCTTTTTCCACAAGGACCAGCACATCTTCGACTACGGTGACCAGGTCCATCGGTTCCCGGCGGTCACTCTGGTGCCGGGCGTAAGAGAGCATGCCCGTGGTAATTTTGGAGGCACGTTGCGACGCAGCGAGAATTTTGTCGAAGGCTTTGTCGCGCGTCCCGGCGTCTTTATGACGCACGCCCATTTTGGCGTAGTTGATGACGGTCGTCAGGATGTTGTTGAATTCGTGCGTGATCGAAGAGGCCAGAGCACCCACCGTGGACATCTTCTGTGCCTGCATCAACTGCTGCTGCAGGGCCTGAAGCTGAGCTTCAAGGGTTGAGATTCGGTCACGCAATTCCTGACAGTGGCGATCATCCATGCCGACGTCCCAACCCTTCGTTCCATCGCATCGTCTTAAGGCGGCCCGTTAGAGCCTATCGGATCGACAACGCGTAGAACTTCATGGAGGGCATACAGGGCCGCAGAGTCACTGAGAACTCCGCCGCACAGGTCCGCCTGGGCAGTTTAGGAATCCTGCATCGCAATGATTTGAGCGAACGCCATCGCCACGAAGCACCCATTCAACTCAAACCACCTAGACACACCAGAACACTACTATTCCGGTTTCGCGGGGTCGGCAGGAGCTTCCAATGCGGGGCCCTCGGTGGCGGCAGGGGCCGTGGCCGGGGTTTCCGCAGGCTTTTCGGCGGTGTGGTCGTGATCGTGATCACCGTGGAAATGGGCGTCCACATGGGCAGTGTACTTTTTCTCACCGATTTGAATGGACAGTTCGCCGTGGATGAACTCCGCCTCGGCGATCTCATGGACGACTTTGTCGTCGGTGACTTCGAACAGAGAGGCGGCACCGTCGGCTTGACCGGCGGCGGGTTTCAATGTGAGTGTCGGTCCACCTTCCAGCGTTAACGTGGCCTCGGTGGCGGCGGAGGTCGCATCGGCCTTGCCATCTGGCCCCAGCAGATAGAGCTTCAACGTGTGCGTTTTGCCGTCAACCACGATTTCGCCGTGGAATTCTTCCTCGCCCAGTTCAATCAGCGAGCCATGATGTGGCCCTTCGCTGCTACCGCCGTGGGCATGGCCATGGTCGTCGTGCGCGGTTTGCGGGAGATCGGCGGCGGGCTTGAATTGACTGCTGCCGCTGTCGCACCCGACGGCCAAGGCCGCCACGACCGAAAGAACTGCCCAGCCCAATCGACGCGTCATGATCTGTTCCCAAGCCCGATGGTGGAAGAAAGGTCTACAATAAAGTCCGGCCCGCAAGCTCACGCTTGCATACGCCTGCGACAGCTTCAGTGTGGGAAATCCGACGGCAATTTACAATTCAATTGCAGAATTCTGGTGCCCGAACCGTCTGGAACGCATCAAATCTGACTGGTCTGGGAAGAGTGGACCGAAGTCCCTTTCGCTCGCCGCCCACTTCGTTGAAAATGCGTGATCCTGAAGGAGCGTACCACCTTGGCGAAGAAGCGTCGAAAGGAGGCGACGGACCCGCCGTCGCCTGCCGAACCCGTTGTCCTTACGTCCGTTGTCACCACAACGGCCGACGATCCCGCATTCGACGACAGCGTCGAATCCCGCACGCAGGAACTCGGCCGCACGGTCTGGACCCGCTGGAAGCGGCGACAGCCCTCGTTCTTTGAACGGCGCTGGTGGGACGATCGCATTCTCGGCGTCGCGATGGCCGATGAATCGATCAAGGTGCAGATGTTTCGCTTTGTCGACGTCTTGCCCCGGTTGAAATCGCATGCCGATGTCACCCGGCATTTGCAGGAGTACTTCGAAGAGGTTCAACACCATCTGCCGTGGGCCGTCGAACTGGTGAAGTACGGCATCGAGCATGTGCGGCCGAACTCCGTGTTCTCTCGCACACTCGCTTTCAATGCCCGCATGAAAGCCCTCCGCATGGCGAAACGGTTCATCGCGGGGACCAACGCGTCGGAGGTGCTCACGGCGATTGAACTGCAGCGCCGCAACGGCTTCGCCTGCACCCTCGACCTGCTCGGTGAGGCGGTGATCAGCGAACCCGAGGCGACGGCGTATCAACAGCAGTATCTCGATCTCATTACGGGGCTCGCGCCGGTGCTGAACTCGCTGCCCGAGAATCCGCTGGCGGACTGTGATCATCGCGGACCCATTCCCCGCGTGAATGTGTCGGTGAAGCTCTCGGCGCTGGTGAGCCATTTCCGGCCGATCGATCCGGTGGGCACAGCCAGCGCGGTGAAAGACCGGCTGCGACCGTTGCTGCGAGCCGCCCGGGAAGCCCATGCGTATGTGCATGTCGACATGGAACAGTACGCGTACAAAAACCTCACATTGACCATCTTCAAGGAAGTGCTGGACGAAGAAGAATTTCGCGATGTCGCCGATGTGGGCATCGTGATTCAGGCCTATCTGCCCGACGCCGATCGCGATCTGCAAGAGTTACTCGCCTGGACGAAACGCCGTGGCACACCCATCTGGGTGCGACTCGTCAAGGGAGCCTATTGGGACTACGAGACGGTGACATCGGGGCTGCATGGCTGGCCGATCCCTGTCTACCAGCAGAAATGGGAGTCGGACCACCAATACGAACGGCTCACGCGGTTCCTGCTGGAACACCACACCTGGCTGCGCCCGGCGTTTGGCAGCCATAATTTGCGGAGCCTGTCGCATGCGCTGGCTTGTGCCCGCGAACTTAACGTGCCGCGCGGGGCTTATGAAGTGCAGATGCTGTATGGCATGGCGGGCGAACTCGCGCAGGTCTTTACCGACATGGGCGAACGGGTCCGCATCTATACGCCGTTTGGTCAACTCATTCCCGGCATGGCGTACCTCGTCCGCCGATTGCTCGAAAACACCTCGAACGATTCCTTCCTGCGGCACAGCTATGCCGAGGATGTGCCTTTGGAGATGCTGCTCATGAAACCTGCGAAAGCCGCTTTGCTGGCTCCTCCGGCCCTGCCCAAACCGGTCCCCGAATTCGTGAATGAACCGCCCAGCGACTTCAGCACCGAGGCCGCCCGGGCCGCGATGCAGGAGGCCCTGGAAACCGTCGCGGATGAACTCGGCCAGGACTATGGCATCGTCATCAATGGCAAGCAGATGTTGAATCGGCCGTTGCTGGCATCGTTGAATCCCGCCATGAAATCACAGGTGGTGGGACGCTTCGCCTGCGCTACCGTTGATGATGTGGAAACTGCGATTGAAGCGGCACGGCGAGCGTTTCCCGAGTGGTCCAAGGTCGATGTGAACTATCGGGCCGAGCATCTGGAACTGATGGCCCGCGAGATGCGGCAACGGCGGTATGAACTCGCCGCATGGCAGGTGTATGAATGTGGCAAGCCGTGGGCGGAGGCCGATGCCGATGTCGCCGAAGCCATCGATTTCTGCATGTACTATGCCCAGGAAATGCGGCGGATCGATGCGCCGCTGGCATTCGACTTACCGGGTGAGGAGAACCGCTACTTCTACCGCGCACGCGGGGTCGCGGTGGTGATTGCTCCGTGGAACTTCCCGCTCGCGATCCTGACAGGGATGACAGCCGCCGCGCTGGTGACGGGCAACACCGTGATCATGAAACCGGCGGAACAAGCCTCGATTGTGGCTGCCAAGCTGATGGAAATCATTCATGCCTCTGGCATCCCCGACCATGTCATTCAGTTCCTGCCCGGCGTCGGTGAAGAGATCGGCCCGGCGTTGGTCGGCAGTCCCGAGGTCGATGTCATCGCCTTCACGGGTTCCCGTGGCGTGGGACTGGCCATCAACGAGCTCGCGGCCCAGGCACACGGCTCGCAACATGCGGTCAAGCATGTCCTCTCGGAAATGGGAGGCAAGAACGCGATCATTGTGGATAGCGATGCCGATCTGGATGAAGCTGTCGTCGGCGTGATGCAGAGTGCGTTCGGCTATGCCGGTCAGAAGTGTTCAGCCTGTTCCCGCGTGATCGTGCTCGCGGAGGCCTATGACGATTTCCTCAAGCGGCTGGTCGAAGCCACACAGGCGCTGTCTGTGGGTCAGCCCGAGTTGCCGGGAACCGACGTGGGCCCGGTGATTGATCAAGAGGCCTACGAACGAATTCGCGAGACCATCGAGCAAGCCCGAGTCGAAACACCGCTGGTGCTGGGGGAACCGTTACCCCCCGCCGATCAGGCGACGGGCTATTTCATTCCGCCGCAGATTTTCGCGCCCGTTGATCCGCAGTCGCCCCTGGCACAGGACGAGATTTTTGGCCCGGTGCTGGCGGTGATTCCCGCGGCCGACATGACCGCAGCGCTGGAGATTGCCAATGGCACCAGCTACGCGCTCACCGGGGGTTGCTACAGCCGCAGCCCGGCAACGCTGAAGCGCGTGCGGCAAGAGTTTCAGGTCGGCAACCTGTATCTCAACCGGGGCATCACGGGAGCTTTGGTGGCGCGGCAACCGTTTGGTGGGTTCAAACTGTCGGGCATGGGGAGCAAGGCCGGCGGACCCGATTATCTGCGGCAGTTCCTGATTCCCGTCAACGTCACCGAGAACACCATGCGTCGCGGTTTCGCACCCCCGGCCAAAGTCGATGCTGAAACAGCAGAGAAGGCGGATTGACACTCGGATTGATCATGTCGGTGAATGCAAAAAGAAGCCCAGGGATAGCAATCCCTGGGCTTCTTATGATTTGCGTGATCGTAGTTATTCGAGCCGGGCGGCCCCGGGGGCATCTGTTGCTGCGGGAATGTCTTCACCGGCGGGAGCAGGTAGTACGTCGAAGGTTTGCGGGCCTGGTTCGATCATCTGCGGATAGGGCCCGGTGCTGACAGCCGCTGGTGCCGTCTTCGGTGCATCTTTCAGATGGAAGGGCTCGCCCCGCAACCATTCACGGCGTTCAGCATCGTGATAGGCTTTGTGCGGCCAGGCTCCTTCCTCGAGGTAGACTTCGTTGTAGTCGAGCAGCGTGCCCTTCTCAAACTGCACGTTCTTCGCAGCGAGCGTGTACTCCACCAGCGAGCGGAAGTAGGCGACATCGGCCTCGGCCACACGTCGCTGGGCTTCCAGCAACAGGTCGAGCGTGGCATTGTCGGCATCGAAGGCAGCTTGCGTGGCCTGCAATTGTTGACGGGCGGCAATGCGGCGATTCAGGTTCGTCTCGACAATCGTAAAGGCCCGTTCGACGTCGGCAATCGCATTGCTGAGGTCGTAGACCACGCTGCGCTCCTGTTCGAGCAGCAGGGCACGCTCGCGGGCCAGCTTCAACTCGGCATTGCGGACGGCAGCGTAGGCCTGGCGATAACCAATCGGCATCGAGAACTCGAAACCGAGTTGCCATTCCTGAAAGTCGCCACTGACCAGGTCGGCATAAGCATTGTTGAACGGACCATCAATGCCGCCGGGCATGGGCAGCAGATCATCGCCGAAACCGCGCCAGCGATAACGGCTGATGGCATCGAGCTGGGGACGCAGGAAGTTCTGGTTGGCCGTGAGTTCTGCTTCCGCTTTCTTGATCTGCCATTTCTGACGACGCAGTTCGCCGCGTCGCGTGAGGGCTTCCACCAGGGTATTTTCCCAGGCATAAATCACCTGGGCTTTCAGCGGTTCCTCGGCCGGTCGGATCAAACGGCCATCGGTGATGGGGAGACCGATGAGCAGCCGCAAGCGACGTTCGGTCACGAATACGCCGCCCGAGCCACGGAAGGTGCCACCGGTGCTGCCGTTGTTGGTGCGCGTGCCATCGACCAGTCGGCCTTGCAAGGCGTTCTGGGCTTCTTCCTGAAAGCGGAAGTACTGTTCGCGGGCCTGGGCTTCCTTCTCAGCTTCACCACCCCGGCGACCCTGTTCATATAAGGCCCGGATGCGCTGCCAGGTTTCGAGCGAGGCATTCCGGGCAGCGACCTTGGCATCGAGATCGCGGTAGGCGAAGTACAAATCCCAGTAGGCGTTCTCGACATCGCTGACAAAGTTGCGGACGGAAAGTTCAAAGTCAGCGAGTGCAACATCGGAATTCAGCCGCGCGACAACCACACCGTTGATGAGGCCCGGAACCGCATTCGGCCCCGCGATGCGATTGAAATCGACCCCCCCGCCTTGCAGGAACGGATGCCGGGCTTCCACATCGAACCACGTGGTATAGGCCCCGGGGACGAAGTTTCCCGGAGCGTTGTTCCAGTCGTACTGAGTGTAGTTTTTGACGGCGAACTGCGTCCCTGTCGCGCCGGTCTTGGCTAACTGCGATTGCGAGACGGCGAAGTTCTGTTCGAGCAGACGCGTCCCCCCGCCGAAGAAGACGTTGTTGAGTGCCCGATCGTTGTGTTCATAGGAAAAGCTGTTGGTGAAAGTGGCGTCGTAAGCCGCGAGCGCACCTTCGATGCCGAACCGCGGATTGGTCTCAACCAGTGCCGGGTCTTGCTGGGTCCGCACACTGTCGGGTGAGCGCAGGACCAGGCCACCCAGGTCACGAATTACCTTGGAACTGGCGAGCGCCAGATGCATGGTCTCTTCGAGCGACAGGTCGAGATATTCGCGCGGTTCATCGACGCTGAGTGAGACCGGCCGCTGCGTGGCGGCAATGAAATCGTCGGCGGGGGTGACTTCGTTCGGGTATTCAATCTGCCGGGCCAGACGGGCGTAATGTCCGTTATCAACTTCGATCGTGGAGTCGGCGGTGGGGGTATATTGAGCACAGCCAGGAGCCGCTATTGCAGCGGCTGCCAACCAGCGTCCCCAAGTGACCCACGTCCCCCGCAGCACGGCGAGATCCCCCGAATGTGTCGATCCGCCGGCGCTCCCCCGAAGCGCAGAACCACGGCGTCCAGAGGATCATCGGCAGGTGGTACGATCGGCACGCACGGTATTTTCGGAAGAACTGGCAAAACCGTCAGAGTCACCCAATCGGCCGCAAGTGGGATCGGTAGAACTTCGCAGTTCCTACCATCACAGCAAACACAGAACCTGTAGCCATCGGCAGAATCTGCCGGGCTACTGACGGGGCGCCGAGGGCTCAATTCCCGGGAGTTGCGGGAACAGCATCTTCGCGGGGTCACCATGTTTGTGGCCAGGATCGGTGATCTGCCGGGCACCGCGACCCTGCAAGCCATGCTGCGCCCCGTGATAGGTGTGACAGTCGGTGCAGCGATGGCTGATGCCACCGGTCTGCTGCTGGCGATCCTTCGGGCTGTGGCATTTCTGACAGAGTTGGATGCTGGGCAAATCGGGGCGGTGCTGGTAGACGTCGTCCCACACCTTGGTGTCGGTATTAGCAATCGCTTCTGCCCGTTCTTGCTGCAGATCAAGATTCGCAGACCGGGGGTGACACACTTTGCATTCCAGCACTTCATGCGACAAGTGGTCGAACTTCGCCCTGGGCTGCCAGAGGCTGGGACTATGCACCGGACGGATCCGCTCGGGGGCCGGGAACCCATCGCGCGCGGTCCCCTCACCGTAATGACATTCGCCACAAGTGGTGCGGCCTTCAAACAGTTGCACCGCCGCGTCATCCAGGGCGGCTTTCGCCGCGGGGGAGACTTCTCCCAGCAGGGCATACAGATGCGTCTCAGCATTCTTGGCCAAGGCTTGTGCCTGTTCGCGCAGTTCACGCCGATCGTCTGCCGAAAACAGATCGACCGGGGGATCGAGCCGGGCCGGCAGTTCGGGTGGCTGGAGCAGTTGCTTCACGCGGTCGGTGACAAGTCGCTGACTGAATTCGTTCAACAGGAAGTGTTGGACTTCCGGCGGTTGCAGCCGATGAGGAACTTCGGGGCTGTTGACTTCCGAATCGAACCCCAGCGGATGACAGCCGCGGCAGTGCTTCTCATAGACGATGGGCAGGTAAGCCCAGCCGTTGCCGCGCGGGGGTTGCAGCATCTCACCGGGCAAGCCGTGCTCAGCGGGAAGGGTAGCCGTAGTGCGTCCGCTGTCGAGTTGATGGCAATCCTGACATTGGAGTTGCACCGGAGCTGCTTCACCGTTCGACTCACCTTTCAGATACCGGTTCCGGTCGGATTCACGAATCTGGGAATAGCGAAATGGTCCCCCCGTGGTGGCGTCTCCCGAGAGGGGATCGACGCGTTTCAGTCCCATGCCGGGTTGCATGTGAACCGCGTGACTGAATTTCAAGCCGCGCTGGTGGCGCGAGGTCAATTCCGTGGAGGGACTGTCGGGAGCCAACGGAGCCACCGCACGGAACTCGGGATGCCCGCGCGTGAAACTGGCGATGGAGACCTCGCTCAGCACATGCGGGGATTCCCGTTCCCGATGCTGCGACAAATCGGCATGACACCGGGTACAGGCCGAATCATCCAGATCGGTCAACGAGACACTGCGGCCCTGGTGATCATGGTGACAATCGGCACACTGCCCCAGGTCGTGGGTGAGCATATTGTTATGATGCTCCAGCATTTCATGGCAGCGCTGGCAGCGCAAGTCGGAGGGATAAGCCAAGTCTTTCTGAGGCACAAAGCTCATCAGCAAATTGGCCATCGTGACATCGGTGGTGAGTGGCAAGGGCTTTTCCGACCGCATCGGCTGGAAGGGCTGATGACAGACCTCGCACTGCTGATTCCAGGCGGCATGGGCGCTGGTGACATCGCCAGGAGATGTATTGCCATCGAATACGCTGGCCTGCCCGGGAGCCCCGCGTGACGACAGGCCCCAGACCGCGATCGGCCCGAGTACGGCCAGCAGCAGGATGAGTCCCGACCATTTGCGGGCCACGTCGAGCCAGTCGATCACCTGATCGTGATGGTGATAACCCCACCACGTGCGGCGTGATTTCGTTTTGCTCGTCTGTGGCAACATCATGAAACGACCCGGCTCACAAGTAACGGAGTGCCGTGAGTATGTGAATGGTTAATAACGACACCAGAAACCATGTCAGCACCAGATGCACCCAGATCCAGTTGTGCAGCACCAGATGCAGACGACGCTGAATTTCCAGTTGACGGCGGAGGCTGCACAATTCCGCGAGTTGGTCGATCAGGTCCAGCAGCAGTGGATCGTTGCCTGCAGGCTTCGTCTGCAGATCGCGGCGCAAGCGCTGGAACGCCTGCATCGCGCCCCCTTCGCTCACCAGCGGAGATCGACGGAACCGCCGCAGCACAAACGGAACCGCCGTGTCTTGATAGAAGCGTTCCAATTCCTGCAAGCGCATCTGCAACGGCGCCACGCTGACTTTGATTTCCCACGCGAGTCGGCGATAGAACTCCGCCGCATGCTTGGCACAGGTGGCATCGATCTCGACGGCGGGCACCTCGATGGCCACCGCGCGACGCATCCGCCCCGGGATCCAGTTCTGTACAAAGAGCCCCCAGATGCCGCTGAGATTCACAATGAACATCGTCCACATCAGCCACCAAGGCCACGTCAACGGTGCGCCCCAATCCCACCGGAAACCGATATGCATCCAGGAGAGAGGAAAGGTGATGATGCCCAGCCACAGATGCAGCAGCATCCAGTATTTGACCTTGAAGATTTCGGCGTTGGGAATCAGCCCGCCCAGTTGCCGGACCCGCATGCGTTTGCGAATCACCAGGCAGACTTCAAACGCGACCACGCACGTGGCCACAATGCCGATGAGCACTCCGACGGGGGAGCCTGCCCGGGGCCAGTTGGTGAATCCGCTGGTCGACCAGAGCCACAACGCCAGGCAGGCACAGAAGACGCCACCACTCAGCGACATACTGAGCAGAATCGCGTGCCGTAACACCCATTGTTCCAGGGCGCGGAACACGCCCCAGCGACGACGGCCGGGCTCAAACTCTCGCGGTGGCACAATGGGTTGGCGAAACAGCACTCGTGAACTTCCCGCACTTGCCTGTGATGTCGTGGATGTGAATCAGCTTTCTGGGACGTGTTTCGTTAGGGCTGCGTCGACTTCGGCCACTGCTCGACTCCTGCACGCAACCGGTTGTACAGCCTGGCAAGCTCCTCGGGAGCATACAGGACCGGACTCCGTTCAGCATGCGTTGGCCACCGCATTTTTTGGTACAACTCGCCCAGTTCGCGATCCATCGCGGCTAGTTGGTCCTGCTGGTCGACTGGCAGTGGGTTGTCTCTGCGAGACAAGACCTCCTGCCGCGTCTGACGTTGCCACGTCGCCAACAGATAATAAGCCCGGGCCGCTTCATCCCAGGTCCAGCTTGCCGCCGCGTCTTCTGGCCAGACAGGGAAACGCACGGCCAAACCGGGCACGCTGTTAGCCGGCCCGATTTCTGACTGCCAAAGTTGCAGAAAATCACGCGCCTCGGAACTGACCACCCGCGGCTCGGCGAACGCTTCCACATGCGCCGTGAGCGTTGACAATTGCTGGCGTGCCTCGGGGGATAATGCCGCTTGCGACCCGAGCTGTGCCGGTCCACCACTCGTCCAACCCGTCCAGGCGGCCAGGCCGGGTCGAGCCGTTCGCAAGGCCGTGAGCCGCCATGAAACGCCCTGCAATCCGTGATGGCAGGCATAACAATCCAGGCTGGCGAACTCTGGCCACGAGGGGGTCGTGGTTTGCGTCGCGCGGTCGGCTCGATCAGCGAGCAGTACCAGTTCCGCCGTGGTGACTTCGCGTTGACCCTGGACCGCAGCTTCGACGCGATTCACCGGGCTCTCTTCCTGCCAATGGGGTGGCAACCGTTCGAGATAGGTCTCATAGTCGAAGAGAAATCGGGGATGACCCGCGGCGATCAGGTCGTGATTCATATCGCGAACAGGCAGCCCCTGCGACGCATTTCCCGGAGCACCAACGTGGCAACCCACACAGACCTGGGCCCGCTGCTCCGCGGTCTTCAAATGCCGCATCTCCCCCGTTTGATAAGCGATTTCCGCGCCACCACGACCATGCGAATCGAGCCATTGACGGCTGTCTCCTCCGGCTGTGGTATGGCAGGCATCGCAACTGACACCTTGCCGACGGAAACCGACGATCGCAGGGTGATCATGCCACCGTTCATCGGCCAGAGTCGGAGTGGTATGACAGGCGAGGCAACGGGTTTCCCGTTCGGGGTGTGGAGGGCTGGCCGCGTATTCCTCCGCGGTCAATCCGCGCCAGTGACGGACAATCTGCCGTGACCGCTCGGTGAGTAATGTGCGATAGGCCAGTGCATGGCGATCTTGTCTTCGCCAGAACGTCGCGGCATTGGCACTGGTAGCGGGAAGAGCCGTGAGTTCATCCAGCGAACCCGGCAAGGCGACGCGGTCGGGTCCACCGTGGCAACCCCGCGCCAGGCACGAACTGTGTCCGACGAATGTCTCGATTCCAATGGTCGCTGCGACGGGGACCACCTTGGTGGGCACCTCGGCCGCGGCAGCCGTCGCGCAAACGGTGAGCGTGATGGCCAGCCACAGGCCCCCCACGTCGCAAATCTGCCCAACAGCGGAAAGCACGTTGACCATCCCTAATTATCAACTGCACGAGGACAGGCGTGAGCACAGTAACGTCAGTCTGCCTGTCGATGCAATGGCGTCTGCCTGAAAGTTTTCACAGTCGTAGCTTGACACCTGCTTTCCCCGCTTCGTAGGTTACTCCCGGAAGCTCGTCTTACACGAGGCCCGATTCGCACCCCTCCTACCCCAAGGGCGCGACCGGGAATCGTTCATCCAGGATGGTGTCGGCAATCGCTGCCGAAGGATGCGTCATGGTCGAATCGCTGCAGACCACCGGTCGCGTGGCTCCCAGTTCGGCCGTCGCTGATGACCCGGTTCATCAGACGGTGACCTGGAAATTGCTGGAATTGCAGCAGCGACTGGCCTATCTCAAGAACGAAGACCTGCTGCGGCTGGCACAGAAGCTGGAAACGCCGCTGCATCAACTGGAAGAGGTCGTCAGCTTTTTCCCGCACTTCCGCCGCGAACGCCCCCCGCTGTGCGAAATTCATGTCTGCCGTGACCTGGCCTGCCATCGGGCCGGTGCCGCCCGCCTCATTCAAGACCTGCAACAGGCCTTTCCGGGTGATTCACAGGCACCGGGCGTGGCCGATATGGTCGTGCGGCCCGTGTCGTGCCTGGGACGCTGCGACCGTGCTCCGGCGGCTTTCGTCGAATACCCTCAGCAGCGTGAGGAAGATCTCGCCCCGGGTTCCCCCGCGGCGGAGCATGCCGGGTCGGGTCATGCCGATCTGTATGGCCTGCATCAGCGCTCGGCGGAAGAGATGATCCGCGTGTTGCAACAGTGCCTCGCGGAGCACAAACGACCCGACGACATTGTTCAGACCGATAACGACACCGACTGGGTTCCCTCGACTTATGCCCAATGGGAACTCGATCCTTACCAGCTGCCTGACACCGGGCAGAAGCCCGCGGCCACACCAGTGCATTATGCGGTTATTCGTCGCTTGCAGCAGTTAAACCAGCAATACGCCGGAGACTTCGACACCGCCAAGGCCAAGCTGGGTCTGTTTGAGAAATTGAAACAGGCGAACCTGCGGGGAATGGGAGGAGCAGGGGCTCCCGCGGAACGCAAGTGGCGCGATATGGCCGATGTCGACGTGCCCGCAGAGACGCCACGCTTCATCGTCTGCAATGCCGATGAAAGCGAACCCCTCACGTTCAAAGACCGTGAAATCCTGCTGCGAACACCCCATCTCATCGTCGAGGGGATGATCCTCGCCGGTCTGCACTGCGGGGCCGAACGCGGTTACATTTACATCCGGCACGAATACCATGAACAGGCCGAGGCCGTCCGCAAAGCCATCCAGCAGGCCGAGCGGAACAATTACTGTGGCTACAACGTCGCGGGCCTGGGCCGCAATTTCTACCTCAGCGTGTACGTCAGCCCGGGAGGTTACATCTGCGGCGAACAAAGTGCGTTGATTGAAGCGATGGAAGGCCATCGGGCTCAACCGCGCAGTAAGCCACCGGGGTTGGAATCGAACGGACTCTTCGATAACCCCACACTGCTGAGCAATGTGGAAACCTTTGCCTGGGTTCCGGCGATCGTGTTGGGATATGCCGCCCCACGACAGCAGGCCCGTCCACAACCACCGAAACCCGTAGAGCAACCCACCACCAGTCCGCCGCCGTTACTGCCGGTCTCCGACGACCCAAGCTGGTACGCGGAGCAAGGATTTCGGCCAAGGTATCTCGGGCAACCTCGCGTCCGGCTGTGCAACGGAATCGACGCGGTGGCCACCAGCGACGATCCTGCGGCCACTTTCGAGGCGGCTCCTGCGACGGCGTACAAAGGTCGTCGCATCTTCTCGATTTGTGGCGATGTCGTTCGCCCCGGAGTCTACGAACTGCCGATCGGGGCACCGCTCCGCGATCTGATCGCTGCCGCAGGAGGGGCTCGTGGAGGGGAAGACCAGATTCGAGCGCTGGCGACTTCGGGACCATCGGGGGGCTTTCTCCCCGCGCGCATTTCCGATCCGAACCTGGTGGCCTGCTTCCGGTTTGTCCTGTCGGATCAGGCGGGCCGCTGCAAAAAGGGGCTCGACCGCAGCGAACAGGCGTTACGAAAACTGCTGGCCGAGGCGGAACCGTTGCGGGTTGCTCAAGCCGCGTGGATCACACAGGGTGATTCCGGAATCCCAGCGGAAGTTCAGGAACGCACCGACCGTTTGAACACGCTCAATCGCGAGATCCTCCGGGCACAGTCCGACCTGATCGACACCATTGCCAAGAATCGGCGACTGGAACACTTCTGTCATCAATTATTGCCGCACGGCGCGGAGAGCTCAGAGATCGATCTGCTCGGCTTGCCGCTCGATATTGATTCGTTCCGCACGATCTGCAACGAGTTCCTCGAGCGTGCTCCGACCAACGAACCCGGGACACCGGCCTGGAAACAATCTCGCTCTGTGCAGATGCCCGCAGGCGTGCTGTTGGGTGCTGGCGTGGCGGTCTTTGCGGGCGACGTCGATATGATCGATCTGGCGCGGAATGCCACGGAATTCTTCAGTCGGGAAACGTGTGGCAAGTGCGTGCCCTGCCGGCTGGGTTCCGGACGGTTCGTGCAACTGCTGCGCGACCTGCGACCGAACGCCCTGACACACGAACACCTGCAATTGATCTCTGATCTGGATGAAGCCTTGCGGGAAACCTCGATTTGCGCTCTAGGCACATCGGTCCCCGCGCCGTTAATGTCCCTGCTGAAGTACTTCTGGGATTTGTCGAACGTGGAGTAATCGCGAGAACGCAGTCCGCCTGTGATCACGCAGACACTCAGCAAAAGGATGGGCCATGGCTCGGGCCGGACGTGGCGAAGAAATCGATGAATACCAGAACCGCGATCAGTTCGGGCGGTTGATCCGCGTCACGAAGTCGGTTAAGGAAGACCTGGATAAGCCCCTCAGCCTGCATGTCGATGGGGTTCCCTTGCGCGTGGCCAAAGCTTGCCTCGCCACCGATGCCCAGGGGGCACCGCTCAAAGACAAGGCGGGCAACCAGAAAATCCGCGCGACCACGTTGCTCGATGCCATTTCGCAAGCCACCGCCCGTGGCGAAAAACTCCGCGATGCTGTCGCCGTTCGCCTGGGCTGGAAAGTGGGCCAGAAGGAACACCTCGCCGCATGGTTAGCCACGACCCTGGGCACACCGGCCCAGCGTGGACACGAGCGACAATTTGTCGATGCCATCTGCCAGCGTGCCGAAAGCGATACCAGCTTTGGCGATTCACTGCGCAAGTTTCTGCAAGACGAGTTTGATCCGCCGATGGTCAGCCTGACTCCCAAACCCGGAGCCAGCAGAGACGTTGCGACCAGCGATGTCTCGCCGCAAGCCCGCGCGATTCGACGGTTGCTGGGCGACGGAATTCTCTTCCCTCCCACCGACGATCCGGAAATTCGCCGCGTGCCGGTGCTGTGTCACCAGGATCACCTCAACCCGGTCGCGATGTGCCGCGTATGTGCCGTCCGCATTGTGGATGGCAAACGGAATCGGCTTAGCCGGAACCTGGTCCCGGCGTGTCAGCATCGCGTGGATGAAGTCGAAGCCGTGCTGACGATGTGGAGCACGACCAACGAGAACTGGAATCATCCGCAGACACCCCCATCGTTGCAGCGGGTCGCTCCGCAGGCGGATGAACAACGGTTGTCGGTGCGCCGCAATGTGCAGGTGCTGACGGAACTGCTGATGTCGCAGTGCTATCGCCCGGAGATCGATTCCGGACCCGACCAGCGCGGCCAGAAATATTTGAATGAACTCGCGCGGCTGAAAGCCACGCTGGACGCCAATACCGCCGCCTTTCCCGATGCCGCCCCCATCCCCGTTGATGCCGATGGAGTACCGACGCGGTTGCCCCGTATCGCCTCGACGACGCACGTCCAATGGCCCGCGCGTGCGGATGGTTCCGCGGGGCCGCCCGTGACCGATGCCCGGTTGAGGCATCCGTTTGAAGTCGATTACGACAGTTGCATTCTGTGTGACCGCTGCATCCGTTCGTGCCGCGATGTCCGCGAGTTCGACGTGCTGGGTCGTTCGGGGAAAGGAGCGGGGGCACACATCGCGTTCGATCTCGATGGCCTCGCGATGTACGATTCGAGTTGTCGCTCGTGCGGTGAGTGCATGAAGGCCTGTCCGACCGGTGCCATCACGTTCCGGGAACTGGTCCTGCCGTTGCGTGAAGGCTCGAAGACCAAATTGCCCCAGGCAATCGCGGAGTGGGAACGGGATCTGGATCGCAACAGAGCCAAAGTGGTTGATTGCCGGGAACTGCAACACGCTGTGGAGAATGATCATCGCGAGTACGAGCCATTCCTGCGAATCCCGAAGGCCTTTCTCGAATGGAACAAGGGGGCCATCCGCCGACGCCACTTGAAAGCCGGCACGGTGATCGCCCGCGAAGGAGAATTCGGGAACGTGGCCTTCGTGATGGAAGGGTCGACCGGTACCAACAACGACGCCACCTACCTGGGTGCGTTTCGCAAACTGGGACGACCACAAAGCGCGAATCAGGTTGCGTTGATGCGGCCGACGTCGCTGTCCCCCGCGGAAATTGCCCGCTTCGAGCGCGAATTCGGCCCGTTGTTCGCCCGACTCGACGCTGCTCAGAAAGGCCAGGACGAGGAAGATCTGGCCGGACGTGTCATCGGGGAAATGAGTCCCATGACACACGACCGGCGCACCGCCACGTTGATCGCCTTACAAGATTGCCGCATTCTGGAAATCGATCGGAATGTGCTTTCAGAACTCTTACGGGTTCCCGAACTCCGCAAGAAAATCGAGAAAAACTACGCCCGGCAGGCCCTGAACAATTTTCGTTCGGAACCGCACGGTCAATTGGCTGGTACGAAGTCCTCCGCCTTTCAACGATCGCTGTTCGCGGAGTTTGTCGATAAGGAAGTCGAGCGGCTCTTCAATTTCCTGACAGACCAGAACAAAGCCGACCTCTCGGCGATGACCGACGGCAGCCCCGACAGCATCCGCCTGGCCAAGGTGAATCCTAAATGGGTGCAGTGCTATCCCGATCAGACCATCTGCCGTCTGGGCGATGAAGCCGCCGAGTTCTATTTCATCTACCAGGGTTACGTCAAAATTGAACTTCCCAACGGCGAATGGGAACTGATGGGGCAACAGGAATACTTCGGCGATTTCCCCCTGGTGAAGCTCGCGATGAGCCTGCGCGAAAACCCGGTCTCTTCCGAGTGGGTCGGCGAACTGCGAGCGCAGGAGATCCTGCAACGGGTCAAGAAGCGCTCGGCGAACATTGTTGCGCTCGATTCCGTCGAACTGTTTCAATTTCCGATTGTGCCCGTCGCAGAGTTTCTGGCCTTGCCAGAGCAGCAGGTGCTCCTCGATAAGATGCAGGCGGCGATGCTCAAGAAGCAACAGGGTCGGTAAGTTTTATGATGTCCACAGCCCCAAAAATCGACAGTTCGCTCCAGCGGGATTTCATTGAGCTGGGGTTGTATGAAGGTCAGGAACTGCTGGTTCTGGACCTGGAGAAATGCACACGCTGCGATGAGTGCGTGCGGGCCTGTGCCGATGGTCATCAGGGGTTGACCCGGGTGATTCGTGACGGCCCGCGCTTTGAGCAATTCCTGGTCGCCGTGAGCTGCCGGTCGTGTCACGATCCCCGCTGCCTGAACGGTTGCCCGGTCGATGCAATTCATCGCGAAAACTTTGGTTTAGAAATTCTGATTGACGATCAGCGTTGCATTGGCTGCTCGGTGTGCGCGACGAACTGTCCGTTCGGCAGCATCCGTATGGTGGAATGCGATGACCAGGGTCACGAGCACGAACTGGATCGCAACGAATGGGCACGGCTGGCTGACCGCTACACCACGCCAGAAGCCGCTGCGGAGTCGACCACCAAGGCTCGTTTGCGGGCGGCGAACTGCGATCTGTGCTCAAGTCTGCAATCTCCCGAAGAGCGCAAAAGCCCTGATACCGAGCGCGTCCCGCGGTGCGTGTATGCCTGCCCGCACGATGCGGCACATCGCATGACGGGGCACGCCGTGCTCGAGTGTGCCAATACTCATCGACAGCGTTTTCAACAGTCGCAAAGCGAGGCCACACTGCCGACGGGGCTGTTCGGCTGGCTCTCCACTCTGCTGGGCTGAGGAAGCGCAGCAGATCAAGGCGGCGGTTTGCTTCATCCACGGGTTACGTGTATGAATGCGACAGGGAAACATAGAGTGCCACGGACGGTCTGTGTGCGCACGCGTGGTACTCCCGTGACAAAGGCCGGGCCATGTCGAGCGATTCCACCGAACAACTACTGGTTCCAGGTAGTCAAGAACCGAATGCCAAGCAGTACGCGTTTCTGTTTTGCGATCTGGTGAATTCGACCGGGCTGAAAGGGCAGTTGAACGCGTGGCGGTATGTCTGCAATGTGCTGGAACCGCACGACCGCATGTTCCGTCAACTGCTGAGTGAGTACACCAACGCGCATGAAATCAAACATCTGGGAGATGGCTTTCTTGCGGTCTTTGGCGACGTGCGCGACGCCGTCTGCTTTTCGCTGCGGTTTCATCAGGCACTCGCATCGTATCCCTGGGAACTCGATACCGCCGAGCAAATGGTGCTGACACGCATCGGCATCGACATCGGGTTTGCCGTCATCCGCACGGTCGATGGCCGCCCGGTCGATGTGTTTGGCTGCAATGTCGACGTGGCCAGCCGCGTGATGAGCGCCGCCGATGGGGGCCGCACGTTACTCACCCTCACCGCGTATGAAATTGCCCGGCAGGCCGTGGCGTTTTTACAGATGAGCCTGCAACGGTCGGGCCTGGTCACCCCCGCCGTCACTTTGACCAAGCATGGTGAATATCGCATTCAAGGCGTCGAACAGTCGGTGGTGCTGTGCGAGGCGTGTCTGGATGCGTTGCCGCCCATGCCGCCCAAGAGCAATCCTCCCAAAGTCATCAATCTGGCCGATCAGCACTGGGAACCGGAACCGACGGTCGGCCAACTGAATGCCACGGGCATCCCCGATCGAACCGGTTGGAACCTCGTGCGGAAACTGGGCGAAGGGAGTTTCGGGGCGGCCTATCTGGGTGAAGCAGTCGATGATCGCGGGAGTCAACGCGTCTTCAAATTCTGTCGCAGCTTGGACCGCCTCGACTCCTTCCGCAACGAACTGGAGATTCTAAAACAGATCAAGCTGCTGCGGCGGCCCGACATCGTGGGTTACGTTGGGGCCCACCTCGACCGTCCGCCTTACTTCCTCGAATTTGAGTTCGTGGATGGCGGGAATCTGTATGAATGGGCGCTGGCCCGTGGCGGATTGCACACCGTCCCGTTTGCCATGCGCATGGAGATTTTTGCCCGCATTGCCGACGCCGTGGCCGCAGCCCATCGCGAGCGCATCTTTCATCTCGATCTGAAGCCCTCCAACATTCTGATGGAACATCTACCTGATGACAGCTGGCAACCCAAACTGACCGACTTCGGCATCGGTGCGATCGAAATCGATGGCAAGGTCACATCGTCCAAACCCCTCACGCCCAGTACCGATCGAAACTCGGGCAGTCGCACCGGGCGGCATATGTACGTGCCCCGGGAAGTGTCGGGCGGTTCAGCGAATCGGCCCGCGGGAAACATGCCCGCCTCGCTACTCGATGTGCGCGATGTCTATGCCCTGGGAGTCTTGCTGTTTCAATTCGCGATTGGCGATTTGCAACAATCGCTGGAACCGGCGGCAATCAAGCTCGTCAAACCCAAACTCTTAAGGCAAGACATCGAAGAAGCCACGCACTTCGATCCCTTGCAGCGGCTGTCGTCGGCCTCTGAACTCGAACGCCGGGTCCGCAAATTGAAGTCGCGGCAACGGCTGAACTTTCTGGCCCACTCGTTTATTCCGTATATGTCCATGGCGGTCACGTCGCTGATCTTCGTCGGGGTGCTGTGCGCCGTGTTCTATAACAACTACCAGACGGCGGAAGACGCCCGGCTGGCAGAAGAGCAACAACGTCGCCGGGCCGAAATGTACAAGCAGGAAAAGCTTGAAGCCTTCCGACAGGTCTGGAACCGGCTCGATAAACAGGACATGCCGCTGGGCGCGGGGGAGGACGATGCCGCAAAGGTGCAGTTGCTGACCGAGATCCGCCACTGGCTGATCGAGGAAGCAGAGACCGACCTGGAGGAAATTAAAGACAGCGACAAATCTCAGCAGAACCAGATTGAATATGCCCGTCTCACGCTGCGCATCTCGGAACTGCTGGACAACGAAAATCAGGCGGCCGAACAGGCACGGCTCCACGACGGATTGAAAGTTCTGGCCGTGGTCGAGGCGGCTGCCCCACAGAACCCGGAGATTCCGTTATTGATTTCCGACCTGCACAACCAGTTGGGTCAGAACGCCGCGGGAAAAGACGATGCAGAGGCTCTGCGCCAGTTTGAAATAACCCTGGCGATTCGCGACAAGCTGGTCGATGACCTGACCGCGGGGACCAGACCATTGGCAAAGAATGCCAAAACGCCCTTGTGGGAATACGAGCGGAAGCAGTTCGCGGCCTACCACAACCTCGCGGAATTGAAATGGAACCAGTTGGATCGCGAACTGGAAGCGAACATGCCCATGCCTTCAGATACGTTTCGCGTCGCGCTTGATGTGGTGAACTCGCGCCTCGCCTCGGCGATTACCGGGCGTCAGGAACTCGCCAAAGCCCACCCGGAATCGGCCGCCTCGTTTCGCGATCTGGCTTCCAGTCAGTTCCTGATGGGACGCATTCAGGCACGCATCGGCGATGTGTTACTGGCACAGCACGATGCGTCGGAGTCGGCACACCAGTATCAGGAGGCCTTCGCTCAATTTCAGGCCGCGAGTGAGAACTTTCTAACGTCGAACAAACTCGCGCCGAATGCCATTACGCATCAGCGGCTGGTCGAAGCACTCCGCGAACTTGTAGACCTGCAACTCGGCCTGGGCAATGTCACGGCGGCCCGGGAATTGCGCGACCAACTCTCGCAGCAGGTGCTGCAACTGCTCCCCGCGCGCGTGCGGGATTTGACCGCCCGGGTCTACTTTACCGATGCCATGCTATCGTTGAAGGTGTTTGAAACCGAGAAGTCCGCCGATGACCGGGACTGGGCCCGTCTCAACCTGAAACTGGCCGAGCAACTCTACGAAACCTTGACGCGCGTGCAACCCGAGGAGCCACGCTACTGGCACGACCTGGGCATGGTCCGTGCCAATACCGCTGAACTCCTGTCGTCAGATCCAGCCACGCCCGAGGAACGGAAACAGGCGCTCGATCATTACCAGCGTGCGCTCGACGCCTGGGCGACCTTCCGCAAGTTGAAGCCCGAGCAGTTCTCTACACAGTTGCAGCAACTTTACGATCAGACACAAGATCGCCTCAAACAATTGCAGAACAGCCCGCCTCAGGCGACATAGAACCATCCGACAAAACCGGTTGCGGAACTCGGAAATCGCTGTTGTTGCAGTGGCCGTGTTGATCCCGCAGAGGTTTTGTCGGAACGTACTTAGCGCTGCCCATCGATCTCGGGCTTCATCTCAGATAGGGCTGCAACCGGGTCACCACATCGGAACGTCCCAGCTCGTCCTTACCGAATCCATATACCGCCCCGAGTTCCACCGCGTTCGCCTGGGCTTCGGGATAGTTCGAGATCAGCATGACAGGCAGAGACTTGAGCTGTGCATCGGCCTGCATCCCGCGGAGAATCTCTTCGCCATCGCTGTAATCATAATCGAGCTTGCGGTTGATGAGCACCAGGTCATAGGGCTGTTGCCGCAACCGCTCGAAGGTTTCGGTCGCAGTGGTTGCGGTCTCGATCGTGACATCGAACACCGAATTCAGAAACCGCGACAGCGCACCATGATCGGGTCCACATTGTCCGACACTGAGCACACGCCTGGTCATGTCAGATCCTTTCTGAAACAGCGCAACTGAAACGCTGTTCGTGAATCCCCTGAGCGGAAGCGAAAGGCCTGCACATTTCTGGCTTTCCGCTTTCTGCTTTCTGCTTTCCGCCTTCACTGATACTCCCTGTGAACACAGTTCCTACAGCTGTGATTCACCTGGCTGTGCTTCACCCGGCGGACGCGGGCCCAGATATTGATGATAGGTACACTCAATGCGGCCATTGTACAACTTGCGACGGCGGTCGGCCTGACAACGGAAGCACCGCTCAAACCCCGGATGCGACGTGAGCACATATAGCGACCAGGTCTTCAACGGTGCGAACGCATCGGCCATGTCATCGTAAATCGCCTCGGCCGACTCATGATCGCCCATGCGTTCTCCATAGGGCGGGTTGCAGATCACCACGCCATACTCGCGCGGTGTCTTCAGTTCCAGCACATCCATCTCACGGAACTGAATGTCTCCCGCAACGCCCGCATCACGAGCATGTTTTTCCGCCAGTTTCACAATGGAACCATCGATGTCGCTACCAATGATCGGCACCACAATGCGGCCCCGCTGCAGATCGCGGGCTTCCTCGCGAGCCTGCTTCCACAATTCACGCGGCACCTGTGGCCACTGTTCACTCAGAAAATCGCGATTCATGCCCGGTGCGCGGTTCCGGCCGATCATCGCGGCTTCAATCGGAATGGTGCCCGATCCGCAAAACGGATCGATCAGTTGCCGCTCGGGATTCCAGTAACTCAACAGCACGAGACCGGCCGCAGTCGTCTCACGCAGCGGAGCGGGCCCTGCCAGTTGACGATAGCCCCGCTTGTGCAGTCCGGCACCACTGGTATCAATGGTGAAGGTCGCCAGATCGCGAAGAATGGAGATTTCAATCGGGTATTCGACACCCGTCTCTTGAAAGCGGTGTCGCTGATGCGTCTTCTTGAGACTCTCGACAATCGCCTTCTTCACCGCGCGCTGGACACTGGGTGTGTGATGCAGCGCTGAACGAACCGACTTGCCTTCGACGGGAAAGCGGCCATCAACAGGAATCCATTGCGACCAGGGCAACTCCTGCGTCTGCGCGAATAACTGATCAAAGTCGGTGACGGGAAATCCACCGACTCGCAACAACACGCGATCGGCCGATCGCAGCCACAGATTCGTGCGGCAGATGGCCAGTTCATCGCCCCAGAACGTCACGCGACCATCCTCGACGGTCTGGTCGGTGTAACCGAGGTCGTTCAGTTCACGAGAGACCACGGCTTCCAGGCCAAAGGCAGCCGTGGCGATCAGTTCCAGTCGGGCCATCGAAATCTAACTGCTGTCACAAAAGATGAGGCCACACGGCCGAACCCGCGGAAAAAGCAACTGGTCCGGTCACATCACCGATGCAACCGGACCAGGCGAGTGGAGCGGAAGGGAGTCGAACCCTCGACCTCTGCATTGCGAACGCAGCGCTCTCCCAACTGAGCTACCGCCCCAGATGATTGCCACAATCAGCCCGCCATTCTAGGAAGTGACCGTGGTCACGAAAAGGGACCGGGCTTCGGATTCGTGCTGCGGTCCCGGGCAACCACCGGGCAGCACGGGGAATCGTCACTTCCGGCCGCGGCCTGTTCCCGGTCTCACCTGCGCGGGCTGAGTAGCCTTAATCAAAATTCACGACTCGACTTACGCACACAGCGTTGACAGCCGTTGGCGGTCGACCCAGAATGCCAAGATAGTGTGGATCAGCGTTTTCTCTCTGTTTTTTCAGCGAGTGTCGCAGGCCACGGTCCTCCCCTCTATTGTCGCTCGATAATCCCAGACGCCCCTGCAGGCCTGTTCATCCGTCTGGGTAACAGATGCATTCTCCACTCCCGGAAGCAATTGCCGCGGCCGCTGCGCCGCACGATGAGGAACATCGCCCATGGCCGAAGACTATCTGAATAAGTTGATCAAAGATGGTGTCATCAGCCGTGATCAACTGGAAGAGGCGCGTGACCTCGCTTCCAGTCTGGGTGTGAGCACGGAAGATGCCCTCGTGCGATTGGGCTACGTGTCGGCTGGCGAATTGACGGAACGTCAAGCCTCGCAATATGGTTACGACTTCATCAACCTGGAAGCCATCGAGATTCCGCGAACCGTCATCGAACTCGTTCCTGAATCTGTGGCTCGGGAAAATGTGGTGATTCCGCTGGGACTGGATGAAGACACCATCCAGGTCGCCGTCAGCAATGCGATGGACTACGAAGTTCTCGACAAGCTCCGGTTCGTCCTCAACCGCGAAATCAAAATCGCCGTCGCATCAAAGGAAGCGATTCAGGCGGCCATCAACCGGCACTATGGTGACTCGCAGACCGAGTCGGTCGACTCGATGCTCGCCGAATTCACCGAAACCGCCATCGACTTTACGGAAACCGAAGGGGGCGGGGCGGGAGCGCAGGAAGAAGACGACAGTGCCCCGATTGTGCGGCTGGTGAACCTGATCATCAGCGAAGCAGTGAACATGCGCGCGTCGGACATTCACGTCGAACCTTTTGAAGATCGCGTGCGTGTTCGGTACCGGATCGACGGAGTGCTGGTCGAGCGCGACAGCCCACCCAAGCGACTCCTCGCCGCTATGGTCTCGCGTATGAAGATCATGGCTCGGATGGATATCTCCGAGAAACGTCGCCCGCAAGACGGTCGAATGAAAACCCGGGCCGGTGGCAAAGACTACGACCTGCGAGTCAGTATTCTCCCCACCAACCACGGTCAAGCCGTAGTCCTCCGGATTCTAGACCGCGACAACATCAAGGTGGGGATTCGGAACCTGGGCTTCGGCGAAGAGAACTACCGCAAGTTCCAGACGTTGATCCGCCGCCCCAATGGCATCTTCCTGGTGACGGGCCCCACGGGGTCGGGCAAGACCACCACATTGTACAGTGCCCTGGGGGAAATCAACCGGCCTGATCGGAAGATCATCACTGCGGAAGACCCGGTGGAGTACCTGTTGCCGGGGATCAATCAGGTGGAAGTGAAGTCGGATATTGGTCTGAATTTCGCGCGGATCATTCGCGCAATGCTGCGGCAGGCCCCGAATGTGATCCTCGTGGGCGAGATTCGCGATACTGAGACGGCGGAGATGGCAATCCAGGCTTCTTTAACTGGACACTTGGTTTTCAGTACGCTGCATACGAACGATGCGCCCAGTTCTGTGACACGCTTGATCGATATGGGTGTCGAGCCATTTCTCGTCGCTTCATCAGTTATGGCGATCATGGCGCAGCGTCTGGTCCGCGTAGTCTGCTCCAAATGCAAGGCGTCTTACCAGGCGGACCCGAGCGAAATCGAGCAGTTCAGCCTGACTCCCGACCAGCTCGATGCTGCACAATTGATGCGTGGAAAAGGGTGCAGTCATTGCCAGCATACGGGCTACCGCGGACGGCTCGCCGTGTTTGAACTCCTGGTGATGAATTCCACACTCCGCGAGATGACGTTCCGCAGTGAGCCCGCGCAGAACCTGCGCCGCCAAGCCCGTCTTTTCGGGATGAAAACCGTCGTCGAAGATGCCCTCGACAAGGCACTGCTGGGCAAGACGACACTGCTCGAAGTGTCACGACTGGACAAGGGCGGCCATTAAAGTTGCATCCGGGTTCCGTCCTCTTACAGTAGACCTGCAATGCCCCGGCCGGATGAAAATGTGTCATTGCGTTCACATCTCAGCGGCCGTGAGTTGTTGCATTCTGCGACACCGGCCCACGGCCGCGCGGTCAAGGGCTTATGTGGCCAGGCAGGCCTTGGCAACGGGCATTTCCCTGGCCGTGCGGGCTCGCGCAACAGTTGCCAGTGCTACACCTGGGCAGGGCTTGATGGTGCCAGAACTTGAGTTGGGGACCGCTGCGGCGAACAATGCCGGTGTGCATCACCTGGGAAATGTCTTGTCAGCGGGTTTTTCTCATTCCTGTCTTCCCGTTGGCCCGTCATTCAGGTTGGCTCGCCCGTTCCTGTCTGCTAGTCGCTCCCGGTATTGAAAACCTGCTGGTTCCGCGAACCTCGGGTTTAAGCCCATAGTTTCTCGACGTGAAAATTCGCAGAGGATCCGGAACTGTCGCAGGATCCACCAACCGGGAGACATGACTTCAGTATCGGCGTGGGGTATATCTAGTGTCGCATTTCTCTTTTGAGTGCGGCATCGGATGCGACTGGTGACCGTTGCGGCCCTTCGGAACTCAGCGGGCGAGATCTACGAGATGGCAACAGTTCAGATCGATAAACTGCTGGAGACGGTCGTTCGCGAAAAGGTGAGCGACTTGCACATCTCGACGGGTCAACCGCCGGTCGTGCGTGTCAGCGGTCACATGGTCCGCCTCGAAACCAAGGTGCTCGAACCCGAAGACACTGTCGGGCTGATGAAGTCGATCACGCCCGAACGAAACCAGCAGGAGCTTCAGGAAGTCGGCGGGACCGACTTTGGTTTTGCCTTTGGTGATAAAGCCCGGTTCCGGGTCGCCGTGTTCAAGCAGCGTGGCCACATCGGCATGGTGCTGCGGCGGATTCCCAACGAATTCCTGTCGTTTGAGCAACTCGGCTTGCCACCGATTATCGCCGACCTGATCAAGCGGCCGCGCGGTCTGTTTCTTGTCACTGGCCCCACGGGTTCCGGCAAGACAACCAGTCTCGCCAGCATGATCAACTATCTGAACGATACCATCGATCACCATATCATCACGCTTGAAGACCCGATCGAGTATTACCACAAACATAAGAAATGCACGATCAACCAGCGGGAGATCGGCGTCGACGTGCCCGACTTCCCGGAAGCCCTGCGACGCGCCCTGCGAATGGACCCCGACGTCATTCTCGTCGGTGAAATGCGCGACCTGGCCACCATCGGGTCCGCCATTACCGCCGCCGAAACAGGCCACGTGGTGTTCGGCACGCTGCATACCACCGGGGCACAGGGGACCGTCGACCGTATCATCGACGTGTTCCCCACCAACCAGCAGGAACAGATTCGAACACAGTTGTCGGTGGCCATCATTGGTATTCTCTCCCAGGCACTTCTGGGCCGCATTCCGAAGGGGATGGTCGCAGCGTATGAACTGCTGGTTGTGACCCCCGCCATCGCCAACCTGATTCGAGAAGCGAAGACGTACCGTATTAATTCGTCGATTCAGACCGGGCGCAAGTTCGGAATGCAGCTCCTCGACGATGCCTTGTTCAATTTGTGGAAGAACGGACTCTGCGAAGAAGATTCCGTGGTCATGAAGTCGAACAACCCCGGCGAACTGAAAGCACGCATCGTGCGGGCGAAAAAGGGTCTGCTCGATGACGAACCCGAAGATGAGGATGACGACGAAGAGTAACAGCAGCAGCAGGTATAGGACACGGAATAACTCGGGGCCGGCTCCTGTCTTCACCCGGTATTCGCTCAAATTTCCCGTCGATTTGTTGTGATTGTGGTATTTCCTGCTCGTGAGGCGCTGAGTCAACCAGGTTCTCTGGCAGACTCCCGTATGGAACACGAATGGCTCAACGTAAGCTCGGACAGATTCTCGTCGATCTCGGTTATCTCACCGAAGATCAGTTGTGGGACGTGCTCGAAGAGCAGAAGCAGAGTCCGGGCGAAGTCATTGGCCAGGTCGCGATCCGTATGGGCATGGTCACCGATGCCCAGGTGACGGAAGCGCTCGCCGAACAATGGGGCATGCCGATCGTCAACCTCGCCGAAACGACGATCACCCCGAAAGCGTTGGAACTCGTGCCGATGACCATGGCCGAGCTGTACAAGATCATGCCCATTGCGGTGAAAGACGACGTGTTGACGGTCGCGATGGCCGACCCACAGAACGTTGCCGCGCTGGATGACCTGCGTAACTTTCTGGGGGTCGATGTCCGGGGTACGGTCTCGAATCACAAAGATGTCGAAGCCGCCATCCGCCGTTATTACGCCGATAAAGAAGAAAGTATCGAGTCGGTTATCGCGGGTCTCGAAGAGGGTGATGACGACGGTGATCAGCGCGGGTTCGACCTGTCGGCGGAAGCGGACAACGTCGATGCCGCCCCGATTCGTAAACTCCTCAACATGATTCTGCTGCTCGCCATTAAAGATCAGGCGAGCGATATTCACTTTGAGCCGTTTGAAGACGAATTCAAGGTCCGCGTGAAGGCGGACGGCATGCTGTATGAGATGGTTCCGCCGCCCCGGCATCTGGCGAACTCCATCATCAGCCGTATCAAGATCATGTCGGAACTCGACATTTCGGAACGGCGGCTGCCGCAGGACGGACGCATCGAGTTGAACGTCGGTGGCAATCAGGTCGACCTGCGGGTCAGCGTGTTGCCCACGATGTTCGGCGAATCGGTGGTCATGCGGGTGCTCGATCGAACGGTGGTGCAGCTCGATTTGAACAAGATCGGGATGGATGCCCATCTGCTGACCGAGTTCCGGTCGATGATCAAACGCCCCAACGGCATTGTGCTGGTGACGGGGCCCACGGGTTCCGGCAAAACGACCACGCTGTATTCCGCGCTGAATGAAATCAACGACATCGAAACCAAGGTCATCACCACCGAAGACCCGGTCGAATACGATATCGATGGCCTGATTCAGGTGCCGGTCAATCCCGATATCGATGTCACCTTCGCAACGGTGCTGCGGGCCATTTTGCGGCACGATCCCGATACGATTCTGGTGGGCGAAATTCGCGATTACGAGACGGCCGAAGTCGCCGTACAAAGTGCGCTCACCGGGCACCTGGTGTTCAGCACGCTGCATACGAACGATGCGCCGTCGGCCATTACCCGCCTGCGTGATATGGGGATCGAGCCGTTCCTGATTACCGCGTGCCTGGAAGGCATTCTGGCTCAGCGGCTCGTGCGGAAGATTTGTGTGGAATGCCGCACGCAATTCGATCCCAGTGATGAACTGTTGATGGAGTTGCAACTGCCGGTGCAACAGGCGCGGCAATACAAGTTCTACTATGGTCGTGGTTGCCCGCGTTGTAACAACTCGGGCTACAAAGGCCGCACGGGCATTCATGAGTTGTTGAATGTGACTGATGACATTCGCGACATGATTACCGGGAATTCCAACGTCGACGATCTGCGAAATTTTGCCCGCACCCAAGGCATGATCACGCTGCGGGAATCGGGTTTGAAACTGATCTTCGATGGCGTCACCACCATCGATGAAATTGTGCGTGAAACCGTGATGGAAGATGTGGATTAAGGAAGCGCGGAAGGCGGAAAGCGGAAGGCGGACCGCCTGCGACCTCGAAACTTACTGGCTTTTTGCTTTCAGCTCATTGCTTTTCGCTGGAGATCGACATGCCCACTTATCAATACGAGGCGATGGACAACACCGGCCTTGAGGTGAAAGACACCATCGATGCCGGCTCTGAGCAAGAGGCGCAGTCGAAGATCCGCGAGAAGGGCTTCTTCGTGACCAAGATCACGGAGAAAGGCCGCGCGAAAAAGAAGACCAAGGAAGGGACCAAGGCCGACGCCAGCAAGAAAAAAGCCGCCGCCAAGAAGAAGGGCAAAACCTTCACCATCGGCGGTGTCGGCGGAAAGAAGCTGACCGCCTTCACGCGGCAGCTCTCGACCCTGCAAGACGCCGGCCTGCCCATTCTCCGCAGCCTCCGGATTCTGGAAGGGCAATGCAAACCCGGCGCTCTCAAGAATTCGCTCATGGGGGTCATCGAAGACATCGAATCGGGCAGCACGCTGTCGGAAGCGATGTCGCGGCAACCCAAAGCCTTCGACAACCTCTACGTCAACATGGTGAAAGCCGGTGAGGCCGGGGGTGCTCTCGAAGTCATTCTGCAACGTCTCGCTGAGTTTCAGGAACGGCAGCAAAGCCTGAAGCGAAAAGTGCAGGGGGCCATGATCTATCCGTGTGCGGTCATCACCGTCGCCACGTTGATCGTGGGCTTCATCATGTACTACATCATTCCCAAGTTCAAAAAGATCTTCGAAGACTTCGATACCGATCTGCCCGGCATCACCGTCGCGCTCATCGGCGTCAGCGATGCCGTGGTGAATTACTGGTACCTGGGGCCCGCGATCCCCTTCGCCTTATGGCTGATGATCAAGATCATCAAAAAGAACAAGACCGGTGCGTACATTGTCGACTGGCTATCTCTCAGGTTCCCGCTGTTGGGGCCCATTTTACGAAAATCGATTGTCGCCAGAACGTGCCGAACGCTCGGCACGCTTATCGCGTCGGGTGTACCCATTCTGGAAGCCTTGAACATCACGCGGGACACGGCGGGCAACCGCGTGTTCTACAACGCGTTTGAACATATTTCCGCGGCGATTCGTGAAGGGGAAACCATGGCGGTCCCCCTGAAGGAAACCCGCACGGTCGACGACATCGTCGTCAACATGGTCGACGTCGGTGAAGAAACGGGTGCCTTAGACAACATGTTGTACAAGGTGGCCGATGTCTACGACGAAGAAGTTTCGGTGATGGTGGAAGGCCTGGTGAACCTGCTCGAACCGCTGATGGTGGTTGTGCTGGGTCTCATCGTCGGTTTCATCGTCATCGCCCTCTTCATGCCTTTGATCAAGCTGCTGAACGACTTGTCGTAAGAGCCGTCTGACAAAACCGGTTGCGGTGCGTGAAAACTGCTGTTGTGGCAGTGGCCATGTTGATCCCGCAGAGGTTTTGTCGGAAAGCATTCAGCGGGCCACGCGATTTTCCGGTCTGACCGATGCCCTGAGAGCAGACTTTCAGGGCGTCAGCCAGACGCGGTGTTGACTGAATTCCAGTTCCCTCAAACCCAGTCCGCGCCTACCGCCAGGATGGATGACACCATGGTTCGAGCACACTGCAAACTGGCTCCTGCGACTCCGCTGCCCCAGCGGCAGCGCCGCCGATACGGCTTCACGCTGGTCGAATTGCTGGTGGTCATTACGGTCATCGTGATTCTGGTCGGCCTGCTGGTCCCTGCCGTCGGCCGGGTCCGCGTCACGGTGCGTAATGCCGCCGTGCAATCGGAAGTGGGCCGCATCGCGACGGCGGTCACCAGTTTCAAATCGAAGTATGGCATTGATCCGCCGAGCAGCATTCGGCTGTGTGAAGATGCCAGCGACTGGGCCAATTACCCGCGCGATCGGGCCATCATTCGCCAACTCTGGCCACAGTTCGATTTCTCCATCAACCGCGATCTCGATCTCGATGGCGACACCGACGGCTGGGACAGCGACAACAACGGCAGCGGAGATACTCCGTTCCGGATCGATCCCGGTGAATGTCTGGTCTTCTTCCTGGGCGGACTCCCCGTGAGAGACACCTCGTCAGGCACCACGCAATGGAGTCTGCGAGGCTTCACCAAGAATCCGCAGAATCCGTTTGCCCAAACCGCTGACGCCAACCGCGACTCCGTGATTTATGACTTTGAAACCTCGCGATTGCAGGACGCCGACAACGATGGCTTTCCCGAATTCCGCGATTCGTATCCGTCGCAACGCAATCCGCTGCTGTACTACAGTTCCTACGATGGCAATGGGTACCGCGTGACCGACACGAACGAGTTTCCCACCTCGGGAAATTTCCCCCGCAATCCGTATCTGCAAGGGGCCGATCAGAACGCGCAGCCGTATGGCTCGAAGAGCTTTCAGATCATTTCGCCGGGTGCCGATGGCGAGTATGGCATTGGCGGGCCTTACCTGTCGGGTGCGACGGTTCGGTTACCCGGTTGGACGAGCACGCGGCTGTCGACCACGTTCACCGCCGACCAGCGCAACGTGGAAGCCGACAACATTACGAACTTTGGGAACGGACCCTTACAGCCCTAGTGTGACGGACAATGCACAGACCCGGCGCAGGAGACTCCCTGCGTCGGATGCCCACCCGGGGAAGTTGAGGCCGGTATGCGAATCATGAAACATCACCCACGACGCGGCTTTTCGATGCTGGAAATGCTGGGCGTGATCGGCATCATTCTGCTGCTGCTCAGCCTGCTGACCTATACCATGGGGAATGTCCTGCGCGATGCCCGCGAAAAGGCCACCCTCGCCACGATCCAGAAGGTCGATGGCATGCTCCGGCAGCGACAGGAAGCGTTTCAACGGGCGATGGAACGGGCCGAGTTACAGGCCGCGGTGGCCTTCACCAAAAGCTTTGCGCGAGATGCGTTCCCGCCGGAAATCGATCGCTTTCTGGTCGATCAGGCCAGTGACCGCACCTGGGAAGTCCTCGCCCGTAAAACCTACTTCCGCGCCAAGTTTCCCCAAAGCTTCGCTGAGGTTTGCTGGTTCGATGGTGCCCCCGGCGAGCCGACCATCGACGACGATGGCAACTCCATCACCGATAGATACCCCTCGACGTTCACCCATTACTCGGGCACGCCTGACCCGTTGGAGCTGGGTCGCGGAGTTAACGACGACCTGGAGCCTTACGCCACGTTGTTACGCACACGGTTCACGAACCCGGCCAGCCATAACCCGGAAACCGAAAGTTCGGAACTGCTCTATCTCATTCTGACCGCCGCCGACCTGTTCGGTGTCCCCAATGCCGGTCAGGACGAATTCTCCTCGAATGAAGTGAGCGATACCGACGGCGATGGCTTGCTGGAATTCATTGATGCCTGGGGTCGGCCGCTACGATTCTATCGCTGGCCGACACGCCTGCTGCGGAGTGGGGAAGATGCCTTCACGGGCGATACCGATGGCGACAGCAACGTCAACGAACCGGCCGGTGCCACGGTCGCCGCCGACCCGCGCTATGCCTCCCTGCTGATTCAAACACTGCCCGCACTCAACCTTCAATATGAAGCGCAATCGGGGGGTGGCGACAAATCGTTACTCCGCGACCCCGACGATGGTTTAGGACTGATCGATACCCAGATCATCAACCGGAACTCGGGAGGACCGGCAGCGGCGCGGTTGAAGCTGGAATCCTTCTTCCACACCCCGAGCACCTATCACACCGTGCTGATTGTGTCCGCAGGGGCCGATCGTGATCTGGGCATGTTTGAACCGGTGCAGTTCAATTCGGGATCCAACATCTATGGCCATCTGGGCCAGCTCACGAGACTGGGCGATCCGTCATCGCATCCCATCGCGGATAACATTACCAACCGGCGGCAACAGTAACGGAAAGGCCGCAGTATCATGCAGCTAAAAGCCGAAAGCGGAACGCAGAAAGCCAGCAAGGCTGTGACTCTGCGCGGGTTCACGCTGATCGAAATGCTCGTAGTCATCACGATCATTCTGATTCTCGCGGCGGTCACCGTCTCGACCATCAACGTCACCATCAATGGCGACAAAGTGCGGGCCGGAGCGCGGCAGGTGCAATCGTATCTGGAAGGAGCCCGCGACCGGGCCATCTTCGCGAAAGAACCCCGGGGCGTCCGGTTTCTGCTCGACCCGACCGACCCCCGGACCGTTTCCAGCCTGGTCTACATTGCCCCCACCGATCCCTGGACCGAAGGGACCGTGCTGCTCGAACGACCCGATGGAGACAGCGATGGCAACCCCGCCAATCAAGACATGGGCGACCCGCTGAACCAATCACCCTATGTCGATTCCGGTGACAATGGCGTCTGGGTGCTGCGCGGCTTCGATGGCGACAGCAGTCAATACACCAAAGACACCGGCTGGAAAGAACTTTACGACCGGGGCGTGCTGCGCGATGGCAACCGGATTCAGATTCCCTACGGCACCGGCTCGTGGTACACAATCGATACCCGACTGCTGGCCCAGGCCGATGTCAGCGATGGCAACCCGCCCGTGCGATTGCTGTTGCAGCAGGAATATCGTGAACCCGCCGATACCGGCTCCTCAACCGTGCAGGCCTTCGAGCGGGCGAGTCCGTCACTCAAGTATCGCCTGGAACTGTTACCCGCTCCGATGCCCAATCAGGAACCGATTCTGCTGCCCAAGGGGGCGGTGGTGCATCTCGATCGGTGCAGCAGTTTTCCGGACGATCCCCCGGCGGGCATGCCGACGGTGCTGCCCAACACGCGGGGCAATCGTCTGCCATCGAGTTGGAAGTTCACGTTGAGTCCGGCTCCGTCGAGCAACTGGTTGCCCCGGTTTGGTTACACGCCGTACTGCGACATCATGTTCTCGCCGCGGGGGACCGTGACTGGCCCGGAGGCGAGCACGGGACTCATTCACCTGTACATCGCCGATCAGAAAGACGCGGATCGCGATCGGACCGATTGGTCGTTGAATCCGTCGGGCATGACGGCGGGCGTAACCTGGTCGGCCCCCGAGCTGAATCCCGGACTGACATTGTCTGACCCCACGGTGCCCTATGTGCGCGGTGATAAGGCTGTGGTTTCGGTCTTTACCCGCACGGGGGCCATCACGGTCAACCCGATCTTTACCAACCCGAATGGTACCGACAACGTCCCGCAACGGTTCTTTTACTCCGAAACCGGCGAGGTAGCAGGACGATGAAAAATTACACAGCAAAAAGCCGAAAGCTAAAAGCAGAAAGCCAGAGAGGCGGCGGGCAGTCCGCTTTCCGCCTTCCGCTTTCCGCTCGCACCTCTGGTGCGCGGGGCGTGACGCTCAGTGAAGTGCTGGTGTCGACGCTGGTGATGAGCATTGGCGTGGTGGCGCTCGCGACGTTGTTCCCCATCTCGGTACTGCGGTCGATTCAGGCGTCGCAGATGACCAACGCCGCAAACCTGCGGTACAACGCCGAGGCCCAGGTCCGCACGGTGCCGGAACTGGTCAACATTGGCAAGGAATGGCAACCGCAGACGAATTACAACGAAGGCGACGCCGTCATTCCCACGTTCTATTACCGCCGGGCCTCGCGACCCGCGGTCTATATCTGCACGACGACAGGCACCTCCGGCTCGTTGGAACCCGTCTGGTCGCAGGCGGAAGCCGGCAATACCAACGATGGCGGTGCCGACTGGCAGACGGTCACGCTCAATCGCTACATCATCGACCCGCTCGGCTACATGCTGATGGGCAATAACTCCACCGAGTTCAATGCCGGTAATGCCGCGGGCCGGTTCCGGGGCAGCAACCTCACGGGCAGCAAACAGCACTTTGGCAATCTGGCGGGCGATCCCTTTCGCTTCGATATCAACCGTTTCCCGGCATTCGGGTTGTTCCAGCAGTCGGATACGGAAATCAACAATGAATTCCGCTCGGCATCGGCGGCGGTGCTGCCCGATAGCTGGACGCAGCAGGTGGAATCGCTCGATCTCGACACGCTCACCACCACGTCCATCAATCTGGTGGGTGTCGATTTCAATGCCCTCAGTCAATCGGTCTCGATCCCCAATCCCGACCTGGTCCCCGACCGGATCATCCTGTTCGATGACACCGGCCGGTTGAGTCATACCGCCTCGCTGTCAGGGATTGCCGCCTCGGGCACGGGGACGGTGTGCAGTTGGAACTCGCCGGTGACGTTAACGTTCCAGCCGGTGCGGGCCAAGGTGGAAAGCCTGGAGCGCCGGTATACGTATCTGCTGTCGGTGCGGCGGAACTTCGGGGGCAGCACGCATATCGATGTGGTGGTGCATTTCCGTCGGTCTTACAGCAATGAAGACGAGCAGGTCTTCTCGGCGGTCTTCCGCGAGATTGATCGTGGTCCCGATGGTGAGCCAGGTGAGGCAACGACGGATGATAACGGCGTGAGTGGTGCTGATGATTCGGGGGAACTCGGCTGGGTGGATACCGACGACAAGGCCCGCAACTTCGTGATCGTGCAGTACAGTTCGACGGGGCAGAAGCCCTTCTTCAAGAAGGGGGGCTACATCTGCGACGCGAACAATCTGCGCTGGTATCGCATTATCGATTCGGCGGAAAGCGGGTTCCCGGCCCATACGATCGCGAGCGTGACCCCCGCGGGCTACGAACTTGACACCGTCGCGACAGGCATGGACCGCTTTGTGCGACTGACGCTCGATCGCAACATCATCGAGAACTCGCCCTTGAATTCTTCCACACTCGAACCGATCCCCAACAATGGCGTGCTGGGGGGAGCCATTCTGATGCGGGGCATCGTGGATGTCTTCCCGTTGAAACCCCGGGCGTATTAAGTGCAGCGTTTCGCAAGATTTGACCCCTGTTGTTGTCTCTCTCCCAGCGCGAGTCGCCACGATTCGTGACCCGGAATCTGTACCATGCCGAACCCATCACACACTCATCGACGCACACGGCGGGCCCCTCCGCGGCGAGGTCCGGCGGGCTTTACGCTGGTCGAAATGCTCGTCGCCGTCGCCTTGGTGCTGCTGCTGATGTCGCTGTTTGCCCAGGTCTTTCAGATCGCGGGTTCTTCCGTGTCGACGCAGCGTGGCATCATGGAAAACGATCAGCGAGCCCGCAGCGTGCAAACCCTGCTCAAAGGCGATCTCGACAAGCGCACGTTCCGCTATCTTGTTCCGTTCGCGGTGAATGAAGACCTCAGCAGTTCGGGCGCGAAGCTGGCCCAGCGCAAAGGCTACTTCTACATCGCGGAAAACAACGTGGGGAGCGAAATCGATGACGTTCTCGCCTTCACCGTCGATGCCCGCGTCATCAATGACAGTGCCGATCAATCGACGTTCTATGGCCGGTCGGTCACCCTGGGCAACGCAGCGTTTCTCCGCAGCAATCTGAATCAGCCGGAAGGGGATGACGGGCGACTCGATGCCAACCTGACCAGCGAATCTCCCGCGGCCGAGGTCGTTTACTTCCTGCGGGGTGGCAACCTGTATCGACGCGTGCTGTTGATCCGCAATGCGTCGACGCGGTTCGATGAAGACCAGCCGGAAACCACCACGGGCTTCAAATTCTTCTCGCCCAACGACGACGATGGCTCGACACCGCCGAAGTATCTGGGATCTGTCGGTGGTACCAGCTTCTGGCGCGACTTCGATTCCTCGGCTCATCCGCGCATCGGGAACGATGGCTCGGGCTCGGTGCCGCCCGTCTTTGAATACGATGGGGCCGAGTTCAATACCACCGCCTCGCTGATTATGCCCCTCACCACGCCGCGGTATTCACGGGCCGGTGAAGGGGCCGACTTCTCACTTCCACTGGCCCTCGCCTATCCGCCCAATCGCTTCGGTCACGATACAATCAATCCGCGACCGCTGACGAGTTCCCCGTCTCTCCCCCCCACCGGCGGGCAGCCGCGCGAGTTCGGCACCGGCGGTTGGTTTGTCGGCCGGCCCCTCATTCAGGAATCGGCCTTCTTTGCCTCCGCCGCCAACAAGTTCACGTATCCCCACCTCACGCATAATCCGCCGGGTGGTCCCAGCGATACTTTGAACCAGATGAATCCCGGCGTGGACTGGAACGACTCCAACTCGAACGGCATCATCGACGCCTTTGATGACACCGAACGCCGTGGTGAAGACCTGGTGATGACCAGCGTCCATTCGTTCGATGTCAAAGTTTACGATGAATTCCTCGGCCGCTATGTCGACCTGGGGCATTCGATTGGCACCACGGGCGACTTCAACGCCAACAAAAATCGCAACAATGTGTATGGAGCGCTCGGTTCCAACAGTGAAGTCTTTGATACCTGGTACCCGTTTCTGACCGAAGACGTCAATGCCGACAACGGCATCGACAATGAAGACACCAACAACAATGGTGTGATTGATGGCGGTGAAACCGATACCGATGGGGACGGACTTGCCGACCAGACCGAAGACCGCAACGGTGATGGTGCCCTCACTGAGCAGCGGCTCGATTTCAACGGCGATGGCAGCATCACCTCGGGTGACTTTGACGGCGATGGCATCATCGACTTCGGCGAAAACTTCGCCCCGTATCGCCCCTTGCGAGCCCAGCCGGTCGTCAGCAGCGGCGGTTATGTCGACTACGAACGCTGGATCCCGAATACGTCAGCGACGGATGCTTCGCGGTATGTGTTAGGAAATCGCGTGTTTCCCCAGTCGACGCCACAAGGTGCGCGCTATGGAGATTCGTTTTACTACGTCGTGGTTGCGGAAACTGATCGCAATGGCGATGGCACCATCTCGCATAGCCCTGCGACAGCACTGGTCAGTTGGCCGGAAATTGATGGCCTGAAGGTGGACGACAACGAAATCACCTGGCAGGCGGTGGATAACCGCAAGCCATTACGGGGCATCCAAATCACCATCCGGTTCCTCGACCGGACAACGCAACAACTTCGGACGCTGACCATTCAACAGGGCCTGGTCGATTCCGATCAATAACCCGCTTCCCCGGCGAGCCGCACGTGGTGTGGCCGCCACACGTAGCACTGCATCCATCAACCCGCGGGCCTGTTCGACATTGCGGGAGAGACTATCATGCCTGTACGCCAGATGACCCATCGATCACTGCGTCGCCGCGATGCGAAACTGCGTCGCCGTGTCGTTCATCAGCAGTTCCCTGCCCACACCTTAGACCGTTCGGGCAGCACATTGATGATTGTCATCGTGCTGCTCGGACTGCTGTCGGTCCTGGGGGTGGTGTTCTACACCTTCGCCAACCAGGAGCGCAGCAACGCGGAATACTATGCCGATGCCGCCAAGGTGGTCGAAGCCCCGGGCCTGACCGCCGATGAGCTGATGGACTTCGGCATGGAACAATTGATTATCGGGCCGCGGCCCAACTACAAAAACAGCGTGCTGTGGGGCAAGCGGCACTCGCTGGTGGGCAACGCCGTGGGTGTGAAAGACCCATCATCATTGGGCGACCTCACCGCGTTCGATGGACAAGGGGTGCTGCTGAGTCAGACACCTGGTATCGCTCCGTTTGTTGATCAGGATCAAGACGGCACGGCCGATACCGGGCAAGTGCTCGATCGCCAGGGGCAGGCCGTATTCACAAACGCTAACGGCTCGAACATCCAACATCTTAAGCGCATGGTCGATTCTCCGGCCGCGCATAACCTGTTCGAGCGCGAAACCGGTCGCATGCCTCAACCCGATGTGGGCTACACCTATCCCGACATCAACAATACGTTCCTGGCGTATGTGGGCTGGGTGCGCGATCGCAATGGCGGTCGCCTCCGCCGGGTGGTCATTCCGTCGTTCCATCGTCCACAACTCTATCGCGATGCGGGAGGCCAGCCGATCCCGTTGTGGGAAGACCGGAATTACAATGGCAGCATCGATGGTGGTGAGGACCGAAACAGCAGTTCGGCCCTCGATGCCGGATCAGACAATCCCGCCGAACAGTTCCGGGCCCACCCAAACCATGTCTATGTGCCCCCGGGTCAGACGAACGGCACACCCACTTCGCGGTACATTTTCACAGCCACGGAGGCTGCGTCGCGGTTGGGCGATGGCAAGCGCGTCTTCCCGTTCCTGCCGATGTATACCGGCTACAACCCCACCTCGGGGGGGACCGATGTGACATTGAGCGGCATCACGCCGGGCTGGGTGGGCCATCAGGGAGTCTGGAGCGGGCCGCATCCGGATGATTCCACCTATGCCGACCCGGATAACATCCTGCATGATGACTATCAATACGATGTCGACAATGACAACGACGGCATTCGCGAAGGGGTCTGGCTCGATCTCGACTTCCCCGTGCAGGAACTGTCGGATGGTACGTTGTATATCCCCATGTTCTCGTTCACGGTGTATGAACTCGACAGCCTGCTGAACCTGAACGTGCATGGCAACGCCCAGAACGTGCTGTTCGACCCCACCAACTTTGCCTTCAACAACACCGCGAACCAGTTGGGCTTCAACGCCGCGACCGGGCAATTGGATTGGATCTCTGCCTCGAACATGGGGTCGGGCCCTTCGGAAGTGAACCCGGCGTGGGCTTTGACCGCGCGGGCCAATGTCGATAACACCACGGCGAGCACCACGGTCTTCGCCCAGTATCAGGCCTTCTTCGGTAACTTCCCGGCCGATGCCACCAGCTTCGGTGCCTTGCGTGCCTCGTTCCAGGAAACCGCCAATATGGACCTGGCGTTCCTGAAGTTTGGCCGCCCGGAGGTCGCTGGTTCCGTGGTCGATGATCTCTACCCCGGCGTCTGGGGTGAAGAACATCTCATCGCCCGGTACTTCTCCGCCGGGGCCAATAACCCGGTCAACTTCCCGCACCCTGGTCAAAGCCTGTCTGACGACAATGGCGACATCAACGAAGGCATGCAGTTCCAGCCGCAATTCGTCAGCGGGACCACCAATACCTGGCTCGATGTCGATCAGCCGTTTGACGCCGTGGGCATGGGCCGCATGAACTCCTTGAATATGGCGTCTCTCCCCGATCCGAAAGCCATGAATTTCTTCCCCACCGCGGGCGTCTCGCGCGTCAAGTGGCTGCGCTATGAAGGCTATGCCAACAACGGTGCGATCACCTGGGGCAATGCCGGTATTCAAACCGGCATGCTGCAAACCAACAATCAGTCTTACGGCCGTTTTGATGAACCCGACGAAGTCGCGCTCTATGCCGAAGCCCGCCGCGATGTCGATGATCCGTTCACCGCGGAAGACGCCGCGTTTCTGCAACTCAGCAACGACGACATCAACCAGTTGGGTCTGAAATCACGGCTGACAGACCTGGCCAGCTTCAATTTTTCCACGAGCACGAACACCAATTCCCGGGGCGAAGCGATCCGCAAGAAGTTCACCACGGTCTCGAACGACCGCAAGAATTTTGCGCTCCCCTCAGCGATCGGCGACACCGGGCGGCCGTGGGAATGGAATGACGACAACGGCCAGAGCTTTACCAACACCAGCGATAAAGTCCGCTTTCCCCCGGTCTTCGGGGCCGCGGGCACGGCAATTTCCCGCTACTCCACCGCCGACCCCTTCCGTTCACCCACACGCTATCTGCTCGCCGCGACCAGTGAAGACCTGCAGGTGCAGCAGTATCAGCGACGGCTGGCGATCAATCAGTTGCTGGTCTATGACTGGCAGAGTTCCAACAGCACGGAACTGGTCTATCGCGACTTGACTTTGCATCCGCTCGACCCCGGTGCCACGCCGATTCCCACCACGGCCCCCACGTATCAACCCGGTTACCCGTGGACCAGTGCGGCGAATCAGGAGTTCTGGGCCCGCCGCGATCGCCAATGGCTGGCCCGCGACATCTATGTGCTGCTCTATCTGATGGGGGGCTCGGCCGATGCGACCAGCAGCCTCGACCACACCGGCTCGGCCATTGGGCCGCAGGGCTATCTCAAATCGAACGCGGCGAATGAACTTTATACCGACGAGCAAATGGAGCAGATGGCTCGCTTTGCGGTGAACCTGGTCGACGCGCAAGACAAAGACCGCGTCTCCACCCGGTTCGAGTACGACACCGATTTGTCGAACGGCTGGAACCTCGACGACAATCCTTACACGCCGAACACGGCCGTACCCAACGAACCCGATGCACTGGGTGCCACCGACCGGGCCGAAGTCTGGGGCGTGGAACGCCAGGAACTCACCTTCAGCGAAGCCCTGGTGTTTCAGACCGTGGCGGAAGATCCGTCGAATGGTCTCGGCGGCATGGGCGATTCAATGAATACCGAGCACGACGACAATGAAGAACGCCAGTTCCTCACCGTCGAACTGCGGAACCTCGCCCCGTACAACATCGCCTTTGATGACTCCGACCGCTGGCAGATTGTGTTACGGCAGTTTGAACCGTCGGAAGCCATGTACGACCCGGCACTGGAACGCCGGTTGACACTCCGGGCGGGCTCGGGGACGGTCACCGCGGGGGGCTTCTATACCATCTTCACCACCGATCGCGAAGACTCGGGCAGCAGCGCGAACGATTCCGCCTTCCGCGTCGATCCCGATGGCATGTCGGGTGCGCAATGGATCGTACCCCGTGATACCGCCTTCGCGGGGGCCGCCACGGCGGCGGGGAGTCATATCGACCTGGTGGAAGCCGCCACGGGGGGCATGGCTCCGTTCACGATCACCGACGGAGCGAGTTCACCCACCGATCTGACCGGAACGGCCGGTTCATTTTTGACCGATGGAGCCCCCGTCACCGGCGGTGGGATGGGGAATTTCGTGCTCGACCGGACAGAGAATGTCCACATCATTCTGCGTCGCCGGGCACATCCCACACGCACCCGCCCGACCAACAGCACCGATGAAGAAGACAATCCGTGGGTGGAAGTCGATCGGTTCATCTTCAGCGATGGTGGTGGCGGAGGCTTCCCCGTGTTCGACTACCCAAACACCGGCAGCGATGCCACGATGCAATTGCAGCAACTGCGCAGTGAAGAACGCCGCGAGCCACTGGATCGCGGTACCGACCAGCATGCGTCGGGCAACATCGCCAATACCTTCATCAGCGGCCCGAATGCGGAAAACAGTAATGCCCCGGGCACGCAGTTCCGCATCTATCAAACCCACTACGACCGTCAATTCACTTCGCTCGCTGATGTTTTGAACCTACCGCTGGTAGGCCCCCCCTCGGAAGGGTCGGACGACCGGACGGATGGTTTGACCCTCTTCACCAGCACGATGCGCGATCCCCCAGACATCCAATATGGAACGCCTGGGTCTTCGCTGTTGTACTCAACCGATTTGCAAAATTTCCCCAAATCCGCTTCGGCGATGTTCCTGGTGCCAAATAACCCCACGAGCACAGATGTCCCGTTCGACAACCGCTGGCATCGAGTGCTCGAAATGCTGGAAGTCCCCACGCGGCAGCATCGCAACCTGGGCATGGGAACTGAATTTGAGATCACCCGCGTGCCCGGCAAAATCAATCTGAATGCCCTGCGATCCCCCGAAATTCTGGCGGCGTTGATTGATAACGAACAGATCCTGGATATCCATCCTGCAAACGGCAGCACAACCTATCCGGCGTTGCGGAACATGACGGATACGGCGCTTGATACGTTTGTGCAACTTCAAGCCAGTCGCGATCCCAAGGACACCTTCTGGGAAACCGTCGCGGGGAGTCCTGACCTGCGTCTGCCGGGGCTGGCACCCGATCCCATTCCCGCCGGTGGCGATCTCACGGCCTATCCCTTCCGCAGCCTGTCGTTCACGGCCGCCGGCAACAGAAGTGTGGAACACACGGTGCTGCGCGATTTGCCAGATGATGTGGAAAACAGCCGGCCTGACCGGCGCCATCTGTTCGAGATCGGGGACAACGGCGAGCACACCAACGGCACGCTCGACCTGGCGCTGCGGCATCAGGTTCTGAGCAAAATCTGGAACAACACCACCACGCGGAGCAATGCGTTCGTGGTCTTTTCTTCGGTGAAGCTGTTCCGGGCCGATGTCGATGCGGTCACCGGGGCCGTGAAGATTGGCGGCCCTCTCAAGGAATTTTCCGCGACCGAACAACGTCCCGAATTGCCGGAGTATCGCGGCGTGTTCGTGGTCGACCGTTCGCTGCTGGAGCAGGGGGCCTCCACGGGCGGGGGTGGGTTCAACAACTTCCATCCGTTTGTGACGTATCGCAAGATTCTGAAAGAGGAGTAGTGCGGTTGTGAGTTGCCAGAGGGAAAATGAACAAAACAACACTATCCGAGAATTCGTGACGGTCTTCTCCGATTTTGTTGAATCTGGCAAGCGGTTTGCGTTTCTAATGTGCTGCAACTGCGTTTCCGAGTGACAAGCGTGTTTGGCTTGGCATAATGGAGAGGCAAAATGCAACAAAGGTGGGCAATTGCGACCAATCACTGGCTGGGTCTGGCCGGTCGGCTGCGGTTGGCCGCTGTGACATGCTAAGATTGTGAAATGCCAAACTTTCCTATCGTCCCGGTGTCGGGAAGTTGAATTCAGAACCGGTATTTTTGTAGGTCTCGGGGGGACAACCAACCCGGGGGCGCGTTGCGGGCCAAGACGCAGCCATTGTCGTTCCATTCCTTGCCGTGCTGGTTGTCGGCGTCTATCCCCCTGAGAGAAAGTAGTTCTCATGAAACGACCGCAGCGATTCCTGACCCCGAAGTCCCGCAAAGGCTTCACCCTCATCGAGCTGCTGGTGGTGATTTCGATCATCGCCGTGCTGATTTCGCTGATCGCCCCCGCCGTGCAATCGGCCCGGCGAGCCGCGCGAAATCTGGAATGCCTCAATAACCTGAAGAACCTGGCCTTGGCGACCAGCAACTCGGCCGCCTCCAACAACGGCCGCCTGCCCGCGTTTGATAGTGCCCAGGTGACCGATACCAACGGCGATGCCAGCATCAGCGCCGCAGAAATTTCGACCGCGCTCGGTTACGGTTGGCCGGTCGGTCTGCTGCAATACCTGGATCGTGCCGACCTGTATCGCGCCTTCACCAGCGATGCCCCGGCTTGCGTTGCCGTTCCGACCGTCAAGCAGCATTACATTTCGTCGGATGAAGCCACCCTGCTCGGGGGAACTTACCCGGCCTGTTACACCGTGATTCCGACCAACCTCAACACCTGGATGAAGGTCTTCACCTGCCCGGAAGATCAGAACAACGGCACCAACAAGAAGCCGCTCGGCCTCAGCTATGCCGCCAATGTCGGCTACATCCCCTCGGGTAACTGGGGTGGTGCCGGTGGTGCCGGTGACAGCCCTTACACGGGCGCGGTCTATCGCCGAACTGGCATCGACTGGTACGCCGGTACCGAATCGAACGTGACAATTGCCCGCCGCACGGGGGTCTTTTACCGGACGATCCAAGGTGAAGGGAACGAAGTTTCCCAAGACGATATTTCGCAGGGCGATGGCCTGGGCCAGACGCTGATGTTCGCGGAAAACATTGCCTCCAGCAACTGGACCTCGCGTAGCCTGAACTTCGTGGGCTTTGCCGTGCCGGTCGCAACCGATGGCAGCGGCGTGCCAAATGGTACGGGCAGCGGCGCGATTGGCGATAGCACCAACAATGCACCGACGACCTCTCTGGCCCTGATGAGCGGGTTCGTGCTGAGCAGCGACCCGGCGATGGCGAACGCCAAGAGCATGATTCCCAACGTCAACCTCGGTTCGACCGTCGGCACCGCTCCGCGGCCGTCGTCGAACCATGCCGCCTCGTTCAACGTCGCGTTCTGCGATGGTTCGGCCCGCGGCATGAGCATCTCGATCAACCAGGCCGTGCTGGCCCGGCTGATGACGTGGGATGGTCAACGCAGCGGCCAAGGCGTGACCAACCAATCTGACTATCTCAACTAAGTTTGAGTCGGGTTTTCACCGGATCTGTTGAACACGGAAGCCCAGGGTTTGCGCCCTGGGCTTCTTTTTTTAGCGGGCTTCTTTTTTTGGGTGGGCCTCTTTTCCGCGTGTGCCAATTTCTGCGGGGAAATTACGGTGTAACCCCCGTGACGGCCGACGTATATTAAAATAGGCTCAATTCCCCAGTCTTCCCGAGTGGCCCTATGGCCTCCCCGCTGACCACGACCGATGCTGCCGCCGTCGCGAAGGGCACCCGCCCCGGGTGGCTGAAGCCGCGTGCCGTGTCACCTCCGGTCATCGAACTGGCCGTTCCGGCGAGTACCGAGTCGCCGCCCAGATCTTGGTGGCAACGCCTGGCACTCGCCGTCGTGCTGTTCTGGCAGGGGATGTACCTGGGCTGGGGGATGCTCACCTCGCTGGCGCTGCATGCCGTGGTGATGCTCGGGCTGGCCATCACCTACTTTTCGACCAGCCAAGACATCGGCCTCTCCATGACCGGCAGTTTCAATTCCGCGAAAGAGCAGGATGAGCTGGATATTCCGGTCGACTCGCGGCTGGATGACCCCACCGGGGAATCGGCGGCGCAACTGCAATTCACGGCGGTGACTGCCCTGGACAACGAAGGGTCGCTGATGAATTCCGCCGAGAACGTGCTCGGCGATCTGGAGGCTGACGGGAAAGATCCCGGGGCGGGAGACCAGATCGGGGAACTGGGGTCGAATATCAAGGTTCCGGAATCGGCGATCACCCGGGGGAGTTTCACCGTGTGGACCGAGCCGGAAGATCCCAAACCCCGTTCCAATTACGAGATCATTATTCAGGTCAAAGTGCCCTCGAATGTCAAACAGTACCGATTGCGTGATTTGACGGGGATGGTGATCGGAACCGATGGATATCGGAAACAGATCAAATTCAAATCGACCGAGCGGAAGGGCGTGAAAGAGGGCGTGGTGCAGATCGCGATCTCGATTCCCGGAGCCGCACAACTGGTGAAAGACACCATTCAGATTCGCTCGCAGGTGCTCGATGAAGAGCAGACCATCGAGATCGTGTTCTGAGTTCTCCGATCCCTGTGAATTCCCTTGGAAAACGGGTCGTTCTGGTAGACATTTGGACTCCATTTTTCCGCTCATTTCTGGTAGAATTCTCACTTCCGGGGCGGAGTCGTTTCGACCTCCGGAAGGCCGGGTTTGCCGCGGTGCAACGGGCCTCCAGGATTCCTCCAGAAGACACGGCGGTCGGTCATGTTGTTGACCTGTTCCCGCAATGCATTAACGGCGGCGTTCAGCGCCGTTGCGGGGGTGGTTCCGAGCCGAACCACCAAAGAGATTTTGAAGAGCGTCAAGCTGGTGGCCAGCGAAGGGACAGTCACCCTCATCGGCACCGACAGCGAAATCAGCCTCCGCTGCGAAGTGCCCGATGTCACCACCGATTCGGGTGGTCAAACGCTGCTGCCCACCAATCGCATGCTCTCGATTTTGCGGGAACTGACCGACGACACCGTCAAACTCGACATTCAGGGCGATGCCGTCTGGATTAGGGGCGAACGTAGCGAGTTCCGTCTCTCCGCCGAAGACCCGGCCGAGTTCCCCCCCGTCGCGATGTTTGAAGATGACGCCTACTTCACCATCACGGCGTCGGCGCTCAAGCAACTCATCAAGCGAACGGTCTTCGCGACCGATGTGGAAAGCACGCGGTATGCCCTGGGTGGCGTGCTGCTCGATTTGACACCCGAACGGGCCACGCTGGCCGCGACCGATAGCCGACGTCTATCCGTCGCCAGCGCGATGTGTCAGGCCGTGGGTCAACCCGCGCCCCCCACTTCACCGCCGGTGGTTCCCGCCAAGGCCATGTCGCTCATCGAGCGCGTGCTGGGGGACAGCGAAGACCTCGTGAAGATCGCCATTCACAATAACGACATCGTGGTGCAGGCGGGCGGCGTGACGATCGCCAGCCAACTCGTGCAGGGGCGCTTCCCCGATTACAAGAAGGTGATTCCCGCTTCGTACCAGCATACGGTCGACCTCATCGTCAGCCCGTTTTACTCGGCGGTGCGTCAGGCCCAGATTGTCACCAACGAGGAAAGCCGGGGCGTCGACTTCACCTTCACGAATGGCACGCTGCGATTGAGCAGCCAGGCCGCCGATGTCGGTCAATCGAAGATTGAAGTCCCCATCAGTTACGACGCGCCCGACCTGACCATCACGTTCGATCCGCGGTACATCGCCGATTTCCTGAAAGTGCTGGATGCCAGTTCGCAGGTGAAACTGCAACTGATCGATCATGAAAGTGCCGCCGTGCTCGTCACGGAAGATCACTACACCTACGTCATCATGCCGCTGTCACGAGATCGGTAACGCGCTGCGAATGTCTGCCCGTGGACCCCAGTTGCTGTCTCAAGCCATCGCCGAGTTGATTGCGGTGCGTGGGTTTGCGCGAACACGGGCCACGTCCGACCTGGAAGCCTTCTGGCGGAAGACGGTCGGGGAGGCCTGGACCTCTTCGACGAAGCCGCTGCGTATTGCCCGTGGCGTGCTGCATGTGGAGGTGCAATCGTCGGCATTATTGGGCCAGCTCACCGCCTTCCATGCCCCGGAACTGACGCAGAAGTTCCAGCAACTCGCCCCGCATCTGAAAGTGAAATCGATCAAGTTTCGGTTGAAAGGATGTTAGGGAACTAGGTGTTGGGTATTGGGTTTCGAGGATGCGAACCCTCGAACGCCGTGAACCTGAGTCCTCAGATTGATGAGGCCGCCACCCCACCAATGACTTGAGATTTCCCTGTCCCTAACTCCTAATCCCCAACACCTAACTACCCATGACAAAGTGAGCCGCAAGTTGTCCGATACTCAGGATCAGCCCCCGACCCAGCACGAGATTCAGGACGCCGAATATTCGGAGAAGGATCTCCGCGTCCTCGAAGGGATCGAAGGCATTCGCCATCGACCGTCGATGTACATCGGCGGCGTCGGCAGCGAGGGTCTGCATCACCTCGTCTATGAACTCATCGATAACTCCATCGATGAATGTGTCGCCGGGTTCGCCAAGAAAATTTCCATCACCATTCATGCCGATGGCAGCGTGACATCGATGGATGACGGCCGCGGCATTCCCGTCGGTCGCATGCCCGATAAAGACAACAAGTCGGCCCTGGAAGTCGTCTTCACCAACATCCACGCCGGGGGCAAGTTCGACCGCAAGGGGGGCTACAAACTGGGCACCGGCGGTTTGCACGGCGTCGGCATCAAGGCAGTCAACGCGCTCGCGGAATGGCTCGAAGCCGAAGTCCGCCGCGAAGGACATGTCTGGTCGATGGACTTCGCCCGTGGCAAGGCCACCTCCGATCTGAAAAAGCTCGGCAAAAGTGACACCACCGGCACCAAAATCACCTTCAAGGCCGACCCCGACATCTTCACCGATACCCGGTATGACTACGACATCCTTTCCAAGCGCTCACAGGAACTCGCGTTCCTGTCCGCTGGTGTCCGCATTGCCATCGAAGATGAGCGCAGCAGCCAGAAGGACGAATTTTACTATCCCGATGGCATCCTCGAGTTCGTCAAGTATCTGAACCGCACCGAAACGCCGCTGTACGACCCGGTGATCCGACTCACGGGCGAGCTCGACGGCGTGTATGTCGATATCGCGCTGCAGCACAACGATGGCTTTTCGGAAAACGTGCGCTCGTTCGCCAACAACGTCAACAATCATGGCGGGGGGACGCACCTGTCGGGCTTTCGCTCGGCTCTCACCCGCACCGTCAATGCCTATGGCAAGCGCGAAAAACATTTCGATGACAACATCGCTCCCACCGGCGATGACTTCCGCGAAGGTCTGGTCGCCGTCATCACCGTCCGCGTCCCCGACCCGCAGTTTGAAGGCCAGACGAAGTTCAAACTGGTCAACAGCGAAGTTGATGGCATCGTCTCTTCGATTGCGGGCGAGCAGTTGAACAAGTTCTTCGAAGGGAACCCGGCGATCGCCAAGAAGATCTGCCAGAAGGGTGCGATGGCCGCCGAAGCCCGCGAAGCCGCCCGCAAATCGCGCGAAATGGTCCGCCGCAAGGGGGCCCTCACCTCGGGCGGTCTGCCTGAGAAACTCCGCGATTGCCGCAGCCGCGAGCTTGAGATCACGGAGTTGTACCTGGTGGAAGGGGACTCGGCGGGTGGTTCCGCCGATACCGGTCGCGACTCCAACATTCAGGCGATTCTGCCTCTCCGTGGTAAGATCCTGAACGTCGAGAAGGCCCAACTCGTCAAGGTGCTCGACAACGCCGAGATTCTGAACATCTTCAAGGCGATCGGCATCCCTCCGCTGGCGGAATCAGAAGACATCTCGAAGCGGCGGTACGGCAAGATCATTCTGATGACCGACGCCGATATCGATGGCTCACACATCCGCACGCTGCTGTTAACGTTCATCTTCCGGCACATGCGGGCGCTGATTGAGCACGGCTGCATCTACATCGCTCAGCCACCTCTTTACAAGGTGACGCAACGCAACAAGTCGCGCTATGTGCAGACTCATGAAGCGATGATGACCGAGTTGATTGAACTCGGCCTCAACGGCAGCAAGATCGTCTGCCCCGACACAACCGAGTTCGCGGACGGCGTGCTGCGCCGCATTGTGCAATTGATGCAGCGGCTGAATGAACCTCTGCAGGTTCTGGAGCGCCGGGGCATCTCACTGCGTTACCTCTCCCGTCAACTCGCCGAGGGAGAAACCACGCTGCCGCAGTACCGCGTGCTGCTGGCAGGCGTCGAACACTGGTTCCATCGCAAAGAACAGGTCGAGCAGTTCGTGCAGGCAGAAGAAACCCAGCGCGGCTATGAACTGGGAGTCGACAGTAACGCCAAAGCGAATGAACCGTCGCCGAACGGCAATGGCGATGCGGCTCGCGAGACCATTGTGCAGGTCGTCGACCTGTACGAGATCCGCACGATCAACGAAGTGCTGAAGGAACTGCGCGGGTTTGGCATTCAACTGTCAGACCTCTATGCACCCGGCTCGCGCGACGGGGAAACCGTGTATCCCTTCCGCATCGTGCAGGAAGATCACACCGTCCGCATGACCAGCCTCCGCGAACTTGTGCATGAAATGGAAGAACTCGGCAAACGAGGCATGAAGCTGACCCGCTTCAAAGGTCTCGGCGAAATGGACCCGGAAGAACTCTGGTCGACCAGCATGATGCCCGAGGCCCGCACGCTGTTACAGGTGACGATGGAAGATGCCACCGCCGCCGATGAAATGTTCCGCGTCCTGATGGGCGACCACGTAGAACCCCGCCGCGAGTTCATCGAGAAACACGCGCTGGATGTGAAAGATCTGGATGTGTAATGCGAGCGCGATGAGTGATGTCCGCTTCCTGCATGCCACGCCGTCATCAACCCAGGAATTCGACGAACGAAGGTTTCAGACAGGAATCAACCGATGCGATTAAATGGCTTGCTGGCTTTGGGGTTCGTGTCACTCTGGTGTCTGACCGCTTCTGCGGCAGAGCCCGACGTGAAGTTGGTCATTCAGCGGGTAGTCTCAGCCGCCGGTGGCGAAGACAAACTCCTGAAGCTGTTTCGCACACGTGAGACAGTGAACGTCAGCTCCGATCCCGAGAAGAAAGTCGCCGCGCGGGTGTCAGTCTATGAACCACCGAAATACTGGTGGACCGGCAAGAATGAACGGGTGATTAACGAACTGGAACCAAAAGAGCCCGCGACGTATCTCGTCTGGGCCTGGACTCTCGGGGCGCTGATCGACCCGGAGTCGAAAGTGGAATCGCTCACTGAAATCACAGAGTCTGACAAGCCCGCGTTTGGGCTGAGAATCAGTGGCACAATCTCTCCCGCCATGGACCTGTACTTCGACCAGGCGGAGTGCCGACTGGTCCGAATCGATTGGCGCAGTGATATTGTTCGATTCAGTGATTGGAAAGTCCATGACGGCGTGCATTACCCCGCCAAGGCGATTGGCTATAAGAAGGCCACAGGGAAACCCTGGTACTACAGCGAGATCATTGAACTCGAACGTCTTCAGGAGTTGCCTGAGGGACTCCAACGGCGGTAGCTCGCTTCCGCCGTTGACTCGGGTTCTCCTGCACACGGCAAGTTCTCTCCATGGGCGATCTCCGCATTACCGCTTTGATCTCGACTCGCAATCGTTGCGGATTTCTGCGGGCCGCGGTTGACAGCGTGCTGGCACAAACACGACCGGCAGATGAAATTCTCATCGTCGATGCCGGTTCCACCGATGGCACAGCGGAGTATGTCCGCTCACTCGGCAATGCCGTCCAGTATCTTCCGCTGTCACACTCGGGGCTCGCTGCGGCACGCAATGCCGGGTTGCGACACTGCACGGGAAATGCCGTCGCCTTCCTCGATGATGACGATCTCTGGGCAACCGATAAGCTCGCCCATGTCGCGGATTATCTGGCAAAGCAGCCCAAGATCGATGTGGTCTACACATCCACGGCGGCGATGGATGCCACGGGGACGGTGTTATCGCGACTGTTGACTGCTGGTCCTGGCGGCTGGATTCTCCACGAAGTCTTCAACCACAATCCCCTCTTCGATTCGTCCGTGACGATCCGCCGCCGGGTCTGGCAACGATTTGGCGGGTTCGATGAAGTCTTACCCTTGTCCGTCGGTCAGCACTACTGGTTGCGGCTCGCGATGGCGAACCCGATCGGTGTCATCGAACGGCCGTTGACCCTGCGTCGCGAACATGCGGGCCAAGTCTCAACACAGAACCAGGCCCGGAGTCTGCGTATTCAGTCGGAAGTGCTGCACCGGTTCTATGAATACGAGCGCGGACGCGAACGGTTGGACCGCGAGCAGGCCCGCCAGACATTAGCGAATCTTTGTCACGCGGCCGCACGACTTCACTGGCAACAAGGCGATATTGCCCGCGCGGCACGGCTGTATGCGGGAGTCGTCCACTATCGGCCCGGCATACGTTCGCGGTGGAATTATACGTGGATTGAACGCCAGCGGCGGCGGGCCCACTTGCCCTCGCTATTAGGTGCTCCCGCCTGGGACTGAAGCGCGGGGACTGTCATGCCGCTTTGCGATTCGGCCAGTAAGACCGCAGGTAGCGGCCCATCTGCCGGATGTCGAGCACCTGCTGCCATTGGCATGCAAATGCGCGGTGATACAACCGCCGCGCTTCGTCCATCTCGCCGAGTTTATGAGCCGCGCGGGCCAGTTCGATCAACCAGCGGGCTTCAAATTCAGGTCGATATCGCAGCGCATCAATCGGCAGCAGCGCCGGGTCGAACAAGGCTTCGATGGTTCGTGTTCCATTCTTCAGGAAGCGTTCAAAGTTCCGCCGCGCGCGCGAACCATGATCGAAGCATTCCGAGACGGGCGTGGTCGTTGAGACCGCTCCTGTATTCGCGAGGATCTGCCCGAAGACAACCAGATCTTCCCCATGCGTGACTCCCACGGGATAGCGAATGCCATCGAACAGGTCGCGTCGGATCGCCGCCCGCCCATTGCCAATGGTAAACCGCTGTCGCAGATAGTCGCGAAAGTTTTCGAGCGGCAAACGCATCGGTGGAGGGACACGGCCCGGCTTCACGCGGCCCTCTTCCTCGATGGAAACATAGCCGCCAAAGACCAGGCCCGCATCGGGATGCTGTTCCATCAGGTTCGCGAAAACGGTTAACGCCTCGGGCAGCAGGCGGTCATCGGCATCGAGGCAAATGATGAATTCACCACGGGCGCGATCGAGCCCGCGATTGCGTGCCGCGGATACTCCCTGATTGGTCTGGCGCTCGGCGGTAATGCGGTCACCGTACTTCGCCAGTACCGAGGTTGTGTCATCGGTCGAGCCATCATCGATGACAATCACTTCGCGAGTTGGCCCGGTTGCGTTCAAGGCCGAATCGATGGCGCGTGAAACGAACCGCCCATAATTATAGGCCGGAATGATCACACTGAATTGTGGAGCCATCGACATCGCGAATCACAATATCTGTAGGGTCTGCTGTGCGGACCTGCTTTGGGCAATCATGCAATGGTCCGAACTGCGGACCCGACATCAATCTGGTGTTCTAGGCGAACTGTGCCATCTCGGCAAGATCAGAGTCGACCGGCGAGCACCTCGTTGTAGACCTCGCGGATGCGGCGGGTCATCGTCTGGTGCCGGAATTGCTCCGTGAAGCGGGCTCGGCCGGTCACGCCGAAACGTTGTCGCTGATCGGCATCGCCGGCCAGTTCACACAATGCGGCGGTTAAGGCAGAGAGATCACGCGGGGGAACAAGCAGGCCGGTCTCACCGGGGATGACGACTTCTTTCGCTCCGTCAATCGCGAAGCTGACCACCGGTTTCCCCGCGATCAACCCCTGGGACAACACGCGGGCCAAGCCTTCCCACTCACTGGTGTGAACCACGATGTCCATCGCATGAATCAGTTCCGCCACTTGCGTAGGTGGCACGAGGCCCGCGAAGACAAACCGATCGCGAATGCCAAGCTCATTGAGTCGCCGTTCGTACTGATCTCGCAGAAGGCCATCCCCCACAAACAGAAATCGCACCTGCGGATACCGCTCCAGCACAGGTTTCGCCGCTTCGATGACGAACTCGTGCCCTTTCAGATGAAACAGCCGCGCGACTTTCCCAATGACCAGATGCTCGGGCAACAGCCCCAGTTGCGAACGCACTTCATCACGCGATCGCAGCGGATGCAGATATGGCTCGACATCGAAACCTGATGAGATTGTCACGAACTTCTCGCGCGGGGCAATCTTCGCCGCGACATATTGCTCGGTCATGGCATCGGCGACCGAGATGAACTTCGCCGTCGATCGTGCGGCATGTCGCTCCAGAATCTGATACACGACATGCGCGGGCCGCGACTGCCCATAATGAAACGACGCCCCGTGAATAGTATGGACCGCGGGGATGCCAAGTTTCGCAGCGGCCCAACGTCCGAGGATCCCCGCCTTCGAGGCATGCGTGTGGACCAGATCAGGCTGCGTCTCTTGCAGCAACCGTAGGATGGCCCGATAGCTCGACCAATCTCGAATCGGGTGCAGATTGCGGCGAAACTCGGGAATCAGCCGGACATCAGCACCGCTACGGTGGGCACGTTCTTCCAGCGAACCTTCCGGCCCGAGTCCCGGCCCGGTGATGAGTGTGACGCGATCCCCATAGTCGCGGACCTGATCCTCGACATTATGGAGCGTGTTCTCCTGAGCGCCGCCAATGATCAGGCGGGTGATAATGTGGGCCACATGCATGGTGGCAGCATCATCGCACAAGCGAGCGGAGGACGTAAGGGCCTCGGATGAAGAGAAGTGTCAGGGTGACAGATTGACAGAGTATCAGGGGAAGAGAGGCACAGCTTGTGACACTTATCTGGAAGTGCCTGTGGCGATTCGTACTCTACCACTTTGATACTCTGCGACTTTGACACTCTGGAACTCTGCCACACCGCATTTCGCCGGGAGCGCATTCAGGGGGCTGACACCCCCACTCGCGTCAGGCGTTGCGGAGGTCGGGCTGGTTGAGTAGTTCCCGATGCAGCGAGTCGCAACGGTGACAGGGCACCGGCTCCAGCCATTCGTCGAACATGGCGATGTCGGCTTCGAGGTCTGCCGGTTGCAGGCCGCGGTAGCGAGCCGACTCGAACTGTTCCAATTGTTCCAGATTCAATGCGGGATCGTTGGTGCTATCAGGGCGCATGATACGGCCTCCTGCAAGGCCCGTGATGGAAAGAAGCGTGTTCCTGGATGGTGCGGAACCACTGGCTTTCAGCGTAGCAAACCTGACAAAAAATCCAAGAAAAATCCGCAGATTTCGCAGGATTCTCTTCTTGAGACTCTGGCGTCCAGGGGTAAAACCCAATGGCATGGATTCCGCATAACGCGAATGATTTGCAGGCGTTTCAGCCTACCTTCGACGAGATTGAAGGCCACTTACGAACCTGAGACGATACTGCCAAGTAGTCACCCCTGATGACGAAAGTCGGATGAATGTCCTGGTGGATGCTCCTTCTGCTCGCGATTCTGCTCATTCCGTTGATCGATGTCTCATCGCTTGTGTTCTTCGCGGAAGCCCAGGACCATTCTCGATTCCAGTCACGGCCGTGGTTGATCGTGCGGTTAATCGGCTGGTCTCTGTTCCTGGTCGTGCTGATCGTGCTGGTGGTCATCGTGAAATCGCAGACTTCATGATCAGATAGCGAGCGACTTCCAGTCCCTCATAAAAAAACGTCCCCCGTGGCGAGTCGTTGGTACGACCCACCACGGGGGATTTGCAGTCTACATCGGGATCTCTAGAGAGATGATCCGCGGATGAGACAGTAGCTGTCTGATGTCGACAGCCCGTCGACTGTCGTCAGACGATGCCACCTCGCTGGCGTTTACTGTCAAAATCCACTCACCACCTCCTTCCTTACGGGGTCATGCTGCTTCGACCGGTCCGCCAGGGCCAGTCACCTCGCAGCGAACTAATCTGTTGGGCAACGTCTGCCCAACCCGCACTATAATCCTTAAACAATTTCCCTCGGTTGACAAGACCAAATCTGACCAATTTCCTGAAGGTTTGCAGAAGTTTCCAAAATCCGATGACCCCTTCTCCGGGTCGGTACGGTCGCCGATCAACACGGTTTCCGACTAGAATTCGTACACCCAAACTTCTGCCGCCGAGGATTGATCATGCTGCGCCTTGCCTGCCTTGTGACACTGTCGCTGACCGCCGGGTTCGCCTGGGCCCAAACTCCCGCCGGCCTGCCCGACGTGAAACATCCCGAAGACAACCCCTCCACGCCCGAGAAGATTGAACTCGGCAAGCAGTTGTACTTTGATCCACGACTCTCGGCCGACGACACCGTCTCGTGCGCCACCTGTCACGACCCCGCGAAGGGTTGGAGCAACGGCGAACAATTCGCGACCGGTGTCGGCGGCGCGAAGGGGGGCCGCAACTCACCCACCATTCTGAACTCGGCCTATTCCAAACAGCAGTTCTGGGATGGCCGGGCCAGCACGCTGGAAGATCAGGCGCTCGGACCAATTCAGAATCCCATCGAAATGAAGATGTCACTTGATGACGTGGTCGGCAAGCTGAATCAAGTGCAGGGATATCAAGATCAGTTCCAGAAGGTCTTCGGAACCGGTGTTACTAAGGAAGGAATCGCCAAAGCGATCGCGGCGTTTGAACGGACCATCCTGTCGGGCGATGCTCCGTATGATCGTTTTAAAGCGGGCGACAAAGCTGCGCTGTCTGAACCGGCACAGCGGGGCATGAAGCTGTTCTTCGGCAAGGCGAATTGCAGCGCCTGTCATAGCGGCCACAGCTTCACCGATCTCGCATACCACAACATCGGCCTTGATTCCGAAGATGCCGGCCGCAAGACCATCAGCAACCTCGCGGGCGATCATGGTGCCATGAAAACCCCAACACTCCGCGACATCGCCAAATCTGGTCCGTACATGCACAACGGCAGCCTGAAGACGCTAGAAGAGGTGATGCAGCACTACAACAAGGGGGGCAACGGCAACCCCTTCCAGGACGAAGAGATCTATGCCCTGAAGCTCACGCCGGAAGAAATCGCCGACATCGTGACCTTCATGACCGAGGGTCTCGCGAGCAGCAACTACCCGCTGGTGACCGCACCGGAACTGCCGAAGTAGTCGCCGCGAGACAACGTCGAGCGCTGCGGGGATGTCACACGGAGCGATCGATGCAGCGCTCGGCTTGCGCCTTGCGGCTAATGGGGTTTATCGGGGAAGGATTGCCATCAGCCGTACGGGGCCGCCGCTGCCGGATTTGACCTTCACCGGGGCGACGGAGAGATAGAACCCCGTCGCCGGAAGTTGTTCCAGCCGGGCGACGTTTTCGAGACCATAGCGACCGGCCGCGTTGATGATGTGATGCACGATGAAGTCCTTCGACGGACCATAATCGATGCTCAGCGTATCGATCCCCACGCCCCGGATGTGGCGTTCCTGCACCAGCCAGCGGGCGGCCTCGGCGGAGTAACCGGGGAAGTGCATCTGGCCGGTGGCATCCTGATTTTTGTAACGCGGATAGTTCTGCCAGTGCTGGCCCCAACCGGTCAGCAGAAAGACCACGGCCCGATCCGGAATGCGGCCGTGCTCCTGTTCCCAGGCGGCCAGGTCGGTGAGACTCAAGCGGTAATCGGGTTCGACTTCGCAGCGGGCGGTGACATCCAACACCACGGCGGGAGCGAAGAGATCGATGAGCTGCAATTCATCGACCGACGGCTGATTCGCTTCGAAATGATTCGGCGCATCGAGGTGCGTTCCCAGATGCTCCGGCGTATAGAACGCCTTCGAGAGGACGCCATTCTGTTCGAGCGTGGCGATTGTCGTCAGCCGAAAAGGTTCGTAATTCTCCGCCGGCCAATAGGGATTGGTTTCGTCGAGCGTCCACGTGAGATCGACAATCTTCAACCGCCCGGAGACGAGATCATCGAGCGTGGTGGATGGGGCTGTCTTGTCCTGCGACCAAGTCGCAGGGCACAGCATCGCCAACAAAAGCGGCACACAAACCACCTGTAATCTCACCAACATTCGTGGCAGGCTCCTGAAGGAGGGGATTCAGATCGACGCGATTCTATGTCGCTCAGTTTTCAAAAAATCAAAGCAAATCTCTTGGCATATAAGCATTTCTCAAGTCACGACTATAAAGTCCAGGCTCTTGTTCATCTTGCCAGAGAATACCACAGTCTTTGATGATGCCTTCTTTTATCAGATCATCAATGTACGCTTCCGTCACATCATTGTATCCGAGGCTCTCAGACATAGATTCCATATCAAAAGGCCATAACGACGAATCGTCAGCTACGAATCCGATCAAATCTCCTGGATTTTTGATAAGATACCATGCAACCATCGCTGCTGATGCAGGATTGCCAGCGATTTCGCGAGCTTTAGCTGCAGGCAGTTTAGTAAAGGAGATTTGCTCGCGTTTGCTGAGGTTGACAAGGCGATACATCGTACCCATTTTTTCTCAAAAGATTAATCAGGGCCCATCCTCGATTGATATGCAGAAAGCCAACTTTGCACTTCAAGGAAAAGTGCTAAAGTAGCCCAGTTCTTAGTGACATCAGGCCTCATCTCCAGGTTGGTGGGCCTGCTGGAAGATCTCTTCGAGCTTGACCGCCCGGTGATCTTCCACCGATTGATAACAGGCATCGACCAACGCCATCGTATGGAGATTGTCGCGACCGCAGAGATGCGGTTCACGATTTTCTTCCAAGGCGATGAGCAGATCGGCCATCGGACCGATGAACGCATCGGGGAACCAGACGTCATCCCAGCGGGGTGATTGCCACTGGTCACCGAGGTCGATGCTGGTGTAGTCGAGCGTGCTCGGTGTCGGTTCCGGATACTTGGGCCAGCCGATGGTCCCCCGTGCGATGCCGCGGGTCCCTTCGATCCGCCAGTGAATGCCGATGTCGCTTGCCGAGCCTTCTTTCGCGGGGCCGGTCCAGACGTCATCCCAACCTGAGGCCCGAAGACCATGCGAATATTCCAGAATGTAAAGCGCGATGCCATCGTCATGCGGGAAGTTGGTGCGTGGATCGGTCCGCACGCTGGCGAAGACCCGTTCCGGGTTGCCGAACCAGTAGCGGAACGTATCGAGGTGATGGATGCTCATAATGCGCAGCGTTACCCAGCCTTGATGCTGCTGCCAGGGCATCCAATGCGGAATGGCTCGCATGTCGATCGTCGCGAGGACCGGGTCGCCGAAGACGCCGTTAGTCAGTAACGACTTCGCTGTGCGGATCGAGGGATCGAACCGCATGTTCTGATTGACGGCGAGCGTGATGCCCGCCTGAGCGCACAACTCCACGATCCGCTGGGCCTGTTCCAGGTCGATCCCCAACGGTTTCTGGGCCAGCACGCCGCGAATATGGTCCGCGTGCTGCACGACCTGTTCGATCACTTCCAGTTGCACATCGGGCGGGACGGCGATGTCAACAACTTGCACATCGCGATTCTCTAACAGTTCGCGATAGTCGGTGTAGCTGTGCGGAATGGCATGCCGGGCTGCGACCGCTTCGACTCGCTGACGATCGCGTGACGCAATCGCCACGGGATTCAGGCCGTGTTGCCGATAGGCGACCAGTTGGCAATCGGCCATGATGAACCCCGCCCCGATACAACCGATGCCGGGCGATTTGTCACGGGGCAGCGGAATCGGAGTCGGGAACAGATGACTCATGCTCACATCAATCGCAGTTCAAAGAGAGGAAAAGGCATTCAGCCACAAAAAGGCACAAGAGTCGCAAAAAGTGAGTAGAGCACCCTGCGACATTTTTTGAGCATTTTGTGCCTCTTTGTGGCCAATTTCCTGCTCCTGATAGAACTCTCAACTTTTGATCAGCAGGTTACTGCAACGTGATCGTGAAGGTCTTGCGCTGGCCGTCGCGCAGAACTTCGATGTTCACCTTGTCGCCCCGTTGTTTCTGCTGCATGGCGTAGGCCAGCAGATCCTGTTCGCTGTCAAAGTCGCTGCGGCCATCATAGGCAATCACGATGTCGCCCTTGACCAGCCCGGCCTGTTTCGCGCGGGCGTGTTCGCCATACTGACCGACGTGTTCGATGAACAGCGCGAGTTGATGATCGGCCGGCAGCTTAAGTGACTTACGGTTGATCGATTCAGGTAACGGCTTCAAGACCATCCCGCCGAACGCCATGCGCCGGAGTTCCCATGTCGAGACGCGCCACGAGATATCGGACGCTTGTCGCCAGCCTTGCGGCAAGCTAACGGCTTGCTGAATCGTCTGGCCTTCATGGTCAATGGTGAACGTGACCTGGCCTTCATCGGGCGTGCGGTGCAACACCCATTGAGCATCGGCGACCGACAAGAGGGGTTGGCCATTCATCGCCACCAGTCGGTCGCCCGGTTGCAGTTCCATCTGTGCCGCGAGCGAATTCGGCAGGACCGCACTCACGGTGGTCGCCGTTTTCGGATCGCATTGAATGCCGATAACTTTCAGTGACGGCCAGGGATAGAGGACGTCATCGGGCAGCGGCTGGTCCGAAAGACGGTACGTTAAGCGGTCGGCATCGCGAATCTGGTGGCAATGAATGCAACTTTGAACCACCTTGCCAGAGTAATCGAGACTGTCGGTGTACTTATCTTTCAGCGAAGGATACTGCTCGGGCAATTTGTAGATTTCCGGGGCAGGCCCCATCTTCCCGGCGAGCGAATCGCGGACTTCGTCGAACTTCTGGTCGAGATTCAAGGCGAGTTGGAGTGATTCCGCGAAGCCTTCCAGTTGCATGTCTTCGGCTTCATTCTCGCGACCGGTGCGTGTGCCGAAGCGGCCGAGCAGGGTGCCGTCGTGATGCAGGTACATCACCGCGAACGACATGTCGTAGTCGTACTGAAACAAGGCGAGATCGATACCGTTGGCTTGCGGAATGCGGACGCAGACAAAGCGATCGAGCAGTTCGCGCACTTTGGGGTCGCGTTCAACCACCTGTTCATCGAATTCGTGACAGGCTTCACAGGGGATGCAGCGGAGCACGACCAGAATCGGCTTCTTCGAGAGCTTTGCCTGCCGCAATCCGCGAGGCAAGTTGTTGTAGATCCAGTGGTCACTGTTTTCGAGCAGGGCCTTGTCGTTGCGGACTTTGGTTTCGCGATCCTGGGCGGACAGCCAGAGGGGACTCATCCCCAGCCAACAGGCCATCCAAGACAGACAGAGGAAACGTGACATGGGGCATCTCCGGTTTCGCTGGGGTAGTGAGTGACGCAACGCTGCGACAACTCACGGGGCCTGGCATCAGGGAACTGCCGGGACGGGTGCCTCCGGCAGGCTCTGTTCAGTGGCGGGCGTCGTGGCACTCTGGGGCGGCGAGGTCTCCGACGCGGATGGGTGCAACTCCTGTCCGGGAGGCATGGTGGTTGGCAATGTGGTCGTGGGGGTCTCTCCCGTGGGAAACACCCCCACTGTGGCGGGTAAGGGACGACCTTCGAGTTTGGCCTCGGCACAGCGCAGGAAATATTGCACCATGCGTTTGCCAGCCGCCGCGACTTGCGGATCGGTGCGTCGATTCATCACGCTGGGCAGGTAATCGCGAATCGCGGAGAGGACATAGGGTTCCGCATCGTAGAGCTGGCGGCGTTTGTCGGCCGTTTCCAGTTTTTCGATGATGGGTTTCAGACGGTTGTCGCACTTGGTCTGCAGCCGCGACCATTCGTCTTCGCCTGCCAATTCATACTTGCTTTGCACTTCGCGCCAGAGTTCGTTGGCCACCTCGTAATCTTCGCGACCATACCGTGAACGGGGAAGAAACCAATACAGCAGGGCACACGTGGCAATCACGGCGAGCCAGGCAAACTTGCGGCGCTGGGCCCAAAGCTGCTCGTTGAGCGGGATTTTTGCGATGCTGCGGAGCGCAGAGCCGCGGTCGGCAAACATCTCCCACATCTGGTCGAGCTTCATCAACTGCAGGATGTCACGCATGTCCGCCGAGGCACCGCACAACGCAATGCGGCCTCCCCGGGCGCGCACGGCACTTCCGAGTTGAATGAGCGCCCCCAGCACCACCGACCCAAAGTAATTTCCCCCAGCCAGATCAATCACGAGATGCTTGGTCGTCCCGGCTTCCGCCAAAGTCATGATCGAAGCCATCTCGGTATTGACCGCGGCGACGCTGAAGCCCGCGGCATCTCCCCGGGGCAAGACCAGCAGCGTGTCACCCCAGCGCTCGGCCAGGTACACACGGTGCAAGCGTGTCTGCGGAATCGCGGGCATGGGGAGGGGCTCCCGGAAGGAATCAGCGAAGTGAGAGGACGAGCCGAGAATGCATCAACGACGAGAACTCAAATTATTCGCTATCAGTGTGCGGTTCCGCGTCGGACTCTGCAACCGGATCGGGCTCGGAATCGCCCGACACATCATCGGCACGGGCGGCAATCACAATCCGCATGCTGGCCACTTCCAGCTCTTCCCGCAGTTGCCAGGCCGGAGGCAGTTGCGGCTGAGCTTCGCGGGAGCTGCGGAGAATCAGCAGGGCACCGGGCACGCTGAGTTGTGGTCGGGCCAGCCGTTGCAAGGCTCGATACCAGGGGTCGCCAGGGGCGATGCTTTCCGCATCTTTATAGGGAGGATCAAAAAAAATGACGTCATACGGAGCCCAGGCAATGTCCCCTTTGGGTTGGAACGAGCAACGGGCCAGATCGACCCGCCAGCACAGCGATTCCTGTTCGGCTCCCAAAATCGCCACATTCTGACGCAGTAGTTCGTGCGCCCGGTGATCACGCTCCGCGAAGACGACCCGTGCGGCACCGCGGCTGAGCGATTCCAGACCCAGCGTGCCGGTGCCACAGAACAGGTCCGCCACCTTCGCCCCGGGAAGCCAGTCGCGAATGCGGTCGAAGAGAATCACCTTGGCACGACCGAGCATCGGCCGCGTGGTGTTCCCCGGGTTGGTGTGCAGTTTCCGACGACGATATTTCCCCGCGATGATGCGCATACCGGGGAGCATATGTCGCGCAACGAGCGATCTCAATTGTGGACGATGATTTGGCGGTGTGTTGACGGGTGCCGCCAAACACCCCAGACACCCCATTCTATTGCAACAAATTGTAAACCTTGCAACTTTTACAGGCGGTGCCGAATGTAACGATTACAATACCCGGCGGCTCTGGGAAACTCGCGGTAAACCTGAAAGCGTTCAAATACTCCGCATCTCCATATATTTCAACAACTTACAGATATCCATATGCGACAAGGCATCCACAGCGAACCGGGTATGGCACGCTGTCTGCTAAGGAGTTCATCGGCGAAAGCCAATCCACAATACGGAACAACGAACCGGCAAGTCTGGTTCGATCAGGTTCGAGAGAAAATACCCTGCCGGCCCGACGGGAGACGGGCCTCGCCCTGCCCACACGCACACCTCATTCCTCATGCCTTCAGCAGGCCGGATCACTCTTGCAGTGATCCGGCCGCTCGCCTTTTACAGCCCGGGAAATTGCGATTTGCCCTCACGTTGCCCGGTGCGGGGTGCTAACCTGAGCGTCGGCGGTCGCTTCCGATTCGTGTCTTTTGCGCGTGAACCACATGCTGTCTCGCCTTCAGCGATTTCTGTTTCGAGTGCGTGGCACTCAACGTGTGATTCTGTTGATTGTGCTGGCCTACGATGTCTACATCTACAAGTCGCTGGTCGATCAGGGACTGGGCTGGTTTGTCGCGATCGTGGTGCTGGCGGGCCTGGTCGCCGGAACGATCGCCGGGGGCGTGCTGCAGCGTTCTCCCGAGATGCTGGAAAAGGTGACCAATGTCGCCGGCCTGTCCGCGATGGGGATCTTTCTGGTCAGCCAGTGCTTCCAGATTCGCTTTCCGTTGTGGGTCTACTTCATTGCTCACATTCTGATCTGGTTCTGGTTTACCGCTTTGTTCTGGTACCAGAGCCGTCCATTCGACTATGATTTCTTGATGGACTCCGAAACGGACGAGGAAAACGAACTCGCGTGACGGATTTCTGCGAACGTGCCTCGACAGACCGTGTCTGGCACCCTGGTTTCAATTGTTCGCCCATGGGAAAATGATGCGTGCCAAGTGGTGATTTCCCGTGGGACATTTGTCGTGCATTCCACTGGGCACTTAGCACTTGACACTCGACGTCGGTCTGAAAAAACAGCGTCTGGCACATTCACGACTTCTCAATTTGATGCCTCTTCCTTTTCTGAGTGACACCCCTTGGCTGAACCGCTGCGTGAAGAACTTCAGGTCCAACATCGGACGGCCGTGCTGGTCGCCGTTCCCGAGCGTGAAGTCGACCTGCCCAAAGACCGTATTCTGGACGAGCTGAAAGGGTTGGTGAAAACCGCCGGGGTGACCGTGGTCGGCGAGATCGTGCAACTGCGGGGCCGACCCCATCCGGGGACGTGTCTCGGCAAGGGCAAGCTCGACGAACTCGTCGACCTGGTGAATGCCAACGGTGCCGAGTTGGTCATATTCGATAACAACCTCACCCCGTCGCAGGGCCGCCACGTCGAACAGGCGACGAAGCGGATCATTGTCGATCGCAGCGAGTTGATACTCGATATTTTCGCGACCCATGCCCGCACCTTCGAGTCGAAGCTGCAAGTCGAACTGGCCCAGTTGCAGTACACCCGCACGCGATTGAAGCGGATGTGGACCCACCTGGAGCGTATCGACGGGGGGATTGGTGCCAGCCGTGGTCCCGGGGAAAAACAGATCGAAATCGATCGCCGATTGATCGATGTGCGCATCTCGGAATTGAAGCAGCGCATCAAAGAGATCGAGATCCGCCGTGAACGCATGGTGAGTCAGCGGAATGATCATGCGCTGGTCTCATTGGTGGGTTACACCAATGCCGGCAAAAGCACACTGATGAATGCGCTCACGTCGTCGGACGTGTATGTCGCCGATCAGTTATTCGCCACGCTCGATACGCGGACCCGCAAATGGAATCTGTCGGGTTGGGGTGATGTGCTGTTGAGCGACACCGTGGGCTTCGTCCGCGATTTGCCGCATGCCCTGGTGGCGTCGTTCAAATCGACATTGGAAGAGGCTCGGCAAGCCGACCTGCTGCTGCATGTCGTCGATGTCAGCAATCCGAACGCGGAACAACAGGTCGCCACGGTGGAGCAGGTGCTCGAAGAAATCGGCGTGGAGATTCGCGACTTTGTGCTGGTGCTCAACAAGGTCGACGCGGTCGAGAATCGGGAAACCATCGACCTGCTGCGGGCCAAGTACACGTCGTCGGTCACGGTCTCGGCGAAGACGGGCAAAGGTCTCGAACAGTTGGCCGCGATTGTCGCCGAACGTCTGGCGAACGGGTTCGTCGACGTCGATATCGAAACGTCTGTCGGCAATGGCAAGCTCTTCTCCTGGCTTGCTGAACATGCCGAGGTGCTGGACCGCTCGTATCAGGAAGAGCGGGTCTCGTTGCATACGCGGTTGCCGCGGAAGCTGCTGTGGCAGGTGCGCGGGGACGATGTCACGGTTCGCGAGCGCATTAACGGGGAGTTCAGTACGCCCGCCACCCGCTGACGTGCATCGCGATGTTCGTGCGGTTCAGTCGGCGACAGCGGTGACGTTGGCGAGGGCGAGTTCCTGACCATCGATGCTGAGGTAGGCCGCGCCTTCGCGCACCACCACGCTTTCGACGATGCCGCCGATGAATGTGGAATCTTGCGTCCCTTCCACCGATTTTCCGAGGAACCCGGTGGCACTGTTGAGTTGCTGACTGAGGGTCAGGCTGTCGAGCGATTTCTCGAGATCGAGGCTGGCCTGCAACGCGCGCATATCGGAAATCTGCGCCAGCAGTTGATCGCTGTCCATCGGGTTGGAGGGATCCTGATTCTGTAACTGGGCGATCAGAATCTTCAGGAAGTCTTCAGACTTCAACCCGGAGAAGCCAATTTCGTCCGCGGGAACGATGGGGATATCGGTCGCACTGTTGACGTTATTCACCGTGGCCATGTGGCTCGCCTTCCTGGCAAACTGCTGATCCTGAAATCATCTCGACCGAGGTCACACGCGGACGTTTAATTCTTGCAGACGCTGGAACGTGACTGGAACCTTCACCGCGTTTGCGGTCTGTTGTCGCCGCCCCTGTTCGAGTTCCAGTTGTCGTTGCCGTTCCGCCTCAGACTGTTGCTGAGAGTTGGGCTGTGGCATTCCATGATCGCCGACATTCGCTGACAGGCCCGATTCCTGAACCGCACTGGTGTCGGTGCGGACAATCTCGATGCGTTCCGTCGAGAGGCCCAGATGATTCAACGTTTCGTGCAACTGCGGCAGATGCTCGACCAGCAACTGCTGGGCTTCACCCGAACTGGCTTCCATGCGTACCACGAGGTCTCCGCCCTGCGATTGCACTTCGATCACGATTGTGCCCATGTCGGGCGGCGAAACGCGCGCGACGAGCTGTTCGCCCCGATCATGACTCGCCAGCACCAACTGACCCAGTTGCTCCACCAGTTGATGCGTATCTTGCGGGGAAACCGTAGCCGCAATCGGCCGTGTGGAATCGGGTGGTGTCAGGCCTTGTGCTGGTACAGACTCCTGGGTCATGGCGGGAGACGCATGCAAAGCCGACATTTTGGGGCGCGGCGTTGCAGGTTCCGGGACTGAGGTTTTCTGATGAGAGGCAGGGCGAACCGCGGTCGCCGTATCGGCTGTGGAGGCCGCAAGTGTGGGCAGCAGACTCGGCTGGCTCTCGGGGACCGCCACCTCTGGGAGTGGGGCATCTTCAGTGGTGCTGTCCGCGCGGCCTTTGGTCGCGGTCACGCCGTGGTTCGCATCCGTGGCAACGGGCAGCAATAGGGCAGGGGAAGTTGTCTCACTTACCGACTGGGATAGCTCGGACGCGACCGACGGCGTGGCAGCGGATGAGGCAGCAGCGGAGATCTTCTGGACCGTGGGCGCAACGCTGGCAGTGACAGCCGCAATAGTCGGTGTGGCGGCCGCAGCAGGGGGAGTGACGTCGGTGGATGCATTGGCGGTTGCGGCGTCTTGCAGCGAGCGGGCCACGGATCGGGCGAAATCCGCGGGAGGGAGCGAGGCGGTGTTGGCCAGCCGCTTGTCTGCCAGTTCCGCGTCGTTGGTCGCGATGGTTTCATTTCCACGTTGATTCGTGGAAATCTCTGTCGTGGAAATCGTCGCGTGTGGCTGAGGGATCGTCGTGGCGACAGGCTGCACGGCGAGCGATTGCGCGATGGCTGCCAACACGCTGATGGTGCCAACATCCTGGGCTGCCGGGGTGTCCTCTGAACCTGGAATCTCCGTCGTCTCGCTGACCGAGTCCACCGTTGCGTTGGTTGCGGAAAGCGAGTCAGCGGGGGTGGTGTTCTGTAAACGGGTCTGCGTCACAGGGAGAGGCAGTTGCGGATCACTCGTGGCTGGTGCTGGCTGCTGCGGGAGCAGTCCTTTAGTGATTTCCAATTGAGCGAAATCAACCAGCGCGGGTCCGTTAAAGGCCTCGGCGACAGTGGCGGGTGTCGGCAATGTGGGCGTGTTGCCACTGGCCAGTTGCACCTGCGTCGCGAAATCGGCGGCTGGGGCTGGGCTGGGGTTTGGCGATGCCGTGGAACCAGGAGTGGTCGCGGGCGTGGAAGCCCTGGCCGTGAAGTCTGTTCGGGGGATCGCCTCGGTCACATCCATGCGCTGGCCTTAACCGGCGCGGCTGACAGGCTCGCCCGGGGTGGAGTTCAATTGATCCATCGACTTCTGAATGAGGCTTCGCTCGGGCTCACCGCGATACAACGCCTCGAACAGTTCCTTCCCGCGTTCCATCGTCTTGGCATCCTGCTGAAAGGCCTGCAGGATTTTGGCGATCGACTTCTCCGGCAAACCTCTCAGCAGATTCGTGCCTTCTTCGAGCGTCAGCCCCATCAGCCGAATGACCGACTCTTCGGGAGGTGAAGCCAGCAGGACGGTACGAATCTGTTCGGTGGACGCAGCGGTTGATTCCGTCCGCAAACGCTCTAATTCCTGACGGAACTCGCCTTTCAATTCATCGAACGCCCGCCGATCGGAAATCAACTGATTTGCAGATTCCGTGGTCATCCGCTTGAGGAAAGAAAGTTCATTTTCGCGTACTTGCAGGTCGAGCACGCGCACAATCCGGGCCCGGTGAATGTCTGACTCCGAGGTGGTATCTATGGGCGTATCTTCTTTCTCATCCTCAAGTTCAGACGAACCACTCTCCGCAAATACCAGCCGGATTTCCCGGAGAGTGCTCGCGGTGAGATCGCCGCGAGACCACAGGACGGCCAGCGCAGCACCTTCCGCGAACAGCATCAGTGTCGAAAAGATTCCGACCATGACCAACAGGGCGCGAAGCATAATCGACTACCTCCCAGGCTTCCCATTCCGCTTGCTTGCCGTGAATTGCGCTGTCTCTCTCACTTGTAACTATCCCGCTCGCCAATGCCCGGCTTGCCAAATCTCTTCACGTTCCCGAGAGGACTTATTTTCGGCAGCCTGCTCAGATTCCGCACGTTGTTTTTTTTCAAGTTTCTCCAGGACTTTCACATTCTGATCGGCAACGATCAGTCGCTGTCGGCAGGCTTCCAGCCGCTCTGCCACTTCGGCCCGCTGGCGATCGACGTCACGTAACTGTGAAGAGAGCCACCCAATGTGCTGTCGCAACGCGGTGGCGTAGGCCACATCAACCCGCGTGACGGTCAGCCGTTGTTGCAATTCCTCCAGAGTTTGTCCGCGCGTCGCTTCCAGTTCCGTCCGCTGAGTGACGAGGGCCGCATCTTCGGCAAGTATGCGGGCGAGAGCTTCCCGACACTGGTCGCGATGATGTTCGCGCAGCTTCTGCAAGGCTTGTAAGCGGAAGACAAACTGGGCCATGAAACGTGATACCCCCAGACGTTACTGTCCCTGAGCCGCTTCGGCAGTTCGTCGCGGCAGGCTCTCTTTCAGCTTGGTGAGCTTCACCAGGCCATCGCAGGCGTCATTCAGGTTCGACCGTTCTTCGACCCGTTGTCTCAGGAAATGATCGATTGCCGGCTTCATCTGAATCGCGGCATCAACGAGGGGATTTGACCCCGCTTGATACGCGCCGATGGTGATCAGGTCTTCCGATTGCTGATAGGCCGCCATCAACTGTCGAATGGTAAGGGCGGCCTGTTTGTGTTCGGGGGTGGCCAGTTCGGTCATCAACCGCGACAAACTCGCCAGCACATCGATCGCCGGGAAATGTCCCTGCTGGGCAATGCGCCGTGAGAGCACCACGTGACCATCCAGAATGCCACGCACCGTATCAGAGATCGGCTCGTTGGTATCGTCCCCTTCGACCAGTACGGTATACAGCCCGGTGATGCTGCCCGAGTTGGTCCGGCCGCTGCGTTCCAGCAGTCGCGGTAATAATGCGAACACACTGGGCGGATAACCGCGCGTCGCGGGGGGTTCGCCCGCGGCGAGTCCGATCTCGCGTTGCGCCAGGGCAAACCGCGTAACGCTGTCCATCATCAGCATCACATTGCGGCCCTGGTCGCGAAAGTACTCGGCGATCGAGGTTCCCAGATACGCCGATCGTAACCGCAGCAAAGCAGGATCATCACCGGTGGCGACCACCACCACGCTGCGAGCCAGGCCTTCCGGTCCCAGATCACGTTCGATGAACTCGCGGACTTCGCGACCTCGTTCGCCAATGAGGACGACGACATTCACATCGGCGGTGGTGGACCGAGCAATCTGCCCCAGCAGCGTACTTTTTCCGACACCGCTCCCCGCGAAGATGCCCAGTCGCTGACCTTCCCCGCACGTGAGCAGACCATCCATGGCGCGAATGCCGGTACCGAGTTTCCCGGTGATCCGGGGCCGCTCTAATGGGGAGAGCGGGGCCGGATGCAACGCCACCCGTTCCGGGAGGATGGCCGCGGGAAGTCCATCGATGAAGCGACCCCGACCATTGATCACACGACCCAGCAATGCATCACCCACGCGGGCACCGGGCGTCGATTGCAACAACGTGACCGGTGAGCCACGGCGGATACCGCTCAAATCGCCATACGGTAACAGCAGCGTCTCCTGATCGTGGAAGCCGACCACTTCGCCTTCGATCGCCTCGCCATGTTCGCGTTCGAGTCTGACTATTGCGCCGACGGGCACCGGAAAGCCCGAAACCGCCGCCGTCAAACCGACCAGTCGTGAGACGCGACCGGTGATGCGCATCGGCAAAATCTGAGTCAGTTGTTCGGCAAAGGCCAGTGTCATTGGAGACTTTCGGGTCAGTTCACTGAGCCAGCAATTCAGCCGTGATGCGATCCAGCATGACGCTCAGCCGGGCATCGATCTCGCCATGTCCGGTATCGATCCGGCATTCGCCCGGCGCGAGCAGGGCATCGGCAATCAATTGCGGGTCGCCACACGCCGTGAGTGTCCGCACCAACTCCTGGGCATGGTCGCCCAGACGCTCCAGGTCGGCAGGATGGAACCGGATGAGTAACCGCGGCTGACCGGCTGCGAGTTCCAGGGCCGCAGAAATCATGTCGGTGGCTCGTTCCGGTTGAATTTGCAAACTGGACCGCAGGAGTTTTTCGGCGATCGCGACTCCGAGTTCCACGGCCGATTGCTCCCAGCGCAACCGCCAGTGATCGCGTTCAGCACGCAGGGCGGCGGCGACTTCCGCAATGGCTGGCAAGGTCGATTTCAGATGCTCCTGGAAGCGTTGATCGGTGAGTTGCCGTGCCTGCTGTTCGATCTGTTTCTGAGCGTCTTTGAGGCCTTCTTCCCGACCTTGTTGTCGGCAGGCATCCAGAGTCTTCTGGCGCTGGGTTTCGGTCTCTGACTGGGCTTGCTCGATGAGGCGTGCGGCTTCCGCGCGGGCTGCGGCCAGGTGCTGCGCGGCCTGGGTGTGCAGGTCTTCAAAGTTGAAAGCCACCCGCGTCGGGAGTTCCCGTGCGGCATGGGCTTTCAAGATGCGAGAAGACGATTCAGCCATAATTTCTGCTCGATTCCACGCGAACTACCACCGAACTGCTGCGTTTCGACCCGCATCAACTGACGAACTGATCCCCGCCTCCCGCGGCAGCCACGACGATGTCTCCGGAATCTTCCAGTCGGCGGACGGTATCAACGATTTGCTGCTGCATCGCCTCGACATCGCTGAGTCGCACCGCTCCCAGGTATTCCATTTCTTCCTTGAGCATTTCCGCGGCGCGCTGCGAGAGGTTGCCGAACACCTTCTGGCGAATTTCGTCGGTGGCCCCTTTCAGGGCGACTGACCATTGGTTGTTGTCGACTTCCTTGAGCAACGCTTGAATGGCTTTGTCGTCGAGCTTTTGCAGATCGTCGAACGTGAACATCAGCCGTTTAATTTCGTCGACCAGTTCGGCGTTGTCCTGTTCCAGCGATTCCAGAATGCCTTTGTTGGTCATGCGGTCAGCGACGTTGAGAATCTGGGCGACCATGGGTATTCCGCCGCGCTTTTCCGTCTGCTGATTGAACGTGCTCATCAAGCGGGATTGCAACGACTTTTCGACGTCGGCAATCACCTCGGGATTGGTCTGTTCCATTGAAGCAATGCGACGGACCACGTCGAGCTGTTTGTTCGAGGCCAGCCCCCCCAGCACTTCGGCGGCCTGCTGCGGCGAGAGGTGCGACATGATGAGCGCGATCGTCTGCGGATGTTCTTCTGAGATAAACGTCAGCAGGTTGTCCGACCCGACTTTCTTCAGGAAGCCGAACGGCGTGGAGTTCATCGATTGCTTGACGCTGTCGAGAATCTGCCCGGCGTTATCTTTTCCCAACGATTGTTCCAGCAGTTCATTCGCGAAGTTCAACCCGCCCCGCTCGATGGGCACCACATCGCGAAACTTGGTGGTGAACTCTTCGATGACCCCTTCCTGCTGGTCGCGGCTGACATCTTCCACGCGCGCGATTTCGAACGTTAACCGTTCGACCTGATCGCGCGGCAGTTGGCTGAGCACCTCGGCCGCCAACGGCTTATCGAGGCTGAGCAGCAGAATCGCAGCTTTACGCGTAGCGTCCATAATGGTCAGGAATCATGTGAAAGGAAGAAGGGCTATTGAGCCGCCGACAACCATTTGCTGATGATTTGCGCGGTGGCTTCGGGATTGTCTCGGACGAGAGTTTGAATGGAATCACGTTTGGTGGGAACTCGGGTGACGGCCGCCGCTTCCGACTTGTCCTGGCGCTGCGGTAAGGCCAACGCCTGCAGATCCGGGGCAGCGACTTCGCCCACCGAACCCGTCGATTTGCGGAGGCTCATCAGGGCAAACAACGCCAGGCCAGTCAGCACCACGGCCCCACCCCACTGCCGCATCCAGTTCCACAGATTGTCGGTGATTGGCACCGTGCGTGCCGGGGGTTCGATCCGCACGCGATCGACCGAATTGACGGTGACGGCGGTTGCGGGGGAATCGGCGGGAATCAGGTTGGTCACCGTAGCTTTGACCGCAGCGAGCACGTCGGTTTCGATTTGCGTGGGGTTCAACTTCGCGGGCTCTTTCTCTCCCCCGGCTTCACGCTGCGTGGCCACCGAGCGGTAGTACTCACGCGGAATGGTCACGCTGACCTGCACCGCCTTGGGCATCGCGGCGATAAGTTGCTTCTCGCTGACTTCAAACGACACGCCGTTGACGGCCTGGGTGCTGGCATCGGCGTACTGGCGGTTGCGATCCATGCCGGGACTGTTAGAAATGGCGGCGGGTCGATTGGCGGCTTGACCGGCTTCGCCCTTGGCGGGTTGCTGTTGTTGCGTGTCTTTGACGTTGGTTTCCTGGGCAAAGACAGGGGCGAATTTCTTGGGATCGACCACCTGGTTCCGCACGACGGAAGACTTCAGGTTTTCGACATCGACATTCACGGTCACGCCAATGTCTGGAATGTACGAGAGTGCCTGCGAGATCTGGCGTTCGTACTGCACCTGAAACTGATCGATCCGCTGGACCAGTTGATCGTTGAGGGGATCGTCGGCCGATTCCGCGGTGTGTGTCACGCCGTTCCCGGCATCGAGCACGGTGACGTTCGCCGGTTGCAGGTCGGGGACCATGCTGGCAACCGCGGTACGTAATGACCGCACGAGCTTGCTGGAAAGTTCGTTACCTCCCCGCGCATGCACGGTCACATTCGCGGTCACTTTCGGTCGCTGGCTCCAGGTCTTCATGCCGGAAGAGGCAATCGCCACATGGGCGTCTTCGATTTCGGGAATGGTCATGATGACGCGACGAACTTCCTGGAGGAGCATGGCTTCGCGGCGTTCGTTGCGTTCCTTCTCGGTGCTGAACGGGCCCAGTGAGTCGTAATGCTTGAGGAGTTCGGCCCCCATATCGCGCGGGGCGACGCCCGAGGTGGCAATCGCCTGGTTATAGGCATCGGCATCGAGCACGGGGACCATAATCCGCTGGCCTTCGCGATGAAAATCATGCAGCCCCGCGGTGATGAGGGCCTGTTCGGCTGACATCAATTCTTCGGATGTGAAGACTTTGCCCCACGACAATGCCGTGAAGTTCCCGCCGCGCTGCTGCATTACCAACCAGCCGAAGCCGAGCAGAATGAGCGCGGGGACAGCGATGAGCGTCATGCGCTGGCTGGGCGCCATGGAGCGATAGAGATCGCCGAACTGCTTCATCATTCGCTGCAACGCGTCCATGCGTCATCCATTCGTGGGCTAAGTGCTGAGTGCTAAGGGTCTAGGGTCTAGGGTTGAAACGTACTCAAAACTGATGGGCATCGGACACTTGGCACTTAGCCCTCAACCCTTAGCTCGTTAGAACCTTAACTGCTGCAATTCCTGATAGGCGTCGACCAGTTTATTGCGAATCTGCATGGTGAGTCGTAGGGCAATATCGGCTTCCCGGATCGCGGTGAACGATTCGACCATCGACAAGTCGTCACCAATCAAGCTGCTTTCAATCGAACTGGTCGCCTGGGTGTTCAAGCCCTGGGTTTGCTCCCAGGACTGGGCCAGCAGTTCCTGAAAGCTGGTCGTGGGAGTGGCGGCCTGCCATGAGTTTGTCGGATTCACAAGATTCAGCGGGGCCGCGGCACGAATCGCGTTGATCGAACTCATCTCTCCACTCTCCAGGTAGCCAGCCGTAGGGTCCGCTGTGCGGACCAGTGATTATCATTGTTTGGTGTGCCACTGGCTTAGCCAGTGCGAGGCAAATTGTGCATCCATTTCGAGATGCACTGGCAAAGCCAGTGGCACGCGGCGGACCAGTGATTTTCAAATAACAAAAGTCTGGTCCGCACAGCGGACCCTACACTAACCGAGAATCTGAAAGGTGCCTTCGATCATCGAGCGTGTCACTTGCATGGCGGTCAGGTTAGCTTCATAGGCCCGGGCGGCTTCCAACGCATTCACAAATTCGGTGATGACATTGATGTTCGGATAGGTCACATTGCCTTCCGCGTCGGCATGTGGATGGCCAGGTTCATGGACGATCCGCGGGAGCGATTGTTCGTCGACCTCGACATTCGCCTGGACTCCCAGACCACGATTCGACCGGGACTGCGCCTGTTCGGCTTCAAACACAACCAGTCGTCGTTGAAATGGCTCGGGTTGTCCCTGTTCATTCATGGTGGTATGCGATTGGGCGATGTTGCCGGCGACGGTGTCCATGCGCAACCGTTGGGCGACCAGTCCCGAACTGCTGATCTGGAGTGTCCGCAACATCGTTGGTCTCCTGCTTGAGTGCTAAGTGATGAGTGGCAAGTGCCATGTGTCTGAATCAACCTGATCGCTGCGTATTGGCACTTGGCCCTCAGCACTTGTCACTTAGCTCTTAGCCAATTACAGCCGTTCCGTAATGACCATCTGCAACTGGTCTAGCTGCGACTTCATGACTTGAATGGCGTACTGTTGCAGCAGCTTGTTCTCGGTCATCTGCATCATCTGGTGTTCGATGCCGCGGTTATTGGCGTCTTGAAACGTAATGTGATCCTGTTCCAGCCCGGCATCGGATTGAAAGAGCCGTTCCGGGAACAAGCTCTGTTCGACAGCGATCAATGCCGCGGGATCTTCTGGCGCGAGCAAGGGACTGGCGAGGTCGCCCGGCGATGCGGGCTGCTGTCGCTGTTGTACGGCTTTCTCTAACGCCTGTTGAAAGTCGGCGACGGGGAGATCGCGCATGCGATACCCGGGGGTATCGATGTTGGCAATGTTTCCCGCCAGCACTTCCTGACGATGTTCCGTGAACTTCGCCACCTGCTTGAGCAGCGGCACGGTCGAACTATCAAGGAGTGATTTCAGCATCGTCCGACTCCGGAATTCTGCCTGGCCTGGAATGACGGGTGAGGTGCCGTCTTGCAACGGCACCTCGGGGCAACAACGCTGTGTGACGACCTAGGCGGCCCGTTGTTCGGCGGCATCTTCGGGGAAGATGACCGTCGTGGGGGTCCAGGCCTTGAGGTTGGAACCGGGGCCGCCACGCGGGGGGTAACCGTACTCGCGGAGCTTGCCCGAGAGGGTGCGAATCCCGATCTGCAAGGTCTTCGCGGTTTTCTCGCGGTTGCCCGCGAACCGGGCGAAGGTGCTTTCAATCAGTTGGCGTTCCATCGTGGCGAGGGTCAGGCCGACGGGCGGTTCATCGTCGAGACCGGTTCCCAGCCAGGGTTCGAGCATGGCGGCGGTCAGTTTGCGACCGGGGTTGACCGTACAGGCGCGCTCGATGACGTGTTCGAGTTCGCTCATGTTGCCGGGCCAGTTGTACGATTGCAGGCGATGCAGCGCGTCGAGAGTCAGGCTGCGGGCGGGCATCCCTTCACGAGAGGCGATCTTGCGGAGGAACGCCTCGGCAAGCGGGGCAACATCTTCCGAACGGCTACGCAGTGTCGGAATGGTGACGCGGCGTTGTCCGCCATGAGCCAGCAGTTCCGCACGGAATAAGCCCCGGCGTTCCTGCTCATCGAGATCGATGCAGCAACCGAACACCACGCGGACATCGAAGCGCACGCGATCGCCGGTCGATTCATGCTCGAAGCGTTGATCGGTGAGGACGGCGGCCAGCCGGCGTTGCAGCGGAATGGCGATGGTTTCCACGTTGTCCAGCAGCAGCGTGCCCCCATCGGCGAGTTCCAGCCGACCCGGTTGCCGCGTGTTGCCGACCCCCGGAGTGGCGGTGGTGGTGCCGAAGAGTTCTTCTTCGAGCGTTTCCGCCGAGTGAACGCTGCAATCGATGGTGACGAACGGCCGATGAGCCCGCTTGCTGGCTTCATGAATGCCCAGCGCGACATGCGAGATGCCCGAACCCCGTTCGCCCTGGATCAGACAACCTTCCGTGAGATCACCGAGTTGCTGCACCTGATCGCGAAGCTGCTGCATGGCGGGGCTGTGGCCGACCATTTCCCGCAGGTTGCGATTGCTGAGCTGGCGTCGCAACTTCTTGACTTCGCCCGACTGCCGCGACTGATGCGACGCTGCCGCAACCAGCCAACTGACATTGAGGACGGCGGCGGGTTGTGTCAGCCAGTCGCAGGCGACGCTGATGGCCGGCGTGCTGGCGGTCACTTCGTCCAAATGCGTGAGCAACTGCGTGGACCAGCCATTGCGTTGAATGGCGGCCTGAATGGTGGCGACCGAGTCGGTAGGCGGCAACGGCCCGACCAGGCAGACTTCTGCCGGAGTCGATTGCAGCCATTGCAGTGCCGATTCGACACTGGAGGCCGAGCGTGTCGAGAACCCGCTTTCCTGCAGTTCTTCTGACCAGCGCTGCGAGAGCGTGAAGTCAGCGCTGACGATCAGCACGAGTGGACCGGCTTCGGCCACGGGGCTGGTCGCGGGGCGACCGGGAAAGGGAATGATATCGGGATGTGCCAGATTCATGCGGCCCACCAATACAAGGAGGAGAAGGGGAGATGGGAAATGAGAGACAGGGTTAAAGGCCAAAATCGAGTCTGCGGAAGGTTTGAGCTTCCGCGGACGGGGCGTATCCATTCAATGCCACGCCCGCCTGCTGCACGTTGCGTAATGCCGTTTGAACAGCGTCGCGCCGTGTTGACAGATGCGTGGTGCATTGCTGTTCGTGCAGCATTAACTGCTGTAACAAGGTTTCCGTTTCCTGAAGCAAGGCGTTGCAAGCATCGCGGTCTTCCTGCGCAAGGTTGTTACGATCCGACTTCCAGTCGTGCCACAGGTTGCTGCCCGTGGCCAGCAGTAAGTCGAGAAGTTGTTGCTTGTGATTCAAGAGGTCTACCAGGTCGGTATAAACTTCCGTGTCGATCAGTTCCGACTGCTGTTCCGACAGGTCCACCAGCGCCTGGCAATAGGCCCGTCGCTCGCGAAACGCCTGCAGGTAGTGGTGGGTAAGTGTTGGCATGGGTCGAGTTCTGTGAACCGGTAGCTTTTACTGCTGAACTTGCCGGGCTTTCTGCAACCACTGGTCCCACTCTTCACGGGTGAGAGACGAGGTGGAGGAAGAAAACGCGGTGGGAGGAATCTGGTTCTGATCGAGCAGCACGCGGGCTTGTTCGATCATGCTGCGGGCATCAACAGGGCGATCGAGCCGGGCATAGGCCTCGGCCATTTGCACAAACGCCGTCAGAATGCGAATGTCTTGCGGGAAGCGATGGATTGCGGCGGAATAGGCGGTGACCGCTTCCTGATGTCGTCCCAGTGTGAACAGGGTGTGCGGGATTTCAAACCAGGTGTTCTCAAACACGCGCTGTTGGAGTTCTGGCAACTGATCGATTCTCGCCAGCGGTTCCAACGCACTCTGCACGTTCTGCAACCGCGTTAAAGCCCGTTCCAGTACCGTTTGCATTTCGCGTTCGGCCTGAGCCCGGGTGTTTTCTGTTTCCGCTTGCAGATACTGTCGCTGCCAGACATCGCCTTGCAATTGCAGGCATTTCGCCAGGTGATATTCCGCCTCGGGCCCTTTGTCAGACTGGGGATATCGAGCACGGTATTGTTCCCACAGTTCAATGGCTTCCCGGGCATTGCGACTGACGTCCAGCCACAGCACGTCCTGCTCATCGGCCGAGAGCGTCTGGCTTTCAATCTGGCGTCGTTTCCAGGCGGCACGTTCCGCATGCAACGTGGCCAGCGAGAAGAGCGAGTCGCGCCATTCCACAGCCGCGGGTGTCAGAACTTTGGATGCCAGAATTTCACGCCAGGCCGCCTCCGCCTGTTCCACATCGTTCCGCTCTAAATGACAGACCGCCAATTGATAGGCCGCGGTAAAGGCGGCTGGACTGGTGGGATACTTGCGACGCACGGTTTCAAATTCGACCTGGGCGGCTTCCGGTCGATCGAGATCGAGCAGAATCTGTCCGCGACGCACCATGGCCACAGGACGCATGGCTTCTGTCGAAGACTGTAAGAACTGATCGACCTGGGTGAGTGCGGCGGCGAAATCGTGTCCGCGATAATAGTGCTCGGCAGATTGCCACACCGCTTCGGGAAAGTTGGTCGCGGTACGGCGGGCATCGGCGAGTTGAGCGAATGCGGTCGCGGTTTCGCGCCACATCTGCTCCAGATCTTTGTTGCGGGCTACTTTCTCTGATGTGCTCGCGGTGGACAAATGCAGTTCGAGTTGTTCGGCCTGTCGCTGCAAGACGCGGGCCGACAGTTCATAGGCCTGATCTCGCGGGAAGGTGGGTGTCATCCAGCGTGACAGGGCCCGGGCTTCGGCAAAGTGTTCGGTCTGAATCCACGAATTCCAGGCCCGCAAGACCCGCTGACGAAACTCGTCCAGGCTCATCCAGCGGTTATGGTAATCTTCAATGGCGTGAATGCTGCGTAAGGCACTCCCGAAGGATTGCATCGCCTTCTCATGAGCTCCTTCTTCTTGCTGCAGGTGTCCCAGCAGAACCAGTGACGCCAACGCTTCATCGCTGTCTTCGTACTGTTCGATCGTCTTGCGATAAAACTCGACGGCCCGTTGACGATACTCGACGCGCTGCAGATGCGTTGCCCCGGTTTCGACACTATCAGCCGGAGTGGCCGGGAGTCTCTCGAAGTGCTGTTGGGCCGACCAGGCGAGCAGGTAACAGGCCTGGCGAGGGTAGAACGGATCGAGCGGTATTTCACTGGCGAGCTTCTGCAAGGCATCGCAGGCTTCCGTGTAACGCTGCTCGCCGATAAGAACACGGGCATTCAGCACGGTTTGCGCAGCCGCTGTCTCGGGCAGTTGGGCCAGCTCTTCGAGGGCTGCTCGGGCTTCCGCATGCCGCTTCAGGTCGAGCAGCAATTCCACGCGTTGAGTCAGTATCTGAGCTTCTGGCAGGTTGTCGCTGGAAGTGAGCTGTGAATTCAACCGCAAGCCCGCGGCCAACCGTTCCGATGTTTTCCAGTCCGGATCGAGATAGATGTGTGTTAAGTCGACTGTTGCCTGGTCTCGATGCGGATTGTCCGAGACTGTCGCGGCTTCCAGCAGGGGCAGACTTTTGCCGTAATCGCCGAGCCCGAAGTACGTTTTCCCCAGGGCATACGTCCAATCGGAGACTTTTTCGGCAGGAATGCCCCGTTGCTGGGCTTCCACCAGATGGACCACGGTGGCGGCGAATTGCGGGCCGGCATCGACTGTGGGCTTCTCTAACGCTTCCTGGAAGTAACACATGCCCAGGATGTAATCGATCCCCCCCGCGAAGTCGGTATCTTCGTAGTTTTCGGCGAGCAAGGCCTCGGCAATTTCCCGGGCCGACAGATACTTGCCTTCTTCCACCAGCTTCAAGGCCAGAGCCTGGCGATCTGCGGGGAGTTCTGCGGGAGGGGTAATGACATACCACACCCCCGCCCCGACACCACCCAGCACGATCAAGACCAGGCTGGCCACTTGCCACAGCGGTCGCCGGACCCCAGCCGTAGCTGGGTTAGAATCGGCGGCTTTTTTCGCTGGTTCAGGAGCCATGACAAACAACGATCCCAGACCGTGTCTCGCCAGGCGAAACACGAACTTGCGAATGAAGTGCAATAGATTGGGTTAAATCAGACGACCAGTCAGATGGGAGCTGATGACTGGGGTCATAGACAGGCAGGTCATACCCCGGGGGGCATCACGACTGTCGATGACTTCGACCACCAAACCTGTGGTGTTGTCTCAGCCGATACCGACTCACGAAACCAATGGGGTCTCGCGAGGGGTCAGCCGTTCCGAGCCACTCGGTTCCGGTTTTGATGTTTCTAAGGACGTTTTGGGAGTGGCGGAGTGGTATCCGCAAAGCCTGCCGGATGTCAATCTCGATTGTCAGACTTCTGCCGAATCTTCCGATCGAAGCGCATCTTCTGCCCAAACCGGTTGTGAATACTCGACTTTCGCCGATCGTCGGAAGCTCTGAACCGCAACATCGCCTCTACGGGTTTCGCCGCGGAACACGAGCTATGTTTCCGAAAAGCGTCACCACAGTCGTATCTCTGTTCGAATGCCCGCATAAATGTCGCAAACCACGATCCCGAACACCCCCGATATCGCCGAACTCGTCGCCGTCGCGGCCGATGAACTGATCGTCGGACGCCAACTATTAAGCCCCGTGTACGACGACCAGGGCCTTCTGCTGCTGGCCGCCGGAAATGTCATCACGTCCGATTTCAAACGGCTGCTGCACCAGCGCGGCAACGGTTCGTGTCAGGTCCACAAGGCCGATGCCGACCAGATCCGCCTGTCTCAAGTCGTCGTGGAGGCGGCACAGAATCTCACGCTCGATATTCAAGTCACCAACCAGCTCGACAAGCTGATCGAATCGGGATTGCTGGCCGTCAGCAATACCGGTACCGCGGTGAAAGATCGTCTCGTGTTTCACGGACGCAAGGCGTATGACATCGATCGTCATGCGGTCTTGCAAGATCAGCGGCAAGCCGCCAGCGAGTCGGTCTCGAACCTGATGCGGGAGTCGCTCCAGGGGAAGACTGTGAACAGCAAGGCCGTCACCCAGATGGCCACGCAGTTTCTGTGCGATCTTTCAGATGATGCCGATGCGCTGATCGATGTCGCCATGCAGGCCAGTCGCGATGAAACGCTGTCCGAGCACTGCATGAAGATGGCAACGCTGGGCATGGCGATTGGTGTGGAGATGGGGCTGGATGAAGAAAACTGCAAGAAGATCTGCATCGCCGGTCTGGTGCATGACTGGGGCATGGCCGCTGTGGAATGCGAACTTCGACTGGAAAAACGCATCCTCACGCAACATGAAATGTTCGCCATCCGGAAGCATCCCATCTATACCGTCAACATGCTCGAACGCATGCCGGGCATCCCCTCCGTGGTTCCGATGGTGGTGTATCAGGTGCATGAACAACCGAACGGCAGGGGCTATCCCCGCGCCCGATCCGGCAATCGCATTCACCTGTTCTCACGCATATTGGCGGTGGCAGACTGTTATGCCGCGCTGACCTCGCCGCGACCACATCGACCCGCGATGATGCCCTACGCGGCGATGGAATCGGTCGTTCGCATGGCCCAGATGAAACAGCTCGATCCCGATATTGTGCGGGCCTTTCTGAAAGTGATGACCCTGTTTCCGATTGGCAGCTATGTCGTGCTGAACGATGGACAGGTCGCCCGGGTCATTCGTCGTCAGCAGGCCGACTACACCAAACCCATCGTCCAGGTGATTCAGGATGCCGCGGGTCAACCGGTGGCAACCGAGACCGATTCTGCGGTCATAGACCTGTCACAAAATTCCCATCGTATTGTTCAGGCCTTGCCGACTCCTGGTCGCCAGGAAGTCGGCTGGCAAAAAGCGCTTCAGCATATCCAGCGTCCTTTCGTGTAGCTTCATGATCACCACCCCTCTCGAGAAGCCATGACTACCATCTGCCGCAAACCTCAACCCCTTTCTTCTTACGAACTGATGGCTCTGGAACGGGTTCTGGAGAGCTTTGAAAAGCTCCAGACGCGGACCAGTCATCAGTACAGCCGCGTGCGCAAGACGGAACGGCGATCGCTGCGGACGCAGATTTCCATTTTTGTCCCCACGGCTGCCCAGTCAATCATACCAGACAGCGTGGATCATCTTCCCAAAGGCTGGTGTTACAGCTTGTCTCAGGGCGGTTTGGGATTTGTCAGCCGCGTTGAAGTGTTGCCGGCTTGTGTGCATATTGGCTGGCACCTGCCGAACGATGAAGTCCGCTGGCTGACGGGCGAGATTGTGCGTTGCCGGGCCATCCCCGAGGAAGAGTATTGGGATTACGGTTTCAAGTTTCACCGCTGAAACTGGCAGACCCTCAGAGTTTTCTGGGCCTCTCTGTACTGAAGATTGATAGATATCAGTCTTATTAGGAGGGGATGCCCGGGTTGTGGATAACTCCAGGCCTGGCTGCGGAAGCACTGAACTGCTCGCGAGTTAACAGCGACACTCCACAATCTGTCGACGTTCACAAGGTGTGGTGGCATGGCTGATCCGTTGTTGGTGACCAGCGGACAACCTGGTGATTCATCCACATGCCTGTCGGCCGGGTCTGGCGATTGTCGATAACCCCCGAGTCTGTTGATGATCCTGCCTCCCGGTTATCCACAATCACTCCACAACTGGCGATTCAACCGCGTGCGTAACTGTTCGAGCTGTAGTCGCAACGAGGGCAGGGCGGCGGCATCGTCTTGCAGCTTACGGCAATTGTAAGAGACCGCCGCATGCGTCCGCCGACCAAAGTAATGCCCGATCTTGGTCATGGGCCAGCCCCCCACTTCATGGGCCAGCCACATGGCACACTGGCGCGGTAACCGATAGGCCTGCACGCGCGTGGAAGCCCGCAAGTCTTGCGTGGAGATACCAAACTCCAGGGCGACCTCTTGCGCAATGGTCGACAGTGACAGGCGCGGCTCTTGCAGACTGGCGAAAAGCTGCTGGGCTTCCGCGAGTTCTGTGATGCGAGCCGGTGGCGGATAAGCCCGGGCCAGGCGATCGATCAACTCCCGCAGAGACGATACGCTCCCGCTCGCTTGCGTCATCAGCCAGAACACAATCTCATCGCTTAAAGACAAGTGCAGCGCTTCGGCAGCCCATTTCAAGAAGACATACCGACTTTCCGCGCTTAACACCGGAATGCGGGCCAGTAACCCGCCATGCAAACGGCTGACCAGACGGGGCGACATGCCCGTGACTATGCCGGGGGCTTGCGCGAGTGTGACCGCGATGCGAATTCCCTGATGGGTCCACAAGTCGAAAACATGGGCCATGCGATCTGAGAATTCCTCGAGACCTTCCCATTGGTCCAGATTCTCGAGCACGATCGCATCGACAGGGCATGTGGGAACCGCCGCGGAAGACCAGAAGTCGCGACCCGTGTCGACATCGAAATCGTCCGGGGTCAAGATCGCGATCGCACTGCGGCGCGGACGACGTTGATCTTGCTGACGTATCGCCTGCCGTACCAGAAACGATTTGCCCGACCCGCGCTCACCTACAATCACACTCAACGAAGATTGCGTATCAAACCGACTGGAGGGAGAAACCAGGCGGCACGCCGCAAGCCAACCAAACTGCAACTCAGGCAGCAGACAGAATGGTTCCTCAACCAGTTCAGCACGGGTGCGTTCCAGGACGGCGTCGAACATCCGCCACGACTTTCAGACGTCGGGTGCGGCAGCGTCCTTGTGCGGGGAGTCGTCCTTGAAGAAGCTAAGGGATGGGGATCCCTGAGAAGCGGTTTTCAAAAGTACTTGGCTAAGTGTCGAATGCTGAGTGCCAAGTGTTAAAGACCGGGAAGTCTTCTGAACCTGACACTTGGCTCTGGGCACTTTGCAGTTGACCGAGAACATCTGAGAACCGAATCACACTGACACTCTACAGATTTCGCATGCGGGCGACTACTGTCGAGACGCGGGCGATCGCGTCGTCGATTTCCGTGGCGGTGTTCCACAGACTGAGCGAGAAGCGCACGCTCGACCGATATACATCGGCGGGGCAGCCCATCGCGACGAGAATTGGGGCGGGTTCGGTCGACCCGCTGGCACAGGTGGTACCAAGCGAACAGCCGATGCCCGCCAGATCGAGCGCCACCAGCAGCGCTTCCCCATCACACCCCGGAAAGGCGATGCTCAGCGTATTCGGCAATCTTTCCGCGTGTTCGCTATTCACCACCACTGGCGCACACTGTGTAATCAATCCCCGTTGCAAGTGGTCACGGAGAGTTTGCAGGTGCGTTGCGCGGCGATCACGATCGGCTTGCCAGAGTTCGAGGGCTCGCGCCATTCCAGCAATCAACGGGACCGCTTCCGTTCCCGGTCGCCGTTCCTGTTCCTGATGCCCGCCATATAACAACGGCGTGAGCCGGGTTCCCCGCTTGATCAGCAACCCGCCGATGCCGCGTGGTCCATGAAATTTGTGAGCCCCGAAGCTGAGCGTGGTCGCCCCCAAGTCGTGAAAATGAACCGGAATCTTGCCGACTGCCTGCACACCATCAAGATGCAGCGGGCAATGCCATTCCGTAGCGAGTTCCCGCAGCCAACTCGTGTCCTGAATGACACCGGTTTCGTTGTGAGCCAGCAGGAGGGCTAAGAGTTGAGGGTTGAGGGCTAAGGGTTCAGAGTCTGCATCACGATCTTTCTGGCTCTGAGCCCTGAGCCCTGCACCCTTAACCCTTCCCTGATCATCGACCGGCAGGCGTTCCAGCTTCCAACCGCGTCGCATCAGCACCCGGCAGGCTTCCAGATTCGCCGGATGTTCGCCAGGCGACAGCGCGATGGTCCCGGAATTCCCCCGTGCGAGACCGAAAATCGCCGTATTGTTCGATTCCGTGCCGCCACTGGTGAAAAGGACTTCATCAGGATGAGCCCCGAGGATAGCAGCGATCGATTCGCGCGATTCTTCGAGCACCCGCCGGGCTTGTCGACCCAAAGCATGCCGACTACCAGGGTTCCCCCACGTTTTCGCCAGATGCCGCGCGACGACCTCCACCACCTGCGGCAACGGCCGCGTGGTCGCATTGGCATCGAGATCAATCAGTGTCGGCATCAACATCACCGCACAATCGGCAGGTCCAGCAATTCATACGTTTTGAAGCCACCGCTCAAATTGCGGGCGGCGTAACCCCGCTGGGTGAGCATCCGTTGGGCGAGATAGCCCCGCTGTCCCACTTGGCAGTAGGTGACCAGTGGTCGATCTTTCGGCACGTCGTTCAACCGTTCCCGCAGCTCATCGACCGGAATGTTGACCGCTTCCGGAAGATGTCCGGCGGCGTATTCCGTGGGAGTGCGGACATCGATCAGCAGCGGTCGGGGAGATGCCGTCGACAACTCCTCGACCGTGATCTGGTCATGCGCTCCCCGCAGCATCTCCGCAGCGACAAATCCCAGCATATTCACCGGGTCTTTCGCAGAACCATACTGGGGCGAATAGGCCAGTTCCGCCTGTTCGAGATCGTAGACCGTCATGCGGCCCTGAATGGCCATCGCGAGGACATCGATCCGTTTATCGACCCCCGTCCCGCCAATTCCCTGGGCACCGAGAATGCGGCCCGTGTGCGGGTCGAACAGCAGCTTCAACGTCATGGCTTCCGCGCCGGGGTAATATCCCGCGTGATGTGCCGGATGGATGTAGGTCTTGCGATAAGGGATGCCCTGGCGGATGAGCTGCTTTTCTGACCAGCCCGTGCAGGCGGCGGTTTTGTCGAAGACCCGCAGAATCGCTGTCCCTTGTGTGCCGCGATAGGCCACCTCGCGACCAAAAATGTGATCGGCGGCCAAACGTCCCTGACGGTTCGCCGGTCCGGCCAGCGGAATTTGCGTGGGTCCGCCAAAGACGAAATCGGTGGTTTCGACGGCATCACCCACGGCGTAGATCAAAGGGTCAGTCGTCTGCATCTGGGCATTCACCTGGATGCCCCCGCGCGGTCCGATCGCCAGACCCGCCTGCACCGCCAACTGGTTCTCCGGTCGTACACCCATGCCCAGAATGACCAGGTCGGCAGGCATGGTACCGCCCGATTGAAGCTGTACCTGCAAGCGTTCGTTATCGCGCGTGAAGCCCGTCACCGAATCTTGCAGGCGTACCGTGACGCCTTGGCGTTCCAGTTCCTGCCGAATCGGTCGGGCCATTTCGCGATCGAAAGGCGGCAGCACCTGGTCATTATGGTCGAGAATGGTGCATTTCGCGCCGCGGCGGGTCAAATTTTCGACCAGTTCGAGACCGATAAAGCCGGCACCGACCACGACCACATCTTTGCAGCACTCGTCGGTCGCGGCACGAATTCGGTCCATATCGTCGAGATGTCGCAGCGTGTGGACACCGGGCAAATCGATACCGGGCAGCGGCGGCCGTAATGGCGCGGCCCCGGTGGCGAGCAGCAGGCGATCGTAAGATTCGATGTAGGGTTTGCCGGTGGTGAGTTCGCGAATGGTGACCGTGCGGGTCTCGCGATCGATGGCTTCGACCTGGGAATGGATCCGCACGTTGATGCGGTACCGCTGCTGCAATCGTTCCGGCGTGACGACGAGTAACTTCTGACGATCAACAATTTCCCCACCGATGTAATAGGGCATGCCGCAATTGGCGAACGAAATATCAGGACCACGTTCAATCAGCAGGATTTGAGCGGTTTCCGACAACCGGCGCGCCCGGGCAGCGGCCGACGCACCCCCCGCAACTCCCCCCACAATCAGCAATTTCATGGTCCGAACTTCCTCAACCTGTGTGATCTCTCTGGCAACGCTACGGCCGCAGAGAGGCTGTCCGCTCGCGGTAGCAGTATGCCGCAATTGCCGGGTCATCGCCAAGCGGCCGAACAGCGTTCGTTGAACAGGTCAGCATTTGCATTGCAGCCGTGCTTCACTGTTTGGAAGTTCGTAGGCAACCGCTGGACACATGCATCAGTGTTTGTTAATGTGACGGGCACGCTCGTTCGGTGCGCTCGTGCTGACGAACGGTTCTTGCTCGAAAGCATTGCGGCATGTTCGGGCCCTCGTTACGGTCGTCGCTGCCTGTCTCGCGCCGGGAATGGCTCCGGCTTGGGGGCTTGAGTCTCGGTGCCCTGTCGACCGGTCTCGACCCCGTTTCCCGGATGTTATACGCGGCGGAATCGCAGTCGAAATCTGTCGCTGATCGCGATTTCTCTGTGATCCTCTTCTGGGCGAACGGCGGACCAAGCCACATCGACCTGTTCGACCTGAAGCCCGCCGCTCCTGCCGAATACCGCGGCCCTTTTCGACCCATTGCCACCAACGTCTCCGGCATTGAGATCACCGAATGCCTGCCACACATGGCTCAATGTGCCGATAAGTTCACTCTGATTCGCAGCCTGCATCATGAACGGGCCGAGCATTCCGGCGGCACGCACCGCTTCCTCACCGGTTACAGTTCGCGTCAGGCCAACCTGCAAGACGCCGAGAACCCCGAACTCGGGGCGATTGTCGCCGAACAGTTGGGCGATCCGTCACAGGGCATTCCCCCCTTCATCGCGAATACCAAATTCTATGGCAGCGGCCCCGGTTACCTCGGCCCCGGTTTCGCACCGTACATGCCGAACCCCAACCCGCTGACATCGACCGGCAACAACATCTACGATCCGGTGCCTCTGTACACGACAGGTGCCGCGACCGATGCCCTGGCGATTTCCTCGGAGGGTGTCCTCACACTGAATCGCCGGACATCGCTGCTTCGCGAACTCGACATGTTGCCGCGCTGGGTCGATGCCACCGCGTCGGCCACGGCGGTCGATCGCTTTCAGCAGCAAGCCTTCGGCATGCTCGCTAGCCGCAAAACGCAAGAGGCCTTCAACCTGTCGCGCGAATCGACCGAAACGCGGCTGCGCTACGGCGAGACGCATTGGGGCAAGAGCCTGCTCACCTGTCGTCGACTGGTGGAAGCGGGCGTGCGGTTCGTGCAATGTCAGGCGACGTTTCGGCTGAAACCGGAAACCGGCCGCACCAGCAACTGGGACGATCATTCCGTCAATTCGGACATCTTCGCGGCGTATCGCGAGAAACTGCCCAGCCTCGATCAATCGATGTCGGCCCTCATCGAAGATCTGTCGGCCCGCGGGCTCGATCAACGCGTGCTGTTCATTTTCTGTGGCGAATTCGGACGGACGCCCCGCATTGCCTATCAGGATGCCAGTCGCCGCCCTGGTCGCGATCACTGGCCGCGAGCCATGTCGGTGCTGCTGGCGGGCGGAGGTCTCCAGATGGGCCAGGTGATCGGCGCCACGAACTCCAAGGCAGAGGAACCGGTGCTCCGCGCGATGGACAGCAACTGCCTGTTGGCGACGATCTATCACCGCTTCGGCATCGACACCCACCAAAGCTACCTCGACAACGCCGGCCGCCCGTTGCCCATCCTGCCAAGCGGCGAACCGATCGTGGAGTTGTTGTAACTTCTGCTATAGCCGTGAGCGTCCAGTTTTGGGTGGCGGGGGCGCCCCGCGCAGCGGAAGCCCCCGGACTTGACGGGCTATTTCATGTCAACTCACCGCAAATCATGGAATGAACCCGGCCATGCACATGAACTGACCTTTGGCTGCTATTCTGGATATCGATTCCTCGAACGGGAACGCGTCTGTTTGTGGTTGAGCGAGTCCATCGACACAGTCCGTCGGGAAACGGGAATGTCACTCTGGGCTTACGCGTTCATGCCCAACCATGTCCATCTGATCGTGCATTTCGGACGGGCGGACTATGAGATGTCTAGCGTGCTTCAGCAGATCAAATGGGCAGTGTCTCGCAAGGCCCTTGCCTATCTCCGTGAGAACGCTCCTGAGTGGCTGCCCAAGCTACAAGTGCAGCGTGGCCAAAAAATCGAGTACCATTTCTGGCAACGGGGCGGTGGCTACGATCGAAACATCACCGAGCCTGCGACGTTAGAGAAAATGATCACTTACATTCACTGGAATCCAGTCCGGAAGGGTCTTGTGACCCAAGCCAGCGATTGGAAATGGTCATCGGCTCAATGGTACGCTACCGGCCAAGGTCCTATGGGGATTGATCCACTTCCGCCGGAATGGACGGTGGGCATGTCAGCCGATAGCTGATACCGATACCGAATCACCGGGGGCTTCCGCATGCGCGGAGCGCCCCCGCCACCCGACCGCATCTCACATCGAAAGTCTGCATCATGTTGCGTGCGCTCTGCTTCTCGCTGCTGTTGTGTTCGCCCCTGGGCGCCGCGGATAAGCCCAATGTGCTGTTCATCGCGGTCGATGACCTGAATCACTGGGTCGGTTATCTCGGCCGGAATCCGCAAACGAAAACGCCGCATATTGATCGGCTCGCGAAGATGGGGGTACGGTTCAATCGCAGTTACTGTGCGGCTCCGGTCTGCAATCCGTCTCGCGCGGCGATCATGTCGGGACTGCGGCCCGGGCAAACCGGCGTCTATGACAACGGCCAGAACTGGCAGCCGGTGATCGATCCTTCCAAGACCTTAACCACGCAGTTCCTGAACGAGGGCTACAACGTTTACGGTGCGGGCAAGATCTATCACGGCAGCACGCACCGCGATGCGGAGTGGACCGAGTACTTCGAGAAGTCGGGCGGCGAGTCGAAACAGTTTGCACCTGGCGTGCAGAACGAAGGTGTCGGCGGCATCAAGTTCGCCCCGCTCGCCTGTGAAGACGCCGACATGCCTGATTACAAAGTCGTCAACTACGGATTGGAAAAACTCTCTGCGAAACAGGAGAAGCCATTCTTCCTGGCGATTGGTCTCGTCAAGCCACACATGCCGTGGAACGTGCCCCAGAAGTATTTCGACCTGCATCCGCTCGACTCGATTCAACTGCCGCCGACGCAAGAGAATGACCTCGCCGATGTGACACCCTCGGGCGTCAAGATGGCGAAGCCGCAGGGCGATCATGCGGAGATGTTGAAGTCGGGCCGCTGGAAGGAAGCCGTGCAGGCGTACCTGGCGACGATCTCGTTCTGTGATGCGATGGTCGGCCGCTTGATCGAAGGGTTGGAGAAATCGGCGTATCGCGACAACACGATCATCGTCTTCTGGGGTGATCATGGCTGGCATCTTGGCGAGAAAGAGCACTGGCGGAAGTTCGCGTTGTGGGAAGAAGCCACACGGGCCCCACTGATCTTTGTCGCCCCGGGAGTCACGCAGCCGAACACCGTGTGTGAAACCCCAGTCGATTTCATGTCGGTCTATCCGACGTTATGCGAGTTGACCGACGTGCCCATTCCGTCGCATGTCAAATGGCCGAGCCTGCAACCGCTGTTGAAGGATCCCGCTGCACCCTGGATGCAACCGGCGATCACCACGTTCCATCTGAACAACCACAGCCTGCGGTCGCGCGAGTGGCATTACATCCGCTATGCCAATGGTGATGAGGAACTCTACAACGAGGCGGCCGATCCGTATGAATGGAAGAACGAAGCCGCAAACCCGCAACACGCAGCGATCAAGCAGGCGTTCGTGAAACTTCTTCCAACAGACAACGTGCCCGAGTTGCCCAACAACGCCGGTGGTGGCGGCAACAAAAAGGCGAAGAACGCAAAAAAGAAATCGCAATAAGTTGAGAGTTGAAAAGCCGGCGACGCTGTCGCCGGGCATTTTCTCGCACGATGCGTTATTCGTTTCCGGCGGTAACACCGCCGGCTTTTCAGGGTGACGGAACGACATGGTCATAATGCCGCGCTCGCGATTTTAACGTCATTCGCGTATCTTCTGGGGCATTCACCCAAGAAATTGCCCATGGAGGATGCGCTTCGCATGTCTGCCTCATCGAACCCGCTGCTCGCTTCATCTGGTCTGCCCGATTTTGCCGCCATCTGTCCGGAACACGTGCTGCCCGCCGTCGAGCACACCGTCACGCAGGCGCTCGCACATCTGGCGACCATCGAAACGCAACTGCAACCGACCTGGGCGGGCACGATGGGGCTCATCGAAGACCTCGAACGTCCGTTCGAGTACGCCTGGAAACCGGTCGGGCATTTATTCGGCGTCCTCAACTCGCCGGAACTCCGCACGGCATATGACGCCGCGATGCCGAAGATCGTCGAATTCAGTCTGCGCGTCCGGCAAAGCGAGCCGATCTACAAAGCCCTCGTCGCACTCAAGAACGGCCCGGAATGGACGCAGCTCGATGGCACGCAGCAGCGGATCATCATCGACCGCATCAAAGATGCCGAGCTGGCGGGCATCGGACTCCCCGTCGAACAGCGCGGCCGGTTCAATGAAATCGAACAGGAACTCTCGAAAGTTGGTTCCGACTTCTCGAACCATGTGCTCGATGCCACGAAGGCGTTCACCCTCGATGTGACCGACGCGAAAGATACGGAGGGCTGGCCGAACTCACTCCGGCAACAGGCGGCCCAGGCGTGGAACAAGGCGAATAAAGAGGCCGCAACTCCAGCGACCCCCGAGGCGGGTCCGTGGCGGATCACGTTGGAAGTCTCGCTGTTTACGCCCTTTATGGAACACTGCCGCAACCGTCAACTGCGGGAACAACTCTACCGGGCTTTTATCACACGGGCTGCTGCGGGCGAGTTCGATAATACCGAGATCATCACGAAGATTCTCGCGCTGCGGAAAGAGAAGGCTACGCTGCTCGGTTATCCCCACTTCGCCGCCGTCAGCCTGATGCGGAAGATGGCCCCGAGTGTCGATGCCATTCAGGCGATGTTCGAACAACTCCGCAAGGCGTCATGGGCACCGGCCCAGCAGGATCTGCAAGATCTCGAAGCGATCAAAGCGCGTCGCGGTGAGACCATGCCGCTGGCCTTGTGGGACGTGGCGTATTGGGCCGAGCGCCTGCGTGAAGAGCGCTATGCCTACACCGACGACGAAGTGCGGCCCTACTTCCCGTTTGAACGCGTACTGAACGGGCTGTTCGATTTGCTCGGCCGGTTGTTCAACATCAACGTCACGCAGGTGACCGACGGCATTTCGCTGTGGAACCCCGACGTGCGGTTCTATCACGTGAACGATGCCTCGGGCGAACATCTGGCGTCGTTCTATCTCGATCCCTATTCACGTCCCGAGAACAAACGCCCCGGTGCGTGGATGGACGATTGCCTCGGCCGTCGGCGCATCAACGGCCAATTGCAAAAGCCGATTGCCCACCTCGTCTGCAATCAAACGCCTCCCGTCGGTGACAAACCGGCTTTGATGACGTTCCGCGAAGTCGAAACCCTGTTCCATGAGATGGGACACGGCCTGCAACACATGCTGACCACCATCGACCATCCCGATGCGGCGGGCATCAGTGGCGTGGAGTGGGACGCCGTCGAACTCCCCAGCCAGTTCATGGAGAACTGGTGCTATCACCGCCCGACGCTGATGGGCATGACGGCCCACTATCAGACCGGTGAACCATTGCCCGAGGCACTCTATGAGAAGATTTGTGCGGCGAAGAACTACCGCGTCGCCTCGATGATGCTGCGGCAGTTGCAGTTCGGCATGGTCGATATCGATCTGCATACCACGTTCGATCCGGCAGGGACGGAATCGGTGTTCGATGTCCATCGCCGCATCGCCCAGCGCACCAGCGTGCTACCTCCGCTAGCAGAAGATCGCTTCCTGTGTGCGTTCACGCATATTTTTGGCGGGGGCTATGCCGCCGGTTATTACAGCTACAAATGGGCCGAGATTTTGAGTGCCGATGCGTTTGGGGCCTTCGAAGATGCCGGTCTCGATGACCCGGCGGCGGTCTCTGCCACGGGTCGCCGGTTCCGCGAGACGGTGCTGTCACTCGGCGGGAGCCAGCACCCGTTGGATGTCTTCCGCACCTTCCGCGGCCGCGACCCCCAGGTGGAACCCCTGCTGCGGCATGCGGGGCTGTTACACTGATATCGGCAACATGAAATCAACGGCCTTGCACATTCCAGGCTGCGAGTTCCTCCGCCTCGATTTCGAGACGCAGGACACGCAAACCGGCGGTAACCACATCTTGATGCGCGGATCGGATGGCCTCCTCGAGACTCGCGGCATCTCGATGAAATGTCACGTACGGTTTGCCGCAGGAAATTCCTGGCGAACTGTCATCCGCACCGGCGGCCAGGAGTGCTCCTGACCACTCATCCAGGTCGCGCGGATCATCGGCAAGCCAAAGCTTGAATTCGTACAACCGCTCCAACATGAGACACTCCTGACTTCGTGCAACCCACTCAAATTTGATCACAGTGAGGGCACTTGTCTACCTCTCGACGAATATCGCGGGCGTGAGCTTCCGGATTTCGTGGTGTCGACCATACGCTTTTCTGGCATCCGCCACGCATGCCAGCCGGGCAGTACAAAATGCAAAACGCGTGGTGTCCCGGACGTAACGTCCAACCCTTCTCCTGAGCATACTCGATGGCCTCCCGAATGTGTTTATTCGCGTGCTTCATGGCCTATCCGCAGAGATTCGAAGGACAGGTGAAATCCACTTCGATGAGGTGAACTCAAAAGCCGCAGTTCGTTGTTCGTTGATCGTATAGCAGTTTCCCTCAAGGGACGAGTGCAGTTGTGCCTGTCTGATGCCGTCAATTTCCCGTCGACAAACCGACCAAAGTTGTTGCAGGGCTAGTGATTTCGTCAATTCCTCACTGCAAGTTCATCAAGCCTGCATGACGTTTGGATAGATATTACTAAGGAGAGATTTTCACTCGCACGGGGACGGTGTCTTTCCTCGAATGTCCGGTGGGAGACCTGAGGAAAGTGGGTCGCTTAACACTGTCTCTGAGCCCAATGTCGGAGAACGACGGCATGCAGGCTGATCACGCAAGGACGCGCCGCCACGTTCGCTCGCTGTTTGTGAGCGATATTCACCTCGGCTGTCGACATGCCCATGTCGACGAGTTCCTGAAGTTTCTCGACCACTACCATCCCGAGCGCATCTTCATCGTCGGCGACTTTATCGACTGGTGGAAACTGCGAAAGTCACACGCCTGGCAGCAGGTCTTCAACGACGTGCTCGCCCGTTTGTACGAACTGTCGGAGCAGGGCGTGCGCATCTATTACACGCCCGGCAATCATGATGCGTTTCTGCGGCTGTTTGCCTGGAATTTCAGCTTCGTGAAGGTGCAGGACGAGTTCGTCATCAAACTCGTCGACGGTCGCAAGTTCCTGGTCACGCACGGCGACAAGTTCGATCGCGTAGAGTGTGCGGCCCGCTGGGTCTCGGTGGTGGCGTCTTACGGGTACGACGCGCTGTTGTCGGCGAATCGTCTGCTGAGTTGCCTGCGACGGCAGTCGACGGGAGATACCTATTCGTTCAGCAACTCGGTGAAGCGCACGGTTAAGCAATTCGTGCGGTACATTAGCGATTTTGAGCATCGTCTGGCCGACCATGCCCGCTCGCTGGGGTGTGACGGCGTGATCTGCGGACACATCCACACCCCTACATCCGCCGAGATTTTCGGGATCGACTACTGCAACACGGGCGACTGGGTTGAGAATTGCACGGCGTTCGTGGAATATGACACCGGCGTGCTCGAATTGATTCGCTACTTTGACGAGGAGCGCCCCGCTGAGCCGTCGGAACCCGTGGAATTCACCGAATTTCATCTCCCTTCCGACGTCGAACTGTCCGCCCTGGTCGACTGGGAAGAGCCCGAAACCGCTGGCGTCCGTTAACCTGCAATGGCTCGCCGAAGAGGAAATCCGGCGGACGTTGCAAATCGTAACGTCTGACGTATAAATCGGTTAGATGCTTTAACCCGCTCGCCTGGCACGGCCACTGTCTCCGCGGCGCGCCCGCTGTCGCGGCAGATATTATGGTTGGTGAACGGCTCAGTAAGACCTTTTTCAAATTTGTCCACGGACGCAACATCGTCTACAACCAGTGCTGGGAAGACCCCCGGCTCGATCGGGTGGCGTTGCAACTCACCCCGCAAGATCGTGTGGTGGTGATTACCTCCGCCGGTTGCAACGCCCTCGATTACGCCCTCGCCGGGGCGGGTCATGTCCATGCCGTCGACATGAATCCGCGGCAGAATGCCCTGCTGCAACTGAAACTGACCGCGGCCAAACATCTTGACCACGGCCAGTTTTTCCAGATGTTTGGGCGGGGCAAAGTGCCCGACTGGAAGACGCTGTATCCGCAACTGTTGCGGCCGAATCTCGAACCCGAAGTCCGCGCGTTCTGGGATCGCAAAGGCGATATGTTCCAGGGCAAAGCCCGCCGCAAGTCGTTCTATTTCCGGGGCACCTCGGGCACCTTCGCCTGGATGGTGAATTACTACATCGACCGTATCGCCAAGCTGCGCGACTCGGTGAACGCGCTCCTCGCTGCCGACAGCGTCGAACAGCAGCAGGACATCTATCAGCAGTACAAGATGGCCGACCGCTTGTGGCGACCCATGATCCGCTGGATCATGCGCCGCGACGCCACGCTCGCCATGCTGGGCGTCCCTCGGTCGCAACGGCGGCATATCGACGAAAGCTATCCCGGCGGCATCATGCAGTTCGTCATCGATCGCGTGGAAACCGTCTTCACGCGACTGCCATTGAAGGACAACTACTTCTGGCGAGTCTACCTGAGTGGCGAGTACACACCCGATTGCTGTCCGGAATATCTGCGGCCGGAAAACTTCCAACTGATGCGGACCACGGTGCAGGAGACCGTCACCACGCATACCAGTTCGGTGCTGGAGTTCGTCGAACAACATCCCGGCGAGATCACACGGTTCATTCTGCTCGATCATATGGACTGGCTGACCCGCGAACCGGGCAAGAAGATTCTCACCGCCGAATGGCAGGCGATCGTCACCAAGTCGGCCCCTGGTGCCCGCATTCTGTGGCGCAGTGCCGACCTGAATGGCGAGTTCGTGAACACGCTCCGCATCAAAAAGGACGGCCAGGAATGTGACCTCGGCAGCCTGCTGGAATACAACCGCCCCCTCGCCGAAGACCTGCACCGCCGCGACCGCGTCCACACCTACGGCAGTTTCTGTATTGCGGATTTGAAGCGGTAGTAATACCAGCTCGCAGCGCAAGCTAGGGTGTCTGCCTGTTAGTTTCAGATCCCCTTTGCTTGCGCAGCGGGTTGGTCGAGCGGACCTCATCGTTTCATCACGCGCACCACGAACTTGAGGACCACGCACCATGCGAACAGGCACCCTGCTAATTCTGCTCCTCGCAGCTAGCGCAATCTTCGCCCAGGAACCCAACACCAAGGGAGCCCGCCCGCCGGGTGAACCGCGTGGGTTTGGTGGGCCGATTGTGCTCGACAAGGACGATGTCCCGGCGTTTCCTGCGCTGCCAGAAGGGGTCGATGCGGTCCGCGAGGGCATTCCGCACGGCAAGCTGGAGATGATCGAGTACGACTCGAAAAGCGTGGGGACCACGCGCAAGCTAAACGTCTACACGCCGCCGGGGTATTCCAGTGAGAAGACGTATCCTGTGCTGTATCTCCTGCATGGTATTGGGGGCGATGAGACCGAATGGGATCGCTTTGCTCATACCCGGCCGCTGATGGATAACCTCATCGCGGATGGCAAAGCAGTGCCGATGATCATTGTGATGCCCAACGGCCGGGCCCAGAAGAATGATCGCGCGGAAGGGAATGTCTTCGCGGCGGCACCGGCGTTCGCCCATTTCGAGAAAGACTTGCTCGAAGACGTCATTCCTGCCATTGAAGCGCGGTACAGCGTGGCGAAGGATCGCGAACATCGCGCCCTCGCCGGACTGTCGATGGGGGGCGGGCAGTCGCTCAATTTTGGCTTGTCGCACCTTGAGACGTTTGGTTGGGTCGGTGGGTTTTCGTCGGCTCCCAACACCAAGGCTCCGATGGAGCTGTTACCCGATCCGCAGGCCGCGAAAGCCCTCAAGCTGCTGTGGTTGTCGTGCGGAAGCAAAGACGGGCTGATCTCCGTCAGCCAGCGGACGCATCGGTATCTCAAGGAACACGACGTGCCCCATGTGTGGCATGTGCCGGCACATGGACATGATCCGCAGCAATGGCAGCAGGATCTGTACTACTTCACGCAGAAGCTGTTTCGCTGAGCGGATTTTTCAGGAGCCCAGACATTCCTGTCTGGCTACAACGGAAGTCATGAGGCCCAGACAGGAATGTCTGGGCTCCGGGGAGGATCAGTCGGCGGCGAAGTAGTGCTTGATTTCGCGGGTCACGCGGCGGACACGCTGATTGAACGCGTCGCGACTGCGGCACCAGCCGAGCGGGCGAATCTTCAGGCCGATATTGATTTTCGCCGTCGATCGACCTTTGCGGGCATGGGCACCCAGCGGGTTACTGAACTGCACGCGAATTTCGACCGGTTGCGTTTCCGGCGTGGAACCCCAGTAGCCGAACAGCGTGGCGCGGCCCTGCTTGAGCAGCACATGATCGGCCGTGACTTCCACCAGCCTGGCACCATAGTCTTCGACATATCCGCCGAGCTTGTAAATCACCATATCGGCCGCGACCACCGCCGAGAACCAGACGTTCGATTGCAGCGGGCCTTCCTGCTCTTTGGCGAGTTCGGCATCGGCTTCGCTGGCGAGAATCTGTTCGTTGGTGAGCACGCACGTTTTATCGCGACCGGTTTGCTTGGCGGTATACAGCGCCTTGTCGGCACGTCGTAGAATGCTTTCGACGGAATCGCCCGATTCGACTTCGGTGACGCCAAACGAAGCGGTCACGCGCAGGCGGCTGTTGCCACCCATCAGGGAAGATCGAATTGCCAGGCGTAGTCGTTCCGCGCGTCGTTCGGCCTGCTCCAGAGTGGTGTCGGGGCAGAGGACGACAAACTCTTCGCCACCGTACCGGGCGACCAGTTCTCCACAGTACGTTTCGCGTTGCAAGGTTTGAGCAATGTCGATCAAGACCTGGTCACCCACGGTATGGCCGTAGGTGTCGTTGATGCTCTTGAAGTAATCCGCATCGGAGAAGATCAGACAGAAGGGGCTTTCGGTATTGTGATGGAATTCGTTGAGTTGCAATGTGAGCTGCGTCTCGAGTTCACCACGATTTGCGACCGACGTTAACGCATCGCGCGTGGCGGCGATCTTCAGTTCGCGCAATTCCTGTGGACGACGATGGCCACTGCGCGTTAAATCGCGATAGATCTCCACCACGCCGAGCAACTGACCCGACTCATCGTGAATGGGCAACGCCTGCAACTCGACATTGAGCGTCCGGCCATCGGCCCGGCTGAGTTGCACTTCCCGCACCACGGGGCCCATGCCTTGCACCACCTGATGCATCGGGCAATCGGCTTCATTGAGCGGCTGCCCCTGCAAGTCCGCATATTTCAGTAACCCACTGCTCCAGCGACTCCCCAGAATCTGGCTGGTCATTTGCCCGGTCAGATTCTGCAAGCTGCGATTCCAGACCAGCACGCGCAGATCGGAATCGAAGATCGCGAAGCCATCGTACAGACTTTCCAGAATGTAGAGATGATTGAACACGTAACACAGCGCGTTGGCTTCCAGCACCTGCTGCGTGTTGTTCGGTCCACACACCTGCACGGCTGCAAGATCGGAACCGTCGGTGGCATAAGGCAGACCATGCCGTTCGATGTAACGTTCCAGGGCCGCGACCACGTTGCCATCGAAATGCGTGCCCCCTTCTTTCCGCAACACTTCCAGGATGTTTTCATGAGTGCGCGATGGGCGATCGGCCCGCATCACGCTCATCGATTCATACGCCGCCGCCACGGCAAGAATGCGGGCGCCCAGCAGGGTTTCACGGCCCATCTGCTTTAAAGGGTCGCCACCGCCGTAACGCGCTTGTGCCTGGCTGATCAACTCCAGCAGCGACCGGTCAACCCGGCAGGCCTGCAGCACATCCAGACCCATATTGTAGTGCAGGGCGATCAGTTCGAGTTCATCTGGACTCAATCGACCGGGCTTGAACAGAATGTGATCGGGCACGCCAATCTTGCCGATTTCATGCAGCAGACCCGCGACTTCCAGCAGCTTGAGCGCATGCCCTTCCCAGCCGAGATACTCGGCCAGTCCCACCGCCAGCAACGCCACGCGCCGCGAATGCCGCATTGTATTGACATCGCGGTGATACAGTCCCGAGAGCAGGTTCCGCAACACCGTCGGACTGATGATGCCATCCAGGCTGGCATGCATCTCGGGTGTTGCCGCTTCCGTTTCCGCGGTACACGACATGCGCATCAACAGCGCCAGATTGCGCGAGGCATCGCAGCCGGCATGTGGAGCCAGCATCGTCGCCTGAGCTTCAGAGTAGTACAGTTCGTCAGTCACCGAGCCTGTAAATTGTTCGGACATGTTTCAGCCTATCGACACCGCAGCGCAGGAGCACACTTCGCCTCGTCCCAAACCTAGCTTTCGTCAAGCGGCACGCAAATCGCTTTGTGCGAATTGGCAGCAGACGTTGTTAGAATGCAACGGCTGGGCATGCCGTGCCGATCGAATGGTGTTCAACGACCACCATTAGTGATGCGAAGGAGTCGCCGCTCCGTGGTACATTCCATTTCTTCAGCACAACCGGCATGATCTCACGCTGCGGTGGAGTTATGGGACATGTCAGCTGGGGCTGTTGAATGTCGTGCGAGGTCGATGTCTTAATCGTGGGTTCCGGTTTCGGAGGCACCCTGGCCGCGCTCCTGTGTCAGCGGATCGGGTTGCGACCGCTCGTCGTCGATGCCCAGTCTCATCCGCGGTTTATGATTGGCGAGTCGACCACCCCGCTCGCCAATCTGGTCCTCGAATCGCTGGCCGACAAGTACCAGTTGCCGTGGCTGAAGCCCTTCGCAAATTACACCTCATGGAAGCAGACATCCCCACAACTCGATGTCGGCCTGAAACGCGGCTTCAGCTATTTTCACCATCAGCGCGGCGAGCCTTTCCGGCCGAGAACCGACCATGCGAATGAACTCCTCGTCGCGGCGAGTCATGGTCCCGACGATGCCGATACCCATTGGTTGCGAGCCGACTTCGATCACTTCCTCGTCCAGCAGGCACGCCGGGTTGACTTACCGATTCTGGAGCAGACCCGCATCACGGAATTGACCGCGACCGGCGACCGCTGGACAGTGACGGTAGTCTCTGAGCCGGCGTGTGAACCGTGGACCATGAACGCGGGGTTCATCATCGATGCCAGTGGCGCGGGGGGCTTTCTCACACAAGCGCTCGACCTGCCCGTGTTGACGTCATCGCTGCTGACTCATTCGCGCGCAATCCTCGGCCACTTTCGACGGGTCAGGCCCTGGCAAGATGTGTATACCGCAGCGGGAGGGACTGTCGCCGACCATCCCTTTCCGTGCGATCAGGCCGCGCTCCATCATGTCTTTGATGGCGGCTGGATGTATCAACTGCGGTTCGATTCCGGCATCACGTCGGCGGGGTTCAGTCTGAGCGATCTGCAGCCGACCGCATCCCCCGAAGTGGAATGGTCGCGGTTGCTGCACGATTACCCCAGCATCGGTGCGCAGTTTGCCGATGCGGAACTGATCTCGAACCAGGGGCGGCTCATCGCCACCCAACGGCTGCAGCGCCGCATCGGTCAGGCAGCGGGACCGAACTGGGCCTTGCTCCCCACTGCTGCGGGCATCATTGATGCACTGCATAGCACGGGCAATGGCCATACGCTCATTGGTCTCGAACGGCTGATCACGATTCTCGAACAGCACTGGCGATCGCCGCGGTTGGCCCCGGCGCTCGCGGAATATGATCGCACGTTGCAGGCCGAGATCGTCATGATCGATCGCATCGTCGCGGGATGTTATCGCGGGTTTCGTGACTTTCCGCGCATGGTCGCCATGTCGCTGTTCTACTTCGCGACGGCGATCTGGTCGGAACTGCGACTGCGTTCCGGGCAAGATCTGCCGACGGCGTTTCTCTGTGCGAATGAACCCGAGTTACAGGCCGCCATCGAACAGGCGCTCGCGGTGATCGGTCGTACCGATGTCTCGACCACGGCGGTTGTCGCCGCAATTCAGCAGGCGATCGCGCCCTTTAACCGTGCCGACCTGGGAGACCCGCGACGTCGGAACATGTACCCCTATCCGAAGTGAGTCGAGTGACCAGAGTCGAGAGTCCAGAGCCCGAGGCCATTCCAACGCTGACAGCCATAACCGCTCGGCAACACCGGGCGATCTGGTGGAACGCGGCGTTGTGGATGGCCGGTCAGACACTGACCTCGGGGGCGTTTCTCTCGTACTTTGCGGTCGATCTCGGTGCGTCTTCGCTGTTGCTGGGACTGCTTTCCGCCGCGCCGGAGCTGGCGGGATCTTCGGGGCTGTGCAGCGGCTGGCTGATGCGCATGGTTGGATCGCGCAAGCGGACCTGGTTGATCTGCACGGTGATCGCGCGGGCCTTCACGCTGCTGATTCCCTTCGCCGGGGCACCGGTGATTGCTACCTGGGGTGGGTCATCGCCGTGGGTGGTGCTGCTGCTGGTACTCATCAGCCAGGCGTTTCAAGGTGTCGCGACAACGTTGTACTTTGCGTGGCTGTCAGATCTCACGCCAGCCTCGGGTTGGGGCCAGTTATTCGCGGGGCGTAACATGGCGAGTCTGCTGGTGCAGATGACGGTGCCCGTGTTGGGTGGCCTGTTGCGTGACCGCTGGAAGCGATTGTTACCAGCGGATGAACTGTGGTGGGCTTATGCGATCGTCTTTGCGATCGGCATCATGCTGTTGCTGATTTCTATCGGGCCATTATGGACTCTGCCCGACCGACAACCCCGTCGCGCGCCGCAAGCTGCGTCCGTAACGGCTCGCTGGTCGGTCTGGCTCCGTGACCGGTCGCTCCGTCGCCTGCTCGCGCACAGTTGGTGCCTGGGAATGGCGAATGGCCTGACACAGGCCGCGTTCTTTCAATATCAAATCTCCGTGGTGGGACTCAGCCTGACGGGTTACTTCCTGCTGGCCGATCTCATGTACGGTCTGCAAGTCGTGTCGAGTGGCTGGGCGGCACGCTGTCGCACCGCGGCCGAGCATCGTCGCGTGCTGTTTCTCGGGACGTTGATCACCACATGTGCGCTGCCGTTCTGGTATCTGGCCTCGCGCGATGCGTGGTGGTGGCTGGTGGGCGCGTTCGCCTGTTGGGGGGCGTTCGGCGCGGTGAATGTTGCCGGGCCGAACCTGCTGTTTTCGATCAGCCAACGCGGAGAGACCACAGAACCGTTCGCGTTATTCCGGCAAGTCGCGGGGACACTGGCGGGATTGTCGGGGATCGCCGGGGGCTGGTGGCTCGATCAACTCCGCGTGCTGGACGACACCGGAAGATCGACCATTCCGCTCACGGCCTTCTGGCAGATCTTCGCCATCTCATGGGCCGGCCGCGTGATCGCTGCACTCCTGGTGTTGCGTGTCCCCACCGACTCTGACCCAAGTCCCAAACCCTAACACCCAACCCCTATGTATTAAACAGGAAGTGACAGATGTCGCCGTCCTGCATGATGTACTGTTTGCCCTCGACGCGGAGTTTGCCCGCGTTGCGGATGTCCTTTTCCGTTTTGTAGGTTTCGAGGTCTTCGAGGTTGTAGATTTCCGCGCGGATGAAGCCCTTCTCGAAGTCGGTATGGATGACCCCGGCGGCTTGCGGGGCAGACGCACCCACACGGATCGGCCACGCCCGCACTTCCTGTTCGCCCGCCGTGAAGAAGCTCTGCATGCCGAGCGTGTGATACGAGGCGCGAGCCAAGGCCGCGAGCGCGGGTTCTTTCAGTCCCACCGACTCCAGCATCTCCTGACGATCAGCTTCGTCGAGTTCCGCCAGTTCCGATTCGAGCTTCGCGCAGACCGGAACCACGTCGGCTCCCACCTTCGCCGCAAATTCTCGCACCTGCATCACCAGCTTGCCTTCGCCAGCGAGATCATTCTCATCGACATTCGCAACATACAGAATCGGCTTGGCGGTCATCAGTCCGAAACTGGATACCGCTTTCTGCTCGGCTTCGTCGAAGGTCATCTTGCGGAGCGGCTGATCGTTCTGCAGTTGAGCGAGGCACTTCTTGATCACCTCGACCCGCAGCTTGGCGTCTTTGTCGCCACTCTTCGCGGAACGTTCCGCCTTGGAGAGCGAGTTGTCGAGGGTTTGCAGGTCGGCGAGCATCAGTTCGATTTCGATGGTTTCGATATCGGAGAGCGGGTTAACCGATCCGGCGACGTGAATCACGTCGTCATCTTCAAAACAGCGGACGACCTGTAGGATGGCGTCGACCTCGCGGATATGGCTGAGGAACTTGTTGCCCAGCCCCTGGCCTTCGCTGGCCCCTTTCACAATCCCGGCGATGTCGACCAGCTTCAAGGCCGTATGCACCACCTTCTTGGGAACGATGTACTTCGTGATTCTGGTCAAGCGTTCATCGGGGACGCTGACGATGCCCTCGTTGGGTTCAATGGTGCAGAACGGATAGTTCGCGCTCTGTGCCGATTTCGACATGGTGAGTGCGTTGAACAGTGTGCTTTTGCCCACGTTGGGCAGTCCGACAATCCCGGCTTCCATGATCCTGCTTGATGCTGAGGGAAACGGCGTGTGACCACGATCAATTCGTCGCGCCCACGATACCGCGATCGAGCGGGCATCGCTACCGGGGCGCGCACGCGGATCAAGGCAGCGCTCGGCTTGCGCCTCGCGGCTAAGGGGACGCAGGGAAATCCGATCGCTATTAAGGCGAAAGCCGCCGGCACCTGGCGGTGGAGGCGGCTTTCAAAAATTAAACAGCACCGCGGATCACGGTGTGATGGACTAACCGGCGAGGACCGCGATTTTCTTGGGCTGGACCTGTTCGACCTTGGGCATCCGCACGCGGAGTACGCCATCTTTCACGCGGGCTTCGATGCGGCCACGATCGATTTCGTCCGAGAGTTTGAACGACCGCAGGTAGTCACCATCGCGGAATTCGTTGTACAGCACATGTTGCCCCTCGGGTTGAGCCGTCGCCATGCGGGCCTTCAGCGTGAGGGTGTCATGTTCCACCGTGATTTCGGTGGAGTTTTCATCCGCACCAGGGACGGCGGCGATGAGTTCGACGGCATCGACCGATTCCACCACGCGGACGGTCGGACGATAGACCCAACGATCTGAGGCAACGTTACAGCAGTTGGCATTGGACATGGTTTCAGGCTCCTTAAGCTGTTGGAAAGACCGGCGGAAGTCGCCGGATGTTGTCGGATTGACAGCGTTGGCTGCGGCTGTAGATCAAAGCGATTGTCGTGCCAATCGATTTGTCAACACGCCAGTCACTCGTAGGACTATGACGTATCCTGTTGAATTAAAATTGTTTACGGAATATAGTCTCGCTGCGGATTGATGATGCTGCCATTTTGGCTTCAGTAGAGCGTATGCCTAAATGGCGTTTTCTTGTGTTGGCGAAGCTGAAACAGGCTGATGAGTGCCATTGTGGCGGATCGCAGGATAGGCAGGGTAGACGGGTTGCCGAAATCGGAATGGACTTGGTCGGGTGGTTCGGCCGATTTCTGAGCGGGTTGTGGTGCGCAGTCGGGACGAACACCGTCGTCGCGGATCACACAGGCTGCCATTTTCTAACGCATCTCATGACACGGACGTCATGTCGGTGACACTACCAGGATCTCGGGTCACAGATGACCGGAGACGCCGCCGCTTGGCCGTCTCGGGCGACGCTGCCGGTACGGACTCCGCTGAGGGGGACGGTAGCGGCGTGGCGGGGACGCGTCATCGCCCGTGGGAGACGCCCTCCGTCTCACCCTGGCTGCCACAACAGCTTTGGAAGTGCGTGGCGGTGGTCTCGCTGTTCTGGATCACCCTTGTCGTTTGTGGTGTGCTGCTGGGGCGACCCACGTGGCTGCCGGAACCGATCGCCCGCGTGCTGTTGCCGATGCTGACCGGGACGTCGCCCCGGCTCTCACTGTATCTGGATGTCGGCTTATGGATTCTGGCGGCGGAGTTGGCCGGAGTGATTGGCTGGTATCGTTCTCATAGTCAGCTCGATTTCTCTGGTCGCTACCGCGTATGGGGCTGGATTGCGGCGTCGTTTCTGATGGCGGGTTTTCTCGCGGCGACACGACTGCACGAAACCCTGGCGCTGGAGTATCTGGCGAACTCGCCGTACCTGACATGGCGACGGGAAACGCTGGCGTGGCTGGCACCGCTGGTCTTGTGGGGGGCCTTCACGGGGTGGTTGATCGACCGCGATGTGCGACGTTGCCTGACGAGCCTGATTTTGCTGCGATTGGCCGCCGTCACACTACTGGTTCTGGCCGCGGGGTACGTGTGGTCTCCCGAATTGTGCTGCGAGGCCTGGTTTACGGGGGCGATGCTGGCGGGGCGCTTACTCGCCGTGGGTCTGTTGGTGACGGCCTTGTGGCGACAGGCATGCTACGTGGCGTATGTCTGCCCCGATCCTCCCGAAAAAAGATCGCAAACAGAAGTGCATGGCTGGTGGAGTCGGCTGCGACTTCGCTGGTGGAAACCCCGTGAGACCACCCTCGAGGAACCTGTCAAACCGACACGCCGACGACGCAAAACCGCTGAAGAATCGGAAGCCGATGGGGAATCGGCGGCACCGAAACGACGTCGAAAAACCGTGGCAAAGCCCCGTAAACCCACCAAGCGCCGCGTGAAGTCCGAACCCGAAGAGGCCGAGTACGAAGCCGAACTCGCCGAGGAATCGGAAGAGGAAAGCTGGGATTCGGCAACCGAAGAGGAAAGCGTCGACACCCAGGACCACTCGGAATGGAGCGATGACGACGAACTCGCCCAGCTCGAAGCCCTCACCCGGCCCGAAGCGGCGACGGCGGGCAAGTCGTCCAAAGCCGCGACGAAGGCCGCTGTCTCACAGGACTGGCAAAACTCCGATGACGAAGAGAGTGATTACGGTGGCGTGGATGATGGCCACCAAGGTTCCGATCAGTTTAAGGGCCTCAGCAAGCGTCAACGTCGCGAACTGAAGAAGCAGCAGCGTGAACAAGGTCGCTGATGGGCCCGCGCAATTTCGTGCAATTCGCCGTTCAGCTTTGTAGCACTTGCAGCATGGCCCGACAGAAGTCGGGCAGATCATCGGGCTTCCGGCTGGTGACATGATGCCGATCGATCACCACCGACTGATCATGAAACGTCGCACCAGCGTTCATCAGGTCGTCTTTGATGCCCGGCGAACCCGTTAACTGCACACCCTGGTAGATGCCGGCGGAAATCGGCATCCATCCGCCGTGACAAATCGCCGCGACCAGCTTGCCCGCCTGATCAAATTCCTTCAGCAACGACAGCACTTTCGGGTCGCGGCGAAGTTTGTCGGGCATCCACCCGCCGGGGCATAACACCCCCTGAAAGTCCGTTGATTTCATGTCGGCGATCGCCGCATCGGCCACGCAGGGGTAGCCATTTTTCCCACGATATTTCGTGTGAGCGACCGGCCCGGCGACGACCACGGCATATCCCGCCTCGATCAGTCGCAGTTTGGGATACCACAGTTCCAGATCTTCATAGTCATCCCCGACGAAGATCAGAATCGATGGACTGGGCATGGCAGTTCCTCCACGGTTTGCAGCCGGGCGATCGACACGGAATTGGCTGATCCGCCACCCTGTCGCCCGCGTTATGCTTCACGGATCATAACCGACAGAGGCCCCGGGCACGAACTCGGCCCGGGTTTCAACCGGTGTTGGGAAATGTGCTGGTAACTCTGTCGCCAGCGCGGCACAATCAGCCAGATCTGTACGTGATCCTTCAGTCATCACGGATTATCGTATGTTGGAATTCGGGTCGTTTTTCTTCATCATCTTCGGTGTCGTGCTGACATTCATCATCGGAACGATGATTGTGCAGGGCGTGTTGTTTGGTACGATCTTTTACACGGTCACCAAAGGCATTTCACAAACTCTGGATGAACAAAAGGCGCGACAAGTCGCCCTGAAACAGGCCGCGACCTGCGAGTTCTGCGGGGCCACGCGCGACCGCGATGCCTCTGCCTGCAGCAGTTGCGGCGCACCCCAGCAAACTGTGTTGCCCCAGACCACCGAGTTCACGGTCAATCGAGGCAGCGAAACCTAGCCTCCCAGCTCACTATTCCACTCTTGCGATCGGAGTTCCTGTCATGCGAATCTGGTTATTCTCTCTGCTCATTCTGAGTGCCACGCTGCCCGCTGCTGCCGCCGAAACCCTGGTCATGAAGCGGCATCCCGATTCCACGTCCAAAATGGAACGGAACCAGAAAACCGAACAGACGTTGACGATTGGCGAGGGAAACATCGAGACCTCGTCGAGTTCGTTTGCCCTGATGGCTTACACCACCGGGCCACGTGCCGAAGATGGCTCGGTGACGGTGACGCAAAAACATGAAGTCTTGCAGACGGAATTGAACATCGTGGGCATGACGTTGCAATTCGACTCTGCGAATCCCGATGCGAAAGCAGCCTCGGGGAATCTGGAACCCTTTGCCGACATGCTCCGCATCACCTATCGCACGCCCGTGACCATGGTGTTCGATAAGGACAACCAGATTCGCGAAGTGACCATTCCGGCTGAGGCCTCGGCGAACATCGACCCCAACTTCGCCGATCTTTTGAAGCCCGAAACGATCAAGAAAGGGCTGGCACAAATGGAAAATTTCCTGCCGAAGAAGCCCGTGAATGTGGGCGACAAATGGGAAGCCACCACGGAGGCTCCTTTGGGGGGCGGGCAAACTCTGAGCTTTGACATGCAGTATGAGTTGCTGGCGACCGAGCAGGTGGATGGTCGCCCGATCTGCAAAATCAAAGCCCAGCCTTCTGCCGTCCGCTATGCGATGGACCCCAACTCGCCTTCGCCGCTGAAGATCACCGAAAGCACGCTCACGATCGAGACGTCGGAAGGGGAAATTCTGTTCGACGTGGAACGCGGAGCGATTGTCAAGGAAGAGTCCAAGTTGCGGATCAAGGGACCGCTGAAGTTCTCGATCAACGGCAATGAGATCGCAGGGAAACTCGACCTGACGATGTCGAGCAAAACGGTGCTGCAGAAATAGTCGCGACAGGGTCGCCCGTTGATTGAAGCCGGTCGCTCCCACGGCACAGACAGGAATGTCTGTGCCACTTTTTTTGTTATGACTGCTTACGCCGTGACTGCTTACGCCGTGACTAAAACTCGCCGGTCACTTCCTGGCCGTTGCGGCTGCCCAGTGCCCGGTACAGCGTGAGATCGATGTTCTCGGACAGGAACCGCACGGCGCCATCAGCCAAAGTGACGTGGGCCCCTCCGGTATGCCAGCTTCCGAACGAAATCTCCATCAGCACGCCATGTGCGGTTTCATCGAACCGGGAGTTTAACCGGGGACCACACGATCCCAGGCCTTCCGTGTACTCTGTCCCCTGAATTCCGCCCAGCAGCCACGGCCCGGTCTGAGGCGAACCAAACAACCAGTAGTCCATGTTCTGGTTGTCTTTCTCGAAGTCGGGGTCTGTCGACGATTCCCCCAGCAGAATGGTCTGACTGGTGCCGTCGAGAATGTCGCGAAAATTCGTCCGGCTGCAGCCGTAGAACACGCCGTTGCACGTCGAGTTTTCCAGCGCGACCGCATTCGCCGGGAGACCACTCGGAAAAGTCGATGTGTCATCGGAAAAGGCATTCGACCCAGAGCACGCGCGATAACTGGCGGGGACGCGCCCGGGGATGCCGGCGTTGTCGCGGGGTGCCGCCGACATACTGGGGCATTGAAAGACCGGAACTACCGTCCCGCAGGCTCGCTCGTTCGGTGAGCCATCTTCAAACCAGTCTCCCTGGCCGATCTCCTGCCAGATGAGCGTATTGTACAGCGGCCCCTGATCGAGCTGCGGCAGAATCATCGCCGACCACAACGTCTCGCGCTCATCAAAACCAAAGGGGAAGACACCCACGGTGTCATGATAATTGTGCAGCGCAAGGCCGAGGTTCTTCAGATGATTGCGGCACTGCGTCCGCCGCGCCGCTTCCCGCGCCTGCTGCACGGCGGGCAACAGCAACGCAATCAGCACGGCGATGATGGCAATCACCACCAGCAGTTCAATTAGCGTGAATCCCACGAACCGACGGAAACCTGTTCGACGCATCATCCCACTCGCCCGTGGCAGGAAAATGTCGCAGAGCCATGTATTCACCCGTGGATTATGGACCCGCGTACATTTCGTGTCAACTGCCGCAGCGCGAAGGTTGCGGGTGAGCGAGGCTCACACTCCCCCGGTGTTAAGACGCAGCCTGAACGGTATCGGTGGCATCACAGGCCAGTTCAGGGTCGCGGGGCTCGTCCAGGAAGGTCACGCAGCCCGTAGTCACATCGTAAACGCAGCCGGCGATCAGAATACGGTCTTCGTCGACCAGTCGCCGTAATGTCGGACTGACTTCGGGCAGCGAGCGGACCACGTTCTGCACATTCCGTTGCACCACCTCATTCAAACAGCTTTCGCGCACGGCCGGAATGGGCGACTTGCTGCGGATATCTTCGGGATTAATGGCGGCGGTAATTTCCTGCGTGATGGTGTCGAGATGTTCGCAACCAGTCGCTTCCAAGGCGGTCTTCCCCTGGTGAAACAAGTCAACTGCCGCCGTGACAGCGCCGCAGCGGGTGTGGCCCATGACCAGAATCAGTTTGGCCCCGGCGACGGCACAACCGTACTCCATGCTGCCCAGCACTTTATTCGAGACGACATTCCCCGCCATGCGGATACTGAAAATGTCGCCCATGCCCATATCGAAGATCAACTCCGCGGGGGTGCGGGAATCGATGCAGCTCAAGATCACCGCCAGTGGGAATTGCCCTTGTGCCGTGGCATCGACTTCCCTTCGCAGATCGCGCATCAACCGTTCGCCGGATCGAAAGCGTTCATGACCCGACTGCAGAATTTGCAGTACCTGGTCGGGAGTGGCTTTACGCTGGAAATCTTGCGTGGGGTTGTCGGCGAACTGCAACCGCTCCGCCAGCATGGTTTTGGCATCGAACCCGGTGAGGCTGACATCGATATTTCGCGCGGGGCCCGTTTCGCGATCAAATTCGTGAATCAGCTCCAACACGTCGGGATCGATGTCGTGCGTCGAGGTCGCGTCGATGAGGACATGCCCCCCCCGCGGAATGTCCTCTAGGGCTTTCAAGAGCGCTGCACGTTGCAGAAAACTGACCTGGTTCGGCAGCGTGATGCGGATCACATCGCTGTCCAGTCGCTTTTCGAGACGCTGGCGGACAGGTCGACGGACACTGCTTTCCAGAATGAAGAAGATGCTGATCCCCAGGCCGATCAGAATCCCGGTCAACAGGTCAGTCAGCACGATGGCGGTGAGGGTGCATACGAAGGGGAGGAACTGCGAAAGACCCTGTCGCCACATCTGCCGGAAGAGCTTGGCTGGTGCCAGCTTCAAGCCAGTCACGATCAGAATCGCCGCCAGACTCGACAGGGGAATATAGTTCATCAACGCTGGAAAACAGGCCGCTGAAAGCAGCAGCAGCACACCATGAAAGATGGTGGCCCGCTTAGTCTTTCCCCCGGCATTGATGTTAATGGAACTACGAATGATCACCGACGAAATGGGCAACCCGCCCACCAGTCCGCAAGCGACGTTTCCCACGCCTTGTGCCACCAGTTCTCGGCTGGGGGGTGACGTGCGCTTCAGAGGATCGATTTTGTCGACAGCTTCCAGATTCAGCAGCGTTTCCAGCGAAGCGACCAGCCCGATCGTGAGACCGGCGGTGTAGATCGCGGGGTTGGCCCATTGCGTGAAGTCGGGCTGTTTCATCAGGGCGAAGAATTCGCTCGCCGAACCGGGAACGGGCATCTGCACCAGATGCGAACCGCTGATCACCCAGTCGGTACCCCAGTTTCGCAGCAGGAAGTTCAGGCAGACGCCGAGTGTCACCACCACCAGAGGCGCGGGCAACAAAGACGATTTCAACTTCGGTATACGATCCCAGATGAGCAACACCGCGAGACAGATCAGGCCGACGACCATGGCCCCTTGATGTGTCCCGCCGACCAGATCGAACAACTCGGAAAATGTGGTTTCGTGATCGGGTTGCCGAAACGACATGTCCCCTTCCGGATCGGTATCGTGCCCCAACAGGTGAGGCACCTGTTTGAGGATCAGAATCACCCCGATCGCCGCCATCAACCCGTGAATCACGCAGGTGGGAAAGAAGTCGGCGATGAAGCCCCCGCGGATCACCCCGAGAATGATCTGAAACAGTCCCGCGACCACCAAAGCCAGCAAAAAGGCTTCAAACGAACCGAGCGTCAGAATTTGTGCGGCGATGATGGCGGTGAGCGATGCCGACGTGCCGCTGACACTGGTGTGCGAACGACTGATCGCCCCGACGACAATGCCACCGACAATCCCCGCAAGTACACCCGAAAAGAGCGGAGCATTCGAGGCCAGCGCAATCCCCAGACACAGGGGTAATGCGACCAGAAAGACCACAAGACCGGCAACCGCATCGTGAGCCAGACCAGCCGGATGAAAGACCCGAGAACGATGGGGCATGGCGAGCAATCCTTACTTCTGTTACAACCGGAAGCCAAGCTTACGGAAACTTAAGCATTACATTTTCGTAAGCCATGATAGGGGAAGTTGAGGAATTGCCAAGACATTGTTGCGGATTTTCCGCAACTTATTATGCAGAAAAATCTTGCGGAGATATTCTGTGCGGTTTTCTGCCGATTAACGCCCATTTCGCCGCAGGGTAACGCCTTACTCCGCGTCGATCCAGCACTCGAATCTGGCCCTGGGCTAACGCTTGCCAACCCGCTGACGGAAATCGATGAAGGTTTCCATCGCCGCCTTGGGGGCACCATCGGCCCGCAGCAGGCCGGAGCGGGGGAACTCATGCGGGTCGGCATCGTTGAAGCTCGACCACGACACGCTGGCAACAGCCGGCTTCGCCAGCAGCAGCGGAATCAGTTGTTGCAGCCAGTAGGCCTGACTGGCTTCCTGACAACCCCCCGGCCAGATCGTGGGTTCAATTTCGAGATCGGCCTGGGCCAGGTCATCGGAACCCACAGAAGAGGGGCTGGCCAGCGTCAAATGCAAAGGGACACCGAGGACCGACCACTGGTCGACCAGTCGCGAAAACTCCAGCAACCCGCGGTACTGCGTGCCCCGCGGATGATACCCCATCGCAATTTCGAGGTTGACCCCCGCCAGGCCGACACCTGAACGGATAATGGCATCGACCAGTTGCAGCGGTGACAGGCGATGTTGCCCCCGCGCCTGATACTCTCCCCAGGGTTGATCGATGCGGATGATCAACTGGGCTTCTTCATCGACCATGCGGGCTACTTCCAGCACGCGGGCCGCCAGACTTAATCGCACCTCTTCGTTCAGCGTGAGTGCCCCGCCGGTATTGAACCGGGCGACCACTTCCCATAACCGGATGCGACCCAGATACCGCGACATCGCGGTTTCCACGAAATCGCACACAAAGCTTTGCAGGTTGAAAACGTCGTGTTCCCACTTCGCCAGCCATTCCGGCAAGCCTCCGGGGCCCAGATCCACCAGCGGGCCGCCCCGCGGGATCAGGCGATGCGTTTCGGCCCATGCGACGGCATCATCGATCGGTTGCCAGTCGTAGGTCCCTTCCTCCTGTTCGATCCGCGTCCATTGCACGGGAATGATGACCCCCGTGAACGCGGCGCAGTACAGGTCCGACTGCTCCGCATCGGGGGCACGTCCGATCCCGCAACCCAATGCCAGCGGCAAATGTGCATAACGCTGCTGGCGGCCAGACAGGGCTTGCTGCGCAAACGACAGACTGATGACTTCCGCAGCCCGGCAGATCGCCTGCAACGCCTGTTCTGCCAGTTCGCAGGCGGTTTGTGGATGTTCTTGTGACGCCGCCGCTTTACCAAACGCCCGATGCGCCGCGAGTGATGCCGTGCGATACTCCTCGGGGAGTTGCATGCCGGCCAATTCCCAGCCCGCGGCCTGATTGCGGAGTGCCACGAGTTCCCCACGGGCCAGTTCCACCTGAAGCAGGTACGGCTGATCGCGCTCGGGGAGCGACGCGGTCCGCAGCAGGGGCCGACCAAAACCCGTCACAGGCCACGCGATATGCAGCTTGCTGCTTTCCGACGACGAACGTCGCGCCGCGACAACGTTCCCGTCCACTTCCATGCGGGTCGGAAAGATCCGTCCATCCGCACCGCTGAGGTAACCCCGATGCAGTTCCGGCCAATCGGCCAGAAGCGTCTCAGGATGGACGGCGAAGCGCAGCAGTCCCATGCCGTCCTTTCAACATCATCGCTGCGACATCCCGGGAATGAGCGTTCCAGTCCCCGGAATCATCGGTGAGGGGTTGGTAAAGGCTGTAGTGTAGTCCTCACCAAGGGCTGCAATCAAGAACGGCGAACCGGGGAAGCTGGGGAGTTGAGAAGATCAAATGGAGCAGAGTGCCTGGGGCACTCTGCCCGGCAGTCGCCTCCGGATCATACCGTTACGACCTCCGGGGGCTTCTGCTGACGCGGGGCCCCGCCACACTTAGTTACGAGTTGCGATCCGGTTCCAGGTACTCATAGTCCGATTCGATGATCGCCTCTTTGTAGAGCTTTTCCACAAAGTTCTTCGGCAGATCTTTCTCACGCTGATCGGTGATCAACTTCTGAATCTCGTCCTGCACCTCGGCGAATTCACGGCGGCCTTCCGACTCTCGGTCGATCACTCGGAATATGTGAAACGCGCCCCGTCCAAAGTAGACCTCGCTCAGCTGTCCCGGCGCAAGTTGAAACAACTGCTGCTCCAGGTCGGAATCGGCGAGGCTCCCCGCACGGGTCCAATCCCACTCTCCGCCCGATCGCGCCGTGGGACCATCGGAGTATTTGCGGGCCACCTCGGCAAAGGCTACGCCGTTGGCCAATTCTTGTTGAGCCGCCCGAATCTTTTGTTCCGCCCCCGACTTGCTCAGGGTCTTACCGGCGGTGACCTGAATCTGTTCCCACTTCACCCGGGCCGAAACCTTATAGTCGTCCAGATGGGCCTGATAATACGCGACCAGTTCCGGCCGGGTGGGCGGATCGGGTCGCTCCAGATTCCCGAACAGATACTCTTGCGCCAGGCGTTCGGTGGCGAAGGAATCACGAACGGCTGCCAGAGTGGTGTCCCGCTCATTCAGTGCGAGTTCCAGTTCGGTGCGGGTATTGACCCCGAGTTCGTTCTTCAGTTTAACCATCAGGGTTTTCTCAAACATCGCATCCACATGGCTGTCGAGTTGTTTGAGCTGTTCGGGCTTCAGGTCCGCCCGCATTTTTTCGACGAGCAACCGACGTTCAATATGGGCGCGCAGGTCGCGTTGAATAATGGCTTCGCGCAGTTGCAGATATTCTTCGGCGTTCAACTTGTCCCGCGCCTTGCGCAGGTATTCGCCATAGTGCTGCAAGACTTCGCCGGCGAAGACCGGGGCCCCGTTCACCCGCGCGACCACGGTGGCGTTGAAGACTTCGGTGTCGTCCACGCCACCCGCCGATGTCTGCTGGATCTGCGTCTCCTCCTCGGCCGCCATCGCGATCCGCTGTTCGACTTCGCTGTCGTCCAGGGTGATGCGTCGCGGGGGGGGCTTGAGGACCGGGTTATCGTATTTCGCCAGCCCCTTCAGCGACTTACAGCCCAGGCAAAGACTGATCAGCATCAGTCCGCAGGCGGTCCAGCGGGTCCAGTTCGATACTCGTCGCATAGCGCGGCCATTTCCGCAGGGGGATATTGGCAACACTCGTGTTTCTCGTGCCTCCACGGAAAACAGAGGTTGACAGATTCGCTTCAGGTTTTGACTCCCCCCGGTATCAAGGGTGGGTTGTAGTTCGACTCCGAACCCGCCTGCAAGACAGATTTTAACAGCGGCAACAGCTTTCGCTCGAAGTCGAACCGCGGCGGCAGAATCAAATACGCACTCCGATCATCGACCACCCGCAGCCGTTTCGGAAAGAGTTTCGCCAGCTTGTGAATCTTCCGCGGGATGCGGTATCCAAACACCACATTCCCTTCTTCCAAGCGGATTTCGTCGATTTGCCACGTCAGGGCCAGCAACTGCACCGCGCGAATTTCGAGCAGCCGTTCGACCGGTTTCGGCAACGGGCCATACCGGTCGCGGAACTCGTCGCAAAGCTGCCCAATCTGCTCGACCGTCTGAACCATCGAAATTTTCCGATACATCTCGATCTTTTGTCGACCGGCAGGAACATACTCTTCCGGCAGGAACGACGAAACCGGTAGATCAACCGCCACATGTCGATGCTGCTTCAGCGGTTCCCTCTTCAGCGCCCGGACGGCATTCTCCAGCAGATGGCAATACAGCTCATACCCCACGGCGGCGATGTGCCCGCTTTGCTCGGTCCCCAGAATGTTCCCCGCCCCGCGAATCTCGAGGTCGCGCATGGCGATTTTGAACCCCGCCCCCAGTTCGCTGTACTCTTCGATCGCCTTCAGCCGCCGGGCCGCCGTGGTCGTCAGCGTTTTGCCCTCTTCGAGCAGCAGATAACAGTAGGCCCGGTGCTTGTACCGGCCGACACGCCCGCGCAGCTGATGCAGATCCGACAGTCCATACTGATCGGCCTGATGAATGAAGATGGTATTCGCGTTCGGAATATCGAGGCCACTTTCGATGATCGTCGTGGCGACGAGGATATCGGTTTCGCCACGCACGAACCGCAGCATCGCCCCTTCCATCTCGTGGTCCTGCATCTGGCCATGCACGATATCAATTTTGGCTTCCGGGGCGATCGACTGAATCTTGTCCGCCATCGACTGAATGTTGTAGACCCGGTTATGCACGAAGTAGATCTGACCGCCGCGGTTGAGTTCCCGCACGATGGCATGCCGGATCAGTTCGCGATCAAACCGGCAGACACGGGTTTCGATCGCCATGCGGTCATGCGGCGGGGTTTCGAGGTTCGAGATATCCCGCACGCCCAGCAGCGACAGATGCAGCGTGCGCGGAATGGGCGTGGCACTCAATGTGAGGACGTCGACTTCCAGCCGCAGGCGTTTGAGCACTTCTTTCGCCTCGACCCCAAACCGTTGTTCCTCGTCGATGACCAGCAGTCCCAGATCTTTGAAATAGACATCTTTCGACAAGATGCGGTGCGTGCCAATCGCGATATCGATCGTCCCCGCCGATAGTCCGGCCAGCGTTTCTTTGATCTCGCTGCCAGTCTTGAAACGCGACAACGAGGCGAGCGACACCGGGAATTCGGCCATGCGCTCGCTGAAGCTGCGAAAATGCTGCTCGGCGAGGACCGTGGTCGGCACCAGGATTGCGACCTGCCGCCCGGCATCGACACATTTGAACGCCGCCCGCATGGCCACTTCGGTTTTGCCATAACCGACATCGCCGCAAATCAGCCGGTCCATGGGCCGCGCGCGTTCCTGGTCTTCCTTCGCCGCGGCAATGGCAGTCAGTTGGTCGTCGGTTTCGGTGTAGGGGAATGCGGCTTCAAATTCCTCCATCCAGCGGCTATCGGGCGGGCAGGCGAGGCCCGGCTTGGAATCGCGTTCGGCCTGGAGCTTGAGCATGTCGGCCGCCATGTCGGAGACCGCTTCCGCAACCTTCTGTTTCTTCTTCGCCCAACCAGTCCCCCCGACCTTGGAGAGTTCCGGAGCCGATTTGCCTCCGCCGACATATTTCTGCACGAGATGAATCAGCGAGACCGGCACGAAGAGGTGCAACCCTTCGCGGAACTCCAGGTCCATGTGCTCTTCTTGTTGACCCTCTTTTTCCAGCAGCTTCATCCCACGATAGCGGCCGATGCCATGACTCAAATGGACAATGAGGTCGCCTTCCGCAAGATCAAGAAAGCTGTCGATTGCGCGTGTTTCGAGTTGCGTCTTCTTACGTGGTGCGCGCACGACTTCGGTGCGGCCAAAAAGTTCGTTGTCGCTGAGGATCACCAGGTTCTCGGCGATCAATCGGAACCCCCGCGACACATGTCCCAGACAAATCTGCACGCGACGACGCAACTCGGCCGACTGCTCGGCGAACAACTCGACCAGTCGCTGTCGGGCTCCTTCGTTATGACACGCGATCACCACCGATTCATCCGGATTCAATGTCCCCGCGAGCTCAGTCAGCGCTTCCTGCTTCGGCCTGAGGAACCGGTCGATCGACGTCACCCGCAGAGAACAGGTCGCCTGATATCCTGTCGCGGCGATCCCCGCGAAATAGATCGTGGTGTGTCGCGTACACATTTCCCAGGTGGCATCAATGCCGAACAAACCCCGCCGATCATCGAGCCGTTGCAGATACAACCGCGCTTCCGACTGCAAATCTTCTAATTCATTCAACACCACCCAAGCGGTCTCGGGCAGCCGCGTGAAGATGTGTTCGCCTTGAGAGAGTTGAGCGTTCAAGGAGGAAGGAGGAAGGAGGAAGGAGGAATTTTCTGCCTCCGGCTTTCCGCTTTCCGCTGTCGGCTTTCCGCCATCTTCTTGACTCAACAATGTCAGCGTGACGTCTTTCAAATCGGCGATTTTCTGCTGCGAGTCGACATTGAACGACCGCAGCGAATCGATCTCGTCACCATAAAATTCCATGCGCACGGGGTCTGCGGCGTCAGGGGAGAAGATGTCGACAATGCCCCCCCGGATCGCGAACTCGCCAGGGATTTCGACGGCGGGAACCCGTTCAAAGCCGCGTTCCACCAGCCAGGTCGATAACTCGTGCAGATCGACCGTCTCGCCCACTTTCCAGGTGCGCGTGGCGGCTTGCCGCGACTGCTGCGACGGTACCGGTTGCAACAGGGCCTGCACGGTGGTGATGATCACCGGTGGTGGCGACGCGGCTTCGAGTGCCGTCACCACCCGCAACCGACTGCCCAGAATCGGGTCGGACATGCGGAGGTCCTGGGGCAACATTTCCCATGCGGGGAAGATGAGCGGAGTCACGCCGGAGAAGGCGGCGACATCGAGCGCGAAGGCGTCGAGTTCCTTTTCCCGTGGCAGCACTACGAACACGGTCGAGGGAGCCGACTTCATTAGCGCGGCCACCGCGAGCGCCGCCGAAGAGTTCCAGGTGCCGGAAATGGTCCCCTGGCGATGCGGTCCCAACGCCTTGAGAAACTGCGTGAATTCATAGCTGCGGCAGAGACGCTCGGCGAGTTCCGGGAGTGCCGCGGGTGGAGCAATTCGGTCTTCGGACATCGGAAACCACCTCGCGGCGCAAACGGAAACAGACCACCTGGAGCGATCCAGGGGCCCGGCGGAGTCGGCGAATGCTGCCGAATTGTAGCGAATTTCGTCCGTGGGCCAATGGGAAATGGGTTGAGAGGGGTGTTGGGTTCATGGGTGTTGGGGATTAGGTGTGAGGGGTCAGGTGTCAGTGCAGAGAGATTCGCTTTTATGACGGGAGTAACTTCCCCATAGGCCGGGGCCCCTGCCCCGGCGGTATCAGAAACCCAACGAAAAGCTGTCCCCTAGGTGCTGGCCTGCCGCAATATCTTGCAGCACAGCGATGAACGTTGTGGCCGAGGGATACGACCAGGGATGTGCGAGCAACTTCGCTGGCCCGAAGTGGTGCTCGATCCCATCGCTCAAAGGAGCAGAATCATGTGGAAGACATTGGTAACGACGGTCGCGGTTTTGGGTGTCACACTGTGCGCGGGGACCACGGCGGAAGCGGCCGTGGTGCGTGCGGCCAGTGTGCGAGCAGTGGGTTTGCGCACGGCGGTTCACGCGCCTGTTACGGTGCGGGCGCATGCTCACGGACATGTCCACGTTCACGGTCACGCCTACGGACACGGCCATGCCCATGCCCATGCCCATGTGCATGGTCATGCCCACGGCCGGGTCGTCGTGCGGTAATGACCGGTCGCGTTGCCGCTGCGGGCTTAGCCCCCGGTCAATGACCGGGGGCGGTTGATCATCGATGTCCAACGAAGCGCTCGGCCCCCGGTGATTCACCGGGGGCTAAGACATGTCGAGTGACATCGCAATCCTCGTCGACATGGGTCATGATGACTTGTCATGACCACACACGATTTTCCCTCGGACTACTTCACCGCGCGCGATCGATTTCGCGACCTCGCTCAACGCGCTGGGTGGACACTGCATCAACACACCATCGCAGCGCTCGGACCGCAGGGCGAACCGCTGACGATTGACACCGCGATTCATGCACCGCCGTCCGCACAACGCACGGTCATGGTTTCGAGTGCGCTCCATGGTGTTGAAGGCTTTCTCGGGTCGACGTTGCAATGTGCCGTGCTGGAGCAGAGCATCACGTCGTCACTGCCGTCCGATGTCCGCATCGTGCTGGTCCACGCGCTCAATCCGTATGGCTATGCCCACTTGCGCCGGTGGAACGAAGAAGGTGTCGACCTCAATCGCAACTTTCTGCGTGACGATGAACGTTACCAGGGCAGTCCGCAGGCGTATCCGCAGTTCAACGGTTTGCTCAATCAGCCGTCACCTCCTTCGCCGTGGGAGCCGTTTCGCCTGCGGGCGATGTGGGCCATTGCGCGGTTTGGCCTGCGTCAGTTGAAACAGTCCATCGCCACCGGACAGTACGACTTTCCGCAGGGCTTGTTCTTCGGGGGACATGGCCCATGTGAAACGACGCGGTACGTCCGTGAACAACTGGCGAACTGGTCCGGGACATCGCGCGATGTCTTGCATCTCGATATTCATACCGGACTCGGCAAGCCCGGCGAATTACAACTGCTGCTCGATGGACCCATCACGACGGAGCGTCGTCGGCTCATCGAACAACGGTTGGCGGAATCGATCGTCGTCGCGGATGCCGAGGAGAGCGTCGCGTATGCCTGTCGCGGCAGTATCGGTGGCGATCTCACGGCGCGGCTGCCCGATCACGATTACACGTATTTATGTGCCGAGTTCGGTACGCATGACCCGGTGACCGTCTTGAAAGCGTTACGGGCCGAGAACCGGGCCTATCATTGGGGCCAGCCCGCCGCCGCGACAACACGCTGGGCCAAAGACCTGCTCGTCGAAGCGTTCTGCCCGCGTAGCGACCAGTGGCGGTCCCAAGTTCTCGCCCGTGGACTGCGGGTGATCAGGGCTGCGGTGCAGGACGCAGCGACTGCGAAATGACCGTGGCGATCTTCCCGGCGAGCGGGTTCACCAATCCCTTGCCAGTGGGATGGACGCGGTTGCTGAGGAAGATGAAAAAGAGATCGAGTTCGGGGTCGATCCAGATCACCGTGCCCGTGAACCCACCATGTCCGAACGCGGCATCGGTGAAGGCGTCGCCACGGTTGATCGAAAACCCGGTCCGCTTGTCCCAGCCGAGTCCGCGAATGCCACCGCCGGGGACGCGATACGCCGCCGTCATGAGCTTGACCGTTTCCGGTTTCAAGACGGTCGCGCCGCGAAACGTGCCATCGTCGAGGAGCATCTGGGCATAGACCGCGAGGTCATCGACGGTGGAAAAGAGTCCCGCATGTCCGGCGACGCCGCCGAGCAGATGGGCCCGTGGGTCGTGGACTTCGCCGCGCATCCAATGGCCATCGCGTTCTTGCGTGGGAGCGATGCGCGGCCGCAATTCCGCAGTGGGGAGATAGCCCGTTTCGGTCATTTGAAGGGGAGCGAACATGTGTTGCCGCGTGAACTCCTGCAGTGACTGCCCGCTCACCTGCTCGACACACCGCCCGAGGGTGATGAAGTTCACGTCAGAGTAGATGAACTTCGTTCGCAGCGGCTGCAGCGGTTTCAACTCGTCGATGCGCTGAAACGCGGTCTCGATGCCTGAACGATAATCGCCAATCGGGTTATCGGCGATTAAACCGCTTTGGTGCGTGAGCAGATCCTGGATCGTGATCGCCTCTTTGCCATTCACTCCAAAACCGGGCAGATGTTTCGCGACCGGGTCATCGAGCTTCAGCTTCCCCTGTTCGACCAACATCATGATCGCAGTCGCGGTCGCAATCGGCTTGGTGAGCGAGGCGAGGTCGAAGATGGTATCGACGGTCATGACTTCAACGGTGGGTTCCACCTGCCGGGAACCATACGCCTGTTTCCAGACGATGTTTCCCTGTCGACCAAAGCAGATCACGCAGCCGGGTAGCTTCTTCTCGTCGAGACCGGCCTCAACCAGCGAGTCAATCTCGGCCAGTTGTGTCGCATCAAAACCAACGTCGGCCGGGTCGGACATGGGTAACGGATCGCTCGCTGCCGCTGGCAGGCCGCTCGCTGCAACACACGCTATCGCCATCACAACTCGGTATGACCACGCACGCATGAAGAACCTTTATCGTAGGGTCCGCTGTGCGGACCATGAATTTTCCTGATGAGAAGCTGGTCCGCACAGCGGACCCTACGGGTTTAGATTTCACCAGAATTCAAGGGCGGAATCGGTTCCGACGGGCCGTACATGCCTGGCACGGCGATGTCGAGCATCCGCAGATAAACCAGCAACGCCGCACGATGATGCACCAGATGATTGATCACGAAATTGCGGATGACCAAATGCCGGGGATGAGACGAGAAGATCTGGCCCGCCTGCATCAGCGACCACGTCTCGCCGAGGGTGTCGGCGTCAAATTCCAGGATCGCCGAGCGACCGGCGAGCACGTTGCGATCAAAGGCGTCCAGGATCGCGGTCGTTGTCTGATCGTTGGGAAAGCGATACGGCTCGCCATCGACGGGGGCAAAGTCCCATGTCGGCTGTTGCAGAATGAGTGGCAACCAGCCGGGAATCTCGGCGACATGGTTCGCCACCCAACCGATGGTGTTCGTCCGCGGATGAGCCCGCCAGGTCAGTTTGTCGTCAGGAATGCAGACGAGCACCCGGCGCGTGTTCGCCATCTCGCGATCGTATTCGGCGAGCAACTGTTCCACATAGGTCGGCATAAGGTACAGACCCTGCAGCCCGGGGGATGGCGATCCCCGGGGCTGCCCTGGCTGTCAACTACTTCAAGGGAAGGAATCGCACGCACACTGGCGACGGCACCGCAATCGATTCCCCCATCTGGGTCAGCATTCCGGTCTCCGGATTGATGGCGAAGACGGTCGCGGTGTTCGACCCCTGATTGCCCGCGATGATCCATTTCCCCGTGGGGTCGATGTTAAAGTTTCGCGGCGTTTTGCCTGCCATTTTCACATGGCCGGTAGCGGTCAACTTGCCTGTGTCAGGATCGACCGCAAAGACCGCGAGGCTGTCGTCTCCGCGGTTTGAGCCATACAGAAACTTGCCCGACGGATGAGCCACCACTTCCGAGGTGTAGCTGGTGCCGCTGAACCCCGCAGGCAATGTGGTGATGGTCTGCATTTCGGTCAGCACGCCCGCATGATCATCGTACTTAAAGGCTGTCACGGTGTTGAGCAGTTCGTTGATGACATACGCAAACTGTCCCGACGGATGGAAGGCGAAGTGCCGCGGTCCCGCACCCGCAGCCACGCCGACACCCTCTGGACTGTGGGGCATCAACGTATGTTTCGCCGAGTCAAATTTGTAAACCAGAACTTTGTCGAGACCCAGATCAGCGGCAAACGCGAACTCGTTGGCGGCATCGAGATTGATCGAATGGGCATGCGGAGCTTCCTGCCGCGAGGAGTTCACGCTGCTCCCTTTGTGTTGAATCGCCGAGGTTGCGGGCGACAGTTTGCCATCGGCGCCAATGGCCAGCGCTGCCACGCTGCCGCCGCCATAGTTCGCGACAAGGGCCGTTCCGCCGAGCTTGTCCAGCACGATATGGCATGGCCCGGTTCCCGCGGACGATTGCTGATTCAGCAACGTCAACTTACCGGTTGCGGCATCAATCGCATAGGCTGAGACGCCTCCGGTCTTCTGGCCTTGAAAGTCCGCGATCTCACCCACTGAGTACAGGAATTTGTGGTTCGGATGAATCGCCAGGAACGACGGATTGACCGTCGCCGCAGCCAGTGTCGCCGGGCTTAACGTTCCCGTCGCGGCATCAAATGTGGCGGTAAAGATGCCCCCCTGGTCGGGTTGGGAATAGGTGCCGAAGTACACGCGATACGCTTCCGCGTGTGCCACCAGGGGCACACAACAGGACAACAAGACCGCGGTGGTGAGGACGTGAGACGTCATCGGAAGATCTCTCCGGGGGAATTGCAGGTCGAGCCACATTCCCCGTGAAACTAACACGCCGCGCGAAGAACTGCAAAACCGCCCCGGCCCGATTCCCGCTGGCTCGATCTCGGCATTGCATTACCCTGTACGGCATGTCACGCTGAGGGAGAGTTGCCAACCCCGAGATTCATCAAAGCATCGTTTGACATGTCTGAACCGCTGTCGCCTTCCAGCCCCGTGATCAAGCCGACCTTGCAGGCCCTGCTGGTCGCCGATCATGCCTATTCCGATGCGACTACTGGCAAGAAAATCATCGCGGGGATTTTCCACACCATCTATTCCAAAACACAAACGCTCCCCCAGGACCGACCCAAAGGCGCCCCCATGCAGTTGCAGGTGCCGCCGGCCGGGTTCAGCATGGGTTCTCCGTTCGCCTACATCAGCCTGATTAATGTCCGGGGCGTTCAACAGTTTGTGCTGCGGTATGTCGACCTTGCGACCGAAATCGTGCGGTTTCAAACCGACTTTCGCGTCGACTGCCAGGATCCGCTCTCTCCCGTTGAAGTCGTGCTGCCGTTGTTGCCACTCCCCGTCGACAAGGCCGGTTCGTTCGCCCTGGAACTGCTTTGGCGAGAGGAATCGCTGGGGACCTATCGCATCCATGTCAAACCGTCGCCTCAGGCAGCGGCACCACCGTCAACAGAACCCGATACCGACCCGGTTCCGCCGTCAGATGCCGAATAACGAACGCCGAATTATTGTCCTACAGAGATGATCCAAGCCGGACGAACTCGCGTTGTCGGGCTGCGGCCATACTGTCGCCACGCGTGACTGGATTCCAGACGTAAAGATCGACCATGCGGATTCACCTCGGCCTTGGCTCTGCCCTTGGACTCTGCGTTGTTGTGTTGCTCGGCGGCTGTCGACCAACCGCCCGCTGGACCGATTCCGGCTTACCCAAACTGGTCTGCGACAAGGCTTTGGCAACCGTCTCGGACAACAAATGGCAGGGACCAGACAGTTCCGGTCATTCCGCAGGCAGCCCCGGACACGGCGGAGGCACGTTCTACAAACAGTCGCTGCATGGCACCATTCGCGGACCCGCCGCAGGGGCCGATCAACTCCTCGAACAGATCCGCACAGAAACCCTCGCCCTCATTCAACAGCGCGGCGGCATCATCACCGGGCAGGGCGAACGCCGCGGCGATCAACAGCAGTACAAAAACACCTTCGTCACCACGCAGTCGGGCGATCCGAACGACAAAACGTCGCGCCCGCTGACGGCGTTTGAACTCGAATACCAGTGGAAAAATAACCACGGCCTGATCGACGCCCATCAGTATCTCTCGGCCAACGGCGAACTCGAAATCGTGCTGACCTGCTCGGAACATCGGTAGCGATAAGGAACGCGTCACGGCTGCCATTGCAGCCGGGGTTCGCCGATCGACTGACCGACTGACTTGCCAGTTGCGAACACACACTCCATGCTTCTGTTTGAAGAAACTATCAGTATGGCGGGATCGCTCGTGACCCGGCACGCGCGCGGTTGTGGGGAAGCTGACACCGCATTCGCAACGGAAAATCCGCAGATCAATTCGAGAATCCGTCACAAGGGAAGCAGGACATGAATCGAGCCACAATTGCGGCTATCAACAGCGTTCTTGCCGTCGCCTTGCTGCTTTGCTCAACCGGCACAATGTCGGCGCAGGACGCCCCCTCAGATGCCACGGCCATCGGCGTGGAAGCCTATATCTATGGCTACCCCCTGGTCACGATGGAAATGACACGCAAGGTCATGACCAATGTCGTCGCGCCGGAAGGCACACGGGCACCGATGGGTCATTTCGTGAACATGCAGGCCTATCCGAACGCCGAGTTTCGAGATGTCACGGCCCCCAATGCCGACACGCTTTACTCCTCGGCATGGTTCGACGTGGGCCAGGAGCCTTACATTCTGACCATTCCCGATGAAAGCGACCGCTACTTCCTGATGCCGATGCTCTCCGGCTGGACCGACGTCTTCGCTGTTCCGGGCAAACGCACGACCGGGACTCGAGCACAGCGCTACGTCATCACCGGCCCGGGCTGGAGCGGTCAACTCCCCAGCGGCGTCCAGGAATTGAATTCGCCCACCAGTCTGGTCTGGCTGCTTGGTCGCACTTACTGCACCGGCACCCCCGACGATTACAAGTCGGTTCACGCCTTGCAGTCCCAATTGTCGCTGGTGCCGCTCAGTGCAGATGGTAAGAACTACGAACTCCCCAAGGGGCAGGTCGACCCGGCTATCGACATGCACACGCCCGTGCGCGATCAGGTGCATCATCTCGATGTGGAGGCCTACTTCAACACATTGGCCCGGCTGATGAAGGACAACCCGCCAGCCCCGGCCGATGCTCCCATGCTTAAGAAGCTGGCAAACATGGGTGTTGTTCCCGGAAAGCCGTTCAAACTCGGCACGCTGGAACCCGCTGTGGCCAAGGCACTCCAGGATGTGCCGAAAGTTGCTCAAGCCAAGATTCTGGGGCACTTCAAGACTGCCGGCGAAGATAAAAACGGCTGGATCTTTACCACCAAGACCGGACTATACGGCACCGATTACTTGCAGCGGGCTTTAATCACCGCCATCGGCCTCGGAGCGAATCGGCCCCAGGATGCCGTCTATCCCACCTCCGAAGTGGATGGCGACGGCAAGGCCTACAGTGGCGCGCACAAGTATGTGATGCACTTCCCGAAAGGGCAGACTCCCCCTGTTAAAGGTTTCTGGTCTGTGACCATGTACAACGGCGATTACTTCTTCGTCAACAACCCGCTGAATCGCTACACACTCAGTCCCCGGAATGACCTCAAATACAACGCGGATGGCTCACTCGACCTCTACATTCAGAAAGACTCTCCAGGTCCAGAACACGAGTCTAACTGGCTTCCTGCCCCGCCCGAGAAATTCATCCTGATGCTCCGACTGTATTGGCCACAGGAAACGGCTCCGTCGATCATCGACGGAACGTGGACGCCCCCCGCCGTGAAGATCGCCCGGTAATCTTGCTTCGCGCGGGCCTGCCAGCGTCAGATCCCTATCGCCACGCCGCCCCGTGCGGGTACTCGTACTCCGCGATTGACGACGGTTTCATCGTGATGCTGTAACCCGCCGCGGACGGTACTTGATACCGGCCGTTCCGCATCACCACCGGGTCCATGAAGTGCTCGTGTAGATGCCCCGCGTATTCGCAGATGCGGTCGTCGAGCGAACCACTCAGGCAGATGTAGTCGATCATCGCGAGGTGCTGCACGTACTCGCACAGTCCCACGCCCCCCGCATGCGGACAGACAGGCACGCCGAACGTCGCGGCGAGCAACATCACCGACAATACTTCGTTCACACCACCCAACCGGCAGCTATCGATCTGGCACACGCCGATCGCATGGGCCTGCAGGAACTGTTTGAACAACACGCGATTCGCGCAGTGTTCGCCCGTCGCCACTTTGATCGGTGCGACCGCTTGAGCAATCGCGGCGTGACCAAGGATGTCATCGGGACTCGTCGGTTCCTCGATAAACCAGGGCTTGAACTCGGCCAGCCGGTCCATCCAGCGGATCGCCTCGGGAACATCCCAGACCTGGTTGGCATCCATCATCATCCGACGGTCCCAACCGATCTCTTCCCGAATGATGCGACACCGGCGGACATCGTCTTCCAGATCACGGCCGACCTTAATCTTGAAGACGTCCCAACCCTCGGCAAGACACTTACGACAGAGTTCCCGCAGGCGTTCATCCGAATACCCCAGCCAACCCGCCGAGGTTGTATACGCCGGATAGCCCTCGCGCTGCAGATGGGCGATGCGTTCGGCTTTCGTGCCTGCGAGTTGTTGCAGATGATCAAGCGCCGCGGCGGGGGACAGCGCATCGGTGAGGTAACGGAAGTCGATGCAATCGACGAGTTGCTGTGGTGACAGATCGCTGACCAGTTGCCATAACGGTTTGTTGACCGACTTGGCCCACAGGTCCCATAACGCATTCACCACGGCGGCCGTGGCGAGATGGATCACACCCTTCTCGGGCCCGACCCAGCGGAGTTGGCTGTCCCCCGTGAGATGCCGCCAGAACTGGCCGGGCTGTTCGCTGAACTCTTCCAGAGTCTTGCCGACCACGAGCGGAGCCAGCGCCGCAATGGCCGCACAGCAGAGTTCGTTGCCGCGACCGATGGTGAAGGTCATGCCATGCCCGGCGAGGCCATCGACGTTGGTTTGCAGAATGACATAAGCCGCCGAGTAATCGGGATCGGGGTTCATCGCATCCGACCCGTCGAGTGATTTCGAAGTCGGAAACCGCAGATCTTTAACGGTCAGCCCAACGATGCGAATCGACATGTTGCTCCAATTCAAATTCATTCAGCCGCAAAAAGGCACAAAAAGCGCAAAAGGGAAAGGCATTGTCGCTCACCGAGAGATCATGTTGAATGATGAACTCTGCGGAATCCTCCCTTTTGTGACTTCTGTGCCTTTTTGCGGCAAATCGGTCTTTGTCTTGTGGCCTTACGTCGCTGGGGCATCGACTTTGATGTGCAGGTCGCGAAGTTGCCTGGCATCCACATCAGAAGGGGCACCGGTCATCTGGTCGGAGGCCTTTTGCGTTTTCGGGAAGGCAATGACATCGCGAATGTTATCGCTGCCGCCGAACATCATCACCCAGCGATCGAGACCGAGCGCGATGCCCGCATGCGGCGGAGCCCCATAGCGCAGCGCATCGAGCAGGAAGCCGAACCGCGACTCTGCTTCCTCGGGCGTGATCCCGATGAAGTTGAAGACCTTCTGCTGCACGGCGGGATCGTGAATACGCACGCTCCCCGACGCCGCCTCGTAACCATTGCATACGAGGTCGTACGACTGCGCGCGAATCTTGCCGGGATCGGTATCGAACAGCGGCAGGTCTTCATCGACCGGCTGACAGAACGGATGATGTTCCGCCTCCCAGCGATTCTCCTCTTCGTTCCACGCATACATTGGGAAGTCGAGCACCCACGCGACTTTCATCCTCCTCGGGTCATACAGATTCAGTTCTTTCGCCAGGCGATTGCGTAACGCACCCAGGGCGGCACTCGACACCTTGTTGGTATCGGCGACGCAGAACAGCAGGTCCCCCTGCTTCGCGGCGAACCGGGCGATGATCTTTGCCTGATCGTCCGCCGAGAAGAACTTCGCGATCGGCGAATCGAGTTCGGTCGCGGACTTCACGCGGAAGAAGGCCAACCCCTTGGCTCCGTAATTCTTTACAAACTCGGTCAGTTCATCGATGTTCTTGCGGCTGTACTTCTCGGCGGCTCCATCGACTTTGAGACCACGGACACGCCCGCCATTTTGAATCGTCGAGTTGAAGACCGAGAATCCACACGCGGTCGCAATGTCGCCCAGGTCGTGCAGTTCCATACCGAACCGCAGGTCGGGCTTGTCGCTGCCAAAGCGTTCCATCACTTCGGCATGCGTCAGTCGCACGATCTCGCCGAGTTCTTCCCCGCGCAGATCCTTGACCATGCGACGGATGAGTCCATCGATGGTTTGCAGAATGTCTTCGCGGGTCACAAAGGCCATTTCGACATCGATCTGGGTGAACTCCGGCTGACGGTCGGCCCGCAGGTCTTCATCGCGGAAACAGCGGGCGATTTGGAAGTACCGGTCATACCCGGCGACCATCAGAATCTGCTTGTAAAGCTGTGGCGACTGCGGCAACGCATAGAACATGCCCGCATGCACACGGCTGGGGACGAGGTAATCGCGGGCTCCTTCCGGCGTGCTGCGGCCCATAATCGGCGTTTCGATTTCGAGGAAACCGAGTTCATCGAAATAGTCGCGGGTCGACTTGCAGAGCTTATGCCGCAGGATCATCAGTTGCTGCAACTCGGGCCGTCGCAGATCGAGGAAGCGGTATTTGAGACGCAATTCTTCGTTGGCGAGGTTGGATGAATCGATCTCGAACGGCGGGGTTTTGCACTTGTTGAGGAGTGTCATGTCCCGCGCGAGGACTTCGATTTCGCCGGTGGCCAGTTTGGGGTTGGCGAGCCCCTCCGGACGGGGTTCGACGATGCCCGTCACCTGAATGACGTCTTCGTACCGCAGGTTGCGGGCGAGCTGCTGGATCTCGCTGTTTTCGGCGAGGTCGAACTTGATTTGCAGTTTGCCGTAACGGTCGCGCAGGTCGATAAAGACGATTCCCGCGTGGTCACGGTATTTGTCGACCCAGCCGCATACGGTGACGGTTTGGCCATTGTCCGAGGCGCGGAGTTCGCCGCAAGTCTTGGTCCGGAGCACAGTTGCTTCGCTTTCGGGGGTCGGAAGAAGTCGCGGCCGGTGCGGCGATCACCCCTCGTGAGCCACCACCCGGCGACGCGGATTATAGAGAGCCCCCCGAGATGCCGAAAGTTCGGCCGAAATCTTTGCCGCGAGACGATTTCGAGCGCTGATCCCTGATCGCGAATGGATTTAGCCACAAACAGCACAAAGGAGACAAAAAGCAGGGAGCTTCTGATCTTCGGGGTTTGTGATTTCTGTGCTGCTTGTGGCTAACCGCATTTCTTGATGATCATCGTAACTAATCGCGGTTGGCGGTGGTCACCGGGGCGGTGTTGGGGTTTGGACGTTGTTTCGCGGTTTCCGTGACGGCGGTTACGAGTTGTTCGGCCGATTTTACATCGCGCGGGGTAAAGATCGTCGCACTCACGCCGGGAAGGCTGCGGTCCGGAAGTTGCCGAACCTGAGCCCAGGATAAGCCGTTCGCGACATGCCACGAGGCGGCCTGCATGGTGTCCTGATCAACGCGGTCACTGTAGCTTTCGAGCAGTTCGGCGAGGACCGGATCACTGGAATACTCATCGACGGAGACCAGGCGATAGGTCATTTTGGACATCGGATCGGGTCGGCCGTAGTTCAGGCAGACGGTTTTCAGTTTCAGCAGGATCGACTTGCCGGCGGGAATGGTGGCAAGACCGCCATACTGCTTCAGGTCGTTGGTGACCATCTCGGCGGGAACACTGGGAAAACCGTTGCCGAAGACGTTGTTATTGCCGAGGCCGTTCTGACCAAACTGCGTTGTGCCCTGCATCGGGCCACCGACGCCTTGGGCCTGACCTTGCTGCTGGCCATTCTGACCCTGAGGACCGAAAAAGCCCTGGCCCTGGTTTTGGCCGAACCCATTGCCATTCCCAAATTGCGGCAGCACATGCACGCCGACGGCTGCCTTCGGCAAGGCGACGGTGAGTGGTTCCGCTCCCGGATTGCCGATGACCACATTCGCCTGATACGCATTGATCGCTGACATGCGCACCGTGAATTGTCCCGACTTCATGCCGTCAAAGAGCGGGACAATCGATACATCCGGATCGAGTGTGAGTTGCCGAATCGGTCCCTGATTCGCCGCAGAGAGAACGCAGACGCTGACAGCCAGTACCGCCGTGATATTGGCACATCGAATCAGACGGGTTTGCATGGAACTATCCCTCGGACAAGAGAAGAGCGAGAGCGCAAGCTGTTCAGCCATCGCCAACAGGCACCGCCATCTCAACGCACGCCGCGGGCGATAATTCACAGTCCCAGCACAAATATTTGACCAGAACACCAATTTCCGCGGTTTCTTGCCAATCCTGAGAATCCCCGCGGGAAGTGTGGGGCTCAGCGGCCAACACGACCATAATTTCTCAGGCACCTTGCACCTTCATGGAAAGCGGTCGGCATGCCCGTCCTCACACTCGCGGAATCGCTCACCCCCTCGCAGGAATTGACGGCTCTCCGTCGGCAACTCATCGAACATCCGATCTACGCCGCCATCGATCAGCGCCGGTCGCTGACGATCTTCATGCGCGAACATGTGTTCGCGGTGTGGGATTTCATGTCGCTGCTGAAACGCCTGCAACGTGAAATGACCTGCGTCGCTGTCCCCTGGTTGCCGCCGGTCGATGCCGAGTTGTCGCGGTTCATACTCGAGATCGTCCTGGGGGAAGAAGCCGACGAAGATGGCCTCGGCGGCTATGCGAGCCACTTCGAGTTGTATCATCAGGCAATGGAAGAACTCGGTGCGGACACCGGGCCCATCGACAATTATCTCGCGGAACTGCAACGCGGCGTGCCATGGCCCACCGCACTCGAGAACGCGGCGCTACTGCGCAGTACGCGGGCCTTTGTGGAATACTCTCTATCCTTAGCCACAACTGGCGCACCCCATGAAGTTGCGGCCGCTTTCTTTTATGGCCGGGAAGACATCATCCCCGAGATGTTTCGCCGGATGGTCGAGACGCTGAAACAGGAGGGAGCCGAGGTCGCACGACTCAGGCATTATCTCCAGCGACACATCGAACTCGATGGCGACCAGCATGGTCCACTTGCCGAGCGGTTGGTTCAATGCTTGTGTGCCGATGACCCAGCCAGGTTGGCCGCAGCAGAGCAGACGGCATGTGCAGCGCTACGGCGACGGATCGCGCTTTGGGATGGTATTCTCGTGGCGATTCAAACGCCGCTGACCCAATAGAAAAACCCACGGGGTGCAACCGTGGGTTTTGCATGGGTTCGTGGTCATCAGCGGGCCAACCGGTCGGGTGCAACGACGTGGTTGGCGGGGCAGCGGGGGTGGGCAGAGGGAATTTCAAATCACAAATTTCAAATCCGAAATCTCAAGGAAAACTCAAATCCCAAGTTCTAAACAGGCGATGCAGGAGCGGTTTCGAATTTGAGAGTTGGAACTTCCTTGCGATTTGTGTTTTCGGTTTTGTGATTTCCATCCGTGGGCTTAGCGTTCGCCGACCGGGTCGAGCGAGACGATGTCGCAGTAGTTGTCGCAGTAGTCTTCCTTGTCGGTGAAGGTGCTGCCGTTGATGGCTCCCTTGTGGCCTTGCGACCCCTTCACTTCGTAGGTCTGGCACATCGAGCCGAAGGCCGAGGCGACGTCTTCGAGTTCCTGATTAACGTTCTCGGAAACTTCCGACAGGCCGACCAGCATGGCGAGGACGGCGATGGTGGCGACCAGGACGAGTTCGGCGGAGACGATAAAACCGGCGTCGTCGTTGTACAGTTGGACGAGGATGTTCTTGGTCATGATTGCGGGTCTTTCTGGCTGCGGTGTGTGGTTGTAACAACAAGTCCTGCATCACGTTGTGTTGTGTGTGTGGTGTCGTGATTCGCAGGATGGAAGGGTGTAAAGCAAT